>Ga0207702_10001578_pt1 | contig 22564 bp, 13 predicted proteins | sample KBSCornC62_FD_184302 | JGI IMG/M metagenome (GOLD analysis project Ga0207702, IMG submission 184302) | Corn rhizosphere microbial communities from Kellogg Biological Station, Michigan, USA - KBS Corn C6-2 (SPAdes) (version 2) | ecosystem: Host-associated > Plants > Roots > Rhizosphere > Soil ...
CCACGGTAGTGAAGCAACTTCAGGCGTTCGATGATAACCGGAAAATCTACTTTTCCCTTGCCGATGGGAACTTCTTCCCCGAGTTCCTTCGGATTCGTGGGCCACATCCCATCTTTGGCGTGAATCCCCTGCACATATGGGCCAAGAATTTCGATGGCATCGACGGGATTCGCCTTGCCGTACAGAATCAGATTGGCGAGATCGAAATTGACGCCCTGATTGTCGACGCCTACATCGCCCATCGCGCGTACCAGCGTAATGGGAGTTTCCTGACCGGTCTCATAGCGGAAATTCTGGCCATTTCGCTTGCAGTACTGGACGACTTCTCGAATTGCTTCGACCGTCTCGTTGTACACCGGATCGTTGGGATTTTCGGGGATAAATCCGCAGTGTGTCTGAACCGCAGGAATACCGCACTGCTTGGCGAAATCCGAGGCTTTCTTGATCTGGGCAATTCGAGCTGCCCGGGTCGGGCGTGGAACCAGGCCAATCGTGAGCGGCCCTTGATAAAAGTCCCACACTTCCTTCCCAGGTCCGCCAACCACGACCGATGTAGCCTCGATCTTGTACTTATCCAGGGCTTGACGCAGCCGGCCCGCAATCTCCGGCTCAAACTCGTCAACAAATATCTGGCTCGTAGGCAAACCCAGTTCGCTGACTTTGGCCAAGGCCGCATCGGGATCCTTGCCGATGCCAATGATCAAACCGAGCCGCAACGGCTTCTTGCCATCGTCCGACGGGATAGCTGGGATGGGCCTTGTCACGCTGTCGGACTCCAGTGATGCTCCCGGGGCAATGAGAAGACCTTTGCCGGCACCGACGAGGCCCAGACTCGCCGCCAAGGCACCTGTGGAGGATTGAAGAAAGTTGCGCCGATTCATGTTGTGCAAGCTAGACGCCGACTAATTCTCCTTGATTTCAATCTGCTTCCAACGCATCTTCACACCACCGCCGGTGTGAATCTGCAACGCGATCACGCCTTCGTTGAATTTTGGAGAAGGGTCCGCATAGTCCACAATCTTTACGCCATTCAGACGAGTAGTGATCTGGGAGCCTTGCACGGAGACTTCGAGGTCATTCCATTCGCCCGGCTTGAGCGCATTTTCGCCCTCGGCTGTCGGCTGCGCTACCCACCCACGTCCGCCGCTTTCGTACAGCCCGCCCGTGTGCTTGCCTTTGCTTGGATCGACTTCCACTTGCATCCCCTCGATGTCGGGGCCATGCTCTGGGTCCATGCCCGTGAGCCGCGAACGAATGAAGACGCCGCTGTTCCCTTCTGCCTCGCCCTTAAATTTCAGGCGCAAAACAAAATTCTTAAACGTCTTTTCGGTGGTTAGGTAGCCGTACTTGTTCGCCGTGCTTTCGCAAAGAATGGTGCCGCCATCGACCACCCACTTCTCGTCGCCATTGTTCTTCCATCCGGAAAGATCTTTGCCGTTAAAGAGACGAGTCCATCCCGATCCAGCATGGCTGGCGGCGGCGAGCGCGAATAGCAACACCACGGCGAAACTGCATCGCTTCATCGTAGAGTTTCTCCTGAGCACCAAATAATAACCCCCCGGAGCACGCTTTGCATGCTCCCGGGGGCTGATTCTCCACTCAGAATGCCAATCGTAGTCCGAACCGGAACTGGCGTTCGTCGTTCTTCGCACTTGTGATCGTCAGGAAATTACCGCTGGTAATGCTGGTCGTGCTCGTACCGGCGTCATTGGGATTGTTAAAGTGTGGTGTGTTGAACAGGTTGGCGGCATCTGCACGAAACTGCAATTCCACACGCTCGGCGAATCTAAACGTGCGGAACAGACTGAAGTCGAAATTTACAGAGCCAGGTCCTCGCAGGCTATTGCGCCCAACGTTGCCGTACCTAACATCCGTCACGGGCACGAACGCACTTGGGTCATAGAAGGGATTTCCAGATCCGACTCCGCCGAGTCTTCTGGCAGGACCAACTTGGTCGGGTGTCTGGGTTTGATCCACCGCGTTCAACGAAGCGCCAGATGCGGTTAGCAGGAATGGCTGGCCAGCAACTGCGCTAAAGATACCGCTGGTTTGCCATCCCCCAAGAATCTTTGACGAAGCCCCTGAATTGGCCCACCGCTTTCCTGGGCCAAGAGGCAACTCGTAGATGTAAGACATCTGGAAGATTTGTGGCGTGTTGTAGCCGGCCGGCGCTCGATTCTTTCGCAGAACGCTGGGGTCGTTCCAATTCAGGCCGGCCCAGCCATCGTCGTCGGTCATATTAATGGCCTTCGACCATGTGTACGCTCCCTTGACCATGAAACCATTCTTGAATTGGCGGTTGAGCGAGGCCTGCAGCGAGTGATAATTGGCGCTCAGAAAACCCTGCCAGTACAAAGTACTGGCGGTTCGACCGCCCGGGCTCAGGGCGTCCCCAAACTGCGGCTTGTTGTACGGCTGTCCGGCCTGTCCCGTACCCGGTAGAGACGCGTTCAGATCCAAGTCGCCAAACTGGTGAACGGTCTGGGTGCCGACATATCCCACGGACCCGAGAAAGCCTCCAGGCAGCCTCCGCTCTACGATTAAGTTCCAGGATTCGATATACCCGCGTTTCAACTCGCCCGGCCCGACGCTGCGCTCCAGAGCTTGAGCAGGGAGTGGAATCGTGCCGGAACTGATGTCCGGACAACAAATCGGTGGAATACCCACCGGGATTGCTCCACTCGGGAGCGGAGTTGCGAGCGGCGAAAAGGAGCCAGCTGGAGCAAAACCGTTCACTCCAGCAAAATTTGACCCGACCGTGAACGGATAGAAGCCTCGTAGCGGTCTAGCTAGCGGAAGGGGATCTACGGTGATCCCAAAACCGCTGCGCACAACCATATTGTCGCTTACCTGGTATGCCAAGCCTACGCGAGGGGCAAAGAGTTTTTTGCTGGTAGTCACTCCAAGGTTGTTGGGATTGCCGCCAATTCCCCCCAGCAATACATTAAGAGTCGTAAAGTCCAAACGATCGAATTTGGCGACGCTATCGCGCTGCATCAATGGATAATATTCGTAGCGGAGCCCTAGGTTAGCGGTCAGTTTGTTCGTAACGCGATAGCGGTCTCCGACGAACCAGCCGAACTGCCACTCCTTTGCAGTGGCCTTAATAAATTGATCGCTCTTGCCCAACCCACTTGATACCGTTCCGCCAGGCAGGCCCAGCAAAAACTGCGCCCATGCGTTGAATTGGTTTGGAGCAGCCGCGTTTGGATCATTTAAAGCTGTCGCACCGCCATCGAAATCAAATTCGCCTCGCGGCCCGGATCCCAACTCCGGCTGCCAATGGTTTAGGTGGTGATGAATGACATCGATCCCCGCGCTAACTTGATGCTTGCCCTTCGACCACCGCACATTGTGGGAAGTCGTAAAACTCCAGTCATTGCGGAATGCCGGATTCCAGCCTTCTGGATTCCCAATGTCCGCGAAGCCGGAAACGGCGAAGAATGGGAATCCACTGCTGCGCAGGTCCGAGCCATTGTTGGTTCCCGGAAGCCCCAGCACATCCGACCCAATGTTAGTTCCGTAATCCGGGGTCTTTCCGTACTCGCTCATGCGCGTAAACCCCACGTTGCCATCTATCACAAGTGTAGGAGATAGCGTGAGCGTATGCCCCAATGTGACGAGCTGCACAAACGAATGGAAATCGCCCAGGCCGCCGTCGCAAGCGCAGTCGCCAATCGCCTGTCCAAGGCTCGGCACACCATGAAATTTAGACTTCATAGCGCTGTACTTGACGAAAATGCTGTGATTGGTGCTGCGATTCCAATCAACCTTGCCATCGAAGTCGTTGCGATTCAGGCTTTGAGTAGCCGAAAAAAAGTAGTTGTCGATATCGCCGGCTCCTGGCACGTTTGGCGGCGGAAGAAGGGCAATGATCTGCGCCGAAATCGGATTAATCGGAATGGCTGCTTGATTAGGAAATGGCGTGCGTCCACTGCCATCAGCAAGCCCTGTAGTGGGATCATAGATTAGGGTTGGAATGCTAAGGCCGGTGAAATCTCCGTGCCGAAGCGCGTCGGTTGGAACAGTGACCTGCCCAGTATTTCGGTTATCTCGTTCAAACGTACCGTCCCAGCTTCCGAAAAAGAACAGCTTGTCTTTCTTGATCGGACCGCCGAAGGTCCCGCCCATATCGTTCAGGATGCTGGTCCCTTTCTTCGGTTGCACCGCGGGCGTTTCGAAGTATTGCCTGGCCCTGAGGGTCTGGTCCTGGTGATATTCGAATAAGACCCCATGGAACTGGTTTGAACCTGATTTAGTGATTACGGTGATGGCCGCGCCGCCGGTCATTCCCTGCTCAGGATCGAAATTGTTGGTAGAGACGTTCACTTCCTGAATTGTCTCCGCGGGAGGCACATAGACCGTGTGGTGCGGCAGCCAGACGAATACGTCGGCCGCTCCGTCCACGCGCGTGTTGTTATTGTTCCGGTTCGTACCATTGATATTTGTGCTCAGAGCTCGTTCTGGCGTATCCGCAATTGCGTTCTGAAATACTCCCGGAGTCGCTCCGGGCACCAGGTTGATCAGCGTCTGATAGTTCCGGTACTGATTGAGCGGCATCTCCTGGATGGCCTTTGCCGGGATCTCTGTGTGAACGTCTGTCTTCTCCGTCTGCAACGTCACCGCAGCTGCCTCGACCGTGACCTTTTCCGATACCGAGCCGATCTGCAGATTGAAGTTGGTATTGGTCACAACGTTGGCACCAACGCGCACGTCCGTCTGAGTCAGCGGCTTGAAGCCGGTCGCGGTGACTGTAACGTCGTAGGCGCCCGGAGAGAGGTCGGTGAGCGTATAGTGGCCGCCCGCATCCGCATCGGTTTCTTTTTGCACACCTGTGGCCCTGTTCACGGAGGAGATATGCGCCTTAGATACGGTAGCGCCGCTCTGGTCAGTTACCGTTCCACTTACCGAGCCAAAGAGCACCTGAGCCTCGCTGCGCTGAACCAATCCCGCCAATACGAAGCCGAGAGTAAGCAGAGAAACCAGAACAACTGATTTGGTCCTGATCATTGCCATATCTTCCTCCTTGAAACCGTGACGTTGTTGCCAACTGCGGCCGACCCCATCTATCGACTCAGCCGATGGAACCATGCCAGGTTGCTTTATGACGGCATGCAAAGCGTGCCATCTAAGGCAGTTAGTCTTTCTTGTGGGTCCCAGAGCGGCCAGACAGTTGTGGGAAAACTACGCAATGCAGGCAACGCTTGTCAAGAAGTTAATCCGAGAGGGATGTCAAATCTTGTCTGCTAAGAAGCTCTCCGGTAGAACGTTGAATCTTAGCTCTGATTTGAAATAGGGCGACCAGTGCCTTGACGCACCGTAACGATTTGGTCCGCATGAATCTTATCCCACGCCTCACGCTGGCCGTCTGGCCATCGCACGATCAGACTGTCGATGTTCGCGTTTGCTCCTATACCAAAGTGGACGCGGACATCGCTCGCGCTCAGGTAACTGGAATCTGTATGGGCGCGGCGCACAAGCTTTCGCCCTCGTTGCTGGAGTTCGACAGTGGCGCCGATCGCGAAGCGATTTCCATGACTAGCTTCCAGTCGAACCAAGAGCCAATGGTTGTGGTTCAAAGAACGATTCTGGTTCAGAAGAAGCCGAACCGAGCCGTTGTTATTAGTAACCACGATATCTACTGCGCCATCATTGTCGATGTCCCCGAAAGCGGCGCCGCGACTCACCTCAGATAATGCAAAAGCTGGTCCAGCCGCCTGGGACATTTCGCGGAATTTCTGTCCCTCGCCCTCATTGTGAAACAACTGATCTGCCTGGCCGAAAGGGTACGGAATTCCCCGCAAAGACTCTATGCGATTCACGGCGCCGTTGGCGATAAACAGGTCAAGCTGTCCATCATTGTCATAGTCAAACCATTCGGTGCCAAAACCTGTGTAAGGAAAGGTCGGCAGGACAAGGCCAAATTCCGCGGCCGCATCGTGAAAATTTCCCCGCCCATCATTAACGAAGAGGTTGCTGCCTTCATTGGTGAGATTGGTTTTAAAAATATCCTCATGGCCGTTGCCCTCGAAGTCCCCGGCAGCAACTCCCATCCCGGCCTGCGGCAACCCGTCAGCGTTGAAGGCTGCTCCCGACAGCAAGCCCTTCTCTTTGAACGTTCCATTTCGCTGGTTGATCCAGAGATGCGCAGCGGCACCGTCGTTGGCGACGTAAATATCCGGCCAGCCATCGCTATTAAAGTCAGCGCAAACGGCACCGAGCCCGGGCCCCAGGGCGGCTCCAATCCCTGCCGCTTCGGTCACATCCTCAAATGTTCCGTCGCCGCGATTATGGAAAAGACGCGCAGGTACCGGCTGGTACATTTTCGGAGTGCAATAATCCCGCTCGCCGGTAGAAGCAAAACACTGCTTGTTGCCTTTAACAGTGAAATCCAGGTAGTTCGCCACGAAAAGATCGAGACGCCCGTCGCGGTCGTAATCGACCCACGCCGCACCCGTACTCCAGCGAGGGTCATCCACGCCGGCTTTTGCGGTTACGTCAGTGAACGTGCCATTCCCATTAGTGTGATACAGCACGTTGCGTCCGAAGTTTGTAACATAGAGGTCCTGGAAGCCGTCATTGTCATAATCTCCGACCGCAACACCCATGCCGTAGCCGATGTGCCCCACCCCGGCTTTTTCGGTGACATCCACGAACTGGAGCTTCCCCGTCTCGCTTAGAAGATTGCGAAAGAGCCGGTTCCCAGGCTTCCAACCCGGAGGGGGTGGGAACTTCGCCTGACGGGAGTCTTGTGCGGGCTCGAACATCGTGCCCTGAATCAGATAAACATCCAGGTCCCCGTCGTTGTCGTAATCAAACAGAGCAACACCGGCGCCCATGATTTCCGGCATGTAGAATTCGCCGGTAGCACCCGTGAAATGATTGAACTTCAACCCAACTTCCTCGGCAACTTCGCGGAAGAGTGGAACGGATGCAGGCACGCTGAAAAGAGGTCTGGAAAATATGGTTGCTGCGCCAGCCAGCCCGAAGAAGAGGAGACTTAAAAAATCGCGGCGCCCAAAGTAGTACCGTTGAACTACTTTTCCAAACGTGCGCTTTGATTCCAGCCTGTTCACTGCGGCGTTCTCGGCGTCTCCAGGGCGTGCAGATCACGATCAATGCTGGCAAGCAGAGAGGTCTGGCCCCGAGCTACCGCTCCGTCGCGGGCCTGACGTATATAGCGCAGCGCATTCTGCCGGTCGCCGGAGCGGGCGAACGCTGCCCCCAGGGCATAGAGATATCGCGGAGTGTTTTCATCCTCCGGCTCAATCGTCTTCTCCAGCTCTTTGATTCCTTCCTGATACTTTTTCTGGTTCACTAGTAGACGGCCTAAATTGAAGTGCGCTTGATGGTCGCCGGGTCTGTTCTCGAGAGCTTTCCGGTACTCAACCTCCGCCTCCGAAGAGATGCCTCGCCGCTCAAGCAGGTAACCGAGATTATTGTGCGCGCCGGCATAATAAGGGTTGATTTCCAGTGTCTTGCGGAAAGCATCCTCCGAAGGTTGATATTTCTCGGCGCTTAAAAGAAGAACCCCGTAATTGTAGTAGGCCTCGGCCGAACCTGGATCGAGGCGAGTGACTGCGCGATAGTGTTCCTCCGCCTTGTCGAAATGATTCAGCTGGCCATACAACCTGATCAGGTTGATGTGCGCCTGCACCAGCCCGTGATCGATTTCAAGTGCTCTCTCCTGGGCTTCAGCAGATTCTTCTATCTTCCCCTGCCGCTCAAGTTCCACTCCCATTTGCACCTGATAAGCTGCGCTTCGATTGAGAGCCCGAACTTCACCCAGCAGTGGGTCGCCTACCGGCGGCGCATTATTCTTGTTCTTTTGATAAAGAAGAAGCTGCTCCTCCGCTTTGTCACTTTCGCCGAGAGAGCGATAGGTTAAGGCCAGAGAGTAGTGCGCCGCACCGAAATCAGGAAACAGTGCAATCGCTTTGCTGTACACCTCAGCCGCACGCGCGTGGTCATGACGAGCAGTGCGGATCCGTCCAAGGCCGTAGTAAGCCTCCGCCTGGTCGGGATCCTGCTTCACGATCTCGGTATAAAGCTCCTCACTTCCCTCCCAGTCCGCCGAAGCAAGGAGGCAGTTCGCCAGCCTAAGCTTGGCGGCAAGGTAGTCTGGATCGATCCGAAGTGCCAAACGAAGACTCGAAGCAGCCTGCTCGCATCGTCCGTGGTCGGCTTCGACGAGTCCGAGATAGTACGCCCATCGAAGAACTGTGGGTTCGAGCTGTGTGGCCCGGCGGTAACACACAGCCGCTTCCTCAAATAATCCGTACGCCTGGAGAATCATGCCCAGACTTCCGCTTGCTGTGGCGTCCCGAGGGTGGCTGCTTGCATAGGAGTGAGCCTCATCAATCTGGTCGCGAATCGCGGGAGAGAAATGGTCCAGAGTGAGACGAGGCAACTCTGGGATCGCATCCCTCTCTTGAATGCCCCACATGCAGGACGCAAAGGCAAGCACCCGGAAAAAGATGGAGCAGCCTGTCCTATACATCAGTTCTTCTTCTCCTTAACCGAGCACGCAAGCTGCCCGGTCACTGGCCATTGCCCGTCTATCCGGCGCTCTTGAATTGCAGATCGCCCCTCCTCAGTTAAATGATTGCGATAAGGGCGCAGTGGAGTTGCGTCAGGCTCGATGCCGCATCATCGGTGCGGAAAGAACGGGAAGAGCTTGAGAATCTCCTCCTCGGTGGGCTGATAGCCATATTCTGTAATCTCAAAACTCTCAACGTGTTGAATGTGGCTTCCCTGCCCGCCATAACGCTTTTGCGCCGCTTGCCGCCACTCAGGCGGCAGATTCCTTGCCACCTCTGGTCGCCCGGCCAGCCATTTCTTTCGCTCCACCGGATCAGTCGGCACCTGCTGCAATTGTCCTACCGTCCACGGCAGCCACTCGTAGAACTGAGACACATGCGCGTCCAGCATACTGACCTTTTTGTCGAACACGTCATCGATCGACACAATGATGTCCGGACGAAAGGGCTGCGGCCGCGTGAACCGGTCGCTGTAATAAAGGAAAACGGGGTTTCGCGTCAATGGAGGCGTGTCCGTGACCAGATTCGGCACGATCACCATGTAAGACGCATCCTGCACCAGCACTCCTGTATAACGGTGGTCCGGGTGGTAGTCGTTTGGGCGCGGCGCAATTACGATGTCGGCCTTCCACTGGCGAATCTCGCGAATGACCTGTTCGCGGACATCTAGGGTGGGCAAGAGCTTTCCGTCGTGGTTATCGAGCACCTCGTATTCAATGCCGATCCGTCGTCCCGCTTCCTGCGCTTCGGCACGCCGCCGCTTTGCGAGTTCTTCTCCGTGCTGCGATTGATGACCGGCGTCACCGTTGGTCAACGAGACGAATTTCACTTTGTGGCCCTGCGCTGCGTACTTTGCCGCAAGACCTCCGGCGCCGAGGTCGCAATCGTCGGGATGGGCACCGAAGGCGATCACGCGCACTCCTTGATCTTGTCCGCGCCCCGGCAGCACTGACAATATCGCTGCAGCCAGAACGCACGCCAACCGTGGCCCAGGATCAGCAAAGCGTGCGCAAAGCCTTCGGCTCATATGAATTCTATGCAACGTTCACTTACGAAGGCGAAAATTATACATCGAAATTAGGAACCAATTGGCTCTTCCTATGCAAGGGAAGAGCTAACGCCCTCTTCTCAGAAAGTAACTCTGAGCCGCAAGCGGATGGTTCTACGGCTGTCCACACCCTCCTGCGGAAACGTCGAGAACGGACGCGTGAAATCCGAGTTCGGATTCACATCTTCCAACGTCGGCATCAAAGTAGTCTGATCGATCTGAACGTCGAATCCGCCGAGATAGGCGAAACTGCTGTCTCCAAAATCCTGGTTGGGCATCCGTATGGGATGGTTGAAGATGTTGTCGAAGTCAGCGCCCAGCGTGGCGCTTACCCGTTCACCAAACCTGAAGTCTTTGTGCAAGCCGAAATTGACGCCCCACCCGCCCGGTCCCCAGAGCAGATTATTTCGCTCGACGGCCGGGTTGGTGAACACATCAGCTCCCATCGGTGGAGGAGCAAAAGCACTAGGATCGAAAATCTGATCCGCAACGTGATGCTTGTAATCGCCCACAACGAGAGGCCGGTATCCGATGAAATCATTGAAGTCGCCCAGGGCATCAACCGAGGTAGAAGCGATGTTTCCCGGACCGACGAAGCGCAGATTTTGCCGCAGTTGTCGCAGGTCCCCCAATACGGGATGAAGGCAGTGCCGCTTTTGGCAAAACATTTGGAATGTCGTCTGCCATCCGCCGATCACAGCGTCCGGCCACTTGGATAATCCGCCCGCAAATTTCCGGTTGCGTCCGACCGGCAGGTCATACACCCCGTAAAAAACGAAACGGTGCCGAGAGACTTGTAAGGGACGCCGCCCAGACTGGAATTGCCCTGATCGATGCCGCTAGAAGGCTATGGCCGTAATTGCCGTAGTCAGGAGATAGTCGCCGAGTTCGGGATATGGAAGACGAGCATAATCCTCCGGGGAGGAACGCAGTCTCCGTCGTCGACCGAACAAGCAGTCGAGTTATCGCCGGTCGTCGTACCCCAAGTGTGTTACTGGGCGCGATTTCATTGAGATCGATGCCGCCGATCAGACCATGAGATGTCGTCCCCAGATAAGAAGAACGGACGGCGGTCTTGAGTCCAATCTGACGTTCGAAAGTCGCGTTGTACTGTTGAACGAGCGGGGCGGCCAGACTGCCGGGACGGCGTTGATGGAGAAAGCGCTCGAATCAAGAACCAAATCGCCGCTACTCATCGGCGTCGGCCATGGTTGCAATGGTGGGTTGATCCGGAGTATTCACGTTGTCTTGCTTCGTTAGAGCCTGATTAAATCCGTTGGTCCCGTGGATTCGCGCATCAGACGCCCTTTCTCCAGGCCGGATCATCACTTTTTCTGACCGCAATGGCGATGGATCCATCCGGATTGAGCGCCTGCTCGCATGCCCAGGCGATCGGCTTCAGCACACCCGGGCGAATTTCTAATTCCGCCGAGAGGTGAAGCTGCCCCGCGAAACCCTTGGGCAGAATAAATGACGCCAGGCGGATACCTCCACCGACTGGCAGTCCTGGATCCAGCGTTCCGCGAAGTTTAAATGATGCATCCGGGCTGGCAACCTGTAACCAAAGAACTCCAGGCACTCCCGCCACACCCCGATTAGAAACAGCGACAATCAATTCCGGCGTGCCGTGGCGCTTGCGCTGCCACACCCAGGACGGCCTCAGCCGATATCCAAGGTTCGCTTGCAGGCGTTCGAAACCGCGGGGATAAACTTCCTGATAGCGCGCGAGATTCTTGGCTTCCGTCCACAATGCCCAGTAGTTGGAGCGCACGTCGAGCGTGTGCAGCATGTAATTTTCCAGCACGTTCACTCCGCCGGAATCCTTGCTCAACTTGGAAAGATCGTATTGGCGGAAGTAGCCATCCTCAAGAATGGCCGCCAGCCAAGGCGGCCGGTTTGCGAGTTGATTGATCTGGATTGGTTCTTCGATGATGATGCTGTCGGAGCGAAGCCACGCTCCGCCCGCCATGGCCAGTGCCAGGGTCTTACGATTTCCGATGTTGCTGATGTCTGGCTGAGTGTTGCATGCAAGTGGAGTCTTCCTCCACGTTTCGAGTTGAAGCTGGGTCATCTCGACGAATGTGCGTTCGCCTGTCGAGTAATCCGGAAATGGATTTGGAAAATTGCTGGTGTGGCCCTCTCCCCAAAAACCGTACTGCATCATGTCGACCCACTCGATCTGAGGATTCCCGTCAAATGCCTCGACCAGCAGGCCATTCAATTCCATAAATGCTTTCTGGAATTTCGGGTGCTCGTATCGAGGTTCGAGATATTCAGCACCCCCGTGCCCGGGAATTCGACCGATCTTCACCAGTGGGACCCGTTGGCGCAGAAATTCCGGCAATGAAATCTGCTCCGGCTGAAACACGGGGCTGGAAAGCTGCACGCGGAAAGCCACTCGCAAGCCGCGGCTCTTCGCGGCGTCCAGAGTAAGCTTCCAAATGGGATCGAGATCAAGTCTCCCCGGTCGCGACTGTACGTTGCGCCAGTCGCAACGGATGTAGAGAACATCCACAAACGGCAGAGTTGAGATATTCTCCACATGCTGTTCGAGTGTCTCGCGTCCGGCGCGCGCTGCGAGCGACGGACCACCTTCTTCCCACGTGTATCCCACGAGCCCCAAGCCGGGATTGCGCACAGGTTTCTCTGACGGAGTCGTAAACAGTGCTGTCAGCCAGCCTTCATCCTGATCAATATCGAATGGACCTTGTTCCAGTCGTTCACGCTGAGGAATCGGCGAACTGAACTGCTGGTTTCCAAATGCCTGCGCCAGCGTGCCGGCAGGAACGAGCGCCGCCAGAGCGGCAGCGCCTTTCAATAGGCTTCTTCTTTGCATATTCGCCACTTTGGGAATTGACAATTCGGGAGCTTTGCCCGACAGTGGGGTCACGCAAACATATCGAAAGCAAACGAAACAATCAAATGCGTAACGTCAGCTCTCTTCTGATTCTTTCTTTCCTTTTGCTGAGCGGTTCCGGCTTTGCAGTTCGACCTGGAGATTTCCAGGTCGAAGGTCCCGGCGGCGGTGGCGCCATGTTCAATCCATCCATTAGCCCGCACGATCCGAATACGGTCCTCATATCCTGCGATATGACTGGCTCCTATATCACTCACGATGGCGGACAATCTTGGCGAATGTTCAACCTGCGCGGAGTGGTTCGGTTCTTTGTCTTCGATCCTCTGGAGGCAAAGGTTATCTATGCCCAAGCCACGGGATTATGGCGTAGCACCGACGGGGGCGAAACATGGGAGTTGGTGTATCCCCCGCCGGCCAGCATCAAGTCTGTTGTCATGCGTTCGGATCACGCTGACGAAGAATTAGAAGCAGACCCGGATCCGATGGGGCTGATCTCTGCTCTTGCCATTGATCCCGCGAATTCAAAAATCCTCTATGCCACCGGGGACAAGAACCACGCCGCTCTGTTCATCTCTCGAGACTGGGGAAAAACGTGGGAGCGTCACGACAGTTTGCCAGAGAGTCCACGGCGCATCTGGATCGAGAGCAGATCTCCGCGGGACTCGCGCACGCTCTACTTGGGCGGAGAGCATTTTGTCTCGGTGAAAGACAGTTCGGGATTACACCGCTTTCCGGCGCCGACGGGCGTGACTTTCACTGACATCTCGGCCGGTTTCACTTCCGGCACAGAGCCGACAATCTACGCCGTGTCGCAACAAGGAGCCTTTGTGTCGCAAGACGGTGGCAAAAGCTGGCGAACAATATCCCTGCCGGGTTCAGGAGCTAAGCTGCGAGCGGTTGCGACCAGTCGCCAGAACGGCAACGTCGCGTACATCTCTTACAGCGACCTGGTACTGGATGGGAAGACATGGATGGGCGTTGCGAGAACCGACAACGCGGGACAATCGTGGCAATTGAAGTGGAGGGAATCAGACATAGCGGCGGCGAATGTGCACGACGCCTGGATCACTCCGCGTTTCGGGGTTGTTTGGGGAGAAAATCCGCTGGAACTTGGCGTCGCGGATCAAGACCCCAATCTGGCGTACGCCACAGATTTGGGTCGAACCATGAAGACCTCGGACGGGGGCGCGAGTTGGTCGGCGACGTATTCGCGCAAACTACTTTCGGGAGGTTGGACCACCACGGGCCTGGATGTCACTACTATTTATGGCATTCACTTTGATCCTTTTGATTCCAAGCGCCAGTTTCTCACTTACACCGATATCGGACTTTTTCGCAGCGAAGATAGCGGCGCGAGCTGGCAGAGTTCCACGACTGGCGTCCCTCGCGATTGGGTCAACACTACATACTGGCTGGCCTTTGATCCGAAGGTGCGAGGCCGCATGTGGAGTGTAAACAGTTATACGCATGACTTACCGCGTCCGAAAATGTGGCGTCATCAGGATCCTGTGCAGTATAAGGGTGGAGTCTGCATCAGCGATGACGGAGGTAAAACGTGGCGCAAGTCGAGCACCGGAATGGATGAGACTGCGCCAACGCATATCCTGCTCGATCCTACTAGTCCCGAGGACGCCCGTGTCTTATATGTTGCCGGGTTCGGAAGAGGCGTTTACAAGAGCACAGATGGCGGCAAGACATGGTCGTTGAAGAACCACGGGATCACTCAAAAACAACCGTTTGCCTGGCGATTTGCGCTCGCCTCTGACGGCACTTTGTACGTCATCATTGCGCGTCGCTCTGAAGACGGAAGCATCGGCAACGCGAATGATGGTGCGCTTTATCGCTCCAAAGACGGCGCGGAACATTGGGAACCCATGCCGCTTCCCGCGGGAGTGAACGGTCCGAACGGACTCGCGATCGATAACAACTCACCGCAGCGCCTGTATCTCGCGGCCTGGGCCCGCGCCAGCGGAATCCACGGCCACGGCGGGGGCATTTTCGTCTCCGAGAACAGTGGCCAGAACTGGCGACAGCTTTTCGATCGGGATCGACACGTGTACGACGTCACCACCGATCCGCACGACGGAAAAGTGTTGTACGCCGCAGGTTTTGAATCTTCCGCATGGCGCTCAACGGATCGTGGAGAACACTGGACGCGAATACCAGGCTTCAATTTCAAATGGGGATATCGGGTGATTCCCGATCCACGCGATCGAAACAAAGTGTACATATCCACATTTGGAGGCAGTCTCTGGCATGGGTCGCTGTCCGGCCATGAAGAACCGGTTGACATTGCCACGCCGGAATTGCAGCCGGGGAGATGATCAGTTTTCGCATTCCGCTCGGTCATAGGAGGTAACTCGTGATCAGCCGCAGAAAGTGGGTACAGAGTCTTGGCATCGCGTTCGGAGCCACGCTGACTTCGAAGGCCTACCCTGTCGCAGGCTACGAACGGGAAACCCCGAAACAGAACTCTTCCCATGCAGGTCTACCCCTGAGTGAATATCAACCCAAGAGCATGTTGCACGTACGGGAAACGCGAGTCGAACGGGCCCGATTCCCACTCATCGACATCCACACCCACATTAGTGTTTCTGCAAACTCAGAACACGGCGTGGACATCGGGGCCGAGCGCAATTATCTCGGCACTCCGGAAGAATTACTCACCGTCATGGACCGCAAAAACATTCGCAGCATGGTCAACCTGACGGGAGGCTTCGAGAACGGCCTCACCGATGTGATTTCCAGGTATGACCAACGCTTCCCCGATCGCTTTTACAGCTTTGCCGAGCCTTCTTACGCCAGGTTCCTGGAACCAAACTATCCTCGTCTTCAGGCTGAAGCCATTGAAACTGCGCATCGCGCGGGAGCCAAGGGTCTGAAAATTCTGAAGACGCTCGGCCTCTATTTGCGCGAGAACATCATCTCGGGCAAGTTGGTCAAAATAGATGACGCGCGCTTTGATCCTATGTGGGATGCGTGTGGGCAACTGAATATGCCAGTTGCCATTCACGTTTCTGATCCCATTGCTTTCTTTACTCCGACAGATCGTTATAACGAGCGCTACGAAGAACTTAACAATCATCCGGACTGGTCGTTCTATGGTCACGATTTCCCCAGCAATGCCGAGTTGCTGGATGCGAGAAACCGAGTGTTCGCTCGACATCCGAAAACACAATTCATTGCTCTCCACGCCGGAAACTTCGCGGAGGATCTTGGCCATGTATCTGAAAGCCTGGATCACTATCCCAACATGTCAATTGATATTGCGGCCCGAATCGGAGAGTTGGGCCGACAGCCGCGGACCGCACGACGGTTCTTCGATAAATACCAGAATCGCATCCTCTTCGGGACGGACGCTACACCACATGGCGATGAGACACCGCAGCAGATCTTCAACGACAAGTTGTACGAAATCTATTACCGCTTCCTGGAGACTGGGGACGAATACTTCGACTATGCTCCAGCGAACGTTCCACCCCAAGGACGCTGGCGAATCTACGGGATCGAGCTTCCCGAGGCAATTCTGAAGAAGGTCTACAACGGAAACGCGGCACGCCTGCTGAACATCACCGTATGAGCCACGTGGAACGAGGTTTGCTTTGACTGTTCTCTCGCCAATGAAAATTGTGTGTCGGCTCGCCGGATTGCTGTTCTGCATTGTTGCGATCGCGGTGGTCCACGCCCAAGAAATGCCTCCCGCGGATGCATTTCGTGTCATGCCGGCCAGTTCGATCGTCGAAGGCCCGAGCGTCACACCGTATTTGAAGTACCAAACGGAACTGGCGTGGCGTCAAGACGACGAGCGCCGCCAAAAATGGCTCTCCATTCGAACGGAGAGCGACCTGCTACGAGTTCAGCATCAGATGCGAGACGATCTCCTCAAAATGCTTGGCGGCCTTCCTGCTGACAAGACTCCCCTTCATCCCGAGATAATCGGGCGAATTCAAATGACCGGCTTCCATATCGAAAAGCTCATTTTCCAGAGTCTGCCTGCAGTGTATGTAACCGCACTGGTATATGTCCCCGATGATGGGAACAAGTCCCATCCTGCCATGCTCGTCCCGAGTGGACATTCAGAGAACGGGAAAGTTCATTACCAGTCACTCTGCCAGCATCTTGTGCAACACGGTTATATAGTCATCAACTGGGACGCGATCGGCCAGGGCGAACGAAGCCAGTTTTGGGATGCAAAAAAGAACAAAAGCCGCTACAACCTGATTTGCGCAGAACACGCCGTGCTGGGGAATCTCGCATACCTCGCCGGAACGAATCTGGCCCGCTGGGAGATCTGGGACGGAATCCGGGCGCTCGATTATTTGGTGACTCGGCCGGATGTGGATCCCGAGCGCATCAGCATCACTGGTACCAGCGGCGGCGGCTTCCAGGCTGCCCACATTGCCGCACTCGACTCTCGAATCAAAGTCGCGGCCATCTCTTGTTACATCACCGCTCTGCCCATGCGCGTGTTCAACCGGATTTTTAAGGATCCGGACAGCGATCCGGAGCAGGACTTGTACGGCATGATCTCGAAGGGTATCGGCCATCCTGGTCTTCTCTTGATGATGTATCCGCGTCCGGTATTTGTTGCAGCCGCCGTGCTGGATTTTTTCCCCCTTGAAGGGACGCACCAAACGGTTCGCGAAATCTCCGACATCTACAATCGCTTCGGCCATGCCGACCGAATCGCCATGCATGAGGGGTACCACGGCCATGAATATTCAACGGAAAACCAGCAAGCGGCGATCACTTTTTTAGACCACTTCAACAGTATTCCCGGTCGTAATTTTTCCCCAGTGCTGGAACTAGAGCAAAAGGCGCTGCAGTGCACGCGCTCCGGGCAAGTTGCCCTCGATTACGCGCATGCAAACTCTGGAATGGATCTAGTCCGAGATTTTTATCAGGAGCGAAAAAACAAGCCGGCCATTGATCTCAAGCAGCTCTACTACTCGCAACCGTATCCACGCATTAACTCCTGGAGCGTTTCGCAATATGAAGGTTCCGCTTCCACTCCAGGCGAAATTCTGTGGCAAGCGATGGGCACTTCGAAATTTCAGGACAGTGTCATAGATCGCTACCTGCTCCGACATAGTCAGTACCTTGAAATTCCGCTCGTATATGTTCACAAGGCAGCGGCCAACCGGCGCATTTTGTTGTGGCTCGGCGAGAATGGAAAATTGACGACGCAGAACTGGCCTGCAGTGTCGAAATACCTCGATGCGGGTTACGACATCGTTTCGCTGGACCCCAGAGGTCTGGGAGAAACGCGCATGCGATATACAGCGGCATCTCCGGATGATCCAACGCTGGCGCAGAACGACGGTGATAGTGCCTACTCCAGCCCGCTTTTGAGTGTGCTCGCCGACTACGTCTACAACTCTTTGCTTACCGGGCGACCTTATTTTTTTCAAATGATCGAGGACGTCGAGATAGCGACTCGTTTTGTTCATGAGAAGACAAACAAGAGCGAATTTACTGTGTTAGGGTTGGGCGGTGCAAGCACCTGGGCGAGCGCAGTTGCCGAGATTCTGCCACACATCAAAGTGATCTCAGCGGCTGATGAGCCTCCGTTGAAGTGGTCCAGAGTAGTGAACGAGAAACTCGAACTCTGGCCAGTGCAATACCTGCTGCCCGAGGGGGCCTATGTTCATTAAGGCCTGCAACGGACCAGGAACTAAGCTGGCCCGAGTTTTTAGACGCTTCGGATTTTTGACATGGTGGCTCCTGTTGGTTGGCCTGCTTTTTTCCGGTAGCGGGCGAGCTGATCAACCCGGACCGAATCCCGTGTACGTCATCCTCTGGTTTGATACGGAAGATTACATACTTGCACCCAGCGATGACGCGGCCAAAAGACTGGCCGATTTTCTGACCGCCGAAGGCCTGCATGCCACTTTCAAAGTAGTTGGAGAAAAGGCGCGAACCCTGGAACGCCGTGGCCGCAACGACGTAATTGCATCCCTTCGGAATCACGATATCGGATACCACGCCAATACCCATAGCCAACATCCCACGCCCGCAGAGTACGAATCAGTTTTGGACTGGAAAACAGGAGTTGAAGAGTTTACTCGCCGCGAGCGACCGGGCTTTGAAGATGTCGGCCGGATTTTTGGTAAGACACCGTGCTGCTATGGCCAACCCGGCAACTCATGGGCACCGCAATCGTTTGACGCACTCCATAGCTGGGGAGTGCGACTCTATCTGGACGAAGGTTCTCATGTGGGACTCCAGGGCAAGCCGTTCTGGTACGGCGGATTGCTCAACATCTTCAATACGATTGAGGGACAGGAACTGCGTCCCAATGACAATTGGGACAATCTGGAAGAATCCAAGGCGAAGTTTCGTGAATTCTATTCGCATATGAGTTCGGAACCGAGTGGAGGACTCATCAGCTTGTATTTTCACCCTTGCGAATTTATCCATCAGTGGTTCTGGGACATGAATTTCGCGCATGGCGTTAATCCGCCGCGCGAGGAATGGAAAGAGCCGCCGCAGAAATCACCTGCCCAGCAGAAGCAGACATTCGCCTACTTCGAAAATCTCGTGCGATACATGAAGACGTTCCCCAACGTCCGGTTCATTACCGGCTCGCAGGCCTTGGATCTCTATCCGGACTTGGCCCAAGGACGGCAGTTTTCGGCCACCGAGTTATCTGAAATTGCAAAGGCTGTGACGTCCGGGGTCTCTTTCCAACAACACGGCGAGTACGCGCTCTCCGCTAGCGAAATCCTTGACCTGCTTACGTCATATGTTGCAACAGCCACGCCAAAGGACAGACCTGTAGCCTCAGTGCGGTTGAGCCTGACCCCGTATGGTCCGAGTTCTGCGCCCCCCGCCCTTGAGAAGCCCATTAACGTTCCCTTGGCGCAATTCCTTTCTACAGTTCTGGATGTTCGCGATTTTCTAATGATCAACCATCAAGTGCCCGGCGTGGTGTGGCTGGGTAGCACACCGGTTCCACCCGAAAATTACCTGCTCGCGCTTGCTGAGGTCAGCACTGATCTATCGAAAGGACGAACCCTGCCCCACACCGTGACGATTGCTCCTGCTCAACTCGTGGTAGCGGAATACATTGCAAAAGATTCCGTGAAGTTGTGGGATTGGCCCATCTTCCCCAATGGATTTCATTCAGCACGGCTGATGGACTTCGCGCGGCTGCAAGCGTGGACCTTAAAACCCGCGATCTTGACCTCGCGTCCATGAGAGCTCGTGAGCCAAGTGTGGGGTTCGGCATCGAGTCCAGTTCCTAGCGACGGATTTTTTCCGCTCCGCGGCCGCGCAACGTATGACCTGCTAACTTCGGTTGTCAATGTCATATTCCTGTGCCACGTTCGACCGCTCACCGGGGCCATAATCCCTTGAAAGATGCCATCCCGCGCGCTCCTCAGGATGGAAAAAGCCTTTATAGCCGGGCTTTTCGGCCTTACACTATGACGAGGCCAGCTGTGAGGGGCATCGAATGAGTACAGGGGTTCCAGAGTCGTCAGCCCCCCTATCCAATTTGGATCAGTGGGAAGACTTTGTGGAGGGTCGCTACAAACAGGGAAAGTCTGAGTCCGAATTTCGGCAATACGACGCCAAGGCAAACCCGCGAGTTGCGGAGTTCTACCGCTACAATCACGAAAAGCAAACTGTTAATTACGTACTCGAGAAAGAGAAGCAGTACTTCGGACTGACGCGCGGCAAGAAGAGCGTTTGGGAGGCCGCAGAGTATCTGAACACTCTGGTCGATGACAGCGATCCGGATACTGACCTCACGCAGATCGAGCACCTTTTGCAAACCTCCGAGGCCATCCGCAATGATGGCCACCCTCGGTGGATGGTGTTAGTTGGGTTCATCCATGACCTTGGAAAGTGCCTTTGCCTGTACGGGGAACCACAGTGGGGAGTGGTAGGCGACACATTCCCCGTGGGGTGCGCCTGGTCCGACCAGGTAGTGTTTCCTGAATACTTCCGCACCAATCCGGATGCGACCGTTCCCGAATACCAGACCGAATATGGCATCTACAAGCCGCATTGCGGACTGGAAGCCGTCCACATGTCATTCGGCCATGACGGCTACATTGCAGAAGTGGTGAAGCCCTATCTTCCGGATGAAGCGCTCTACATGCTGCGCTTTCACTCCTTTTATGCCTGGCATCGCCACGGGGCTTATCAACACCTCGAAAATGAAAAAGACAAAGCTATGCTGGACTGGGTGAAAAAGTTCAATCCCTACGACCTGTATTCAAAGGGTCACTCCAAACCCGATTTGAAACAATTGAAACCCTACTACGATGATCTCTTCGCCGAGTTCTTACCGAAAAAGCTGTGCTGGTAGCCAGGCTGCGTCTCATTGCAGCCTGATGCACTGACTGCGAGAAATCTTTTTTAAAACTCTTCGGCAATTTCGGAGCGGCCGCGAACATCGTGCCACACTCGCCCAACGATGCTAGAAGGCCATGCGAGAGCAACTGGTCAGTCGTTCTCTTCTCGGCAAATGAGGCGCATCAGAAGAGGGGCGGTGAGCGAATCTTGCGTATGATCTATCCTGTTGCGACTGGATGTTCTGGATTCGTGGGAAATGAATCTGCCGAGCTTTTCCAATAAGCGCCGCTGGTCGATTGTCACTTTGTTGTTTACGGCGTCGTTGATTAACTATCTCGATCGCGCCGCAATTTCATTCGCGCTGCCACTCATTTCCAGGGACTTCCACCTCACCTCGCAAAGCAAGGGCCTGCTGCTTTCTTCCTTCTTCTGGTCATATGCGCTGATGCAGATTCCTATTGGCTGGTGTGCCGACCGGTTCAATTTGCGCTGGCTGTATGCCGGAGCATTCGCCGTTTGGTCATTCGCGCAGGGGCTGACTGGCCTGGCCGGCAGTCTTACGGTCTTGATCATGTTCCGCATTCTTCTTGGGGTCGGAGAATCCATTTACCTGCCCGGAGGAACGAAAATTGTCAGCGTGCTGTTCGGGCCGAAGGAACGTGGTTTGCCTTCGGGACTTTTTGATTTCGGCACTCGAACCGGACTGGTCCTGGAAGGCATTCTGGTTCCATGGCTCTTAGTCCACGTTGGGTGGCGTCACACTTTCCTCATTTTAGGATTTACCGCTCTTCTGTGGATTGCGCCATGGTTCTGGATCTTCCCCCGGCGCTTGCAAGCCGTCGACAGAAGCACGGAATCACCTCACACTGGCCCGCGCCCACGGAGCGCCGCTCTACTCAACCGCAATTTGCTGGGAATCTGTCTCGGATTCTTTTGCTTTGATTACTACTGGTATGTGCTGGTCACGTGGCTGCCCGACTACCTGGTTACTGTTCGTCAACTCAGCATCGTGCAAGCCGGATTTTATGCGTCGCTCGTATTTTTTACATTCGGCATTGCCGAGCCGATCGGCGGATGGATCGCCGATACGTTGATCGCTCATGGCTGGAATGAAACGGCCACACGCAAAGGAATTGTGACCATCGCTTTCGTGATGAGCGTGCTTCTAATTTTCGCTATGCGCACTGCCCACACGGGCCTCGCCATCTGGCTGCTGATCGCGGCGTCCCTCGTCGGCCTGGCTACCGGCAACCTGCTTGCCATCCTTCAATCTTGCGCCCCAGCAGAAGCAGTCGGAATCTGGACCGGGGCGGAAAATTTTGCCGGCAACCTTGCAGGCATCATTGCCCCATTGGCTGTGGGATTTTTGATCACATCGTATGGTTCCTACGTTCCGGGCTTCGAACTGGCCTCGATCGTTCTCTTCATCGGAATACTCGCCTACTGGTTCGTAATCGGTGACTTGAAGCCACGAGTTTCCTAGGCATTCACAAGGGGATCTCGCATCAAGGCACTTGAACCCCTTGGGTATCGATGTAGACTGCATATAACGACTGGCTCGCAACCATGAACAACCTGTTCTTCTTGGCGCCTCCGAAACAGAGGTTGGCACAAGTTTCGGGTAGATGGATCTTTCCGATCAGCGCACCGTCGGGCGCGAACACGTGCACGCCGTTGTAGCCTTCACCGCCCCATCCGGCAGCAGCCCAGACATTGCCATCCACATCGCAACGAATACCGTCGGATGAACCTGGCGCCATGTTCACAAATTGCCGCCCATTTCTCAATCGCACCCCATCGACAACGTCATAAACA
>Ga0207702_10001580_pt1 | contig 22559 bp, 19 predicted proteins | sample KBSCornC62_FD_184302 | JGI IMG/M metagenome (GOLD analysis project Ga0207702, IMG submission 184302) | Corn rhizosphere microbial communities from Kellogg Biological Station, Michigan, USA - KBS Corn C6-2 (SPAdes) (version 2) | ecosystem: Host-associated > Plants > Roots > Rhizosphere > Soil ...
AGCCGGGGAACTTGGCCATGGCGCGCTCGGAATTCGGTGCGCGCAGAATGGCACATAAGCGAGCGGCGCGGGAGCATCCGCGCCGCGCGATCGATGGTCCGCTACGAGGTCCTACATCACATAGACGGTGAGCACGTTGCCGCTGCGGTCGGCGGCGATGACGTCGGCCGGCTTGTGGCCGAGCTTGCCGAGACCGTCGCGCAGCGCCGCATGGCCGGAGACGAACGCCTGCAGGCGCCCGACATTGCTCTGGCTGGTGATGGCCGTGCCGGCGCCCCGGCAGAGGCCGATATCGACCACCTTGAGCTGGCTCACGCCGGCCCAGGACGAGAAGGTCGACTCCACATAGGCGTGGCGGCTCGCGAGCTTGGCGACCTGGTTGGCGTTGGGCGTGAAGCAGCCCTTGGCGGCGCCATCGAGGCTCGCGATGGCGACCGTGCCGGTGGTCGCGGCGCCCGGCGTGCCGATGCCGACGCCGCTATTGCCGCCGGTTCCGGTGCCCGTACCGGTGCCGCTACCGCCGCTGCCGGTGCCGGTGCCGAACAGGTCGAGCACCGCATCGCTGCCGCTGCCGCCGGTGACCGCGCTATTCCCCAGATCGACCCGGGCGTTGGGATTGCTGCTGCCGTCGCCGAACAGATCGAGCAGCACGTTGCCGTTGGTGCCCGAGGTGCCGCCGAGGTTGACGTCGGCGGTGGTCGGCGTGCCGCTGCTGCCATTGCCCAACAGGTCGATGACGCCGCCACTGCCGGCACCGCCCAGATTGAGGTTGGCCGTCGCATCGTTGTCGTTGGGGCCGCCGAGCAGGTTGCTGCCGATGGTGACGGTGCCGCTGCCGTTGTCGAGCAGGCCGTTGGTGTCGGTGTTGACCGTCGCGGTCGAACCGCCGCTACCGCTACCACCCAGGCCGAGCAATCCTCCGCCCGACCCGTTGCCGCCAAGATTGAGCGAGAGCGCCGAAGCGGGGGCAGTTGCAAGAAGTGCCACGGCGATGGCGAGCGCCGATACTTTCAAATGAACTTTCACTTGCTTCTCCTTCATCTGGAGTCGCCTGTGACGCGATGGCTGAAAACTGATGTTGCCGCAGGGCGACTTTGGCCAGTCAACAGCGGCCAGCGGCCTTCGTTTCGATCGAGATAGGCGCGTGGTTGCCCGCAGATGAACGGGGCCGGTGCAATTTGCATCGGCCCCGCCCCGTGTGCGCCGGAGCAGCGCAAGCCTAGAGCAGGTAGACCACGGGCCGGCCGCCCCGCCCGATATCGATGCCGATGACGCGGTTGAGGTCGCGCACGTCGAGCGCCTGTTGCTGCTGCGGGCTGCGGCAGTTGGCAAGCATCTGCCGGAGCGTCGCGATGTCCTGGGCGTAGTGCGGCAGCGCGGCGTTGAGCCCGGCCCAGTCCTTGCGCGGCAGCAGGCTCGAGACTTCGGCGGTCCCAAAATTGCCAAGGCAGATCGCGCGGCCGTCGACGAGGCGGATCCAGTTGCGCTCGGCGAGCATGGCGAGGATCGCACGCAGGCGGCTCGACACGTTCGGGCCGATGTAGAACGAACCGCTGCCGCTCCCGACGCCTGGATAGCCGTTGGCGCCGTTGAAGCCGGAGCCGCCGTTGAGGCCGGGCGCGCCCGGCGTGCCGGGTGTGCCGGGTCCGCCCGCGAGGCCACCCAGCCCGGGCAATGTCACGTTCGCCCCGCCGTTATCGCCGAACAGGCCCAGCGGATTGACGCTGAGCGTATTGCCGCCGCCGCCCAGCAGCGTAACGCCGACGCCGGTGCCGCCGGTTCCGGTCGAGACCTCGGCCACGCCGGGAACCCCCGTGCTGCCGGAGCCGCTGCCGCCGAGCAGGCCGCCCGAGCCCGAGCCGCCGGTCAGGCCGCCCAGGTTGACCGCGGCGCCGTTGCTGCCGCCGACGCCGACCGAGCCGTTGCTGTTGTTGGAGATGAGGCCGCTGCCATTGTGACTGTCCGCCCCGGTGGTGATGAGCCCCCCGAGCAGCGATGCAGCTGCGGCGGGCACGGCAGCGAGCGAGATGGCGACAAGACCGGCCGCAATCAGGCCAGATGTGATTTTCATGACTGAAGTCTCCCTTTTTTCGAGCGCCAATAGTGCGCCTGCGAAACCCAGAGAGACCGCCTCACGCTAACAACAAGTCAAACTCCACCACAATCGAATAACGTGCAAAATCAAACGATTACAGCGGGTTAATGGGATTCGCGTAAGGGTTACGCAATGCATCGGGCGGAAAGCTACTGATGGGCGCTGAAAAAAGGAAAGCGCGGGACCGAAGTCCCGCGCCCCTTCGGTTTCGACCACAAGGGAGCGTCAGCCCTTACAGCCGTCTGCCGAACCGTCGGCGCCGTCGCGCCGGTTCCTGACTGGGTTCGATCTTCACCACGCCGTTCGAGCCCTTAACTCAGCGAGCGGAAGAAAAGTTGCGGCAATTTCAAACACAAAAGCCCCACCAGCGCAGAGCATGAGAACGAGCGTTGCAGCGACCGCGGAGCTCCCCTGCGGCGCCTGCATCTGGACTCGCGGGACGATTTCACGGCCACATTGCTCAATGATCTCCGCCACCCTCGATCGGCCGGATGCACCCACCCTGCAGCGCGCCCGCGGGCACGGCCGCCTGGCGACGATCTTTCGCGATGGTCGGACAGAGCTCGCCAGCCTCTACCAGGAGGGCTGCGCAAAAATCCGGCTGCCGCACACGCATTCCGACGCGCTGCAGGGCGTGCTGATGAACACCGCCGGGGGCCTGACTGGCGGCGACCACGTCGTCTGGTCGGCGGCCGCCGGCGCGGAAACGAAATTGGTGCTGACGACACCGGCCTGCGAGCGCATCTACCGCTCGATCGGCGGCGCCGCCGTGCTCGAAAACCGGCTGGCGGCCGCAGCGGGCGCGCATCTCGACTGGCTGCCGCAGGAGACGATCCTGTTCGAGGATGCGCAGCTGAACCGCCGGCTCGACGTCGATCTCGCCGAGACTGCGACGCTGACGGCGGTCGAGGCGGTGCTGCTTGGCCGGCAGGCGATGGGTGAAACCGCGACGAATGCACGGCTGCGCGACACATGGCGCATCCGCCGCAACGGCCGCCTGATCCACGCCGAGGCGACGCTGCTCTCGGGCGACCCGCGCGAGCGCTCGGGCAGCGCGCTGCTGGCGGGCGCCCTCGCCTTCGCGACGGTGCTGCACGTGGCGCCCGATGCCGAACGCAAACTCGATCCGGTCCGCGCGCTGCTGCGCGGCACCGGGGCCGCGAGCGTCATCGGCGAGCGGCTGACGGTGCGGCTATTGGCGGAGTCCGGCCTCGCCTTGCGCCGCTCGCTGTCACCGATTATCGCTCTGTTGTCCGCCGCCGGCAGCGTGCCGCGGCTTTGGAGCCTGTGAATGAACCTCACACCGCGCGAAAAGGACAAGCTGCTGATCGCGATGGCCGCCATGGTGGCGCGCAAGCGGCTCGAGCGCGGCGTCAAGCTCAACCACCCCGAGGCCATCGCACTGATCACTGATTTCGTCGTGGAGGGCGCACGCGATGGCCGCTCGGTCGCAGACCTGATGGAAGCCGGCGCGCATGTGGTGACGCGCGGCCAGGTAATGGACGGCATTCCCGAGATGATCCCGGACGTCCAGGTCGAAGCCACCTTTCCCGACGGCACGAAGCTCGTGACCGTCCACCAGCCGATCCGGTGAGGACATGATCCCAGGCGAAATCATCACTAGACCGGGCGACATCGAGCTCAATGCCGGTGCACCGCAGCTCACGCTCGAAGTGGCCAACACCGGGGACCGGCCGATCCAGGTCGGCTCGCACTACCATTTTTTTGAGACCAACAACGCCTTGCAGTTCGAGCGTGCGAAAGCCCGCGGCATGCGGCTCGATATTGCCGCCGGCACCGCCGTCCGCTTCGAGCCGGGCCAGACGCGCGAGGTCCGCCTGGTGCCGTTCGGTGGCAGCAGAACGGTGTTCGGATTCCAGCAGAAGATCATGGGGAAGCTGTAGTTGAGTATGATCGATCGCGATGCGATCTTCCGCGAACAACTGATCTCGCTGGTGGGCGACCTCTATAGCGGCGCCGGCCGCGAGCGCGAATTGCGCCGCCTCATCGGGCTGCACGCCGACAAACTCGCACGCGACGGGGGCGCGCGGGACTGGGCCGACCTCAAGGCGCGCGCCGACGGTGCGACCTACGATTCCCTGCTCAGGCTGTTCGAATACCAGGCACACGAGCACCAGAAGCGGGGCGACGCGCGGACCGTGCGCGTGTTCGAGGTGCTGGCGATCTCGCTGATCGCCCGCCGTCAGACCGCGCCCGACCTGCAACAGGGTATCGAAACACTCGACCGCTACATCGAAGAATGTGCGCGTAACGCCCGCAAAGCCGGACTGCAATTCATACCCACGGGCCGCGTGCGATAAGCAGCGGGCCCGAGCGTCAACCCTCCGAGGACCGCCATGCCAGCCCGCATCTCCCGCGCCACTTACGCCGATATGTACGGCCCGACGACGGGCGACAAGGTGCGGCTGGCCGACACCGACCTCATCATCGAGGTCGAACGCGATTTCACCAGCTACGGTGAGGAGGTGAAGTTCGGCGGCGGCAAGGTGATCCGCGACGGCATGGGCCAATCCCAGGCGACACGAGCCGAGGGGGCAGTCGATACTGTCATCACCAATGCGCTGATCGTCGACCACACCGGTATCTACAAGGCCGATGTGGGCCTCAAGGATGGACGCATCGCGGGCATCGGCAAGGCCGGCAACCCGGACACTCAGCCTGGCGTCACCATCGTCATCGGGCCATCGACCGAAGCGATCGCCGGCGAGGGCAAGATTCTCACGGCCGGCGGCATGGACGCGCACATTCATTTCATCGCGCCGCAGCAGATCGAGGAAGCGCTGATGAGCGGCATCACCACGATGCTCGGCGGCGGCACCGGCCCGGCGCACGGCACGCTGGCGACGACCTGCACCGGAGCCTGGCACATCATGACCATGATGGGCGCCTTCGAGGATTTCCCGATGAACCTGGCGCTCGCCGGCAAGGGCAACGCCAGCAAGCCCGCGCCGCTCGAGGAAATGGTGAAGGCAGGCGCGGCGGCTCTCAAACTGCACGAGGACTGGGGCACGACACCGGCCGCGATCGACACCTGCCTGGCCGTTGCCGACGACTACGACGTACAGGTGATGATCCACACCGATACGCTCAACGAAAGCGGCTTCGTCGAGGATACGATCGCGGCCATCAAAGGCCGCACCATTCACGCCTACCACACCGAAGGCGCCGGCGGCGGCCATGCGCCCGACATCATCCGCGTCGCCGGCCTGCCCAATGTCATCCCGTCGTCGACCAATCCAACCCGGCCCTACACGGTCAATACGCTGGCCGAGCATCTCGACATGCTGATGGTCTGCCACCACCTCAGCCCGCAGATCAGCGAGGACGTCGCCTTCGCCGAAAGCCGTATCCGCAAGGAGACCATTGCCGCCGAAGACATCCTGCACGACATGGGGGCCTTCTCGGTGATCTCGTCGGACAGCCAGGCGATGGGCCGCGTCGGCGAGGTGATCATCCGGTGCTGGCAAACGGCCGACAAGATGAAGAAGCAGCGCGGCCGGCTGAAGGACGAGGACGGCGACAACGACAACTTCCGGGTCAAGCGCTACATCGCCAAATACACCATCAACCCGGCGATCGCGCACGGCATGAGCCGCCACATCGGCTCGGTCGAGGTCGGCAAGCGCGCCGACCTGGTGCTGTGGAATCCAGCGTTCTTCGGCGTCAAGCCGGAGATGATCCTGCTGGGCGGCGTCATCGCCGCGGCGCCGATGGGCGACCCCAACGCCTCGATCCCCACGCCGCAGCCGATGCACTACCGGCCGATGTTCGGCGCCTATGGCGTCACCAAGCGGGCGACCAGCGTGACCTTCACCTCGCAGGCGGCGCTGGACGCCGGGATCGGCGAGAAGTATTCGCTGCAAAAGACGCTGCTGCCGGTGGAGAACACCCGCGGCGGCATCGGCAAGGCGGCGATGATCCACAACAGCGCGACGCCCAAGATCGAGGTCGACCCCGAAACCTACGAGGTCCGCGCCGACGGCGAACTGTTGACCTGCGAGCCGGCCAGCGTGCTGCCGATGGCGCAACGGTATTTCCTGTTCTAGGAGCGAGCGGCTGGTTCGGCGGCTGGACGCGACCACCGGTTGGTGTTGAGAGGCGAACCCGCTATGGTCCCATCATGAAACGCATCGCCTGTGCACTCAGCCTCTTTGCCTTCGCAGCAACCCCGGCGCTGGCCGACGTCACGCTCGGCGTCGGACTGACGGTGCCGGGCGAGGCTCAGATCAAGGTCACGAAATACGATTGCGAGGGGCATGACCCGATCGTCGTGCAATATCTCGACGCAGCGCCCAACTTCCTCGCGCTGGTGCCGATCGACGGGCAGACCGTGATCTTCGCCAACACCCTTTCCGCCTCGGGCGCCAAGTACCAGGCCGGCAAGTACACCTGGTGGAGCAAGGGCAGCCAGGCAACGCTGAGCGATGTGACGGAGGGGCTGGACGCCGCGCCGGTGCTGACCTGCGTGGAGGAGAACGACACGCCATGATCCGCGCCACCACCGCCCTGCCCCCCAACCACGGCAAAGGCAAGCCCTTCGCCCAACTCACGCTGACCTCCGACCAGCGCCGGCTGCGGCGCAAGGTGCTGACGGTGAAGGGCGAGGAGATTCTCGTCGATTTTGCCGAGCCGGTAACGCTCGAGCATTTCGGCGCGCTGGCCCTTGAGGACGGCCGGCTGGTCGAGATCGTCGCGGCGCCCGAGCCGCTGCTCGAAGTAACGCCGCGCGGCACCGAGCACCTCGCGCAGCTCGCCTGGCATATCGGCAACCGCCATATGGCGGCGCAGATCGAAAAGAAGCGCATTCTCGTGCCGCGCGACCATGTGGCGAGAACGATGCTCGCGGGCCTAGGGGCCGACGTGCGCGACGTGACCGAGCCGTTCCTGCCGATGCAGGGCGCCTACCACGCGCCGCACTGAAATGAGTGAGACGGTAGCGCTGCAGCGCCTCCTCACCTGGCTGTCGCCGGCGTTCCCGGTCGGCGGCTTCGCCTGGTCGCAGGGGCTGGAGACCGCCATCGGCGACCGCCGCGTCGCGGATGCGACCACCCTCGAGGAGTGGACCGGCGGCTCACTCGCCCATGGCGGATTGCGCACCGACGCGATCGTCCTCGCCGCGGCGCATCGTGCCAATGGCGAGGCCGGCGTGCTGCAGGAGATCGCCGAACTCACCCTCGCCTTGACCGCCGCGAGCGAGCGGCACATGGAAACGAGGCTTACCGGCGAGGCCTTCGCGACCGCGGCCAAGGCGTGGCCATCGGATGTGTTCGCGCGCCTGCCCTCGCCCTGCCCCTATCCCGTCGCCGTCGGCGCCATCGCCGGCGCGCAGGGACTGGGGCTGAACGACGTGCTGATCGGCTATCTCACGGCGGCGGTACAGGCGCAGGTTTCGGTGGCCGTGCGGCTGGTGCCGCTCGGCCAGACGGCCGGGTTGCAGGTTATCGCTGCGCTTGAGTCCGAAGTCGCCGCGTTGGCTGCCGCTGCGGCAACAGCGGGCCTCGACGATATCGGCGGCATCGCCTACGCAGCCGACATCGCGCAAATGCGCCACGAGACCATCGCCGTACGGGTGTTCCGCTCATGATCGCCGCCATCGTCAGCACGCTGACCTTCCTGCCGCTCATGGTGGCGGCGCTGGCCCATCTGTTGTGGGCCCTGGGCACGACCTGGCCGATCCAGAGCGAGGCGTTGCTGGCGCAAACGGTGGTGGGCCGCCCCGGCATCACGCGCATGCCCAACAAGCTGCTGACGCTCGTGATCGCGATCCTGCTCACAGCAGCGGCGATCGTCGCCATGGGCCTCTCCGGCCATGACGATGGCGGCAAGATCCGTACGGTGCTGGGTGCGCTGCTCGCCATCGGCTTCATCGCACGCGGCGTGCTGGGCTACACCCCCGGCTGGCGCGCGCGCTATCCGGTCGAGCCGTTCGCCACGCTCGATCGCCGGAACTACTCGCCGCTCTGCCTGTGGATTGGAGCGGGATTCCTGATTCTCGTGGTCATGAGGTTGACATGATCAGCACCGGCCCCCTGCGTGTCGGTATCGGCGGCCCGGTCGGCTCCGGCAAGACGACGCTCTGCGAGATGTTGCTCAAGGCGATGCGTGACCGCTACTCGATGGCCGTCGTGACCAACGACATCTACACGCGCGAGGATGCGCTGATCCTCAACCGCGTGCAGGCGATCAGCGAGGACCGGATCGTCGGCGTCGAGACCGGTGGCTGCCCGCACACCGCGATCCGCGAGGATGTGTCGCTGAACCTCGCTGCCATCGCCGATCTCACCCGGCGTTTTCCCGACCTCGATGTCGTGCTCATCGAAAGCGGTGGCGACAACCTCAGTGCAACGTTCTCGCCCGATCTCGCCGACATTACGCTCTACGTGATCTCGGTGGCCGAAGGTGAAAAGATCCCGCGCAAGGGCGGCCCCGCAATCACCAGGTCGGACCTGCTGATCATCAACAAGGCCGACCTTGCGCCCTATGTGAATGCGAGCCTCGAGGTCATGGAGCAGGACACCCTCAAGGTGCGGGACGGTCGTCCCTATGTCTTCACCGACATGCTGCGCCGGCAAGGACTGGACGAGGTGATCGCCTTCATCGAGAAGCTGGGCGGATTGCGGCCCGCTCGGGCGGCCGAGTAGCTATTCCGTCTTCGCCGGCGGCACTTCCGTCGGTGCGTTCGGCGGCGGTATCTCGGTCGGCGGCGGCGCTTGCTCCGGCGGGCCAGACGGCGGCACGCCGTCCGGTTCTTCCTTCGCCGGCTGCGACGGCTCGTTGTCCGGTGGTACCTCGGCCGGTTGCTTGTCGGGTGGGACCTGGGCGCGCACCAGCGCCAGCACCGAACGCGCCGGCAACACCACGCCACCATGCGTGAAGGCGACCGTGGCCTTGTCGTCCGAGACGAGGCCGATGGCCCAATGCCCCTCGGGCAGGCGGGCGGGCGTATCTTCCGCGTGGCGGTTGAACCAGACGAGGAGCTCGTCATTGGCGGTGCGCAGCTGCATGCCCAGCACCGACTGTCCCGGATTGTTCCAGTCGCCGTCGTTCATCTCGCGGCCGTCCTGATGCCACCAGATCACGTCGCGGATGCCGTGCTTGCCGTGGCCGTCCAGGAAGTGGTCGTCGGTCAGCGTCGCGTGCGCCTTGCGGAACTTGTGCGCCGCGGCGACGAAATCGACGAGATTTCCGTCGGCAGCTTCCCAGTCGACCCAGGTGATTTCATTGTCCTGAGCGTAGGCGTTGTTGTTGCCGCGCTGCGTGCGGCCCATCTCGTCGCCTTGCTGGATCAGCGGCATGCCGCGTGACAGTAGCAGGGTCGACAGCAGCGCCCGGACGTCGCGGCGCCTGGCATTGTTGATGGCTTCGTCGTCGGTAGGCCCCTCGGCGCCGCAGTTCCACGAGGCATTGTTGTTGTTGCCGTCGCGGTTCTCTTCGCCATTCGCCTCATTATGCTTGTTCTGATAGGAGACCAAATCGGCGAGCGTGAAGCCGTCGTGCACGGCGAGGAAGTTTACGCCGTTGCTGGGCTTGCGACCGGCGAAGTTGTAGATTTCGGCCGAGCCCGCGACCTTGCCGGCGAGCGCGCCGATCTTACCCGGCTCGCCGCGCCAGAACTCGCGAATCTCGTCGCGGTAGGTGTCGTTCCACTCGCGGAACTCCTTGCCGAACTTGCCGACGCCGTAGCCGCCCGGACCCGGGTCCCACGGCTCGGCGACGAGCTGGCACTTGCTGAGCAGCGGATCGGACTTGATGAGCTGCAGCATTTTGGCGTCGGGGTTGAAACCCGGCTCGCGCCCGAGCACCGTTGCGAGATCGAACCGGAAGCCGGAGACGCCCATCTCTTCGACCCAGTAGCGCAGGCTTTCGATGACCAGCCGCTGTACCGCCGGATGGTCGCAGCGCAGCGTATTGCCCGTCCCCGAATCGTTGACCAGCACCTGCTTGCCGTCGACTTCGACGTGCCGGTAGTAGGTCTTGGGGTCGAGCCCCTTGAGGCTCAGCACCGGACCGGAATAATCGCCCTCCCCGGTGTGGTTGTAGACGACATCGAGAATGACTGCGATGCCGTTCTTGCGATAGAGATCGGTGAGGTAGCGCAGGGCCTGCGGCCCGCGCGGCGCGAGGCGCGGATCGACCGCGAAATAGGTGACCGGATTGTAGCCCCAGGCGTTGGTGAGCCCGAGCGACGGCAGGTGACCATCGTCGATGAACGCCGCGATCGGCATCAGCTCGACGCAATCGACCCCCAGGTATTTGAGATGATCGATGACACGCCGTGTCGTGAGCCCCGATACCGTGCCGCGCAGCGGTCCTTGAACGCTCGGGTTACGCATCGTGTAGCCCCGCACATTGAGCTCGTACATGAGGCTGGGCGCCTTGCGCCGCGGCACCGCATGCTTGTTGAGCTGCGGCGACATCACAACGGCCTTGGGGATCAGCGGCGCGGTATCGACCGCATCCTCGCGCGGCAAGCGCAGGCGCGGCGAGCGCACAAAGGTCCGGTCGATGCGACGGGCATAGGGATCGACCAGAAGCTTGTTGGGGTCGAAGTTGAAGCCCTGGTCCGGATCGTAGGGCCCATCGGCACGCAGGCCGTATTTGGTCCCCGGCCCGATGCCGGCAATCAGGCCATGGTGGATGTTGTCGTCGTGCCCGTCGAGCTCGAAGCGACCGACTTCCCGGTCCGCCTCATCGTAGAGCGAGACGTAGAGCGCTGAGGCGGACTCCGAGTAAACGGCAAAATTGATGCCTTCGGCGGTAACTGTGGCGCCAAGCTTTTCAGCGCTGCCGCCATGTGGGACGAGCTGCGGTTTGACCACTCCGATAATCCCCGGCTCAAGTGATGACGCTGGGGGCGTCTCGACCGGTGCGCTCGCGGATACCGGCGATTCGATCGGCGAGAGAAATGAGGAACGAGAGCGCGGATTGAGTGTCGAGATCGTGCTGTCCATGGGCCGGTTCGTACCGTTCTAGATACAGCCGTAACGTCGCCCCTACCGTGCCCGTTCCACTCAGGCGCAGGATGATGCGGCTGCCGTCGGCAAAACCGATGCGGATGCCCTGCTTGCCGCTCACCGAACCATCGACGGGATCATGGTAGGTGAAGTCGTCGGCATAGGAAACCCTGAGACTGTCATAGGTTGCATTGGCGATTTCCGGCAGCCTGGCCCGGAGATCGTCCATCAGCTTGTTGGCAACCGCAGCATCGACCTCTTCGTAGTCGTGCCGCGTGTAGTAGTTGCGTCCGTAGATGGCCCAGTGGTCGCGCACGATCTCGTCGACGCCCTGCTGCCGCTGCGCGAGGATATTGAGCCAGAGCAGCACCGCCCAGATGCCATCCTTCTCCCGCACGTGGTTGGAGCCGGTGCCTGAGCTCTCCTCGCCGCAGATGGTGACGCGGCCGGCATCGAGCAGGTTGCCGAAGAACTTCCAGCCCGTCGGCGTCTCGTGCATCTCGATACCGAGCTTTTCGGCCACGCGGTCGGCCGCGGCGCTGGTCGGCATCGAGCGCGCGATCCCGGCGACGCCGTTGGCGTAGCCCGGCGCCAGCGGCGCGTTGGCCGCCAGCAGCGCCAGAGAATCCGAGGGGGTGACGAAGCGTTTCTTGCCGATGATGAGATTGCGGTCGCCGTCGCCGTCGGAAGCGGCCGCAAAATCCGGCGCCGCATCGGTCATCATCAGGTCGTAGAGGTCCTTGCAATAGACGAGGTTCGGGTCGGGATGACCGCCCCCGAAATCGGGCAGCGGCGTGCCGTTGAGGACCGTGCCCTTCTGCGCGCCGAGGATCTCCTCGAAGATACGGTGTGCGTAGGGGCCGGTCACCGCATGCAGCGCGTCGAACCGCATGGTAAAGCCATTGGCGAACATCGCCTGGATCGCCGGGAAGTCGAACAGCGACTGCATCAACGCCGCGTAATCGGTGACCGGGTCGATCACCTCGACCGTCATGTCGCCGGACTTCTGCGTCCCGATGGTCGACAGATCGATATCCGGCGCATCGTTGATCAGGTAGCGGTCGATGACTTTGGAACGGGCGAAGACCGCATCGGTGATCTTCTCAGGCGCCGGGCCGCCATTGCCGATATTGTACTTGATGCCGAAATCGCCCTGCGGGCCGCCCGGATTGTGGCTGGCCGACAGGATGAAGCCGCCGAATGCCTTGTAGTGGCGGATGATGTGCGACGTGGCCGGAGTCGACAGAATGCCGTTCTGGCCGACCATCGCCTTGCCGAAGCCGTTGGCCGCGGCGATACGGATGATCGTCTGGATCGCGACATCGTTGTAGTAGCGGCCATCGCCGCCGATCACCAGCGTCTTGCCTTTGAAGCCCTCGAGGCTGTCGACCACGGACTGCACGAAGTTTTCGACGTAGTTCGGCTGCATGAACACCGGCACCCGCTTGCGCAGCCCCGACGTCCCCGGTTTCTGATCCCCAAATGGCGTGGTGCTAACGGTCTGCGTCGCCATTGTCGTTCACCCCCAGCAGCTTCTTGTAGAGCTTTGCATACTTTTCGGCGCTGGCATCCCAGCTGACGTCCGACTTCATGCCCCGGCGCTGCATCTTACGCCAGACCTTCTCGCGCCCATAAAGCGCAATCGCCCGATTGATCGCGTCCATCAGTGCGCCGCTGGTGGCCGGGGCAAAGACGATTCCGGTCGCCACCCCCGCTTCCACTGCAGCTTCATTGGCATCGATCACCGTATCGGCGAGGCCGCCGACGCGGCTCACCAGGGGCACGCAGCCGTAGCGCAGGCCATAGAGCTGCGTCAGCCCGCAGGGCTCGAACCGAGACGGAACGACCATCACGTCGGCCCCGCCCTGGATCAGGTGGCTCAGCCCCTCGTCGTACGCGCGAATGAAACCGACTTTGCCGGGGTGCCGCATCGCGGCGCCGGCAAATCCGTCCTCGAGATCGGCATCGCCCGAGCCGAGCACCACCAGCTTGCCGCCGGCGGCGACCAGCGCGTCGACCAACTCGACCAGCATGTCGAGCCCCTTCTGCCGGGTCAGGCGGCTGACCACCGAAAACATCGGGCCCGGCGAGTCGTCGAGATCGAAACGCAGTTCCAGCGCCCGACGATTGCCGTGGCGCAGCTCAGTGGTGTTGTGGCCGAAATGCGTGTGCAGCGCGGGATCGGTCTGCGGGTCCCAGGCACGATCGTCGATGCCGTTGGTGATACCGGTGAGAACGTCGGCCCGCGCCTGCAGGATGCCCTCGAGTCCCATGCCGAAGTCGTGTGTCTTGATCTCGAGGGCGTAGGTCGGACTGACCGTCGTCAGGGCGTCGGCAACCTGCAGCCCGCCCTTGAGGTAGCTGATCAGACCATAATATTCGATGGCGCTCTCGCGCGCGGCGCGGAAATCGAGCTTCAGCTCGTTGAAGATTTCCCACCCGAACAGGCCCTGGAACGCGATGTTATGCACGGTCTGGATGGTCTTGGCCCGCACGCCGCCGTTGAAGCGGGCGTAGACCGGCACCAGCGCAGCCTGCCAGTCATGGCAATGGAGGATGTCAGGATTGATCCCATCCACCGTGCCACGGCCGAGTTCGAAGCCGGCATAGCTCAGTGCCGCAAAGCGCCGCCAGTTGTCCGGCCAGTCTTTGCGGTCGGGCCCGAGATAGGGATTGCCAGGACGATCGTAGAGGTGGTCGGCCCGGAGCGCGATGATATCGAGCCCCCTGGCCTTCCCGGCCACGAGTTCGCCGAACCCGCCGAAGAACGCCGGATAGGTTGCAAGGATCTGCGGGTCGTCAAGCGCCGCGAGTACTGCCGGGTAGCCCGGCAGCAATGTGCGCATCCTCACGCCGTGGCTCTGCAGCGCCGCCGGCAAAGCGCCGGTGACGTCGGCGAGCCCCCCCGTCTTGATCAGCGGATAGGCCTCCGACGCGACGGAGACGACCTCGATCATTTATTGGCCAGGTAGTTGTCGATCATCGGCTGCGTGACCAACGTCACGCCGTCGTCGGTGCGGCGGAACCAGCGCTTGTCGAACTCCGGGTCCTCGCCGACGACCAGCCCCTCGGGGACCACCACGCCGCGGTCGAGCACCACCTTGCTGAGCCGCGCGCCACGGTTGATGGTACAGTAGGGCAGCACCACGGCCTCGTGCAGCAGCGAGTAGGAATGTACGCGCGAACCGGTCGAGAGCAGCGTTCGCTCGAGCCGGCCGCCCGAGATGATGCAGTCGCCCGAGACCAGCGAATTGACCGCTTCGCCGCGGCGGCCGTCGAAGTCATGTACGAACTTGGCTGGCGGGGTGATCTCGGCAAACGTCCAGATCGGCCAGTCGCGGTCGTAGAGGTCGAGCTGCGGATTGACATCGGTCAGATCGATATTGGCCTTCCAATAGGCATCGATCGTTCCCACGTCGCGCCAGTAGGCGACCTCTTCGTTCGGCGAGCGGACGCAGGAGCGCGGAAAGCGATGCGCCCAGGCCGAGCCGTTCTTGACGATGTAGGGGATGATGTCCTTGCCGAAATCCCGCTGGCTGCCCTCGGTCGCGGCATCGCGGCGAAGCTGTTCCATCAGGAACCGCGTCTCGAACACATAGATACCCATCGAGGCGAGCGCAAAATCCGGATTGTCCGGAATACCCGGCGGGTCTTTCGGTTTTTCGACGAAATCGACAATGCGGTCGCGTCCGTCGACATGCATCACACCGAAGCCGGTGGCTTCCATGCGCGGCACTTCGAGGCAGCCGATGGTGACGTCGGCACCGGTGTCGACGTGCTGGCGCAGCATGATTTCGTAGTCCATCTTGTAGATGTGGTCGCCCGCCAGCAGCACGATGTAGCGCGGGCCATAGTCCTCGATGATGTCCATGTTCTGGTACACGGCGTCGGCGGTGCCCTCGTACCATTGCGTCTCGCTGACGCGTTGGCTCGCCGGCAGCACGTCGAAGCTTTCGTTGCGCTCGGTCCTGAGGAAGTTCCAGCCGCGCTGCAGGTGCCGGATCAGCGAATGCGCCTGATATTGCGTCGCCACCGAGATGCGGCGGATACCGGAGTTGAGCGCATTGGACAGCGCGAAGTCGATGATGCGCGACTTGCCGCCGAAATAGACGGCCGGCTTGGCGCGACGGTCGGTGAGGTCATACAGCCGCGTGCCGCGTCCCCCCGCGAGCACGTAAGCCATCGCCTCGCGCGCGAGCGGCGATGGGGTCCGGTAGTCTGCCATTGGTTCCCTCCTCTGCCCGGATCAATCCGGGTCGTATTTCAAGATCAATGTCGCCAGCGGCGGCAGGTAGAGATCGGCGTATGCCGGCATCCAGCTCTTCCCCTCGGAGCTCAATGCAACCACCTTGCCCTGGTTGCCCGTATTGCCGCCGCCGTACCAGCCGGCGTCGGTGTTCACCCGCTCGCTCCAGTGTCCGGCGCGCGGCATCGGGACGCGATAATTGTCGCGTGGCACCGGCGTCATGTTCGAAATGACCACCGCCGGGCTCGAGCCGTTGGCCTTGCGCGTCCACGCAAACACCGAGTTGGCGTGATCGTTGCCGATCAGCCATTCGAAGCCGTCCGGCTCGTTGTCGCGGCCATGCAGCGCTGCGAGTTCGCGGTAGGCTGAATTCAGATCCATGATCAACCGGCGGACGCCCTCGTGCATGCCGGCATCGAGCAGCCACCAGTCGAGCCCTTTGGACTCGTTCCATTCCTCGCGCTGCGCGAATTCCTGACCCATGAACAGGAGCTTCTTGCCGGGCCAGCCCCACATGAAGCCGTAGTACGCGCGCAGCGATGCGAACTGCTGCCAGTCATCGCCGGGCATCTTGGCGAGCAGCGACCCTTTGCCGTGGACGACCTCGTCGTGGCTGAGCGGCAGAACATAGTTCTCGCTGAATGCGTAGAGCGCCGCAAACGTCATATCGTTGTGGTGATAGCGGCGGTGGATGGCGTTGCGCGACATGTAGCGCAGCGTGTCGTTCATGAACCCCATGTTCCACTTGAAGCCGAAGCCGAGCCCGCCCGTGAACACCGGCGCCGAAACGCCGCTCCAGGCGGTCGATTCCTCCGCGATCATCAACGCGCCCGGATGCAGGCGATAGACCTCGGAGTTCACGCGCTTCAGGAATTCGACGGCTTCGAGGTTGTGGTTGCCGCCGAACTCGTTCGGCACCCACTGTCCCGGCTGGCGGGAGTAGTCGAGGTAGAGCATCGACGCCACCGCATCGACACGCAGTCCATCGACGTGAAATTCCTCGAACCAGTAGAGCGCGTTGTTGACGAGGTAGGCCGAAACCTCCTTGCGCCCGAAATTGTAGATCGCCGTGTTCCAGTCCGGATGGTACCCCTGCCGCGGATCTTCGTGCTCGTAGAGCGCCGTACCGTCGAAGCGGGCAAGGCCGTGCTCGTCGGTCGGGAAATGCGCCGGCACCCAATCGAGAATGACGCCGAGCCCGGCCTTGTGGGCCGCATCGATGAAGCGCTTGAAGCCTACTGGATCGCCAAAGCGCGAGGTCGGCGAATAAAGACCTGTCGGCTGGTAGCCCCAGCTGGGATCGAACGGGTGTTCGGACACCGGCAGCAGCTCGAGATGGGTGAAGCCCATGTCCTTGGCGTAAGGGATGAGCTGCTCGGCGAGCTGGTCATAGCTCATGAAGTGCCCGTCGGCGCGCTTGCGCCACGAGCCCAGATGCACCTCGTAGATCGAGATCGGCGTCCGTCGCCAGTCCTTCTTGCCGCGCTGCTCGAGATACTTCGCGTCGCTCCAGTCGAACGGCGTCGGGTCGGCGACGACGGAGGCGGTGCGCGGCCTGAGCTCCGACTGGCGAGCGAAGGGGTCGGCCTTCAGCGGCTGCAGCGTGCCGTCCTTGCCCACAATCTCGTATTTGTAGATCGTGCCCGGCCCGATCGAGGGGATGAACACTTCCCAGATGCCGGTGTCGATGCGGTTGCGCATTGGATGGCGGCGGCCGTCCCAGTCGTTGAACGACCCGACCACCGAGACGCGCCGCGCATTGGGCGCCCAGACCGCGAAATGGACGCCGGAAACGCCCTCGAACTCCATCGCGTGCGCGCCGAGCTTGTCGAACAGCCGCAGGTGCGTGCCTTCGTTGATGTAGTAGTCGTCCATCGGCCCGAGCACCGGCCCGAAGCTGTAGGGATCGAACACGTCCCACTCCCCGCCCGCATTGGCCGCGCGGTAGCGGATCGGCTGACGATCGGCGATGTCGACCTTGCCTTCGAAGAAGCCTTCGGGATCGCGACGCTCCAGCTGGCCGAGCGGCTTGCCGTCTCGACTGAAGGCGAGCACCGTTTCAGCATGTGGAATGAACGTGCGGGCGACCCAGATACCGTGCGGCTTCTGCAGCCCGAGGATCGCGAAGGGGTTGGCATACTGCCCCTTGACGATCTGTGCCACCTCGTCGGGATGCGCCTGCCACTTCTCCATGCGCCGCCCCTATGCTTCCACCGGCACGTTCCAGATGTCGCCGGCATATTGCCGGATCGTCCGGTCGGAGGAGAACCAACCCATATGGGCGGTGTTGCGGATCGCCATCGCATGCCATTTCCGGCTCTGCCGCCAGATGGCGTCGACCTCGCGCTGCGCCTCGGCATAGGCGTCGAAATCGCGGGCCACCATGAACCAGTCGTGATCGTAGAGGCCCCCAACCAGGTCGCGGTAACGGTTCGGATCGTCCGGCGAGAACACGCCGGAGGCGATCATCTCCAGCGCTTCGCGCAGCGGCGGGGAATTGTCGATGGCCGCGCGCGGCACCTCGGTGCGGGCGCGCTTGGCCGTCACCTCTTCGGCCGTCAGCCCGAAGATGACCATATTCTCCTTGCCCATCGCATCGAGCATTTCGATGTTGGCGCCGTCGAGTGTGCCGATGGTGATGGCGCCGTTGAGGCCAAACTTCATGTTGCCGGTTCCCGACGCCTCAAGCCCGGCGGTGGAGATTTGTTCCGACAGGTCGGCGGCCGGCATGATGATCTCGGCGAGCGACACGTTGTAGTTGGGCAGGAAGACGACCTTGAGCAACTCGCGGACGGACGGATCGTTGTTCACGACCTTGGCGACGTCGTTGATCAGCTTGATGATCAGCTTGGCGTTCCAGTAGCTCGGCGCCGCCTTGCCGGCGAAGACCTTCACGCGCGGCACCCAGTCCACCTCCGGATGCGACTTGATCGCCTGGTACTGCGCCACGGCCTCGATGATGTTGAGCAACTGGCGCTTGTATTCGTGGATGCGCTTCACTTGCACATCGAACAGCGCGTCGGGTGACACGGCGACGTCGAGCCGGTCCTTGATCAGCTCAGCGAGGCGCAGCTTGTTGGCGCGCTTGACCGTGGCAAACTGCTGCTGGAACCCGGGATCGTCGGCGTGCTTGTCGAGCTGGGCCAACAGGTCGATATTGTCCTGGAAGTCCGGACCGATGCGGTCGGCAATGAGCTTGCTCAGCCCGGGGTTGCATTCGAGCAGCCAGCGCCGCGGCGTAACGCCGTTGGTCTTGTTGTTGATGCGATCCGGGTAGAGCTTGTGAAGGTCGGCGAACACCGTCTTCTTCATCAGCTCGGTGTGAAGCGCCGACACGCCGTTGATGGAATGGCTGCCGACGAAGGCGAGTTGGCCCATTCGCACGCGCCGCACGCCGCTTTCGTCGATCAGCGAGACATTGGCGATCTGCTGGTCGTTGAACTGCGCGCCGGTGCGCGCTTCCGCCAGCACCTCGGCGTTGATGGCGTAGATGATCTGCATCTGCCGCGGCAGCAGCCGCTCCATCAACGCTACCGGCCAGGTCTCGAGCGCCTCGGGCAACAGCGTATGGTTGGTATAGCCGAACGTGCCTTTGACCAGCGGCCAGGCCTGCGCCCACTTCATGCCATGGATGTCGATGAGGATGCGCATGAGTTCGGCGATCGAGATCGCCGGATGCGTGTCGTTGAGCTGGATCGCAACCTTGTCCGGCAGCGACGCAAGTTCCCCATACTGCTGCAGGTGGCGGCGGACGATGTCCTGCAGCGACGCGGAAGAAAACAAGAACTCCTGGCGTAGCCGCAGCTCCTGCCCCGACGCCGTCGAATCGGCGGGATAGAGCACGCGGGTGATTGCCTCGGCCCGGGCACTCTCTTCGAGGGCGCCGATGTGGTCGCCGGAATTGAACTTGTCGAGCAGGATCGGATCGACAGGTTGCGCACTCCACAGGCGCAGCGTGTTCACGCGCGCGCCGCGCCATCCGACAATCGGTGTGTCGAAGGCGACCGCAAGAAAGTGCTCGGCGGGGCGCCATTCCAGCCGCGTCGAGCCGTCCGGCTCCTGCACCGGCACCACCTGCCCGCCGAAGCCGATCTCGTAAGTCGACTCGCGGCGCTCGAACTCCCACGGATCGCCATGCGCCAGCCAGTCTTCCGGCAGCTCAACCTGCCAACCCTCGCTCATCTCCTGCCGAAACATGCCGTTGGCGTAGCGGATGCCGTAGCCGTAAGCCGGAATGCCCAGGGTAGCCATCGAATCCATGAAGCAGGCGGCGAGGCGTCCGAGGCCGCCATTGCCGAGCGCCGCGTCCGGCTCCAGATTGATGAGATCGCCCAGATCAACGTTGAGGTTCTTGAGCGCCTGCTGCACCGGCTCCATGATGCCCACATTGGTCATCGCGTCGCGCATCAGCCGCCCAATGAGGAATTCGAGGCTCAGGTAGTAGACGCGCTTCTCCGACGTGCGCCACGTCGCGCGGCTGGATTCGAACCAGAGGTCGATGATGCTGTCGCGGATGGCGAGGATGGTGGCGCGCAGCCAATCATGCGGGCGCGCGACGATCGGGTCCTTGCCGACGGAATAGGTAAGCTTTTCAAGGATTTCGTCTTGAAGCGCCTCAGCCGTTCTGGCTCGCTTCTGCGGCGTAGGGGCGTCCAATACGATAGGGCTTTGCGGCATGTCGCAATCCGGTCAGCATGACGATGTATTCCCCTCTAGTCGGACCACCATTGCATCAAACTTGTGCAGTGGGAAGCCCCGAGAAACACTGGCTGAATCGGCCTAGCTGGGGCTCTTTTCGGTGCCTTCGGCCGGCGTCCGGTCGAGCATGACGGGCTCCGACGGCGGGCCGGCGACGGCGCCGCTTTCACGCGCCTGATCTTCGGCATTGGTGAGCAGCAGGTCGCGGCCGGCGCGCAGCCCGCCCACCAGCTGCGCGGCAAAACGCTGCCGATCGCGCTCGCGCACGCCCTCGATCAATTCGGCGACTTCATCGTCGGTCGAGCCGAGGAGCTTGAGCGTTTCCCCGCTGAGCAGCAGCGCGGACTCGAACGTCTCGCGGATCTGGTAGTCGACACCGGCCTTCACCAGCTCCAGCGCATGGCCGCGGTCGAAGGCGCGCGACATCACCTTCACCAGCGGAAACTCGGTGTGGATCAGTTCCGCGATCCGCGTCGCCTCGTCCTTCTTGTCGACGGCAATGATGACGACATCGACTTTCTCGATGCCGGCGGCGCGCAAGATATCGAGCCGGGTGCCGTCGCCGTAATAGACCTTGGCGCCGAACTGCGCGGCGGCGCGAATCATGTCGGTGTCGGTGTCGATCAGCGAAATCTTGTGGCCCTTGGCGATCAGCGCCTGAGCGGAGATCTGCCCGAAGCGGCCGAAGCCGATGATCAGGATGTCTCCCGTGAGGCCGTCCGGCGTCTCGACGCCCTCGAACGATTGCAGCGGCTTGGGCAACAGGCGCAGCGCCTGGATGGTGAGCGGCGTCAGCACCATCGAGATGATCACCGTGGCCGAAAAGATCGCCTGCTGCTCGCCGCTGATGAGCCCCGACGCGGCCGCCGTGGTGTAGAGAACAAAGGCGAATTCGCCGCCCTGCGCCATCAACAGCGAGCGCTCCAGCGCATCGCCGAAACCGGTCCTGAACAGCCGCGCGAGAACGAAGATGGCCCCGCCTTTGATGGCCATGTAGGCGACGACGGTGATGATGAGAATGCGCCAGTTCGCGGCCACGACGGTGATGTCGAGCGACATGCCGACAGCGAGGAAGAAGAGCCCGAGCAGGATGCCACGGAACGGCTCGATGTCGGCCTCGAGTTGATGCTTGAAGGTCGACGTGGAGAGCAGCACGCCAGCGAGGAACGCGCCCATCGCCATGCTGAGGCCGCCGAATTGGAACAGCAGCGCCGCACCGAGCACGACGAGCAGCGCGGCTGCCGTCATCACCTCGCGGGCCTGAGCGTTGGCGAGGATGCGGAAGAACGGATTCAGCACCCAGCGCCCGATGAGGTTGAGCGCCGCGACGCAACCGAGGGCGATGAGGATCGCAAGCCAGATCGGCGTGGATGGGCCGGCGCTGGCGGGCTGCGGCGAGATCAGCGCCACGACGGCGAGCAGCGGCACGATTGCGAGGTCTTCGAGCAACAAAATCGAGACGATCTTCTGCCCCGCCGGCGTCGCCAGGTCGCCGCGCTCGGTCAGAAGCTGCATGACGACGGCAGTGGAGGTCATCACGAACCCCATGCCGGCCACGAACGCCACCGCCGGCGGGAAACCGAGCAGAATGCCAGCGCCGGTCAGCAACGCACCGCAGAAGGCGACCTGAATGACACCGAGCCCGAAAATCTGCCTGCGCAGGCTCCACAGCCGGCTCGGCTCCATCTCGAGCCCGACGATGAACAGGAACAACACCACACCGAGCTCGGAGACGCTGAGGATCGCGTGCGGATCGGCGATCAGCCGCAGGCCGAACGGCCCGATGGCGAGGCCTGCCGCGAGATAGCCGAGTACCGAGCCCAGGCCCGCCCGCTTGAACAGCGGCACGGCGATGACCCCGGCAGCCAGGAGTGCCACGACCTGCAGGAGATCGATGCTGCTTGCCGCCGCCGAGACGACGTCCGTTCCGTGGGTAATAGCGTCGCCCGCCATGGCCGCCCCTTGTGAAGAGCTAAGACATGCGGTGCCGCCCAATAGAGGTCAAGGTGCAGGAGCGGTAGCTACCTTCCGGGCGCGGCCCTTTGGCTTGTCGGGCGGCGAGGCCGCCGGCGGGGCGGGTTCGACGGGCTTCTCCGCAGCCGTCGCGGCGGCATCGGCGGCGGCGGCTTTGGCCTCGAGCCGGCGCTGCACGATCATGGGCAGCCGCTGCGTCGTCGGGAAGATGTGCATGACCAGCGACTGCAGCACGAGCAGCGATGGCACGGCGATAAAGCCGCCCATCGGCCCCCAGACCCAAAGCCAGAAGGCGATCGAAACGAAGATGATGAATGGATTGAGCGTGAGCGCCTTGCCCACGAGGTGGGGAAAAACGATCTGGTCGGCGGTGAGATTGATCGCTGCATAGGCAACCACCGGCAACAGGATCTGGGCCAAGTTCGACTGCGTGCCGAGTCCCACTGCGAACAGCACGGCGAACATGACGGCCTGCCCGACATACGGGATGAAGTTCATCACCGCGGCGAGCGCACCCCACAGCAGCGGCGAAGGCAAGCCGAGGGCCCACATGGCGAGGGCGGTCGCAACG
>Ga0207702_10001581_pt1 | contig 22550 bp, 22 predicted proteins | sample KBSCornC62_FD_184302 | JGI IMG/M metagenome (GOLD analysis project Ga0207702, IMG submission 184302) | Corn rhizosphere microbial communities from Kellogg Biological Station, Michigan, USA - KBS Corn C6-2 (SPAdes) (version 2) | ecosystem: Host-associated > Plants > Roots > Rhizosphere > Soil ...
TGATCGATACTGTCGTTGTCCAGCCTTTGGGATCGGACTCGGGCTTTCCGTGGTGTCGCCATGGGCCGGCGCGGGCGTCTCGGCAACCACCTTCAAGATCGGTACCGGACTCTATCTCATCGTCATCGCCATGCTGTCTTCCTCGATCGGCGGCTATATCGCCGGCCGCCTGCGCACGCGCTGGATCGGCGTCCACACCGACGAGGTCTATTTCCGCGACACCGCGCATGGTTTTGTCTCCTGGGCGTTCGCATCCGTACTCGGCGCCATCCTGTTGGCTTCGCCCGCCAGTAGCCTGCTTGGCGGCGCCGCGGCCGGCGCCAGCCAGGGGACAGCGTCCGTGGCAAGCGGCGGCCCGATGGACGGCTATGTCGACAGCTTGCTGCGTTCCGACACGCCGGCCGCGCCGAATGCGGAAAATTCCCGCGATTCGCGCGACGAAATGGTCCGCCTGTTCACCGGCAGTTTCCGCAATGGCGGCGAACTGAAGCCAGCCGACAGCCAGTATGCCGCCAAGGCCGTCGCGGCAAGGACCGGCATGTCGCAAGCCGACGCGGACAAGCGCGTCAATGAGGTGGTGACGCAGATCAAGGCGGACACCGACGCCGCCCGCAAGGCGACCGCGCAGCTGGCGTTCTGGCTGACCGCCTCGCTCCTGATCGGCGCGTTCTGCGCCAGCCTCGCCGCGACCGAAGGCGGCGGCCTGCGCGACGGCACCTGGGGCAACCGGCCCCGCGTCAACCCTTCTCTCCGCTAACCCGTTCTCTCAACCGAAAGGAAAACTCAGATGCCCATCCTGCTCTGGCTGATTGGAATTCCGATCCCGCTGATCATCCTGATCCTGCTGTTGCGCTAGGCTCGGCAACAGACGCCAAACGAAATCCCCCGCAATGTGCGGGGGATTTTTTCTGAGATCACCTGCGCGCTGCCGCCGCTGGAACATAAGACAAGTTCGTTTCTTGATCCCATGGACCGCAACCGAAAATCAATCCGCAGAATTCATGGAGTTACAAATGGCCAAGAAATCGAAATTGCTGAGCGATCTTTTCCACGACACCTTGAAGGACGTCTACTTCGCCGAGAACAAGATTCTGAAAACCTTGCCGAAGATGGCGAAAGCCACCCGGTCGAAAGAGCTCAAGGCCGCGTTCGTCAAGCACGAGAAGGAAACCCGCGGGCACGTCAAGCGGCTGCAGGACGTGTTCAAGATCCTGGGCAAACCGGCGCGGGCCAAGACCTGCGACGCCATCATGGGAATCACCAAGGAAGGCGCGGAGATCATGTCCGACTACAAAGGCATGCCGGCGCTGGACGCAGGCCTGCTCGCCGCGGCACAGGCGGTCGAACATTACGAAATGTCGCGCTACGGGACCTTGCGTACCTGGGCCCAGGAGCTCGGCATGTCGGACGCCGTGGCACTGCTGGACGCCACGCTGAAAGAAGAGAAGGCGACCGACGCCGCCTTGACGACGATTGCCAAGTCGGTGGTGAACGTCGAGGCAGAGGCTGAACTAGCCTGATCCTTTTGTCAGCCGATTCCGGAGAGCGCCGCCGAGACGAAGCGGCGCTCGTCTGCGTCACTAACGCTGCGTATGCGGCTGCAGGCTGTCCTCGTTGCCCCACACCGTTTCCTCGGTCCAGCCGAGTTCGGCGAATTCGGTGGCCCGCAGCGGCGCCTCGCCGATCGCGAAGAATTCGTCGAGTTGCGGCGGAGCGACCGACGTGCCGGACACCATCGCGTGCGCCTGCCCGCGATGGTGGATATCGTGCTGGAACAGATGCATCAGCAGGCGGTCGCAGCGCTCGGTCTGGACCCGGTCCTCGCGATGGATCTGCACGGAGCGATTGAGGCGTTCGGCGGTGAGCGCATCGCAGAAGGCGATCAGGCGGCGATCGACCGCAAGCTGCGCGGCCCGCAGGCCGGCGACGTCGGGATAAGGGACCGGATTGCTCCAGGCCCGCGGCCCGAGCGATCCGCCCTCCATCGCATCGACGTAAAACAGATCGATCACATAAATGTGGTTCAGGGTCTTTTGCAGGCTCGGAAAGAAGCCGGTGCGCTCCAGCTCGAATTCGGCCCGGCTGAGTTTTGCGCAGGAGACGAACAGCCGGTGATTGGCCCAGGCGTTGTTATGGGCGAACGCGCGAAAGGTCTGGACGAGATCGGCGGGCATGAACGCGCCTCAATCAAACGGCTGTCGATGCCGCGATCATAGCACGTTAAATGGGCGGATCAGCCGACGGGGGCGCGAATGCGCGCCCGGTGACAGGCTCCGCGTAATCCGCCCTCGCTCATCACCGGAAGGGCGACGGATTACGGCTGCGCCTAATCCGCTACAGGCCCCGCGCATTCATACCACGAATTTGATACCAAAGGTCTTGCCGTCACGCCAGACGACCTCGCAGCGCTGGCGCTTGGGGTGGGCCGGCACCAGCGCCAATATGAAGCGATCGCGGACATCGATCGCTGCATCCGTCACGATCTTGGCGCCGCCCGGCGAGACGTCCATGACGAAGCATTCGATCTCCGTCATCTCTTCGTCGACCGCGATCCACGCCGGCCGCTTGGCCAGTTGACGTCGCGGTTCGCGCTGCTGCTTTGTCCTGCGGCCTTCGAGATTCATGACGACCTTCCAGCACCGGATTCGATCAACCCGCCGTGTCCCAGACAGGCCGTCATACTTATGCTTGCTTCGTAAAGCTCCTGTTGAGGCATTACCTCAAACTTGACTCGACTGCCGGGGACCGCCGCGAAGGACGAAAACGATGGGACGTTTCGAGACCACGGTACCGCTCTACGCCGAATTGCGGCCGCCCTATCCGGCCGAATTCTTTCGCGCCGTCGCCGAAAAACTCGGCTTCTCCAGGCGGGATGCGCTGATCGACCTCGGCACCGGGCCAGGGTTACTCGCGCTCGGCTTTGCGGCCTATGTCGGCCGCATCACCGGCGTCGATCCGGAGCCGGCGATACTTGCCGTTGCACGGCAAGCGGCCGAAGCACGCAAGCAGGATTTTGTCCTGATCGAAGGCAACGCGGAGGCGTTGCCAGATAGTATCGGCCAATTTGACGTGATCACGATCGGTCGCGCGCTGCACTGGATGGATCGCGACACGATGGCCGCGCTGCTGCCGCGGCTGCTCGCCCCGCGCGGCGTAATCGTCGTCTGTTCCTCGGGCTCGGCGCCCGACGGCCGCAATGGCTGGCTCGATGCCTACAACGAGGCAAGGCGCTTGTGGTCCGGGGAACGGGGCGGCAGCCGGCACCGCGGGGCACTGGCGGCCATTCTTGAGGGCAGCAAATTGAGGCTGAGCGATGAGATTTCTGTCGAGAGCAGCCATGAGGTCAGCGTCGGCGACCTGGAGCGGCGCGTGCTGACCTTTTCGACGTCGTCGCCGGCCATTCTCGGAGACAAGGCCGAAGCCATGCTCGCGGACGTCAGGGAGCGCCTGCTTCCGTTCAGCCGCGACGGCATGGTCAGCGAAACCGTCGTCTCGACGGCGAGGGTCGTCCGTTTGGAGTCGTAGGGCTGCATTTCCTTTCAGGCGGATTTTGCGATATTCGAAATACCGGGAAATTTTCCGCCAACCGGTGATCTTGATGCCGATGCCGTTGCCAGACGTTCGTATTGCAATCTCCGCCATTGCGGCCTGTTTTGTCCTTTCATCCGCTTCGCTCGCACAGCAACCCTTTCCCCCGCCGATGCGGCCTGCCACAGCGCCGCGTCCGGTCACTGCGGCGCCAAGACCTGCCGCGGCGCCCGTTTTGCGCGGCGGCGCCGCATGCCATAACGGCATGAGTTTCGACCGCTTCCTTGCCGAGCTGAAGCAGAAGGCGATCGCGGGTGGCGTATCGCAGCGCGCGATCGCGGAGGCCTCGCCCGGCATGGTCTACGACCAGGGCATCGTCAACCGCGACCGCGGCCAGCGCGTGTTCGGCCAGGTGTTCACCGAATTCGCCGGCCGCATGGCGGCCAACTATCGCATGCAGCAGGGCCAGGCGCACATCAGGACCAACCAGGCGGCGTTCGCGCGCGCCGAAAAGGAATATGGCGTGCCGCCGGCGGTGATCGCCGCGTTCTGGGGACTGGAAAGCGATTTTGGCGCCAACATGGGCAATTTGCCGACGCTGCGCTCGCTGGTGTCGCTGGCCTATGATTGCCGCCGCTCCGAGATGTTCGAGAACGAGACCATCGCGGCGCTGAAGATCATCGACCGCGGCGATCTTCGCCGGAGGAAATGGTCGGCTCCTGGGCCGGCGAACTTGGCCAGACGCAATTTCTGCCGACGCACTACTTCAATTACGCCGTCGATTACGACGGCGATGGCCGGCGCAATCTGTTGAGCAGCCCGGCCGACGTAATCGGCTCGACCGCGAACTACATCGCGACCGGCTTAAAGTGGCGGCGCGGCGAGCCGTGGCTGCAGGAAGTCCGCGTGTCTCCGGGCGTCCCCTGGGATCAGGCGGATTTGACCATCCAGTTGCCGCGCTCGAAATGGGCGGCGTTCGGCGTGACCTATCCCGACGGCAAGCCGCTGCCGAATGACGACATGCCGGCATCGCTATTGCTGCCGATGGGCCGCAACGGGCCGGCGTTTCTGGCCTACGCCAATTTCGCCGCTTACACCGAGTGGAACAACTCGCTGATCTATTCGACCACCGCGGGCTATCTCGCCACCCGCATCGCCGGCGCGGCGCCAATGCGCCGGCCGGCGGCGCCGGTGGCGCAATTGCCGTTCAACGAGCTGCGCGAGCTGCAGCAACTCCTGGTGCGCGCCGGCTTCAATGTCGGCAAGATCGACGGCGTGATGGGCCAGCAGAGCCGCACCGCCGTGAAGGCGATGCAGATCAAATTCGGCCTGCCGGCGGATTCCTGGCCGACCGCGGAGCTATTGGCGAGGATGCGCGGGCCTGCGGCGAGCAGCGCGGCGCCGGCGGCGATGCGGTAGCTTGCTTTTCCCCTCCCCCTTGCGGGGGAATTATATACTTGACTGAACAGGTCCAATCGGGTAGTTTTGGCCTATCAACGAGATAGGCGCGAATTATGTGTGATCTGACCAACCCGGCATTTACTGACGAAACCAAGGCCCGCGAATTCCTAGAGGCTTCGCGCTGGCCGGACGGCGCGGTATGCCCGCACTGCGGCCAGCTTGAGACGGTCAAGCCGCTGGGCGGGAAGTCGATGGGGCCGGGCTGGTACTTTTGTTCGGATTGCCGCGAAAAATTCACGGTTCGCGTCGGGACGCTTTACGAGCGCAGCCATATCCCGCTGCACAAGTGGCTGGCCGCAACACACCTGATGGTATCGAGCAAGAAAGGCATTTCGGCGCATCAGCTACACCGCCTGCTTGGGATCACCTACAAGTCCGCTTGGTTCATGGCTCACCGCATCCGCGAAGCCATGACCCCGATCAAGGCAACCCCGCTGGGCGGCCACGGCAAGGTCGTGGAAGCCGATACAACATACGTCGGCGGCAAGGAAAAGAACAAGCATCGCAACAAGCGCGATGGTGGCAATATCGGTGGCATGGGCAAGCAGATTGTTCATTCGCTGGTCGAGCGAAACGGTGAAGCCCGCTCGCATCACATTGCCAACATCAGCGGCAAGACGCTGCGCCCGCTGGTCGTCACGCACGTCAGCCGCAAGTCCACGCTGATGACCGATACCGCTGGCGGCTACATGGGCGTTGGCAAAGAGTTCGTGCGTCACGAAATGGTCGATCACGGCGACGGTGAATATGTCCGTGGCGACGCGCACAGCAACACCGTTGAAAGCTATTTCGCCACGCTCAAGCGCGGCATCAATGGCGTCTATCACCACGTTAGCGAAGCGCATTTAAAGCGTTATCTGGCGGAGTTCGATTTTCGTTATAACAACCGCGCCAAGCTCAGCGTGACCGATGGGGAACGTGCGGCAAAGGCCCTTGTAGGTATCGAGGGCAAGCGTCTCACGTATCGTCCAACTGACGGAACCGCGCACCTCTAAGCAAAAGGCGCGCGCGTTTCTTTCGTGGAGAAAGAGACAACCGCGATGAGCAAAAAACTAGCCCTCAACATGCGGGGTCGTGCGAACAATAGTTTCGTGCAGCCACGGGATTTCTTGCTCAAAGATGACCGGGAAAAATTGAGTGTTGATGCCTCGTTGGGAAAGGGGCCAGAGTTGGACAAGGTCGGCTCCCTGATAGCCCGAAAAGTTTTTCCAGACGGTCGAGCTAAAGAGGTGAGCGTAAAATTGACCGACGATCAGGGAAGTGACCTGCGTATTGCAGCGTTCTATACCCTTCACGACATCTGGCGATGAGGCAAGTTGCATAGGTGTATGACGCTGGTCCATGCGCTGAGGGCCGACATATCGAGCGATCCAGATTTTCCAACCGGAAGGCGGCTCTGGATTTTCCATGAGCCAATCCCGGTCGCTCTGGGGAATCGCTCTAGGTCCGTCCCGCCAAGCAGCCTCAATGCGCATCGATACCAAACACAAGAGGGCCGCGAGCATTTGTTGCTCGGCCAGACCAAGTAAAAACGACTCGGCCTTAAGGAGATGGCCCAAAAAGGGCATTGTGTTTTCCTCAATTAGCCGCATCCAACCCGAGTTGCACCTCAGACAGGTATTTCTCGGTTTCCGAGTGCCTACATGACCTTGACGAATCCGGTGGGAGAAGGAAGGACCGGAGGCCTTGGGCGTAAAGGTATGAAACTGGCCTGTGGTATGCTCATGATGCGCGGCTGTTTCGGGTAAAACCCGCTCGGCCCATTCTGGCCAGATATGACTTTTGGTTAGCTGACCAGGTTTGCTGCAGAATTGGCATTTACCGCGAGTGCTAGGCATGGCGAAATCCGACCCGACGAAAGACCCCGAGTTTCAAAAGGTCGTGCAGGCATTCCTGCACACCAAACCGCAGCCGCATAAGCCAAAAAAGAAGAAAACAGCCAAGAAGACTGCCAAAAAGCCCAGCCGCTAGGTTGGGCTTTTGTGCTTTATGTATGACCCCTTGCACATGCATCATCTGCACCGGCCGCTGGCCTAGCCATCCCCTGACCGATGACGTTCAGGAAGTGGTGATTTCTGAAGTTCGGCGGCTATGTGGTCCCGAAGCAGCTCAAGTTTCTGATCGCGTCGCGACGAAATCCAGATGAAGCTGAGCCGTCCAGACCTCGATCTTCCCAGCATAAGGGGTTTGCGGATCAATCGAGACGTGAAAGCGGATCGCCTGCGGCGGGAACGCATCTGTGGGCATGATTTAGCCCCTCCGGTTGTGCGGTCGGAGGATGCGATAGTAGGTTTATTCAGTCAAGTATATAATTCCCCTTGCGGGGAGGGTCAGGGGTTGGGGTGGCACAGGCTCAGTGCTTGGAGACCCCCACCCCCTGCCTCTCCCCGCAAGGGGGAGGGGCGAAGAGGCGTTGCCGTTGTAATCGCCCCGCGAAACTCCCATTTCGTCTCGAGCGGTCCTTGCGACAGCAATATTCCACCCAACGAAAAGAGCATCACATGTCCTTCTACGACGCCTCCGTCCCCGCGTTCCTGCAGATCCTCGGCAGCCTGACCGGCATCCTCACCAAGGCCGAGGCGCACTGCAAGGCGAAGAATATCAATCCCGAGGTCATCCTCGCCTCGCGGCTCTATCCGGACATGCTGCCGTTCAGCAAGCAGATCCAGCTGGTCTGCGATTTCGCCGGCAAAAGCTGCGCGCGGCTGACCCACAGCGAGGTGCCGTCGACGCCAGACACCGAAAAGAGCTTTGAGGAATTGCGGCAGCGGCTCGCGAAAACCATCGAGTATGTCAAGGGGTTCAAGCCCGCGCAGTTCGAAGGCGCCGACACCAAGGAAGTCACCTTCCCGGTCGGCCCCGAGCGAACCATGACCCTGAAGGGCCAGGCGTTCCTCAACAACGTCGCCTTCCCCAACTTCTACTTCCACGCCGCCACTGCCCACGGCATCCTGCGCCACAACGGCGTCGAGATCGGCAAGCGCGATTTCCTCGGCGTGGCCTGAGCAGTTTCGTCATTGCGAGGCAACGGGTCGCGCGAACGCGCGCCCGATGACAGGCTCAGCGAAGCAATCCAGGGCTGCACGTAAAGCACTGGATTGTTTCGTCGCTTTGCTCCTCGCCATGACGGGATTAGAAGCTACTATTTCCACCGTTCGCGCAGTTCCAGCCAATTCATTCCACGCAAACGGGTCATGACGCCGCATGGCTTCCTCCCCTTGCAAGCGGCAGCGATAATCGCCAACCTCTCTCCATCCCCCATTTGCCGGAACAACAACAAATGACCACGCCGACCAAACTGTTCGACAGCTACAAGCTTGGCCCCCTCACGCTGCCCAACCGCTTCGTGATGGCACCGCTGACCCGCAACCGCGCGGTCGCGGGCATGGTGCCGAACCCGCTCGCAATTGAGTATTACAGCCAGCGCGCCTCGGCGGGCCTGCTGGTCACCGAAGCGAGCCAGGTCTCGCAGCAGGGCCAGGGCTATCAGGACACGCCCGGCATCTATTCCAGGGAACAGATCGCGGGCTGGCGCAAGGTGACCGACAAGGTGCACGAGTGCGGCGGACGGATTTTCCTGCAGGCCTGGCATGTCGGCCGCATCTCGCACGTCGACTTGCAGGAAAACGGCATCGCGCCGGTGGCGCCTTCCGCCATCCGCGCCAAGGGCAAGACGTTTGTCAACAACACCTTTGCCGACACGTCCGAGCCGCGCGCGCTCACGCTGGAGGAAATCCCCGGCATCATCGAAAGTTTTAGACGCGGCGCGGCGAATGCAATCGCGGCAGGGTTCGACGGCGTCGAGATCCACGGCGCCAACGGCTATCTGCTCGACCAGTTCGCGAAAGACGGCACCAACAAGCGCACCGATGCCTATGGCGGCTCGATCGAGAACCGCGCCAAACTGATGCTGGAGATTTCAAAAGTCGTGGCGGCCGAGATCGGCGCCGAGCGCACCGGCATCCGGCTGTCGCCGGTGACGCCGTCCAACGATATCTCCGACTCCAACCCGCAGCCGCTGTTCGACTACATCGCCGATCAGCTCAATGCCCTGAAACTGGTCTACATCCACGTCATCGAGGGCGCCACCGGCGGCGCGCGCGACATCGCGCCGTTCGACTATGCCAGCTTACGCAAGCGCTTCAAGCAGGCCTATATCGCCAATAACGGCTACGATTTCGAGCTCGCGACCAAAGCGATCGCGGCCGACGCCGCCGACCTGATCTGCTTTGGAAAACCGTTCATCGCCAACCCCGACCTGGTCGAGCGCCTGAAAAGCGGCGCGCCGCTCAACGTGCCGGACAAGGCGACGTTCTATGGCGGCGGCGCCAGGGGCTATACGGATTACCCGGTGCTCGGCGCAACGGCGGACGCGGCGGGGTAAGGCTTGCTTCACCTCTCCCATGGGGAGAGGTCGGCACGAAGTGCCGGGTGAGAGTTGCAGCTCATCGATAGGGCATACCCTCTCACCCCAACCTTCTCCCCATGGGAGAGAGAGGGCGCCCTGCGCGTTGCAATTTCTTGCCCCGAACGGCGTGGTCTCGGACCGCTGTTTCGTTCTAATGTGCACGGCGCATGACATCGCCCGATCGCATCCCATGAGCCCATCCACATCCGAAGACATCGTTCGCCGCGCCACGGCGGCGTTCAATGCCGGGCAGCCGGACGAGGCGCGAAAGCTCTGCGAGAAGGGCCTCAAGCAAAGTCCGGGCGACCCCATGCTCAGCCATTTGCTGGCGGCTGTGCTGTTCTCCGTGGGCGAGATCGCCGCGGCGCGCGCGCCGATCGAGACGAGCCTGAAAAAACGTCCCGACAATGCCGCGGCATTGCTGCTGGCGGCGCGGATTTCCCGCGCGACACCGGACTTCGATGCCGCGCTCCGACATCTCGACCGCGCCATCGCGTTGTCGCCACAGCGCGAGATGTTCGTCGAAAAAGCGCGCACGCTGGATCAGGCCGGGCTAAAGCCGCAGGCGCGCGAGGCATGGCGCGCGATTTTAAGGATCATTCCACAGCATCGGGAGGCCGCCGCCCGGCTCGGCCGGCTGGCCTGGGAAGACGGCGATCACAACGAAGCCGTGAGCCTGCTCGAACGCGCCGCGGCCATTGATGCACCGGCCTCGATCTGGTTCGACCTTGGTTTGGCGCGTCAGGACCTGCGCGATCACGCCGGATCGGCGGCAGCCTATCGCAAGGCGATCGAGACAAAGCCCGACCATGCCGAGGCGGCACTCAATCTCGGCGTGGTGCTGCAGGAAAGCGGCGACATGGACGGCGCCATGCGCGCCTATGCGCAGGCGTATCGGCTGCGTGCCTCGAGTTTTGGGACCATCGCGATGGCGCTGACCTCGGGCTCGCAAGGAAAACTGTGGCTGGACGAGGCCGCGCTGCGCCGCTCACTCGACGATTCTCTAGGCGGTTGACCGGCCGCGCCGCGCGCGAAAGCGCTTGCGGTAGACGCCGGGGACATCAAGCACTTCGGTCACCGTTTTGGTGTAGGCTTCCCGGTGCGGCTCATCAAAACTCTCGAACACCAGTTGCGGCGCTTCGCGCGGCACCGCAAAGCATTGCGCCACCGGCGTGCCCTTGGGCAGCAGGCCGGAAAATTCCGGCTGTTGCCAGACCGCCGGAAAGTTGATGCCGCCGTCGTAAAACCGATCGGCGTCCACCAGCCCCGAGATCAGACGAAACGGCAGATCGTCGCGATTGACCGGATGCATCGCAAACAGCGACCAGCCGGGCTCGCATTCGATGGTCCAAAAGCTGTTGAACTTGATGGCGGCCTGGCCGTCGCGCGCGAACGGCGCCTCGGGAAATTGCGCCGCGACATGAAAGCTGAGCGGCGCGCGCGGGTGTCCCGCCGTCGCGGGCTCCGGGATATCCCAGTTCCACGAGAACGCGCCGCGCTCGACGGTGACGTCGCACGGCAGCAGGATGGTCACGCCGTAGGCCATCGCATCGATGAAGGGCGGGCACTGTTTGACGGTGCGGATGTCGCGGCCATGGATGTCCGAATGCGCTTTGGCCGGCATCGCCCGCAGCCAGTCCGGCAACATGCCTCGCGCCGGCACTGGTCGCGGCAGATGATCCGACAATGCCGGATCGCAGCGGAAGGTCATGCGCATGAGGGGCTCTCCGTAGACGATAGCGGCATGATGGTGCGACGCGCAAAGAAGATGGTCAATGGGCACATCCCCGCCATTGCGAGGAGCGTCAGCGACGAAGCAGTCCAGTCTTTCTCGCGGCTCTGGATTGCTTCGCGGAGATTGTCATCGGGCGCGCGTTCGCGCGACCCGGCGGCTCGCAATGACGATAACAAAAAAGGCCGGGATTGCTCCCGGCCTTTTCCTGTCTGCTACGTCGCGCTCAGTTCGCCGAGGCGCGCTTGGGCGGGGTGGCCGGCCACGACTTGATCAGGGTGTCGTAGTCGACGGTTTCGCCCTTCGGCTTCTCGTTCGCCAGCTTGCGCTGCGGCGCGATGTTGCCATCCTTCGCCGATTTCGCGAACCAGTACTCCGCGGTCTCCTTCTTGTTCAGCTTCGGACCGCAGGCGCCCTGGACGCCGGATTTCTCCAGACGCTCCATGACCGAGTCCTGCGCGGCCGCCAGCGCATCCATCGCCTGCTGCGGCGTCTTCGCACCGGACGACGCATCGCCGATGTTCTGCCACCACAATTGCGCAAGCTTCGGATAGTCAGGCACGTTGTTTCCGGTCGGGGTCCACTGCACGCGCGCGGGCGAGCGGTAGAACTCGATCAGGCCGCCGAGTTTCGGAGCGCGCTCGGTGAAGCTCTTGTCCCAGATGTCGGATTCACGGATGAAGGTGAGACCGACATGGCTCTTCTTCAGAGACACCGTCTTGGAGACGATGAACTGTTCGTAGAGCCAGGCCGCCTTGCGGCGGTCGAGCGGGGTCGACTTCAGCAGCGTCACCGAACCGACGTCCTGGTAGCCCAGCTTCATGCCGTCCTTCCAGTACGCGCCGTGCGGCGACGGAGCCATGCGCCATTTCGGCGTACCGTCCGCATTCATCACCGGCAGGCCGGGCTTCACCATGTCGGCGGTGAAGGCGGTGTACCAGAAGATCTGCTGGGCGATATTGCCTTGTGACGGCACCGGTCCCGATTCGGAGAAGGTCATGCCTTGCGCCTGCGGCGGGGCATACTTCTTCATCCAGTCGAGATACTTCACGATCGAGTAGACCGCGGCCGGGCCGTTGACGTCGCCGCCACGCTCGACCGAGGAGCCGACCGGACGGCAGCCTTCCATGCGGATGCCCCATTCGTCGACGGGAAGTCCGTTCGGAATGCCCTTGTCGCCGTTGCCGGCCATCGACAGCCAGGCGTCGGTGAAACGCCAGCCGAGCGAGGGATCCTTCTTGCCGTAATCCATGTGGCCATAGATCCGGACGCCGTTGATCTCCTTGATGTCGTTGGTGAAGAATTCGGCGATATCTTCATAGGCCGACCAGTTCACGGGGACACCGAGATCGTAGCCATACTTGGCCTTGAACTTGGCCTTGTACTCCGGATTGGAGAACCAGTCGTAACGGAACCAGTAAAGGTTCGCGAACTGCTGGTCGGGCAGCTGGTAGAGGTGGCCGTTCGGCGCGGTCGTGAACGACTTGCCGATGAAGTCGTTGACGTCGAGACCGGGGTTGGTGACGTCCTTGCCTTCGCCCGCCATCCACTCCGTCAGGTCGACGGCCTGGCCGTAGCGGAAGTGGGTGCCGATGAAGTCGGAATCGTTGATCCAGGCGTCATAGACGTTCTTGCCGGATTGCATCTGGGTCTGGATCTTTTCCACCACGTCACCTTCCTGGATGACGTCGTGCTTGACCTTGATGCCGGTGATTTCCTCGAACGCCTTCGCCAGCGTGCGCGATTCATATTCGTGCACGGTCAGCGTTTCGGAGACCGCGTTGATCTCCATGCCCTTGAAGGGTGCGGCGGCCTTTACGAACCACTCCATTTCCTTCAACTGGTCATCCTTGGACAACGTCGAGGGCTGGAATTCCCCCGAGTCGACCCACTTCTTGGCAGCCGCATCGTCCGCGCGCGCGGGCGAGATGACCGCGGCCGCAGCCGCCGTCATCGCGACCGCAGTCGTCATCATCCAGAAACGCGTCCTGGTCACAGGACCTCTTCTCTCCAAGTGTCGCATGTTGGTTCCTCCGTTGCAGCGACAGACAAATCAGGCCCAGGTTGCCCCCGGATCTGCTCTTTTTCGCCTGCTCAGACCGTGCGAAAGATCGCGACGGCCATCACAAGCGAAATTGCGGTAGCGAGCCACAGGCTCGTAATTTCAACGCCCTCCCCGATCGGCAGCGTGGCGATCGTGTCGGTGCCGACAAAGCCGATCCACAACAGATGGATCACGGCGGCCACGATCAGCGAAATGAACAGGCGGTCGCCGCGGGTGGTCGGAATCCGAAGGATTCCGACCCGCTCGGCTTCTGGATAGGCGGCGGCCAGCCAGGTCATGACGATCAGCGTCGTCGCCAGCAGCGCGAAGAAGATCGCGGTCGGCAGCGTCCAGGCCATCCATGCGATGTTCTCCATGATGCCTCCCTAGACCCGGCCAAGCGCGAAGCCGCGCGCGATGTAATTGCGGACGAACCAGATCACCAGCGCGCCGGGGATGATGGTGAGCACGCCGGCGGCGGCGAGCAGTCCCCAGTCCATGCCGGCGGCGGAAACGGTGCGGGTCATGATCGCGGAAATCGGCTTGGCGTTGACCGTCGTCAGCGTGCGCGCCAGCAGCAGTTCGACCCAGGAGAACATGAAGCAGAAGAACGCCGCGACGCCGATGCCGCTTGCGATCAAGGGCACCAGGATTTTCACGAAGAAGCGCGGGAACGAATAGCCGTCGAGGAACGCGGTCTCGTCGATCTCGCGCGGCACGCCGGAGACGAAGCCTTCGAGTATCCAGACCGCCAGCGGCACGTTGAAAATGCAGTGCGCCAGCGCAACCGCCCAGGGCGTATCGAACAGGCCGATCGCCGAATAGAGATTGAAGAACGGCAGCGCATAGACCGCGGCCGGCGCCATCCGGTTCGACAGCAGCCAGAAGAACAGATGCTTGTCGCCGAGGAAGCGGTAGCGCGAGAACGCGTAGGCCGCCGGCAATGCCACCGAGATCGATATCACGGTGTTGATGACGACGTATTTCAGCGAATTGATGTAGCCGGAATACCAGCTCTCGTCGGTGAAGATGCGGATGTAATGCTCAAGCGTCGGCTGATGCGGCCACAGCGTCATGGTCGAGACGATCTCCTCGTTGGTCTTGAAGCTCATGTTGACCAGCCAGTAGATCGGCAGCAGCAGGAAGATCAGGAACAGTGAGATGATGAGTCGGCGTCCGGGAATCGAATGCATCACGCGACTCCCTGCTTGGCCGGGCGCTCGGCGCCCGCATTGATCATCACGGTGTAAAATACCCAGCAGACGATCAGGATGATTAGGTTATAAACCAGCGACAACGCCGCCGCCTTGCCGAGATCGAATTGCCCGAGCGCGATCTTGACCAGTTCGATCGAGATGAAGGTGGTCGAGTTGCCGGGCCCGCCGCCGGTCACCACGAACGGCTCGGTGTAAATCATGAAACTGTCCATGAAGCGCAGCAGCACCGCGATCAAGAGCACGCGATGCATCTTCGGCAACTGGATCGCGGTGAACACCGCCCAGCGCGAGGCGCCGTCGATCTGGGCTGCCTGATAATAGGCATCGGGGATCGATTTCAGCCCGGCGTAGCACAACAGCGCGACCAGGCTGGTCCAGTGCCAGACATCCATCACGATGACGGTGACCCAGGCGTCGAACTCGTTCGAGACGTAATTGTAGTTGATGCCGATGCCGTTGACGACATAGCCGAGCAGGCCGATGTCGGGCCGCCCGAAAATCTGCCAGATGGTGCCGACCACGTTCCATGGAATCAGCAGTGGCAGTGCCAGAATGACCAGGCAAACCGCGACCCGCCAACCCTCACGCGGCATCGACAGCGCGACCACGATGCCGAGCGGCACCTCGATCGCGAGGATCACGCCTGAGAAAAACAGGTTGCGCCACAGCGAAGCGAAGAAGCGGCTGCCGAGGTCGGTCGAGGGATCGAGCAATTCCTTGAACCAGCCGACCCCGTTCCAGAAGAACTGGTTGTTGCCGAAGGTGTCCTGCATCGAATAGTTCACCACCGTCATCAGCGGCAGGATGGCGGAGAACGCCACCACCAGAAACACCGGCAGCACCAGGAACCAGGCTTTTTGGTTGATCGTCTTGTCCATTACGTGCTCCCCTCGACCAGGAGGCTGTCGGCATAGACATGCACCCGCGACGGATCGAAGATCAGTCCGGCGACGTCGCCCGGCACCGAGAAGCCGGGCGGCACCCGCGCGGCGAATTTTGCATTGCCGACCCGAAGCCGGGCGAAGCGGACGCGGCCGAGGTCGTCGATCCGTTCGATATTGGCCGAAATCAGCCCGGGCGCGGGAGCCGCCACATCGACGAATTCAGGCCGCACCCCGATCTCGATCTTCGCGCCTGAAGGCAGCGCATCGTAGCTGCGATTGAGCGCGATGGCGTAACCATCGACGCGCGCCTCGCGGCCACGCACCTCGGCGGGCACGATGTTCATGCCGGGCGAGCCGATGAAGTAACCCACAAACGTATGCGCCGGCTTGTCGAACAGTTCCGCCGGCGTGCCGCTCTGCACCACCCGGCCGTCATGCATCACGACCACCGTATCGGCAAAGGTCAGCGCCTCGGTCTGGTCATGGGTCACGTAGATCATGGTGAGGTCGAGTTCGCGGTGCAGCGCCTTGAGCTTCGAGCGCAACTGCCATTTCAGTTCGGGATCGATCACCGTCAGCGGCTCGTCGAACAAAACGGCCGCGACGTCGGAGCGCACCAGCCCGCGGCCGAGCGAGATCTTCTGCTTGGCGTCGGCCGTCAGCCGCATCGCCTTGCGCGTCAGATACGGCGTGAGGTCGAGCAGCCGCGCGATCTCGGCAACGCGTGCGTCGATCTCCTTTTTGGGAAGACCGCGGTTTTTCAGCGGAAACGCAAGGTTCTGTCCGACCGTCATGGTGTCGTAGATCACCGGGAACTGGAACACCTGCGCGATATTGCGCTTCTGGGTTGACAGCGGTGTGATGTCGACGCCGTCGAACAGGATCTTGCCCTGCGACGGGGTCACGATCCCCGAGATCAGATTGAGCAGCGTGGTCTTGCCGCAGCCGGACGGGCCGAGCAGTGCGTAGGCGCCACCCTGCCGCCAGGTCATGGTCACCGGCTTGAGCGCATAGGAGGCGATATCGGCCGAATTGCCGCTGTAGGAGTGCGCGAGATCGACGAGGTCAATGCGGGCCATGGTGCTGCCTCACATCGCGCCGGGCGCGGCGACCAAACGGCCGGCCGCGTCGAAGACAAAGACATTGTCGGGATCGAGCACGGCATCCAGCACATGCCCGGGCGGAAATTCGTGCACGCCCTGCAGCACCGCGACCCAGTTCGAATCGTCGCGGTTGAGATGCACAAAGCTTTCCGAGCCGGTGATCTCGGTCACCGTGACGGTGGCGGAAAAAGCGTGGCGGCCGGCGATGCCGTTGGCGACTTCGAGCTGGTGGGCCCGAAAACCGACGCGATAGGCGCCGTCGCCGAGCGAAGCGTAAAGCCCGCTCGCCGGCGCCTTGATGCCGCCGGCATATTGCACCGAGCCGTTTTGCTTTTCGATTCCGACCACGTTGAGCGGCGGATCGGAAAATACCTGGGCAACCCGCATGGTTTCGGGATGGCGGTAGACGGCGGAGGTATTGCCGACCTGCAAGACCTGGCCTTCCCACATGCAGATGGTATTGCCGCCGAGCAGCAGCGCCTCGGACGGCTCGGTGGTGGCGTAGACGAAGATCGCACCCGAGGCCTCGAAGATGCGCGGCAATTCGGTGCGCAACTCCTCGCGCAGCTTGTAATCGAGATTGGCGAGCGGCTCGTCGAGCAGCACGAGGTCGGCGCCCTTGACCAGCGCGCGCGCGATCGCGGTGCGCTGCTGCTGGCCGCCAGACAATTGCAGCGGCGTGCGGTCGAGATAAGGCTCGAGTTTCAAGAGCTGAGCTGCTTCCTGAACGCGCTTTTCGATCTCGGCCTTCGGCTTGCCCTGCACGCGCAGCGGCGAGGCGATGTTCTCATAGACCGTGAACGAGGGGTAGTTGATGAACTGCTGGTAGACCATCGCCACCGAACGTTTGCGAACGTCGATGCCGGTGACGTCCTTGCCGTCGACCAGCACGCGGCCGGTGGTCGGCTTGTCGAGGCCGGCGAGCAGCCGCATGATCGAAGTCTTGCCGGAAAGCGTCGGCCCCAGCAGCACGCTGAGCGTGCCGCGGTCGAGCGTCAGCGAGACGTCGCGGATGGCGGGAATACCATCGATATCGCGGGTAACGTGGTCGAGGCTCACGCTCACGGCCGCCCTCCTGCTTCAAGCAGGGGGCTTGCAGGCGCGGACCGATGCGCGGCGATCCAGTCGTCGATGGCCGATATTTCGGCTGCGGACAGTCGCAATCCGAGTTTCGAACGGCGCCAGACGATATCTTCCGCGGTCAGGGCCCACTCGACCGACATCAGGTATCTGACCTCGGCTTCCGTCAAGGTAGCGCCAAAGGATTGACCGAGATCGGCCGATGATTTCGCCTTGCCGAGCATCTTGCCCGCGCGGGTGCCGTAGGCATGCGCGAGGCGGCCGGCATGGGCCGGGGTCAGGAACGGATAGCCGCGGACCAGTTCGGCTGATAGCGCCGCGATCGCCGAGACGTCGAGGTCGCCGCCGGGCAGCGGCGCTTTCGCGGTCCAGCCCTCATGGGCCTTGGTGTCTTTCAGGTACGGCGCAAGCCGTTCCAGCGCCTCTTCCGCCAGCCGCCGGTGGGTGGTGATCTTGCCGCCATAGATCGACAGCAGCGGCGCGCCGCCGGGGGTGTCGAGTTCGAAGACATATTCGCGCGTCGCGGCCTTGGCTTCGCTGGCGCCGTCGTCATACAGCGGACGCACGCCGGCATAGGTCCACACCACATCCGCGGGCCTGACCGGGTTTGCGAGGTATTCGCTGACGGAGGCGCAGAGATATTCGATTTCCTCCGTGGTCGCGGCAACCTTGGCGGGATCGCCATGATAGTCGCGGTCGGTGGTGCCGATCAGTGTGAAATCGTCCTGATAGGGAATCACGAAGACGATGCGGCCGTCGCTGTTCTGGAACATGTAGGCGCGGTCGTGGTCGTAGAGTTTGCGCACCACGATGTGCGAACCCTGCACCAGCCGCACTTTTGCTTTTGCGTTGACGCCGGCGCCCGACGCCAGCACGTTCTCGACCCAGGGGCCACCGGCATTGATCAGCACGCGAGCGCTGATGGTGGAGCGTTCGCCGGTCACGCTGTTTTCGACGGTGACGCGCCAGATGCCGTCGGCCTGGCGGATTTCGACCGCGCGGGTGCGGGTGCGGATATCGGCGCCGCGATCGGCGGCGTCGCGCGCCGTCAGCACCACAAGCCGCGCGTCATCGACGAAACAGTCGGAATACTCGAAACCTTTGGTGTAGCGGTTGGCGACCAGCGGCTTGCCGACCTCGTCGCGGGTCAAATCGACCGAGCGCGTCGGCGGCAGCAGATGCCGGCCGCCGATATGGTCGTAGAGGAACAGGCCGAGCCGCAGCAGCCAGGCCGGGCGCAGGCCGGCGTGATGCGGCAGCACGAAGCGTAGCGGGCGGATGATGTGGGGCGCGATCTGCCAGAGGATTTCGCGCTCGATCAGCGCCTCGCGCACCAGGCGGAACTCGTAATATTCGAGATAGCGCAGGCCGCCATGCACGAGCTTGGTCGACCAGGACGACGTCCCGCTGGCCAAATCATTCATTTCACAAAGGAAAACCGAATGGCCGCGACCGACCGCGTCGCGTGCGATGCCGCAGCCGTTGACGCCGCCTCCAATAATGGCGAGGTCGAAAATGCGATCCAAAGACGTCCCCCCCGGCGTTCGCCAGTTCATTTTGGCGACTTCGCTTTCGTTTTTGAGTAAATCACAACGAAATACGAAAGCAACCGAAAAGGTAACTATCGTGTGATGACCCCGGGGAGTCCAACTTTTGGGCCCAGATGCCCGGCAAGTGTTTGAAAAGCGGATGAAGTTTTCGCGCAGCCGCCGGCCGGCTTCGCCTCAAACTCGAAAGCCATCTGAAACTATTTTCAGGCGCGGCGCGCGCTTCATCCGTCTTCAGCGAACCATGCGCACCGTCGCGGGAACCGGCTCGGAGCCGGTATCGTCGATATCGCCCGGTCCCCCCGGCACCGCCTCGATCACCTCGATGCCGCGGGTGTGGCAAATATTGGCAAGGCCCGCCGGCAGGGCCGTGTCCGTGACAAAGGTCTGGATCTGGCTGATATGGGCGATGCGGACCGGCGCGCTGCGCCGCAGTTTTGTGCTGTCCGCCACCAGCATCACGCTGCGGGCATTGGCGATGATGGCTTGCGCCGCCTGCACCTCGCGATAGTCGAAGTCGAGCAACGCGCCCTCCTCGTCGATCGCGGACGCGCCGATGATGGCGTAGTCGACCTTGAACTGGCCGATCAGGCTGATCGCGGTCGAACCGATCACCGCGCCGTCGGCGCGGCGCACCGCGCCGCCCGCCACGATCACCTCGATGCGGGGATGCCGGTACAGCAGCATCGCGACGTTGAGGTTGTTGGTGATGACCAGCAAATCCTCATGCGAGGTCAGCGCGCTGGCGACCTCCTCGGTGGTGGTGCCGATGTTGATGAACAGCGAGCAGCCGTTGGGGATCAGCGCGGCCGCCGCGGCGCCGATCGCCTTCTTCTCCTCGGCGGCGACGAAGCGGCGCGCTTCATACGCGAGGTTCTCGACGCCGGAGGCGATGATCGCGCCGCCATGGATCCGGGTCAGCGAGCGGTGATCGCAGAGGTCGTTGAGGTCCTTGCGGATGGTCTGCGCCGAAACCTCGAAACGTTTGGCCAGATCCTCCACCATCACCCGGCCAAAGGCGCGGGCGATATTGAGGATTTCGGATTGGCGATGGCTGAGGCCGGTCACGGGCGCGCTCTCGATGGGGAACCGAGCCCATGGTGCGGCGGTTCGGCCGTCCGGTCAACGCGGAGTATCGGCGTTGAAGCGGTTTTGGCCGCCTGATAGCCGGTTACGGTTAAGCGCGACGCCTCGGTTACTCCGTAACAGAGGCTGGCTTCTGGCCGCCGCGGGCTGGTCGTCGCCGCTGGCGAGCCGCCTGGCGGCGCGCTCGGCTTCGCGGGCATTGCGAAACACCTGGCCTTCCAGCCGGTTGAAACGATGGGAAGCGGCAAAGAACCGAAAACCCTCGGGGTTGCGCACGACGATACCCGCCGACGATGAGCCGACTTCGATGATGTAGCTGTCCGACATTGTACCTACGCTGTGCCTCAGTGCGGGCAAATAACGGGATGGCTGGGGAAAGGTTCCTGCCCCCTTCGTCATCAACCGCGAAGGCGGATGATCCAGTATTCCAGAGCGCTGATCAGTAACACCCGCGTTGCGGAATACTGGATGCCCGCCTGCGGGCATGACGGTTAGGTCGTCAGCGGCACCGCCGCGCCCTGCGGGATCGGCTGCGGGTGGCCCTGATCGTCGATCGCGACGTAGGTGAAGTTGCCGTCCGTGACCAGGATCGAATGCATTTCCTTGCGGCGCAGCACCCATGCCTCGAGATGCACGGTGATCGAGGTCTTGCCGACCCGGACCAGATTGGCGTGTACGGAGACGAGGTCGCCGACGAACACCGGTTTGCGAAAATTCATCGCCTCGATCGCGACCGTCACGGTGCGCATCTTGGCGATCTTGGAGGCGAACACGCCGCCGCCGATGTCCATCTGGCTGAGCAGCCAGCCGCCAAAGATATCACCGTTCTGGTTGGTATCGGCCGGCATCGCCAGCGTGCGGGTGCAGAGATCGCCGCACGGCTCCGTCTCGGTATTCGGCGGCGCGTGGACGGCTTGCGTGTCGGTCATGTGGTGATGCTCGCTGAAAATCGGATTACTTGAAAGTTTCCCAGCCGGCGTCCGGCGCAAAACGATCGCCGAATTTAGCCGCCAGCGCCCGCAAGGTCGAGGCGACGTTGTCGCCGCCGCGGGTTCGCGCGTAGTTCAGCGGACCGCCGCGGAACGGCGCATAGCCGGTGCCGAAGATCATCGCGCCGTCGACCACGTCGGCATTGTCGACGATGCCCTCGCGCAGGCAGGCGACGCAGACATTCGACATCGGCAGCACCAGGCGATCGATCATCTCGGCGGTCGGCGCGGCGGCCGACGTCGCGCCCGACCCCTTGTCGGCCTTGCCGTCCTTCCAGACATAAAAGCCCTTGCCGGTCTTGCGGCCGAGTTCGCCATTGGCGACCTTGTCGCGCAGCCAGGCCGGGGTCGGCGGCAGCGAGTCGCCGAATTTCGAACGCAGCATGTCGCCGACCGCGAGACAGATATCGAGGCCGACCTGGTCGGCGAGCTCGATCGGGCCCATCGGCATGCCGAACTTTTCCGCAGCGGCGTCGATGGTGAGCTTGTCGATCTTCTCGTCCAGCATCATCATCGCCTCCAGCATGTAAGGCGTCAGCGCGCGGTTGACGAGAAATCCCGGCGAGCTCTTGACCGGCAGCGGCAGGCGGTCGATGGCGCCGACAAAGGCCATCGCCTGCTTCAGCAGTTGCGGGTCAGTGCCGTCATGGCTGACCACCTCGACCAGTTGCAGCCGCGACACCGGGTTGAAGAAATGCAGGCCAAGCAGCCGCTCCGGCTTTTGCAAGGTGGTGCGCAGATCCTGCAGGGGAATGCTCGACGTGTTGGTGGCGAGGATCGCGCCCGGCTTCATCTTCGGCTCCAGCCCGGCATAGACTTTCTGCTTGAGTTCGAGCTTTTCCGGCACCGCCTCGATGATCAGATCGGCGTTGCGCACGCCTTCGCCGTCCAGATCGGGCACCAGGCGGTCCATGGCGTCGCGCACATCGGTGCGCTTGCGGATGATCTTGCCGAACAGATCCGCCGCGCGCTTGATTGCGCCCGCGATCGGCTCCGGCTTCATATCGGCAAGCGTGACATGCAGACCCTCATTGGCGCACCACGCCGCGATGTCGCCGCCCATGGCGCCGGCGCCGATGACGTGGAGATGGCCGACCTTGTTGCCGCTGCCTGCGAGCTTTTTCATCTGCTCGCGCAGGAAAAACACCCGGATCAGGTTCTGCGCCGTCGGCGTCACCATCAGATTGGCGAACGAGGTTCGCTCCGCGCGCAGCATCGCCGTCTTGTCGCCGCCGTGCTTTTCCCAGAGATCGGTCAGCGCATACGGCGCGGGATAATGCTCATGCGGCGCGGCTTTTTCCGCTTGCGAACGCATCCGCGAGGCAAGGAAGCCGCGCACGGGCGCGAGATTGATCAGCGAGTTCAGGAAACCGGGCTGCGCGCGTTTCAGGCGGCCGAATACCGCATCCTTGACCGCGTTCCTGACATGACGCTCCTGCGTCACCGCATCGACGAGGCCGAGCGATCTGGC
>Ga0207702_10001583_pt1 | contig 22544 bp, 18 predicted proteins | sample KBSCornC62_FD_184302 | JGI IMG/M metagenome (GOLD analysis project Ga0207702, IMG submission 184302) | Corn rhizosphere microbial communities from Kellogg Biological Station, Michigan, USA - KBS Corn C6-2 (SPAdes) (version 2) | ecosystem: Host-associated > Plants > Roots > Rhizosphere > Soil ...
AGCCAATTCATCGCCGGCGGATGCCAATCGTCATAATGGCCGGAAAGCGCCTGCCCATATTGCCGGATCGAATCCCACACGATGATGCCCGGCCAGAACGCCAGCAGCTGCGTACAGGCGGCGAGAAGCAGCAACGCGATTGTCGCCGCTCCGAATGGGGACAGCGGTCGGGTCATAGGGTGTTGGGATGACATCGTCGGCAGCTTAGAGGATCAAGCCTCGTGGGGTCCACGCCGAATGCCGAAGGCGACGCGCCAGATTTTCCTGTCCTACCCGGCACATCCGTGCGATCTAATCGCCGGGCGTGGGGGATTGCGAAGATGTCAGAGGTCAGCGGCATGTCGGGTTTGTGGGATGGGGGTGTTGGTGCCACCCGACCAGACGCGATCGTTCCGCAGAAATTCTCCAAACATAAGAGTGGCTTGCATATGGCCATAGCGCCCAGTCTTTGCGCATGAAGTCGGGCGGCTTATAGGGCACGCCAATGTCAGATGATCTGTTCGCTTCCGCGCCGTCCACGAGCTCCGGCAATTATGACGCTTCCGCAATCGAGGTTCTGGAAGGGCTGGAGCCGGTGCGCCGCCGCCCAGGCATGTATATCGGCGGCACCGACGAACGCGCCTTCCACCATCTCGCCGCCGAAGTGCTCGACAATGCGATGGACGAGGCGGTGGCAGGGCATGCCAATCGCATCGAGGTCTCGTTGCAGGCAGGGAACCGGCTGACCATTGTCGACAATGGACGCGGAATGCCGGTCGATCCGCATCCCAAATTCCCGGGCAAGTCCGCGCTCGAAGTGATCATGACCATGCTTCATTCGGGCGGGAAGTTCAGCGACAAGGCCTATGCCACCTCGGGCGGCCTCCATGGCGTCGGCGTGTCGGTGGTGAATGCGCTCTCGACCGAAACGATTGTCGAGGTTGCGCGCAACCGCGAGCTCTATCGCCAGCGCTTCGCCCGCGGTGAGGTTGTGACGCCGCTCGAAAAGCTGGGCGCCGCGCCCAATCGGCGGGGAACCAGCGTCACCTTCTCGCCCGATCCGGAGATTTTCGGCGAGCATCTTCACTTCAAACCGACACGCCTTTACCGGCTGGTGCGTTCGAAGGCCTATTTGTTCGCGGGCGTCGAAATCCGCTGGAAATGCGATCCGGCGCTGATCGGCGACGACACCCCGGCCGAAGCTGTGTTCCAGTTTCCCGGCGGTCTTTCCGATCATCTTCGTGAACAGCTTCAAGGCCGCGAATGCGCGACCGCCGAATTCTTCTCGGGCAAGCAGGATTTTCCGAACGGGCAGGGTTCGGTCGAATGGGCGGTGGCCTGGCCGCTATGGTCCGAAGGCAGCTACAGCTATTATTGCAACACCATCCCGACGCCCGACGGCGGCACCCACGAACAAGGCCTGCGCGCCGCGCTGGTGAAAGGGGTGCGCGGCTTCGGCGAACTGGTCGGCCAGAAAAAGGCAAAGGACATTGCCGCCGAGGACGTGCTGACCGGCTCCGAGCTGATGCTATCGGTATTCATTCGCGATCCCCAGTTTCAAAGCCAGACCAAGGACCGGCTCACCTCGCCCGACGCGGCGCGGCTGGTCGAAAATGCGGTTCGCGATCATTTCGATCATTTCCTCGCCGACAATATGGAGCGCGGACGCGCGCTGCTCGGCTTCGTGCTCGACCGGATGGATGAGCGGCTACGGCGTCGGGCTGAGCGCGAAATCAAGCGCAAGACCGCGACCTCGGCGCGCAAGCTCCGCCTGCCCGGCAAGCTCACCGATTGCGCCAATGACGATCCAACGGGCACCGAACTCTTCATCGTTGAAGGCGACAGCGCCGGGGGCTCGGCGAAACAGGCGCGCGACCGCAAGACGCAGGCAATCCTTCCGATCCGCGGCAAGATCCTCAATGTCGCTTCGGCCAACAGCGCCAAGATCCTGGCCAACCAGGAGATCGCCGATCTCATCCAGGCGATCGGCTGCGGCACGCGCGACCGGTTCGTGCCGGACAATCTGCGCTACGAGCGGATCGTCATCATGACTGACGCCGACGTCGACGGCGCGCATATCGCGACGCTCTTGATGACCTTCTTCTTCCAGGAGATGCCGGATCTTGTCCGGCGAGGACATCTTTATCTTGCCCAGCCGCCGCTCTACCGCCTGACCGCCGGCGCCACGAGCCTCTATGCGCGCGACGACGCCCACCGCGCCGAAATCGAGGCCAAGCAGTTCAAGGGCAAGAAGGTTGAGGTCGCGCGCTTTAAAGGGCTGGGGGAAATGAACCCGCAGCAGCTCCGCGAAACCACTATGGACTCCAAGACGCGCACGCTGATCCGCGTCACCCTGCCCCAGGAATATGAGGAGCGGATGGGGGTGCGCGATCTGGTTGAGCGGCTCATGGGCAAGAACCCCGAACATCGCTTCCAGTTCATCCAGGCCAATGCGGCCACGGTGGACGAGGAGGTGATCGACGCATGAGATGCCCGCGCCCCAACTGATGGGAGAGTTTTCAGCTTGGCGTCGGAATGGACATCCACGCTCCAAGGGAAAAAGGAAAGGCCCTCGTTCCGGGGGCAGGGAACGAGGGCCGACCTAGCGTTCGTCACGCAGGCGGGCCACACCAGACCGAGCAACAGGGGGGAAATCCCGATCGGCGAGACCGCTGACGACTCTTCTAGGCCCTTCATCCTGACGCCCAGATGAATGGGAGGATTAATGTCGCGGGCCTTTCGGGCGCGGGTCGTTCCAACGGAACGCTTTGTCGCTGATCGGGGTGTTGAACTGCTGATTGGAGAGACGGACGGTCGAGCGGTTGTTCTGGGCATCGAGCACCGTCCAGCCTTCCAGCATCAGCCCGGCCGGCGCACCCGCGCGCTTGGTGAAGGCGATGGTGATGGTACCAAATTCAGGATGCTTGGGATCGCGCGCCTGGACCAGCAGCATCTCCGGACTTTCCGACGGCACCGACTTGGCGAATCGGCCGATGTCGACATCGCGATTGAGCAGCACCGACAGCGGCGAATCACCCACGGGCCAGCGCGAGACCTGATTGACCGCATAATCGACCATGGTGAGGGCGCTGCCATCGCCGACGATCAGAAGCTTGGCTGACGGCTGATATTCGAAGCGGACATGGCCGGGGCGCTTGAGCGTGAGCGTGCCGGTCAGGACACGCCCGTTGCGATCGGTCTGGGTGAAGCTCGCCGTCATCGTCTGGACCGCATGGAGATGCGCCGAAACCTGATCGAGCGGTGACGGAGCGGCAGCGACAAGCAAGGGCATTGCGAAAAGCAGCCAGGGCGCGTTGTTCATATCTCTCCGATTCTCATGTTCTGCGCATTCGAGGCGCCTGTTCAGTCGCTGGTGCCGCGTGCGCAGGACATGTCCAGCTCCGCTGGCATGTGCGGGACGTCCGTTTAATCGCCGCTGAACCTATCGCCCGAGGAATCGGCCCATATCGGCAACATCGACCTGCACCTCGCGGCGGCCGACATGATCCGGGGTGGAGATGATGTCGTCCTTCTCCATCCGCTCGATCAGGCGGGCGGCGCTGTTGTAGCCGACGCGGAGCTGGCGCTGCAGCCAGCTTGTCGAGGCCTTGCGGTTCTCGATCACGAGCTGGACGGCCTTGTGATAGAGCTGGGTTTCGGGATCGTCCGGGCCGGTCGGCGCGCCTTCCATGGCCCAGCCGCCATCCTCGGGCTCCTCGGTGACGGCCTGAATATAGTCGGGCGTGCCCTGCGCGCGCCAGTGATCGGCGACAGCGCGGACTTCCTCGTCCGACACGAACGGGCCGTGCACGCGCGCGATCTGCTTGCCGCCGGGCATGTACAGCATGTCGCCCTTGCCGAGGAGTTGCTCAGCGCCCTGCTCGCCGAGGATGGTGCGGCTATCGATCTTGCTGGTGACCTGGAAGCTGATCCGGGTCGGCAAGTTCGCCTTGATCACGCCGGTGATGACATCGACCGAGGGCCTTTGCGTCGCCATGATCAGATGGATGCCGGCCGCGCGCGCCTTTTGCGCAAGGCGCTGGATCAGGAATTCCACTTCCTTGCCGGCGGTCATCATCAGGTCGGCGAGCTCGTCGACGATCACCACGATCTGCGGCAGCACCTCGCAATCGAGCTTCTCTTCCTCATAGATCGGCTGGCCGCTCTCGGCATCGTAGCCGGTCTGCACGCGCCGGCCGAGCGTCTGTCCCTTGGCCTTGGCGGCGCGGACCTTCTCGTTGAAGCTGGCGAGGCCGCGCACGCTGACCGAAGCCATCATGCGATAGCGTTCCTCCATCTGCTCGACCGCCCATTTGAGCGCGCGGATCGCCTTTTGCGGCTCCGTGACAACCGGCGAAAGCAGATGGGGAATGTCGTCGTAAATGCTCAATTCGAGCATCTTCGGATCGATCATGATCATACGGCACTGCTCGGGCGTGAGCCGATAGAGCAGCGACAGGATCATGCAGTTGAGGCCCACCGACTTGCCCGAGCCGGTGGTGCCGGCGACCAGCAGATGCGGCATCGGCGCCAAGTCCGCGATCACCGGATCGCCCGCAATATTCTTGCCGAGGATCAACGGCAGCCCGGCGGCGTGATCTTCGTAAGCATCGCTGGCCACCAGTTCGGACAGCGCCACCGCCTCGCGCTTGGCGTTGGGCAGCTCGATCCCGATCACGGTGCGGCCAGGGATGGTGGCGACACGCGCCGAAAGCGCGGACATGTTGCGCGCGATATCGTCAGCGAGCGCGACGACGCGGCTCGCCTTGATCCCCGAGGCGGGCTCGAGCTCGTACATCGTTACGACCGGGCCTGGGCGAACCTCGACGATACGGCCCTTGACGTGGAAATCATCGAGCACCGATTCGAGCAGCCGCGCATTGCGCTCCAGCGCGGCGCGGTCGATCTGCTGGCCGGACGAGGGCGGCGGCGCCTTCAGCAGATCGATCGAGGGCAAGGCATAGGTGTCGCGCAGATCGAGCTTGGCCTGACGCTCGCGGGGCGGCCTAGCCGTTTCCGCCTTCGCGCGCGCCGGCTCCGAAATAACCGGGCGGGATTCCACCTCCACCGGTACCGCGACCGGCCGCGGCAAAGCCTTCTTCGGCTTGGCGACAGCGGCCGGCCGTTCGGCGGAGCCATCGGCAGGCGCGGCACGAAAACGGCCGAACAGCCAGCCGCGTTCGGTTGCATCGAGGCGCAACCCATAGACCCACAGTGCAAACCCGCCCCCCGCCACGAGCAGCGCAATGAGCACGCGTAGCGGCAAATCCCATTGCGGCGACGGCAGCAAAGCCGTTCCCGCGCGCGTGAAGGAACTCGTCAGCAGCCCAATTGCGCCGCCCACGCCGGCGGGCAATCCACTGACCGCACCACCACGCAACGTGGCGAGCGCAACGCCGATCAGCGCAATCGCGAGCGTGACCAGGCCGAGGTCACGGCCCCAGCGTCCTAGCTCCGCACCGCGCCATAAGCGCAACGCCAGCAACAATGGCAGCACCAGCGCAAGCGCGACCGGCGGGCCGAACAGGCTCAGCAGCACGTCCGCCGTCCACGCGCCGGGCGGCCCAAGCAAGTTGCGCGCTGGGCCTTCGGCGGCGGTGTTCAGCGAAGGATCGGTGCCATGATAGCTGGCCAGCGCAAAGGCCAAGGCGAGGGTGAAGGCAATCAGACCCAGCGCCCCCGCCATCGTGCCCCCGCGCCGCGCCGCGCCGCCCAGCCGCTCGCGCCAGCTCGGCCCTATCGCCGTCGGTATGCTGATCGTCACCATCTCAAGCCACCCGCTTCGTAGACGAACGCTTCGTCCAATGATCGCCGATAAAATCGCCGTTAACCCTGTTCGGGTCAAGAGTCTGACATTCAAGCCCGATATTGCCATCTAGGTTACATCGAACGCGGCTTGGAATGATGCCATTTTGCGAGACGCTGCTACGTTGACGTCAGACTTCGGGTCTTGGTCGAGAAGCAGCGATGCCAACATTTTGTCTCATTCACAGCAGCGTCCAGGGATCCGATGGCTGGGGCCTGCTGGTCGAAGCATTGAACAGACGTGGCTATCGCTCGATCACCCCGGATTTCCGATCGAGATCGACGGCGGGCATTGTCCCCACGTTGCGGGACCGGAAGCGCTGGCCGCCATCCTGACCTCCATCACCTCGATCGAACATTAGCCGCGTGGCCTCTGCCTCGGTGGCGCATCTCGTGATTGTTCGAAACTCAACCGTCTTTAGTTCAACAGAAGACCTCAGGTATACCGTGCCGAGCAGGCATCCATCACCTTCGTGGGCGTCCCCAGTTTCACGGCTTTCGCCAGCGCGTTATCCTGTTCCGCCTTCCGCGCGCCCTCCGAACGGATGCCGCGACGATCGAGGGCAACGGCCACCTTCGGATCAAGCTTCCGGTTGAGCTCGCCATATTTCAGCAATTGCTCTTCATAAGCCGGGCCTTGCGTCGAAAGCGCCTTCACCATGAACTTGCCCAGCGTGTAGCAGCCCATCTCGGATTGCAGCACATCCTTGGGAAGCGAGACGGGACGTTGCGGATCAGCCTCCGGGAAAGCTGCCTTGCAGGGACCGACCAGCGCCTGCCATTTTCCATCGACGATCTTGTCCTTGATCTGCTGCATCTGCTGCATCACCGCCGCCGCCTTATCCTGCGAAAAGCGGCCATCGGCAGCACCGGTCAACAGCGCATAATGGACGATCTGCCCTTGTGCATCGATGGCCAGCGGCGCGGATACTTGCGTGGTGGAGCGCGCGTCGGCGGCAGCCACGACACCGCATGTGGCAGCCTTCCCGATCGGGTCATCGGGGAGCGCAAGCTTGGGCGCGCCGCATGAGGACAGCGCGAATGCGAGCCCGGAAACAAGGGCAATGGAGGACCGCATGATCCTTCTCCGAAAGCGGTTGACGTTACCGTAACAATGTCAACACTTCCGGCGCGGTTCCATGAACCGCGGATAACTAAATGTGGATCGGCTTGCCCTGCACCGCCATTGCCGCCTCTTTCAGCGCCTCCGAATGGGTCGGATGTGCATGACATGTATAGGCAATATCCTCGGAGGTAGCGCCGAACTCCATTGCCTGCGCGGCTTGCGCTATCATGGTGCCGGCGAGCGACGAAATGATGTGCACGCCGAGCACGCGATCATTTTTGGCATCGGCGATCACCTTGACGAAGCCTTCGGTTTCCCGATTGGTCTTGGCGCGGCTGTTGGCAAGCATGGGGAATTTGCCCACCTTGATCTCGCCTTTGGCCTTCGCGTCTTCCTCGGTCAGGCCGACGCTGGCAATCTCGGGATAGGTGTAGACCACCGCGGGAATGACATCGTGGTTCACGATGCCCGTGAGCCCGGCGATATTCTCCGCCACCGCAATGCCTTCGTCCTCGGCCTTGTGCGCGAGCATGGGGCCGGGAACGACATCGCCGATCGCCCAGATGCCCGGCACGCTCGTACGGAAATCGTGATCGATTTCGATCTGCCCGCGCTTGTTGGTGGAAAGCCCGGCCTTGTCGAGCGCGAGCCCTTCGGTGTTGGGGCGGCGGCCGATGGCGACGAGAACCGCGTCGGCCTCAAGCGTCTCCGCAGCACCGCCGGCAGCCGGCTCGACCGTCACGACGGCCTTGCCGCCATTGACGGCAACGTTCGTTACCTTCGTCGAAAGCTTGAGCGCCATGCCCTGTTTCTTGAAGATCTTGGCGGCTTCCTTGCGGACTTCGCCATCCATGCCCGGCAGGAGCTGATCGAGGAATTCGACGACGGTCACATTGGCGCCCAAGCGCTTCCAGACCGAACCGAGCTCGAGACCGATCACGCCGCCGCCGATCACGACGAGATGATCCGGCACCTTTTCCAGTGCGAGCGCGCCGGTTGAATCGACCACCACCTTCTGATCGATGACCACGCCGGGGAGCGGCGTGACGCTCGAACCCGTGGCGATGACGATATTCTTCGCGCGCACCGTGCGATCGCCGACCTGCACGCTGTCCGTGCCCGTGAAGGAGGCAAGGCCCTTGAGCCATTCGACCTTGTTCTTCTTGAACAGGAACTCGATGCCGCCGGTGAGGCCCTTCACCGCGTCCAGCTTCTCCGCCATCATCCCGGAAAGATCGAGGCTGGCACCTTCGATTTTGACGCCGAACTTCGCGAGCGCGCCGGAATGCGCCTGTTCGAAGAACTCGGAGGCATGCAGCAGCGCCTTCGAAGGAATGCAGCCGACGTTGAGGCAGGTTCCGCCCAGCGTCTCGCGGCTTTCAGCGCAAGCAGTCCTGAGCCCAAGCTGCGCGGCCCGGATCGCTGCGACGTAGCCGCCCGGACCAGCGCCAATCACGAGGACGTCGAAATCATAGTCAGCCATTATAAAACCCTTCTGTGCTCCGGCGCAGGCCGGAGCGTTGGCGTCAAATGCAAACCTCGTCGTAGAGGTCGCGCCAATCGGGATTCCGCTCCTCGATGAGACGCAACTTCCACTCCCGCTTCCATTTCTTCATCCGATACTCGCAGGCACGGGCATCCTGCAGATCATCAAAATAATCGTACCAGACAAGCAGAGTGCATCCCTTGACCCTTGCATGCCCTTCAACAATGCCATTGCGGTGCTGCCAGGCACGCTGCGGCAGATTGCTCGTTACTCCGAGATACGTCTGTCCGCGGCGGCGGTTTGCCATCAGGTAGACGCAACCTGATTTCATCGCACTCCTTCCAGCGCTCCGGCCTTCGCCGGAGCACAATCGTCACAAATCGATCAGGAGGCGTGTGGGATCCTCGATCGCGTTCTTGACCGCAACCAGGAAGGTTACGGCCTCGCGTCCGTCGATCAGGCGGTGATCGTAGCTCAGCGCCAGATACATCATCGGGCGGGCCACGATCTGGCCATCGCGCACGACGGGGCGCTCCTCGATACGATGCAGGCCGAGCACGCCGGATTGCGGCGGATTGATGATCGGGGTCGACATCAGCGATCCGAACACGCCGCCGTTGGAGATGGTGAAGGTGCCGCCCTTCATCTCGTCCATACTGAGCTTGCCGTCGCGTGCGCGTGTGCCGAAATCGCCGATCGTTTTCTCGATTTCCGCCACGGAGAGCTTGTCGGCATTGCGGATCACGGGAACGACGAGACCGTTCGGCGCCGAGACCGCGACCGAGATATCGGCATAATCCCGATAGACGATCTCGTCGCCCTCGATTGCGGCGTTGACCGCGGGCACGTCCTTCAGTGCCATGCACGCGGCTTTCACGAAGAAGCCCATGAAGCCCAAGCGGACGCCATGCTTCTTTTCGAACAGATCCTTGTACCTGGTGCGCGCTTCCATGACCGCCGACATGTCGACATCATTGAACGTGGTCAGGATCGCGGCGCTGTTCTGCGCCTCCTTGAGACGGGAAGCGATCGTCTGGCGCAGCCGCGTCATGCGTACGCGCTCTTCATGGCGGCCAGCACCGCCATCGATAACCGGCCGCGGAGCAGCGGCAACCGGCTGCGGTGCCGCGGCCGGAGAAGGCTCAGAGGTGGGCGCCTTCTGCTTGGCGGCGGCGAGCACGTCGTCCTTGGTGATGCGGCCATCCTTGCCGCTACCCTGGATGCGGGATGGATCGACCCCATGTTCGAGAACCGCGCGGCGCACGGCGGGCGAGAGCGTGACCGGCTCCTGATCGTCGGCGGGGGCGGCAGCGGGCTCCGGCGGCGCGGCAGCCTCGGCTTGGCCGACCAAGGTGCGATCCTCAACCTTGGGGGTCGCTGAATCGACCGGTGCCTTACCCTCTTGGATCTGGGCAATCACCGCGCCGACATTGACCGTGTCCCCTTCGGCGACCGCAAGCTGCCCCATAACCCCGGCAACCGGGGCGGGAACCTCGATCGAGACCTTGTCGGTTTCAAGGCTGGCTACGGGTTCATCGGCTTTGACGGCCTCGCCAGGCTGCTTCAGCCACTGCCCGAGCGTCGCTTCGGTGATCGATTCACCCAAGGTCGGGACGATGACGTCGACTGCCATGATATTATTCCTCATGTCCTAGGGCTTCGGCGACCAGCGCCTTCTGTTGCGCCATATGCTTGCGGGCGAGGCCAGTGGCAGTAGCAGCCGAGGCGGGGCGGCCGGCGTAGGCGGCGCGCGCAGGGCCGGTGCCGGCTTCCTTCAAACATTCCTCGATCAGCGGTTCGACGAAGAACCAGGCGCCGTTGTTCTTCGGCTCTTCCTGCGCCCAAACCACGGTTTCGAGATTCTTCATCCGCGCCATCCGCTTCACGAGCGCTTCGGCCGGGAAGGGGTAGATCTGTTCGATGCGGACAATGGTGGTCTCCTTGTCGCCGGCCGCATCCCGCGCATCGGCGAGATCGTAGAAAACCTTGCCCGAGCAAAGCACCAGCCGCCTCACATCCTCGTCCGCCGGCGGCGTCGGATCGGACAGGATCCGCATGAAATGGCTGTCGCCCATGAAGTCTTCGATCTTCGAGACCGCCGCCTTGTGCCGCAGCAGCGACTTGGGCGTCATGATGATCAGCGGCTTGCGGAAGTTCCGCACCATCTGCCGGCGCAGCACATGGAAATAGTTGGCCGGAGTGGTGATGTTGCAGACCTGCATATTATCTTCGGCGCAGAGCTGCAGATAGCGTTCGAGCCGCGCGGAGCTGTGCTCCGGCCCCTGCCCTTCATAGCCGTGCGGCAGGAGCATCACGAGGCCGTTGACCCGCAGCCATTTGGCCTCGCCAGCGGCGATGAACTGATCGATCATCACCTGCGCGCCATTGGCGAAGTCGCCGAACTGGGCTTCCCACAACACCAGCGTGTTAGGGGCGGCGGAGGCATAGCCATATTCGAAGCCAAGCACGCCAAATTCGGAGAGCGGGCTGTCGAGCACCTGAAATTTGCGGTCGAGCGCCGACAGGGGGATATATTTGTGACCGTCCTTCTGGTCGACCCAGACGGCATGGCGTTGGCTGAAAGTGCCGCGTCCCGAATCCTGCCCGGACAGGCGGACGCCATAACCATCCTGCAGCAACGCCCCGAATCCCATCGCCTCTGCAGTCGCCCAGTCGAAACCTTCGCCGCTGTCGAACATCGCCTTTTTCGCATCGAGAATGCGGCCGAGTGTCTTGTGAATGGTGAGATCGGCAGGAACCGTCGTCAGCACCTTGGCGAGTGCATCCACACGCTCGCGGGCAATGCCGGTATTGGCAGCACGACGTTCGCTGATCGGTTCACGCGGGCTCGCGAAGCCGGACCAGTCGCCTTCGAACCAATCGGCCTTGTTGACCCTGAAGCCCTTGGCGCCCTCGAACTCCTCCTCGAGATGGCCGACGAAGCTGGTCGTCACCCCGTTGGCCCATTGATCGTCGATGACGCCCTCGGCCTTCAGCTTGTCGGAATAGATTTTGGAGACCGGCGGATGCTTGCGGATCGCATCGTACATCAGCGGCTGGGTGAAACCCGGCTCGTCGCCTTCATTGTGGCCAAAGCGGCGATAGCACCACATGTCGATGACGACGTCGCGCTTGAACTGCTGGCGATACTCGGTCGCAAGCTTGCACGCGAAGGTGACGGCTTCGGGATCATCGCCATTCACATGCAGGATCGGCGCGCTTACCATCTTCGCGATATCGGAGGGATAGGGCGAGGACCGCGCGAACTGCGGGCTCGTCGTGAAGCCGACCTGATTGTTGATCACGAAGTGGATCGTGCCGCCGGTATGATAGCCGCGCAGGCCAGAAAAGCCGAAGCATTCCATGATGATGCCCTGGCCAGCGAAAGCGGCGTCGCCATGCAGCAAGATCGGCAGCACCTTCGCGCGCTCCAGATCCTCCATCTTCGTCTGCTTCGCACGCGCCTTGCCGAGCACCACGGGGTTCACCGCCTCGAGATGGCTGGGGTTCGGCGTCAGCGACATATGAACTTCATGACCGTCGAAGGAGCGATCGGTCGACGTGCCCAGATGATATTTGACGTCGCCCGATCCGCCGACATCCTCAGGATTTGCTGAACCACCCGCGAATTCGCTGAAGATCGCGCGATAGGGCTTGGCCATGACATTGGCGAGAACATTGAGCCGGCCACGATGGGCCATGCCGATCATGATCTCCTTCACGCCATATTGGCCGCCATATTTGATGATCGCCTCAAGCGCCGGGATCATCGATTCTCCGCCATCGAGGCCGAAGCGCTTGGTGCCGACATATTTGCGGCCGCAGAACTTCTCCCACTCCTCGGATTCGATCACCTTGTTGAGGATCGCCTTCTTGCCCTCGACGGTGAAGTGGATTTCCTTATCCTTGCCCTCCATCCGCTCCTGGAGGAAGCGGCGCTCCTCGATATCGCCGATATGCATATATTCGAGGCCGACCTTGCCGCAGTAGTTGCGGCGCAGCACCTGGATCAGCTCGCGCACGGTTGCGGTTTCAAATCCGAAGACACCGCCAAGGTAGATCGGGCGATCGAGATCGGCTTCCGAAAAACCGTGATATTCCGGGGTAAGGTCCGCGGTAATTTCGCGCCTCGAAAGGCCGAGCGGATCGAGGTCAGCCAGCAGATGCCCGCGCACGCGATAGGTACGGATCAGCATCATCGCGCGGATGGAATCGCTCGCCGCCCGCGTCACAGCCTGCGGATCGGGCGTTGCGGCGGAAGCCGGAGCTGCTGCTGCCGGCTTGTCCTTCCGGTCAGGCTTGGCCGCAGGCTCCATCTGGGTAGGATCGAGTGCCGCCGTCAGCGGATCATTGTCGGCGGGCGGCCAGCCGGGTCGCGCCCAGCTTGGGCCGGTAACGGCTGACTCAAGACCCTCGAAATAGCGCCGCCAGCTCGCTTCGATCGAGTTCGCGTCGTCGCGATACTGCCGATAAAGGGCTTCGACGAAGGAGGGGCTTACGCCTTCGAGCCCCTCGAATCCGAAACCTTCGATGCCCATGTCATCCGTCCTTGCGCGGTTCGTGCTTATCAAGGCGGGCTGCTATGCCCGGCTTAGATTAATTAGCCCTTTAGAACCTCGGCCAGCGTGCTGCCCAATTCGGACGGGCTGGCCGCAACCCTGATCCCTGCGCTTTCCATCGCCGCGATCTTATCTTCGGCGCCGCCTTGGCCACCGGACACGATCGCGCCGGCATGACCCATCCGGCGTCCCGGCGGTGCGGTGCGTCCCGCGATGAAGCCGGCCATCGGCTTCTTGCGACCGCGCTTTGCTTCGTCCTTCAGGAACTGTGCCGCTTCCTCTTCCGCAGAACCGCCGATCTCGCCGATCATGATGATCGATTTGGTCTCGTCGTCAGCCAGGAAAAGTTCAAGCACGTCGATGAAGTTGGTGCCGTTCACCGGATCGCCGCCGATGCCTACGGCCGTCGTCTGGCCAAGGCCTTCATTCGTCGTCTGGAAAACCGCTTCATATGTAAGCGTGCCGGAGCGCGAGACAACGCCCACCGAGCCCTTCGAGAAGATCGAGCCCGGCATGATGCCGATCTTGCATTCGTTCGGCGTAAGCACGCCTGGGCAGTTCGGCCCGATCAGCCGCGATTTGGAGCCCGAAAGCGCCCGCTTGACGCGAACCATGTCCAACACCGGAATGCCCTCGGTGATGCAGACGATCAGAGGGACTTCGGCATCGATCGCCTCGCAGATCGAGTCGGCGGCGAAGGGCGGCGGAACATAGACAACGCTGGCGGTCGCGCCGGTCGCATGCACGGCCTCGTGAACGGTATTGAAGTTCGGCAGCCCCAGGTCCTCGTGGATCGTGCCGCCTTTGCCCGGCGTGACGCCGCCAACCATCTGCGTGCCGTAATCGAGCGCCGCCTTGGTATGGAAGGTACCGGTTTTCCCGGTCATTCCCTGGGTGATGACCTTGGTGTTCTTGTTGACGAGGATCGACATAAGCTGATGCTGTCCCTTTCCTTGGGGAGGAGTTCGGCGGAATTCAGGCGAGGCTGCTGTCGATGCCCTTACAGGCGACCAACAGCTCTTTCACCGCGTCCACCGAGACCTGAAGATTTGTCTTGGCTTCCTCGTCGAGTTCGATCTCGACGATCTGCTCGACGCCGCCTGCGCCAATGATCACCGGCACGCCGACATAAAGGCCATCGACGCCATATTTGCCCTCGACATAGGCGGCGCAGGGCAGCAGCCGCTTCTGATCGTTGAGATAGGCCTCGGCCATGGCGATTCCGCTGGTGGCCGGAGCGTAATAAGCCGAGCCAGTCTTGAGCAGCGCGACGATCTCGCCGCCGCCGCCACGGGTGCGCTTCACGATTTCGTCGATGCGCTCCTTGGTCGAGCGGCCCTGCTTGATCAGGTCGGGAACCGGGATGCCCGCCACCGTCGAATATTGCACCACCGGCACCATCGTATCGCCATGGCCACCGAGCACGAACGTATTCACGTCGCGAACCGAAACATCGAATTCCTGCGCGATGAAGGTCGAGAAGCGGGCGCTGTCGAGCACGCCCGCCATGCCGACCACCTTGTTGTGCGGAAGGCCCGAAAATTCACGCAAAGCCCATACCATCGCATCAAGCGGGTTGGTGATGCAGATCACGAAGGCATCCGGGGCATTGTTCTTGATACCCTCGCCGACTGCCTTCATCACCTTGAGGTTGATACCGAGCAGATCATCGCGGCTCATGCCGGGCTTGCGCGCCACGCCGGCGGTGACGATGATTACGTCCGCGCCCTTGATGTCGGCATAATCGTTGGTGCCAACGATCTTGGCGTCAAATCCTTCGATGGGGCCGCACTGGCTGAGATCGAGCGCCTTGCCCTGAGGCACGCCTTCGACCACGTCGAACAGGACGATATCGCCCAGTTCCTTGGTCGCAGCGAGGTGAGCCAGCGTGCCGCCAATGTTGCCGGCACCGATAAGCGCAATCTTCTTACGAGCCATTCGACTCCCCTGTTCGTGATCAAGCCAGAAAAAGGACGTTGCGGCGTTGCAGCATCCCGAAAGCGGGGCCCGCTTAGGCCGATTCGCGCGAGGCGGCAACCTTCACGATGCCACAGGGGGACATTTTGTCAGCCTTCGCCGTGCCCAAGCGCCAGATAGTCCCGGCTCTGCATTTCCATCAGCCGCGACACGGTTCGCTCAAATTCGAATGAGCCATCACCCGCAAGATAGAGATCTGCGGGCTCCGCCGCGGCGGTTGCCAGCAGCTTGACCTTATGTTCGTAGAGCGTGTCCACCAGCACCTTGAAGCGCGCGGCCTCGTTGCGCTGCTCCGGCCCCATGATCGGGATGCCGACGATGATCACCGTGTGGAAATGGCGTGCAATGGCAAGATAGTCGGGCACACCGCGGGCTTCGCTGCACAGCCTTTTGAACGAGAAAACGCCGACGCCCTTCAGGCTCTTCGGAACGTGCATCGATCGGCCGCCGGGAATGGCGAGTTCTTCGGAAGGCACATGGATGCTGTCTTCCGGCGGGTAATCCGTGAGGCGAAAGAAGGCGGCGCGCACAGCATCGGTCGCTTCCTGACCGACCGGCGAATACCAGGTTGGGTAACCGCCGAGACGCTCCAGCCGGTAATCGACCGGGCCATTGAGCGAGAGCACGTCCAGCCGCTGCTCGATCAACGCGATAAAGGGGAGAAAATGCTCGCGGTTGAGGCCGTCCTTATAGAGATCCTTGGGCGGACGGTTGGACGTCGTCACCACCGTCACGCCGGCGTCGATCAGGCTAGTGAACAGCCGGGAGAGGATCATCGCATCGGCGGTGTTGTTCACGACCATTTCGTCGAAAGCGAGCAGACGCGCCTCCTCGGCCAGCGCTGCCGCGACCGGGAGGATCGGGTCGCCCTTTTCCTTCGCACGCTCCGCCCTGAGTCGATCGTGCACCTCAAGCATGAACTCATGGAAGTGCACGCGCCGCTTGGCCGGGATCGTGACGCAGCCGAAGAAGAGATCCATCAGCATCGATTTGCCGCGCCCGACGCCGCCCCACATATAGATGCCGCGCGGCGCGGCTGGCGGCCGTCGCAGCATCCGCCAAAGCACGCTGCCGCGTGGCGGCTGATCGTTCAGCTCCTGCGCCAGCGCATCGAGCCGCTCGGACGTGTGGAGCTGGTCAGCATCCGGCCGCAGCTCGCCGGCCGCAACCAGCGCTCGATAGCGCTCCATGACGCTCGTCACGATTGCGCCCATGCCTTCCTCACCAAGCCAGAGAAGGCGACCACGGGCTTGCCGGATTGGTCCAATGTGCCGCGCACAAAAACGGTGCGGTGGGTTTCGCGCATAACCTCGACCACCGCCTCGATCTGAGCATTCACAATGCCCGGCGCGAGAAATTGCGCCGAAACATCCATGGTGACGCCACCCGCGACGCGCTCAACGCCAAGCATCGCCGGACCAACGAAGAGCGCATGATCGACCAGCGAAAGCAGAAAGCCGCCATGCGCGAAATTGAAGAGATTGCGATGTTGATCGCGTAGCGTGAGGCCGATTCGCGCATGGCCTTGCTCGTCGATCCAAGCCTCCATGCGTCCGTAAACGTCGAGGAACCTATTCTCCGCGGTCTCGGCTCTTATCAGTCGGCCCGGCCGATCGGGATCGGGAGCATAACCGAGATGATCGCAAAGTTCGCGAAGGCTGGGCTTCAAGGTTAGATCTGCCGTTCGACCACCATCTTCTTCACTTCGGCAATCGCACGCGCCGGGCTTAGGCCTTTGGGGCAGACATTGGCGCAGTTCATGATCGTGTGGCAGCGATAGAGCCGGAATGGATCCTCAAGCTCATCGAGCCGCTCGCCCGTCATCTCGTCACGGCTGTCGGCGAGCCAGCGATAGGCTTGGAGCAGGATTGCCGGGCCCAAGAACTTGTCGCTGTTCCACCAGTAGCTCGGGCAGGACGTCGAACAGCAGGCGCACAGGATGCACTCGTAGAGCCCGTCCAGCTTGGCGCGATCTTCCGGCGTCTGCAGCCTTTCCTTGCCCGATGGCGGCGGCGTGACCGTCTTCAGCCAGGGCTGGATCGAGGCATATTGCGCGTAGAAATGGGTGAAATCGGGGACAAGGTCCTTGATGACGTCCATGTGTGGCAGCGGTGTGATCCGCACTTCCTTGTCGAGATCCTCGATCGCGGTCGTGCAAGCCAGCCCATTGCGGCCGTCCATATTCATCGAGCAGGATCCGCAAATGCCCTCGCGGCACGAGCGGCGGAAGGTCAGCGTCGGATCGACCTCATTCTTGATCTTGAGCAGTGCATCCAGCACCATCGGTCCACAGCTATCCAGATCGATCTCATAGATATCGTAACGCGGATTCTCGCCGGTATCCGGATCATAGCGATAAATCTTGAACTTGCGCACATTCTTGGCGCCGGCAGGCGCCTTGTGCGTCTTGCCCTTCGGCCCGATCTTGCTGTTGGCGGGCAATGAGAACTCGGCCATGTCTAATCCTTGATCGCTTGGGCCAAGCCGATAGCCAATCGAAACGCATATCGGAAGCCTGAAATCTGCGTGCGCCACTGACGCGCCGAGGCGACAGCAAGACCTCGAACGCCAAACCTCAATCCGCCCAGGCTGCGTCCTCGATGTGCAGTTCGGCGCTGCGGTTACCGTTCCAGCCGTCGATCTTCGCGCGGCCAGCGATCCATAAGCGCCGCGTCGCTCCGGCGCCGAGCAGCGCCTGCCCCAGATCGCTGTCGCTTTGGCGGAAAGCGATCGCCTTGATCGAACGCCCATCGGCGCCCGCAATGATCGCCCGGACATGGCCCGATCCCACAATGTCCGCCTTGACGATCCGGACCGGGCCTGCGGCGACGCGCGGTGCGGGCCAGCCCGCCCCATAGGGGCCCCCAGCCTCCAGCGCCTCCACCAGCATGGGGCTGACGCCGCCGGGCGCGAGCACCGCATCGAGCAGGAGCGCCCGATCCTCCCGCGCGCGGGCGACGTCATTTTCGAGCCGGGCATCGATCCAGTCGCTGAAAGCAGGCAAATGATCCGCACCGATCGTCAGGCCCGCCGCCATCGCATGGCCGCCGCCAGCAACCAGCATGCCGGAATCCTTGGCTGCCAGTACTGCGGCGCCGAGATCGACGCCGCCGATCGAACGGCCCGAACCCTTTCCAATGCCGGCATCGTCCAGCGCGACCACGATCACAGGTTTGCCGAGCTTTTCCTTGAGGCGACCGGCGACGATTCCGATGACGCCCGGATGCCAGCCATGGCCCGCTATTACCGCCACCGAGCGGTTGTGCTGGCGGCGCGCCTCGATCTCGGCGGCTTCGGCTACCGCCGCCTCGATCGCGCGGCGTTCTTCGTTGAGGCGATCGAGCTCGGCCGCCAGCATCTGCGCTTCATGCGGATCGGTCGTAGTGAGCAGCCGGACGCCGAGATCGGATTTGCCGACCCGTCCGCCAGCATTGATCCGTGGCCCTAGCGCGAAGCCCAGATCAGTGCAGCTTGGCGCAGCATGCAGCCGCGCCACTTGCGCGAGCGCAGCAAGGCCAATGTTCTGGCGCGCAGCCATGACCTTGAGCCCCTGCGTCACGAAGGCGCGATTGAGCCCGCGCAACTGCGCCACATCGGCCACTGTGCCGAGGGCGACGAGATCGAGGAGCCCGATCAGCTTCGGCTCCGGCCGATCCGCGAAATAGTCGCGCCGCCTGAGCTCGCGCAGCAGCGCCGCCCCTAGCAGAAAGGCGACGCCGACCGCGGCGAGATGGCCATGGGCGGCGCCCTCCACGCACTCATCGAGCCGATTGGGATTCACCAGCGCATGCGCATCGGGCAAAGCCGAAGCGCATTTGTGATGATCGATCACGATCACGTCGACGCCCGCCGCGCGCGCCATCGCAAGCGCCTCGAACGCCTGCGCGCCGCAGTCGACCGTGACGATCAGCGACGCGCCCTCACGCGCGAGCCGGACAAGCGCCTCGCCCGAGGGACCATAGCCCTCCATCAGCCGATCGGGGATATAGGCCGCGGGATCGCAACCAAGCTCGCGTAGCAGGCGGATCAGAAGCGCGGCCGAGGTTGCGCCGTCAACATCATAGTCGCCGAAGATGGTGATCGCTTCCCGCGCCTCCACAGCGTCAGCCATGCGTTCGGCTGCGCGATCCATATCCCGGAAGATCGATGGATCGGGCATGAAGCCCCGCACGGTCGGGACGCGATGCTGCTCCACCGCCTCACGCGCAACGCCCCGCGTCAACAGGAGCTGGGTGACCAGATCATCAGGCTCGAAGCCATCTTCCCGCCCGTCGGCAGCGGTTCCCCGCCAGCGCCAGCGTTGGCCAAGGATCGAACGTTCGATGCCGAGCACGGCGGAAGATGTCATGGCGAGGGCTATAGATCAGTTTTGCCGGCAAATGAATCCGGCACAGCGCCGGCTCAGCGCAAGGCAGCGAGCGCCAGCACGACCCAGCCGATGATGAAGCTCGCGCCCCCGATCGGTGTCACGATGCCCCAGCGATGCGGGGCACCAAGCGCCATGGCATAGAGCGAACCTGAGAACAGCAAGCTGCCCACGAGGAAAAGGATAGCTGCGAGGCGCCCCCGCGGCAGCGACAGGGCCGACATCGCCGCAATCGCGTGAATGAGCTGATACTCGGCACCCGTGCGCAGCCAGCCGACTGCCGCCCCGGATGCGCCATGCGCGCCGAATGCGCCGGCCGCCACAGCCAGACCGCCCGACAAGGCGGCCAGCGCAACCAGGCTTTTGTTCTGCTTCATGCCGTCTCCCCCTGCTTCGCCGGCTTCTGGTTCGGCCGGAACATCATCTCCTCGCCCGCATGCAGATCGCCGGAGGCGGTTTGGCGATCGAGCCGGTCGAGGTCCCGCCGGCGATATTCCTCCTCAACCCAGGCAATATCCTGTTCGTTGAAGCCGAGCGCGCCAAGCGCCTGACGCCCCATGCACACCGCCGATTCGAAGATCTCACGCACAGTGCCGCGCAAATCCAGATCGCCGAGCGCCATCAGCTGGCGCCGATCGAACACTCGCACGAACATAGCCGCCTGCGGAAAGGCTTCGAGGATCGGCTCCATCCGGATCGCATCGAACTCCGCGTCGTCGATGCAGAACAGGATCATCCGGGCATCCTCGGCACCTGCCTGCCGGAGCAGGTCGACGCGGGTGCCATCGCCATAATAGACCTTGGTGCCAAACTCCTCGGAGATGTCGATCTGCTTCGGCTTGGAATCGATCAGAGTGAGTGCCACACCCTTGGCGGCAAGCATCTGGGCGACGGTCTGGCCGAAGCGGCCATAACCGACCACGATCGCGCTGGCGCGGCCGGCTCCGTCGGGGCCATCCCGCGCGACGTCTTTCTGCATGGGCCTGACGTAGCGGCTCGCCACCATCATCAAAAACGGCGTGGTCACCATCGAAAGGGTTACCACCGCACCGAACAGGCTCGCCGCTTCGGGCGCGATCAGCTGGGCGGCTTGCGCCTGGGCGAACAGCACGAAGCCGAATTCGCCCCCCTGGCTCAGCAACAGGCCGAGGCCAAGCGCCTCGCGATTGCCCGAGCCGAAAAGCCGCGCGAGGCCGAAGATCAGGATAGCCTTGATCATCACCACTGACAGCGCGATGCCGATCACGAAGGCGGGCCGCGCGGCAATCGCCTGCAGATCGAGCATCATGCCGACCGCAAGGAAGAAGAGGCCGAGCAAGATTGCGCGAAACGGTTCGACATCCGTCTCAAGCTCATGCCGGTATGGCGAATCCGCGAGCATGACGCCCGCGACGAACGCGCCCAGCGCAGGCGAGAGATGCAGGCTTTCCATCACCGCGGCTGCCGTGATCACGGTGAACAGCCCCGCCGCCACGAACAGCTCACGCTCGCCCAGGCCCCCAATGAGGCGGAATAGCGGATTGAGAATATAGCGGCCCGCAAGCACCAGACCTGCAATCGCACCGACCGTGTAGAGCGCGAGCATGTAACCGGGCGGTGCCGAAGGATCGGCCGGAGCACGCGAGAGCGCCGCGACGATCGTGATCAGCGGCACGATCGAAAGATCCTGGAACAGGAGCATCGAGAAAGCGCGCTCGCCATAGGGCGTGTTGAGCCGCCCGCTCGATCGCAGCATCGGCAACACCTGCGCGGTCGAGGACAGTGCCAATGGCAGCCCGAGCGCGATGGCCGCGCTGGTGCTGAAGCCGGTGGCAACGAAGATCATCAGCGCCAGCACCACCCCGCACAAGGCGACTTGGGCAAGACCAAGCCCGAAAATATCGTGCTTAAGCCGCCACAGGCGCGACGGGTTCAGTTCCAGCCCCACCAGGAACAGCAACAGGACGATGCCGAGCTCGGCGAAATCGAGCTTGTCCGATGCGCCACCGACGAGATGGAAGCCATGCGGGCCGAGCATCGCGCCCGCCACAAGGTAGCCCAGCGTCGCACCCAGCCCGAAACGGCGGAAGAGAAGCACGAAGGCCAGTGCGGCTCCGAACAGGAGCACGCCTTCGCGCAGCATGAAAACAGTCTGGTCGGCGCCGTTCACGCGGCGGCCGCGACAGAGGCGGCGCGCGCCGCCTCGGCGACCGCCTCGAATGCGAGCCGAATCGAAGGATGGCGCGCGCTATGAGGCCGCGCCGGCGCGAAAATCTCGAGGCCTGGCCATTCGCCCGGGTCGTCGCGTTCTCCGGCGAGGAATTGCGTGAGCGCGTCGCGTGCTTCTTCAAGCTCGTTGAGGGTTCGCCCGATCGCATGCTCGCCCATCAGCGCCGCCGATGCCTGCCCCAGCGCACAGGCCCGCACCTCCTGGCCCAGGCTCGCCACGCGCCCTTCGGCGTCGAGCTTGACGTCGACCGTGACGCGGCTGCCGCAGATCGGCGAGCGCCGTTCCGCGGTCCCGTGCGCGTCCGGTAGCCGCGCCTGATGCGGGATGGACGTCGCGAGACGAAGGATGGTGCTGTTGTAAAGCGCAGCCGACATGCCGCCGATGTAGGGTGGCTCGCGCCTCAGGTCGAGACCGCGTTGCCGGGTTCGTCCTTTTCCGGCCGATGGTGGCGGCGTGCTTCGACGAAATCGACGATCGCCCGGCTGCTGGCATCGAGCAGCATATGACTGCGTGACTGGGCGATCCACTGAGGCCGCTTGCTGTCTCCGCCGAACACCGTGTCGTGCGCGAGATTGAGCAGGAGATAGCCAAGCGTCGCCACCACCAGGCCCTTGAGAGCGCCGAACCCGAACCCCAGCAGCCGATCGAAGCCGCTCAGCGCCGAATAGCGGATCCCCGAAACGATCGAAGCCGCGATCAGTTTGCCGGTCAGGAACACCACACCGAAAATCAGCGCGAACGCAAGGATCGATCCCGCCGAACCGGTGCCTACCCAGGGCGCGATCAGCCTCGTCACCGGCGCGAATAGGAATTTGAGCGCAAAGATCGAGACGATCCACGTGGCGAGCGAGATCACTTCGTTGGTGAACCCCCGCATGAGGCCAAGGATCGCTCCGCCGCCGACGAGCACAAGCACGATCATGTCCAGCGCTGTCAGAGACGCCATCTTGCACCCGCCCTTCTTCCGAAGCGGCTAGCTCCGCCCCAGCAAATGGTCAACGAGATTGCCGAGCTGCCGGAAACCGGTGAGGCGCAGGCCTTGCCCATGCTCCGCCAGCGATGCGGGGACCAGCGCGGTTTCGAAGCCGAGCTTGGCC
>Ga0207702_10001585_pt1 | contig 22527 bp, 20 predicted proteins | sample KBSCornC62_FD_184302 | JGI IMG/M metagenome (GOLD analysis project Ga0207702, IMG submission 184302) | Corn rhizosphere microbial communities from Kellogg Biological Station, Michigan, USA - KBS Corn C6-2 (SPAdes) (version 2) | ecosystem: Host-associated > Plants > Roots > Rhizosphere > Soil ...
CGGGCGGTCGCGGCATGGTCGAACAGGATCAGATGCAACAACGGTTTGCTGAGACCCTTGATCTCCGGCATCACCATGCTGCTGGCGACCGCGCGCAGCGACAGGTCGTAGACCTCGACGTTGCGGCTGATGTCGGCGTCGATGCTGGAGGCGAGGTTCTCCAGCGTCTGGCGCGCCAGTTCTTCCTCGCCGCGGCGCATGTCGAACATGACGCTGGCGCAGATCGCGGAGAAGCCGATCACCGTGACCACGGACGAAATGATCAGCAGCTTGGCGGAGAGCCGCCAGGGCTGACTGGCCTCGTTCCCGCGCCGTCGGAAGATCATCGATTGCTCCTGATTCCCCGCAGGAATACGGGTGGAATCGTTGCGGCGGGCTTAAGTGACGGCAAGCCTGTGCTAATAGGTTAACGATGGGTTGCCGGAGCCGCGCCAATGTCGCGATACTTTCGGATCGGGCTTCAAGTGAAAGCGCTGTCAGCGCACAACAGGTACAATTGGACATTCAAGTGAACGACTACGACGCATTGCGCGATTATCTGAACAAGCAGACCAGGCCTGAATTCGTCCTGAGTTTCGAGCAGATCGAGGAGATCATCGATGCGGCCTTGCCGCGCGCGGCGCAGCGGGCGTCGTGGTGGGAAACGCTGCGCAGCCCGCAGGAAAAGATGCCGCAGCGGGAAGCCTGCCTCGCCGCCGGCTACATCGCAACGCGCCTCGCCGACGGCAAGAGCGTGCGGTTTAAAAGGATGACGACGCAAACGCGGTAAAAGGCAGGTCGCAATCTGGGCGGATTAGCGAAGCGTAATCCGCCGCCCCGGCTTTTCAAGGCAGCAGTTCCCCGTAGTCGTGCGTGTATTCCTCAGCCACGAAGCGGTCGAAGCTTTGGCTCCAGCGCCGCCCGGGCCAAAGATAGTCAACACGTCCCTCGGCGGGCCAATAGACGGCGGTATAAACCGTTGGGGAAACCTTTCGGCGAGAGTAGATCGGCGGTTCGAAGAATTTTTCGGTCAGGCGCTGCAATGTCATCGTCGGATCTTCGAGTGCCGCGAGGATGGACCGCTGCCGTTCCAGTGAACGGGTCAATATGTCTGAACTGAAATTCGTGGTGACGTCCTGATGGTTCGTGCAAGCCGGTATCCGTGACACGGCCGGCTCCCGATCAGGCCCGAGAAACACGGTCGCATATTGGCCTGTCCGATCCAGCAACGTGACGTTCTGCGACAGCGCGATGGGAATACGGCTGAGCGCCGCAATAGCCTGGTCCACCTTGAAGCAGGTTTCCAGGACGTAACGCATCAACAAGATCACGGAAAATCCGGGCCCTTGAGCCCCACTGCCGCCATCCGTGATGCTGGCGACCAATCCATCCTCGTTCATGCCGTCGAGGCATCCGCCCCATGGACGTTGCGATTTGGCGATAACCCGATGCCCCGACCATGCGGTCAACTCGAAGCGATCAGACACCACGTTGAGCGGAAAATCATAATTTCTTACCAGCGCCGGGCCGCCATCGCCGAGCCAGATGGCCTGGCTGCACCCATGGACGACAGGCGGCGGGCGATAGTGGCTCAGTATGCAACGAGCAAGACTATCATCGCCGGCCAGGGCGCAAGCTTGATCATAGTGGGAAACCAATTCTGGCATGTGCCAGCGAAGTGCCGCACGGCATTCAGCCGGGCTTGGCGGTGGTCCGCGCCCCGACCCGAGATACCAGCGCACGGCTTCATCTCGACCGGCGTCGAAGCGAGCCTTCCAAGCATCGCCCGGTTCATCCTCGCGCGCCGAGATAAAGCGTTTGAACATGGGATCAATGCTACGACGGCAAGAGCGTGCGCTTCAAGCGGATGACGACGCAAACGCGGCAAAAGGCAGGTCGCAATCTGGGCGGATTAGCCAACGGGTCGCGCGAACGCGCGCCCGATGACAGGCTCCGCGTAATCCGCCGACACCGCCTGAGCGGGTGCGGTGTCGATGAATGCCTGGAAATGGCGGATTACGCTTCGCTAATCCGCTCGAAGTCGCATGCCTTATCAGCTCGCCGCTTCCAGCCGCTCTTCCGTGAGCAGCCGCATCGCGGCATCGGCGTCCATCGGCTCGCCAAAGGCAAAGCCTTGCGCGTATTCGCAGCCGAGCTGATAGAGCTCGACCGCATCCGAATCGGTCTCGGCGCCTTCCGCCACCACGTCCATGCCGAGGTCGTGGGCGAGCGCGATGATCGATTTCAGGATCACCGGACGCGTGCCGCGGCTGGTGGTGCGCACGAACGACTGGTCGATCTTGATGGTGTCGAACGGAAAACGCTGCAGATAGGCCAGCGAGGAGTGGCCGGTGCCGAAATCATCCAGCGACAGCCCGGTGCCGAGTTCGCGGATCCGCGTCAGCATCTGCGCCGCGTGCTCGGGGTTTTCCATCACCAGCGATTCCGTCAATTCCAGCTTCAGCGTGCCGCGCGCCACCGAGGAGCGCGACAGCACGGTGCGGATGTCGTGGATCAGATCGTGCCGCAGCAATTGCCGCGAGGAGACGTTGACGCTGGCAAAAATCGGTTCGCGCGAGCGCATCGCGCGCTGCCAGATCGCCAACTGCCGCGCGGTCTGGTCCATCACGAACAGGCCGAGATCGACGATCAGACCGATCTCTTCGGCGATCGAGATGAATTCTGACGGCGACATCCGCCCGAGCTTGGGATGATCCCAGCGCGCCAGGGCCTCGAAGCCCGCGATCGAACGGTCTTCCAGCCGCACGATCGGCTGGTACAGAATCGTGATTTCCTCGCGCTCGATGGCGCGGCGCAATTCGCTTTCCAGCGTCAGGCGGTCGGTCTTGCGGGCGCGCATCGCTGGCTTGTAGACGTCGATGCGGTCGCCGCCGATCCGCTTGGAATGATACATCGCCAATTCGGCGTCCTTGATGATCTCGTCGGACAATTGCGTCTGCGGGTCGGATAGCGCCAGCCCAATCGAGGCGGTCAGGAAGATCTCGCGGTCGTTGAACGCGATCGGCGCGCGGATGGTCTTGCGGATGGTCTCGGCAAACGCGGTGATGCGCACCGGGTCCTGCTCCGACATCAGGATCAGGCCGAACTGGTCGCCGGCAAGCCGCGCCAGGGTATCCTGCGGCTTCAGGATCCGGGTCAGCCGCCGCGCCAGCGTCAGCAGGATGGAATCGCCGACCGCGATGCCGACGGAATCATTGACCTGCTTGAAGCGGTCGAGGTCGATCACCATCAAGGTCGGCCGCAGGCTCGGCATGGTCTTGGCGAAATTGGCCACCGCGCCGAGCCGGTCGATGAACAATTTACGGTTTGGCAAGCCCGTGAGGTTGTCATGCACTGAATCATGAAGCATGCGCTCTTCGGCGTTCTTGGCCTCGGTGACGTCGGTCAACGTGCCGACCACACGCGACACCTCGCCATCGGAGCCGACCACCGGGCGCGCCTTCAGCGCGAACCACATGAAATGGCCGTCGGGCGTGCGCAACCTGAAATCCTGCACCAGCCGGCCGCGACGCTGGTCGAGCACGCTGTCCAGCGCGGCGCGAAAGCGGTCCTGATCGAGCGGGTGCAGCACCTCAAGCCATTTCGCGGCGGGGCCTTCCAGCGTGCCGCGTTTGAGGCCGAGCAGGCTTTCGGTCTCGGGGCTGGTGAACACCTTGTCGGCGGAGACGTCCCAGTCCCAGATCAGGTCGCCGGAGCCGGTCAGCGCCAGCGCGCGCCGCTCGACGTCGGAGACCACGCCGGTGGTGGCGCCGCCCCCGGCGAACGCATGCTGCATCACCGTAAATCCGATCAGCATCACGATCAGCACGAGGCCGCCGAGCAGCGCGGGACCGACGATGTCGTTGGTGACGCTTCCCGCGACCGTCATGCCGGCCGCGATCACCCAGACCACGAGGAGGAACCAGGTCGGGATCAGCAGCACCGCGCGGTCGAAACCATGCGTCGAGAGATAGACGATGAGGGCAAAACCGGCGAAGGCGATCAGCACCAGCGACATCCGCGCGATGCCGGAGGCGACCGCCGGATCGAACAGCGCCAGCGCCACCAGCGATCCCAGGAAGAACAGCCAGCCGACCGTGATGTGGGAATAGCGCACATGCCAGCGGCTGAGATTGAGATAGGCGAACAGGAACACCAATAGCGTCGCGGCGAGGATCGCCTCGCCCGCCGCGCGCCAGACCCGCTCGGCGTTGTTCGACATGTCGAGCACCTTGCCCCAGAAGCCGAAATCGACGCCGATATAGACCAGCACCGCCCACGCCAGCGCGGCGGCGGCCGGGAACATGATGCTGCCTTTGACCACGAACAGGATGGTCAGCACCAGCGCCAAGAGGCCGGAGATGCCGATCACGATGCCCTGGTACAGCGTGAACGAGTTGACCTTGTCCTTGTAGGCGTCGGGCTCCCACAGATAGAGCTGCGGCAGCTTGTCGGTGCGCAATTCCGCGACGAAGGTGATCACCGCGCCGGGATCGAGCGTGATGCGGAAGATGTCGGCGGTGGCGCTTTCCTGCCGCTCCGGCCGGTCGCCGGTCGACGGCGTGATGGTGGCGATGCGCGACAGGCCGAGGTCGGGCCACAGCAAGCCCGATGACACGATGCGATAATGCGGCGCGACGATCAGGCGGTCGAGCTGGTCGTCGGTGTTGTTGGCGAGCGCGAACACCACCCAGTTCTGGCCGCCTTCGCGGGCGCGGACTTCGATGCGGCGGACGATGCCGTCGGTGCCCGGCGCGGTGGAGACCTGGATGCGGTCGGTGTCGCTGTGCTGATGCTCGAGCACCGCGGTGAGGTCGATCGCGGGCGCGTCGCCGCGAACGCTCACCGCGTCGAGCGCGCGCGCCGGTGTAGCGGCGGCAACAATCATGAGGCCCAGCGCAACGAGTGGCGCAAGGCGCCTGATCAGACGCAAAGCCAGTTCTCCGCTTTCAACAGCCGCGGGCGAGGTAAGTTGCCCAATGTCGCGGCGATAAATGACATGAAAGCGAAGCAAATCAAAGGGTTTCCGGTTGCGCTTCGGCGGCTTGCGTTAAGCCAGCAACACAATTTTGCCAATATGTTCGCTGGTCTCCATCCGCCGATGCGCGTCCGCGGCCTTTTCCAGCGGAAATGAGCTGTCCATTAACGGTTTGACGCGCCCTTCGCGCACCAACGGCATCACCTTGGCCTCGATCGCGGCGACCATGGCGGCCTTATCCGCATTACTACGGGGACGCAGCGTCGAGCCGGTATGGACGAGCCGCTTCACCATCAGCTTGCCGATGGTGATCGTCGCCTTGGCGCCGCCGAGCAACGCGATCTGGACGATACGCCCGTCGACCGCGGCCGCGTCGTAATTGCGTTCGACATAGTCGCCGCCGACCATGTCGAGAATCACGTCGCAGCCCTTGCCGCCGGTCACGGTCTTGACCTCGGCGACAAAGTCCTGGGTCTTGTAGTTGATGGCGTGATCGGCGCCGAGTTTTTTACACGCGTCGGCCTTGTCCTGCGACCCGACCGTGACGATCACCTTCGAGCCGAACGCTTTTGCCAACTGAATCGCCATGGTGCCGATGCCCGACGAGCCGCCATGGATCAGCAGCGTCTCGCCTGATTTCAGGCCGCCGCGCTCGAACACATTGTGCCACACCGTCATCAGGGTTTCGGGCGTGGCGCCGGCTTCCTTGATCGAGAGGTTTTCCGGCACGGCGATCGCTTGGGCGTCCTGGGCGATGCAATATTGCGCATAGCCGCCGCCAGCGACCAGCGACATCACCTTGTCGCCGACCTTGTGCTTCCTGGCGTTGTTGCCGACCGCGACCACTTCGCCCGCGACTTCGAGGCCGGGCAGGTCGCTGGCGCCGGGCGGCGGCGGATAGCTGCCCGACCGCTGCGCCACGTCGGGGCGGTTGACGCCGGCGGCCGCGACCTTGATCAGGATTTCGCCCTCGCCGGGCGCCGGAACGGGGCGGGTTTCCGGTATCAGCACTTCGGGGCCGCCGGGCTTGCTGATGCCGATGACGGTCATTTGCGCGGGCAGCTTTTCCATGATTTGTGCCTGACTTATTCTTGGGGAAATGCGGGAAATTCAGCGGATGGCTTAGCCAGCCGCGCCCCGGCTGGCAACCGTTTCAGGGAGGACATCGCATGGCGACCGAGGACGACGACAAGCCGCGCAAGAAAGTCAGCCACGAGATCGGGCAGGATCTGTCGCTGCTGTCGGTCGAGGAACTGGCCGAGCGCATCGCGCTGATGAATTCCGAGATCGAGCGGCTGCAGGCGGCGATGACCAAAAAGCGCGCCTCAAAGGATGCGGCCAACAGCTTTTTCAAATCGTAACTCGGTCAGTGGCCGATCGCGCGGCGTGGTCCCCGCAGCCCCACTAGTGACGTCATCCTGAGGTGCGAGCTCTTGCGAGCCTCGAAGGATGGGCTGCACGCACACGTGGCCATCCTTCGAGGCTCGCCGAAGATGGCGAGCACCTCAGGATGACGGCGGTGGGTGTGGCGGGACGGTTGAGAGGCCGTCAACATTCGCATTCGGCCAATGGCCGACATGGCAAACGAACGCTGAATAAAATCGCTCGTTTACGACCCGTTAAGCTTTCTCATCTATGACTTGGATCGTCCTCGTTTGGACACCGAGTGGCTCCTGTCCACTCTGTTTGACGCCTCCCTGTTATCAACTTCAAAAGCCGCCGGAAACGGCGGCTCTTTTTTTGGCGTCGCGTCACCACGCTGGAAACCATAAAATCGCTTGCGGCTGGACTCTCGCCCTCAAGCGCGCAATGATTTGTTCATCATAAGCCGGCGCCTGAAGCCGGCTTAGGTGAATAAGTAAATCGTTGCGTAAGGGGCGTTAACCATGTCGGATCGTTCGCAAGGTGAAACCGCTCTGGTGCAGTTCAGCGAGCGGCTGACCAACTCCGCGGCGTTCGGTACCCTGTTCCGGGAAGGCATGGATCTGGTCGAGGAGACCGCGGCCTATCTCGACGGCGCCGGGCGGACCGAGGCCAAGGCGCTCGACCGCGCCGTCAGCCTGACCTATGCGACCGAAAGCATGCGGCTCACCACCCGCCTGATGCAACTGGCGTCCTGGCTGCTGCTGCATCGCGCGGTCAAGGAAGGCGAGATGACGCTGACCCAGGCCAATCGCGAAAAGACCAAGGTCAAACTGTCCGCCGCCGATCCCGGCACGCCCGACATGGTCGAAAAGCTGCCGCAGCAATTGCAGGACCTGATCGCCCGTTCGATGATTCTGCAGGCAAAAGTCCGCCGTCTCGACGTCACCATCCACGCGCCCTCGACCGAGCGCCCGGCGATCGGCAATCCGCTGGTGCCGCAACTCAACCGCCTGAAGGCGGCGTTCGAGAACTGAGCGCGCCGCGCACACTTCCCTGCCGCGAACAAACCTGTCGCGAACAAACCTGTCGCGAACAAAAAAGCCCCGGCGCGTGCCGGGGCTTTTTGTTGGTCGGGCCTGAAAGCAGCCCGGAAAAGGCCTCAATCTTTCTTGAGGAAGCCGGAAAACTTCTTCTGGAACCGCGACACGCGGCCGCCGCGATCGAGCATCTGCTGGGCGCCGCCGGTCCAGGCCGGGTGCGACTTGGAGTCGATATCGAGGTTCAGCTTGTCGCCGGCCTTGCCCCAGGTCGAGCGGGTCTGGTACTCGGTCCCGTCGGTCATTACGACCGTAATCGTATGATAATCCGGGTGAATTTCGGCTTTCATGGCAGATCCTTCGGCGCGGGCGCGCCTGCTTTTCGATTTCAAGGGGCGGATTTGGGCCGCTCTATAACGCAGCAAGGCCTCCAAAACAAGCCGCGAACATACAATACCGGAACAGGCCTGCATGGCCCCGTAGGCCGCCCCGGGCATTGGCAATTCGGCGGATTTGCCAGCGCCCCCCGCGGGGCCTATCTGGGGACGAGAAGTCATGGGTCAGGTCATGAGCGCAGTGGAACGGCTGGAACAATTGAACGGCGACGCGACGCCGCCGGCCGCGGAAGCGGCCATCGAAGCCGTGCTGGGCGAGACGCCTGTCAAGAGCGCCCGGCTGCGGCCGCTAATGGCGCTCGCGCCCTATGTGGCGCGCTACCGCTGGCGCGCCATCCTGGCGCTGATCTCGCTGACGGTCGCCGCGATCACGACGCTGGTGGTGCCGGTCGCGGTGCGCCGGATGATCGATTTCGGGTTCACCCCGGAAGGCATCGCCATGATCAACAGCTATTTCAGCGTGATGATCGCGGTGGTCGGCGTGCTCGCGCTGGCCAGTGCGTCGCGCTACTACCTCGTGATGACCATCGGCGAGCGCATCGTCGCCGACCTCCGGCGCGACGTGTTCGCGCATCTGATCTCGCTGTCGCCGGCCTTCTTCGATTCCGCGCGCAGCGGCGAACTGATCTCGCGGCTCACCGCCGACACCACCCAGATCAAATCCGCCGCCGGCGCCTCGGCCTCGATCGCGTTGCGCAATCTGCTGCTGTTCCTCGGCGCCACCGCGATGATGGTGATCACAAGTCCTCGGCTGTCGGGCCTGGTGTTGCTGGCCATTCCGCTGATCGTGCTGCCGCTGGTGGCGTTCGGCCGCTGGGTGCGGCGGCTGTCGCGCAACGCCCAGGATACGCTCGCCGAAGCCTCCGCCTATGCCTCCGAACTGGTCGGCGCCATCCGCACCGTGCAGGCCTATACCAGCGAGCGGCTGGCCAATGCGCGGTTCGGCAGCGAGGTCGAACAGGCCTATGAAGCGGCGCGCACCTCGACCCGGGCGCGCGCGGTCTTGACCGCGATCATCATCTTCATCGTCTTCACCAGCGTGGTGGTGATCCTGTGGATCGGATCGCATGACGTGCTGACCGGCGCCATTACGCCGGGCCGGCTCGGCCAGTTCGTGCTGTACGCGGCGTTCGCCGCCGCCGCGCTCGGTCAGCTCAGCGAGGTCTGGGGCGAGGTGTCGGCGGCCTCCGGCGCCGCCGAGCGGTTGTTCGAAATTTTACGGGTCAAATCGCAGATCGCCGCTCCTGCCGCGCCGCTTGCGCTGCCGGTGCCGGCGCGCGGCGATGTCAGCTTTGAAAATGTCCGCTTCGCCTATCCGTCGCGGCCGGATACGGCCGCGGTCGACGGCGTTTCGTTCAAGGTGAGCGCCGGCGAGAAGGTCGCGATCGTCGGTCCCTCCGGCGCCGGCAAGAGCACGCTGTTTCATCTGCTGCTGCGGTTCTACGATCCGGCCTCCGGCACAATTTCGGTCGACGGCGTTCCGATCAAGGCGGCCGATCCGCAAGCCGTGCGCGGGCGTATCGCGCTGGTGCCGCAGGAGTCCGTCGCGTTCGCCACCAGCGCCCGCGAAAACATCCGCTTCGGCCGGCCCGACGCCACCACCGCGGAGGTCGAGCGCGCCTCCGACCTTGCGCACGCCACCGAATTCATCCGCCGGCTGCCCGGCGGCTTTGCGGCGCAACTCGGCGAACGCGGCGTCACCCTGTCCGGCGGCCAGCGCCAGCGCATCGCGATCGCGCGCGCGATCCTGCGCGACGCGCCGCTGTTGCTGCTCGACGAGGCGACGTCGGCGCTCGATGCCGAAAGCGAAACCCTGGTGCAGACCGCACTGGAAGAACTGATGCGTCATCGCACCACGCTCGTCATCGCGCATCGCCTGGCCACCGTTTTGTCCTGCGACCGGATCCTGGTGATGGACCAGGGCCGCATCGTCGAGCAGGGCACCCACGCCTCGCTGGTCGCCGCCAACGGCCTCTACGCGCGGCTGGCGCGGCTGCAGTTCGAGGGGATTTGAGCCGAAGCCGTCATCATCCGCGAAAGCGGGTGATCCAGTATTCCAGAGCGTTGATAATAGGCCGAGACGCTGCGACGTACTGGATACCCCGCTTTCGCGGAGCATGACGGGTGTGCGCGGGGCCACGCCGTCGGAAGAAAATTTACGGCTTCCATTCCATCCGCAGCACCGGCCGGCCCGAGGTCGGATTGACGTCGCCGCCGGCGCTGACGAAGCCGTTGCGCTCGTAGAAGCGGATGGCGCGGGCGTTGTCGGTATTGACCAAAAGCGAAATGTGGTCGGGCGACAGCCGCTTTGCCTCGTCGATCAGCGCGTCGCCGATATCCGATCCCCAATGCGCGGTACCGACCACCAATTGGTCGAGATAGCCCTTGCGGCCGATGGTGACGAATCCGGCGACGCTGCCGCCCCGTTCGGCCACCACGATATTGGCGTTGGGCACCAGCTCGCCGCGCCAGCGCTCGCGCCACCAAATCAGGCGCGCGTTGAAGTCGATGTCCGGATAGGCTGTCTGCCAGCTATCCAGCCATAGCGCGATGGCGGCGTCTTCATCGTCGTCGCGATAGGGGCGCAAATGAAACGTCGGCTGAAATGCCACTGGAGCCTTTTCTGTTCCGATCAAATCGGAACAGGGCTCCAGATTCTTGTTTTGACGCGGTTTCTTCACGCGAACCGGTACCCACTTCGCTCGAAAACGCTCTACCGTTCCGTCAGCTTCAATTCGATGCGGCGGTTGCGCTTGTAGGCCTCTTCGGTCTGCGCGGTGTCGAGCGGCTGGAATTCGGCAAAGCCGGCGGCGACCAGCCGCTGCGGCGGCACGCCGAGCGACACCAGATATTGCACCACCGAAATCGCGCGCGCCGACGACAATTCCCAGTTCGACTTGAACACCGGGCTGTTGATCGGCCGGACGTCGGTGTGGCCGTCGACCCGCAGCACCCAGGCGATCTCGCTCGGGATCTGCTTGTCGAGATCGATCAGCGCAGACGCGAGCTTGTCGAGCTCGGCGCGGCCTTCCGGCAAGAGCTGCGCCTGCCCGGTGTCGAAGAATACTTCGGACTGGAACACGAAACGGTCGCCGACGATGCGGATATCGGGCCGGTTGCCCAAAATCGTGCGCAACCGGCCGAAGAATTCCGAGCGGTAGCGCGACAATTCCTGCACCCGCTGCGCCAGCGCGACGTTGAGCCGCTGGCCGAGATCGGCGATCCGGCCTTGCGATTCCTTGTCGCGTTTTTCCGAGGCGTCGAGCGCTTCCTCGAGCGCGGCCAGTTGGCGGCGCAGCGCGCTGATCTGCTGGGTCAAGACCTCGATCTGGGCCAGCGCGCGGGCGGAAACATCCTTCTCGGAATCCAGCGCCTTGTTCAGTTCGGTGGCGCGGCCGGCGGCGTCGTTGGCGCCCGCCAGCCCTTCATAAAGTCCCTTGACCCGGTCGCGCTCGGACTCGGCGGAGGCGAGCCCCGCCTTGAGCTGCGTGACCTCGTCGTCGAGCGAAATCTTGCCGAGTTTTTCCAGCGACAGCAAATCGTTGAGCTGGGCGATCTTGGCGTTGAGCTGCTCCAGCGCCTTGTCCTTGCCGGTGACCTCCTGCGACAGGAAGAACTGCACCACCAGAAATACCGAGAGCAGGAACACGATCGACAGCACCAGCGTCGACAGCGCGTCGACGAAGCCGGGCCAGTAGTTGAAGGCGGATTCACTGCGGCGGGTGCGCGCGAGGGCCATCGGGATTCTCTATCTCTTGGGTGGATTCGGGTTGGGCCGATGCATGGTGCGCATCATTCCTGCGGTGAGCGGCAAACCGCTTCGATGTTGTGGCCGTCGGGGTCGAGCACGAACGCGCCGTAGTAATCCGGATGGTAGTTCGGGCGTAATCCGGGTGGCCCGTTATCGCTGCCGCCGGCGGCGATGGCCTCGGCATAAAACCGGTCGACGGTGGCGCGGTCCGAGGCTGCGAAGGCGATATGCGATCCGGTCTGGGGCGCGTCGCGTATTCCGATCCAGAAGAAAGCCTTGGGGGCAATTCCATAGCCCGCGAACCGTTCGCCGTCGCCATAGAGGCGGGCGATCCCCAGCGGCCGCAACGCGCGATCGTAAAACTCCTTCGAGCCAGTGATATTAGTGACGCCGATGGTGACGTGGTCGAGCATCTTCAGCTCTTCTCGGGCTGGCGCGGATCCGCTCGAGCAATTTCTTGATCTCGCGGTTCTGCTCGCCCTGGCCGTCGGCCCATTCGCGGATCATCTGCTGTTCGGTGCGCATATGCGCGACCAGGCCCTGGATGGCTTCGGCGAGATTGGCCATCGCCGCCGTGGTGCCGCGGTTGGCGCCGCCATCCTCCATCGCCGAGCGCAGCCGTTCGACGGCGCCCTGCAGCTCGCCGCCGGCGCCCGCGGTCTCGCCGGAATATTCGCGCACCGTGGAGGCGAGCCAATCTTCCAGGTCGGTGTAGAAGCGGTTCTGCGCCTGGCTCGATTGCAGGTCGAGAAAGCCGAGGATCAGCGATCCGGCGAGGCCGAACAGCGAGGACGAGAACGAAATGCCCATGCCGCCGAGCGGGGCGGCGAGGCCTTCCTTCAGCGTATCGAACAGCGCGCCTGCGTCGCCGCCGACTTTCAGCCCGTCGATCACCTTGCCGACCGAGCCGACCGTCTCGATCAAGCCCCAGAAGGTGCCGAGCAGGCCGAGAAAGACCAGAAGGCCTGTCATGTAACGGGAAATGTCGCGGGCCTCGTCCAGTCGCGTCGCGATCGAATCCAGCAGGTGCCGCATGGTCTGCTGCGAGATCGTCATCCGTCCGGTGCGTTCGCCGCCGAGGATCGCCGCCATCGGCGCCAGCAGCGTCGGGCGCCGCTCGATCGCGAGGCCGGGATCGGCGATGCGGAAATTGTTGACCCAGGAAACTTCAGGATAGAGCCGGATCACCTGGCGGAACGCGAGGATGGTGCCGATCAGGAGCACCAGCCCGATCAGCGCGTTAAGGCCGGGATTGGCGAAGAACGCCAGCACGATCTGCTTGTACAGCACGACCGCGATCAGCGCGCACAGCATCAGGAACACCAGCATCCGCACCAGGAAAATCCGGGGCGAGGACAGCTTGGTCAGTTCGATCTCCATCGCGGAGCGGGGGGAGGGGCCGGAAGCCATCGGGGGGTCGTCACCTTTGCGAGGAAGCGCTTTCGGGCGCCAATATGGCACAGCGGGGCCGGGAAAAAAGGACTGGTTGCGTCACCTTCGTGGCAGGAACAGGGAACTTCGGCGTGAAACCGGGCTTGGATATCAAGCGTATTTCATAAAGCCTTGATGTCATCGGCGCTTAGCGGGCATTTGCATGGGTATTTTATCTTTTGAAGTCTTTTTGGCAGCCTTGGCCGCGATCGCGGTCTCCCTGTCGGTCCTGATGGCCGGCGCGTGGGCGGTGCAGCAGCGCACGGGAAATTCGGGCTGGGTCGACACCATCTGGACGTTTTCGCTGGGGCTGACCGGCATCGCCTCCGCGCTATGGCCGATCGCCGGGGCTGCGCCCAACCCGCGGCAATGGCTGCTCGCGGTGCTTGTGGCGGCGTCGTCGATCCGGCTCGGGTCGCACATCGCGGTGCGCACCGCCGGGATTACGGACGATCCGCGCTATGCGGCCTTTGCCAAAGAGTGGGGCGTCAATTCACCGCGGCGGATGTTCCTGTTTTTGCAAAATCAGGGATTCGGGTCGATCCCGCTGGTGTTCTCGATTTTTGTCGCGGCGCGGTTTCCGCTGGTCCCGCTTCGGCTGCAGGATTATCTCGGCGTCGCCATCCTCGCCGCCGGGATATCAGGCGAAGCGCTGGCCGACACCCAGCTCAAGCGTTTTCGCAGCGATCCCGCCAACAAGGGTCGGGTCTGCGACATCGGGCTGTGGCGATGGTCGCGGCATCCGAATTATTTCTTCGAATGGTTCGGCTGGCTCGCCTATCCCGTGATCGCGATCTCGTTTGCCGACCCACTCTATTACCCTTGGGGATGGTCGACCTTGCTGGCGCCGGTCTTCATGTACTGGATCCTGGTGCATGTCACCGGCATCCCGCCTTTGGAAGAGCAGATGCTGCGCTCGCGCGGCGATCGCTACCGCGAGTATCAGTCCTGCACCAGCGCGTTCTTTCCGTTGCCACCGCGCACGCATGATCCCGAAAAGTGGAAACCGGTTTTCGGAAAAGATCATGCGCGAAATGATTAAGGGAGCAGCCGCATGAGCTTCGTTTCCAGCATGATCGTGGCGGCCGAACGGGTGCCGTTGCCGGATGTCGTCGTTCGCGCCGCGATCCAGCGGCTGTGCTCGCGCACGGCGACGCGGCTTGCTCTTGGCGATGCCGAAAGTGACGCGCTGTTTGCCGACGAGATGGCCTCCCGCGCCATTGCCGAGCATACCGAAGCGGCCAACAGCCAGCACTACGAAGTGCCGGCCGCGTTTTTCGGCCATGTGCTTGGCCCGAACCGCAAATATTCCTCCTGTTTCTACAAGGAGCCCGAATCGACCTTGCAGGAGGCGGAGGAAGAGGCGCTGCGCCAGACCGTCGAGCATGCGGACCTCGCCGGCGGGCAGTCGATCCTCGAACTCGGCTGCGGCTGGGGTTCGCTGTCGCTGTGGATGGCGCGGCAGTTTCCGGACGCACGCGTGGCGGCGGTATCCAATTCGAATTCTCAACGAGAATATATCGAGGGTCAGGCTTCCGCGCGCGGCCTGACCAATCTTCAAGTGATCACCGCCGACATGAACGTGTTCGATCCCTCGCAGCAATTCGACCGCATCGTGTCGGTGGAGATGTTCGAGCACATGATGAACTGGCGCGAATTGATGATGCGGGTGAAGTCATGGTTGAAGCCGGACGGCCGCTTCTTCATGCACGTCTTCACCCATCGCGCAGGCGCCTATCGGTTCGACCGCGCCGATGGCGAAGACTGGATCGCGCAGCATTTCTTCACCGGCGGCGTGATGCCGAGCCATCATTTGATCCGGCAATACGCCGATCTGTTCACGGTCGAGAAGGAATGGCGCTGGAGCGGCGCGCATTACCAGCGCACCGCGCTCGACTGGCTCGCCAATTTCGATGCGCGCCGCGAGGCGATCGACGCGGTGCTGCGGCCGGTCTATGGCGGCGACACCGGTTTGTGGATGCGCCGCTGGCGCTGGTTCTTCCTCGCCACCGCAGGCCTGTTCGGCTACGCCGCAGGCAGCGAATGGGGCGTCAGTCATTACCGGATGAAGGCGGCATAATAATCGCCCGTCATTGCCGGGCTTGACCCGGCAATCCATCGAAAAAGATTCTTACGAAGATAGATGGATGCGCGGGTCAAGCCCGCGCACGACAACAACGCGTCATCACAGCGGTCTTAGAATCTTCACCAGTTCGGCATGAATGAATTCATTGCCGCAGATCACGTTGCCGGTTTTCAGCGGATCGCTCTGGCCGTCGATGCAGCTGACGGTGCCGCCGGCTTCGCGCACGATGATGGCGCCGGCCGCCATGTCCCAGGACGACAAATTGCGCTCCCAATAGCCGTCGAGCCGGCCGGCGGCGATGAAGGCCATGTCGAGCGAGGCGGCGCCGAACCGGCGCAGGCCCGCCACCCGGTTCTGGATCTCGGTCATCTCGCGCCGCGACAAATCGTGGTCGCCGCGCCCGATATGCGGCAGGCCGCAGGCCACCACGCAGTCTTCGAGCTTGCGGCGCCCGGCGACGCGCAGCCGCTGGTCATTGAGGAAGGCGCCCTTGCCACGCTCTGCGATGTAAAGCTCGTCATTGGCCGGATTGTAGATCAGGCCGGCGATCACGGTGTCCTCGCGCCGCAGCCCGATCGAGATCGCGAATTGCGGAATGCCGTGCAGGAAATTGGTGGTGCCGTCGAGCGGGTCGACGATCCAGGTGTGGCTCTTGTCGCTTCCTTCGCGGGCGCCGCCTTCCTCGCCGATGAAGCCGTAGCCCGGCCGCGCCTTGTTCAAATCCTCGTACAGCATCTGCTCGGCGCGCTTGTCGGCGAGGCTGACGAAATTGGCCGGGCCCTTCAGCGATACCTGAAGATTTTCGATCTCGCCGAGGTCGCGCTTGAGGCTGCGGCCGGCGCGCCGCGCGGCTTTGACCATGACGTTGATAAGGGCTGAATGCAGCATGATCCCGGTCTTTGTTCGATTCTGTAAAACGTCATTGCCGCGGGCAATGCGCGCTCCCTCTCCCATCGGGAGGGGGTCGGGGTGAGGGGTTACGGAATCAATGAGGTAGGAAGTCCCTCACCCGGCGCCAGAGCGCCGACCTCTCCCCGGCGGGGAGAGGTGAAAAGGAGCACGGCCCGTCTCGCGAGCCCCGGACTGGGTGCCCTGCGGGGGTGGCTGCGTCAAGGGCGGATCATTTAGCGCCGAGCCATTGCTTGGCTTCGGCCTCCGCCTTGGCCTTATCGGCCGGGCTCATGTCGGCAAAGGCCTCGTCGAGCATCGGGTCGCCCTTGCCGGCGGTTTTCGCCACAATATGCCATTTCAGCCCCTCGATCTTGTCGACCGGCGCGCCCTGGCCGCCGGCCAGCACCCAGGCCAATCGGTTTTGCGCGATCGGGCTGTTCTGCCGGGCGGCCTTGCGCAACAGCGCCACCGCCGCGGGCTGGTTTCGCGGCGTGCCGGTGCCGTTATAAAGCGCGATGGCGTATTCGACCTCGGCCTCGACATTGTCGGCGAGCGCCGCCGCCTGCAGCAGCCGCACCGACTTTTCGACATCCTTGGGAACTCCCGTGCCGTCCTTGTAGAACGTCGCCAGCGCATATTGCGCTTCCGGATTGCCGGCATCGGCGGCAACCCGCAGCAATTCCGCCGCGCGCTTCATGTCCTGCGGCAGGATCTGGCCGTCGATATAGAGCAGCGCCAGGTTATACGCCGCCTTCGAGCTGCCGAGTTTTGTGGAGGACGCCAGCAGTTTGGCGGCTTCCTCGCCACCGCCCGGCCCGCCGCGCCCCGAGAGCCGCAGCATCGCCAGCGCGAACATGCCTTCGCGGTCGCCGCCGGCGGACGCGCGGCGGTACCAGTCGACTGCCTTGTCGTAGTCGCGCTTGACGCCGAGCCCGTTGGCGTAGAGCTCGCCGAGCATCGTCATCGCCTTCGGATCGCCCTTGTCCTGGACGCGCTTGGTCGCGAGATCGAAGGAAGTCTTGTATTGGCCGCGCTGATAGGCGGCGTAGACATAATCGGCGTTGGGATCATCGGGGACGGGCGCGGGCGTCACCGTCTCGGCGGGCGTCGGCGTCGCCTCTGGCTTGGGTGCGGCGGCCGGCTTCCTGACGGCGTCCTTTGCGGTCTCCTTGGCAACCGGTTTTGATTTGGGCTTGGCGGGGGCAGGCTTGCTCGCTTCCGGCGGCGGCGTCGCCACGCCGGGCGGCGCCAGCGAGACCTGCGCCATGGCTGTGCCGGCCAGACACCACAGGGCGCCTGCAAGTATTGACGGCAAGGTCGATCTGGAACGCTGGATGTTCATTCCGGCGCTATCCCTGCTCCGCCCCGAGTTTTGCGGATGTTTTATACGCCTGCCTGATCGCCTGTTCGACATCCGCCAGCGCCGCCGCGGCTCCACGCGAATCCGCCCAGATGAAATCGCCGACCAGAACGAAATCGGCCCCGGCGGCGGCGAACTCCTGCGCCTCTTCGATTCCCGTCGCAAAGCCGACGCAGGGCGGTTCGAACAATTCGGCCCACCATTGCAGGCGCTCGGCGATTGCCTCGGCCGAGGGCCGCTGTCCATGGGCATCGGGCTCGCCGAACAGCACATAATCGGCGCCGGCTTCGCCCGCGAACATCGAATCATGCCGCGTAATGAGGCCGCCGACGCCGGCGATACGGTCGGGTTTCAGGCTCGGCAGCGCTTCCTGCAAGGCCTCGATGCCGCCCACATGCGCGCCGTCGGCGCCGCCGCGCGCGACCAGCTCAATGTTTCCATCCAGCAACAATGCCGCGCCGCCGGATTGCACCACCGGCGCCAGCGTTTTGATGCGTGTGATCATGGTACGCTGGTCGACAGGCCTCAGCCGCAGCAACACGGCGGCGACATCGGCGGCTGCGAGCGCAGCCGCAAGGTCCGCAGCCAGCGTAGACGGATCGTCCACGACGGGTGTCGCCAGATAGAGCCTGGGCATCGGGCGCGGCGGGGCCGCTTTGTTGTTGGCCATGATCGGCTAGTGCCCCCGGACTGCGGCCAAAAAAAGGGGCGGGGGACGCGCCGCCCCGCGCGAAATCATGCGACTTTCGGATCGAGTTCGCCCTTGCTGTAGCGCCTGGCCATCTCGGCCGGCGTCAGCACTTTCTTGAACTTGCCGGCCTGGCCCGCGGTGTTGAATTCCTGCAGGCGCTGCTTGCAGAGCTTGGCCATCGCCTCCATCGCGGGCTTGAGATATTTGCGCGGATCGAATTCTTCCGGATTGTCCTTCAGAACTTTCCGGATCTGCCCGGTCATCGCCATCCGGTTGTCGGTGTCGATATTGATCTTGCGGACGCCATGCTTGATGCCGCGCTGGATTTCCGCGACCGGCACGCCCCAGGTCGGCTTCATCTTGCCGCCATTGGCGTTGATGATGTCCTGCAGATCCTGCGGCACCGACGAAGAGCCGTGCATCACGAGATGGGTGTTGGGCAGCTTGCGGTGGATTTCCTCGATCACCTTCATGGCGAGGATATCGCCGTCCGGCTTGCGGGTGAACTTGTAGGCGCCGTGCGAGGTTCCCATCGCGATCGCCAGCGCGTCGACTTTTGTTTCCTTGACGAATTTCACGGCCTCGTCGGGATTGGTCAGCAACTGGTCGTGCGACAGCTTGCCTTCGGCGCCGTGGCCGTCTTCCTTGTCGCCCATGCCGGTCTCCAGCGAGCCGAGCACGCCGAGTTCGCCTTCGACCGAGATGCCGCCGAGATGCGCCATATCGGTGACCGTCTTGGTGACGCCGACATTGTAGTTCCAGTCGGCCGGCGACTTGCCGTCGGCCTTCAGCGAGCCGTCCATCATCACGGAGGTGAAGCCGGCCTGGATCGCGGTCATGCAGGTGTCGGGGCCGTTGCCGTGGTCGAGATGCACGCAGACCGGAATCTGCGGATAGATTTCCGTCACCGCGTCCATCATGTGCTTGAGCATGACGTCGTTGGCGTAGGAGCGGGCGCCGCGCGAGGCCTGGATGATGACGGGCGCATCGAGGCTGGAGGCGGCCTCCATGATCGCGAGCGCCTGTTCCATGTTGTTGATGTTGAAGGCGGGCACGCCATAGTCGTGTTCCGCCGCGTGGTCGAGCAGTTGACGCAACGTAATGCGAGCCATGGTTTCTGTTCTCCGCGTTGGGGCCTCGAGCCCGATTATTTCGTCTTCAAAACCTGAACGCCGGGCAGCGGCTTGCCTTCCATCCATTCGAGGAAGGCGCCGCCGGCGGTCGAAACATAACTGAAGTCGCCGGCCACGCCGGCCTGATTGAGCGCCGCCACGGTGTCGCCGCCGCCGGCGACCGAAATCAGCTTCTTCGCCCTGGTGCGTTCGGCGGCGTGCTTTGCCGCCAGCACGGTGCCGCGGTCGAACGGCGTCATCTCGAAGGCGCCGAGCGGGCCGTTCCACACCAACGTCGCGGCGTCGTCGATCGCGGCGTGAATCCGTGCGATCGAGCGCGGGCCGACGTCGAGGATCATGCCGTCGGCCGGAATCGCATCGAGGCCATAGGCGTGCGAGGGCGAGTTGGCGGCGAAGTGAAACGCCACCACGGCGTCGACCGGGAGGATGATCGCGCAATTGGCGGCCTCGGCCTTTTCGATGATCCGCAGCGCGGTCGCGGCCAGATCCTTTTCCGCCAGCGATTTTCCGATTCCGATGCCCTGCGCGTGCAGGAAGGTGTTGGCCATGCCGCCGCCGATCACCAGCGCGTCGACCTTGCTGACGAGGTTTTCCAGCAGGTCGATCTTGGTGGAAACCTTGGCGCCGCCGATGATCGCGACCACCGGCTTGGTCGGCGCTTCCAGCGCCTTCTCGAGCGCGTCGAGTTCGGCCTGCATGGTGCGCCCGGCATGGGCCGGCAGCTTGCGGCCGAGGCCCTCGGTCGAGGCGTGCGCGCGGTGCGCGGCCGAAAACGCGTCATTGACCCAGATGTCGCCGAGCTTTGCCAGTGAGGCGACGAACGCCGGATCGTTGTTTTCCTCTTCCTTGTGGAAGCGGGTATTCTCCAGGCACAGGATGTCGCCATCCTTCATCGCGGCGACCGCTTTCTCGGCGATCTCGCCGATGCAGTCGTCGGCAAAACCGACCGGCCTCTTCAGAATGCGCGAAAGCTCCGCGGCGACCGGCTTCAGCGAGTCCTTGGCGTCGCGTCCCTTTGGCCGGCCGAAATGCGCCAGCAGGATCGCCTTGCCGCCCTTCTCCGAAATTTCCGAAATCGTCGGCGCGACGCGCTCCAGCCGGGTGGCGTCGGTGACGCGGCCGTTTTCCATGGGGACGTTGAGGTCGACGCGCAGCAGCACGCGTTTGCTCTTTACGTCGACGTCATCGAGGGTGCGGAATGATTTTGCCATTGAAGGGCTCTCGTGCGGCCCATCCTTCGAGACGCCTCGCTTCGCTCGGCTCCTCAGGATGAGGTTCCCTCATGGTGAGGAGCGCGCTCTTCGCGCGCGTCTCGAACCATGAGTTGAAAGACTTACAGCAACTTCCCCATCGCGACGGCGGTATCGCCCATGCGATTGGAAAAGCCCCATTCGTTGTCGTACCAGGCCATCACCCGCACCAGCGTGCCGTTCTGCACCTTGGTCTGGTCCTCGTGGAAGGTCGAGGAATGCGGGTCGTGGTTGAAGTCGATCGAGACGTTCGGCGCCGACGTGTAGCCGAGGATACCCTTGAGCTGCTGCTCGGAGGCGCGCTTCATCGCGGCGTTGATTTCCTTGGGATCGGTGGCGCGCTTGGCGACGATCTTGAGATCGACCACCGAGACGTTCGGGGTCGGCACCCGGATCGCGACGCCGTCGAGCTTGCCCTTCAGCTCGGGCAGCACCAGGCCGATCGCCTTGGCCGCACCCGTCGAGGTCGGGATCATCGACATTGCCGCCGCCCGGCCGCGATAGAGATCCTTGTGCATGGTGTCGAGCGTCGGCTGGTCGCCGGTATAGGCGTGGATCGTGGTCATGAAGCCGGTTTCGATGCCGACGGTGTCGTTCAACACCTTGGCGACCGGCGCCAGGCAATTGGTGGTGCAGGAACCGTTGGAGACGACCAGATGATCGCGGGTCAGGGTGTCATGGTTGACGCCGTAGACGATGGTGGCGTCGGCGCCATCCGCGGGCGCCGAGACCAGCACGCGCTTGGCGCCGGCGGTCAGATGGGCGGAGGCCTTGTCCTTGGCGGTGAAGATGCCTGTGCATTCCAGCGCGATGTCGACGCCGAGTTCCTTCCAGGGCAGCTTCGAGGGGTCTCGCTCGGCGGAAACCCTGATCTTGCCGTTGCCGACGCTGATCGAGTCGCCGTCCACCGTCACAGTGCCGGGGAAGCGGCCATGCACCGAATCGAAGCGCAGCAGGTGGGCGTTGGTCTCGACCGGGCCGAGGTCGTTGATGCCGACCACCTCGATATCCCTGCGGCCGGACTCGGCGATGGCCCGCAGTACATTGCGGCCGATGCGGCCAAACCCGTTGATTGCAACCCGGACTGCCATCGCGCTTCTCCTCTGATAGCTGGCATCGTCCCCGCGGAGGGGGTTTTACCCACCCATGGAGATGCTTACGGCGGATCGCCCGGTTCAGCCGGGCGAGAACGGACTATATGAACCCTACGTAGCCCGTTTCCGGAGCAATCTCAACCATTAGCCCAGGCGCTTCAACGCTGCGTTTACCGCAGCCTCGGCGGTAATTCCGAAATGCTTGAAAAGGTCCTTGGCCGGCGCGCTTTCCCCGAAACCGTGCATGCCGATGAACTCGCCGTCATGGCCGATGACGGCGTCCCAGCCCCAGCGCACCGCAGCCTCGATCGCGATCTTGACCGGGGCCTTGCCGATCAGGGCCTGCAGCTTGTCCTCCGGCTGCGCCAGCATCAGTTCGAGCGAGGGCACCGAGACCACCCGCGCCGCGATGCCCTTCTCAGTGAGTTGCTTCTGGGCCTCGACCGCGATCTGGACTTCGGAGCCGGTGGCGAACAGCGAGACCTTGGCCTCGCCCTGGGCCGCGACCAGTTCATAGCCGCCATGGCTGCAGGGGATGTCCGTTGGAGTCGAGGTCCGTAGCTGCGGAAGGTTCTGGCGGGTCAGCACCAGGGTCGTCGGACCGTTGGTGCGGTTGAGCGCCAACTCCCAGCACTCCGCGACCTCGACCGCGTCGCAGGGCCGGAACACGCGCATATTGGGCATCGCGCGCATCGCCGCCAGATGTTCGACCGGCTGATGGGTCGGACCGTCTTCGCCGAGCCCGATCGAATCATGGGTCATGATGTAGATGACGCCGGTGCCCATCAGCGCGGAGAGCCGCATCGCCGGCCGCGCATAGTCGGTGAAGCAGAAGAAGGTGGCGCCGCTCGGCGCAAAGCCGCCGTGCAGGAAGATGCCATTCATCGCCGCCGCCATGCCGTGCTCGCGGATGCCGTAATGCACGAAGCGGCCCTTCGGCGTCTTGGCCTCGAAATTGGTGGCGGATTTCGCCTTGTTGTTGGTCGAGCCGGTGAGGTCGGCCGAGCCGGACAGGAATTCCATCGGCATCGCCGCATACATCGCGTCGATTGCGAGCTCGGAGGATTTGCGGGTGGCGATGTTCTG
>Ga0207702_10001590_pt1 | contig 22473 bp, 21 predicted proteins | sample KBSCornC62_FD_184302 | JGI IMG/M metagenome (GOLD analysis project Ga0207702, IMG submission 184302) | Corn rhizosphere microbial communities from Kellogg Biological Station, Michigan, USA - KBS Corn C6-2 (SPAdes) (version 2) | ecosystem: Host-associated > Plants > Roots > Rhizosphere > Soil ...
TGCAGCCCTGGGTGAACGTGGTGTCCGGGTTCTGCGCCTTCAGCCCGGTGAACAGGCTGACCGCGTCCTCGTCCCGGCCCTGCCCCCACCACGGGCCGAGCATGTCGTGCTGGTCGTCGCCGAGCGGCCCGATCACCGCGGTCGACTTGGTCGGGCTGAGCGGCAGCAGGTTGGCGTCGTTCTTCAGCAGCACCATCGACTTCCCCGCGGCGGCCCTGGCGGTGGCCCGGTCGGCCGGCGTGAGGAACGAGGCCGGGTCCTGCGCCTTGGCCACGTCGACGTACGGGTGGTCGAACAGGCCGGCGCGGAACTTCACCCGCAGGATGCGCCGCACCGCGTCATCGACCCTGGCCATCGAGATCGCACCGCTGGCCAGCAGCTGCTGCCCGAAGTCGCGGATCTCGGTGCTGACCATGTGCTGGTCGGTGCCGGAGTTGAGGGACAGCGCCGCCGCCGACGGCCCGTCCGCGGCCACTCCGTGCCCGCACGGGCCGGTGGTCGGGTTGACCGCCGGGCAGGCCCGCAGCTCCTCGTCCGCGGTGAAGTCGCTCTCGATGAAGCCGTCGAGACCCCACTCCTTCTTCACGATGTCGGTCTCGGTGTGCGAGTTCGCGCAGCCGGGCACCCCGCTGATCGCGTTGAACGAGCACATCACCGTGTCGGCGCCGGCGTCGATCGCGGCCTTGAACGGCGGCAGGTAGAGGTTGCGCAGCCGGGACTCGGACATGTCGGTGGTGTTGTAGTCCCGGCCGCCTTCCGGCTGCCCGTACGCGACGAGGTGCTTGACACTTGCCGCGACCTTGTCCGGGGCCGCGTACGAGTTGCCCTGGTCGCCCTTGACCCTGGCCGCCGCGTACACCGAGCCGAGGTACGGGTCCTCGCCCGCGCCCTCGGCGATCCGGCCCCAGCGCGGCTCGTGCGAGACGTCGACCATCGGCGAGTAGACCTGCTTGATCCCGACCGTGGCCGTCTCCCGGGCGCCGACCGTGGCGTCGGTCCGGGCCACCGACGGGTCGAACGCGCTCGCCGCACCCAGCGGGGCGGGGAAGATCGTCCGGTAGCCGTGGATGGTGTCGTACGCGAACAGGATCGGGATGTGCAGCCGCGACTGCTCCACCGCGATGTGCTGCAGCTGGTTGATCCGGACCGGGTCGACCAGGCTGAACACTCCGCCGACCCCGGCGCGCGCGTCGGCGTCGGTGACCTGGAAGTCGGCGAGCAGCTGCAGCTGCTGCAACTTCTCCTGCACCGTCATCTTGGCCAGTAGCGCGTCGACCTTCTGCTCGATGCCGGCGTCCGCGGCCGCCGGCCGCGCCGCCGCCAGCGCCGCCTCGTCGCTGGACTGGTCAGCCGCCCGGACGGCCCCACCGCCGGCCAGTGAGCTGAGTACGAGCGCGACCGCCGCGACCAACGTGGTCCGTCTGCCCGTCCTGCCTTTGACCGTCATGCCCCTGACTGTCATGGCCACTCTCCTGCACGCGGCCGTCCCCGTTGCCGGCGTCGGTGCCGGTCCCGTCGCCCCGGCCGCGTGGACCTAGCGCGGGTAGGCCGATTGAATCGGTCGCCTGCTCCGGAGGACAAGCCTCGCTGGTGTCCGATCGCTGCTTCTGGGAAGTACTCAAATGGCGTGTGATGTGCGGGTCGTGAGGTCCGGCGCACGGACGGGTACGGGTCAGAAGGCGAGGGATGGTCATGGGTACCAGAACCCGAACGACCACGTTTCTGGCGGCGCTGGCCCTGGTGGCCGCCGGATGCAGCAGCGGCGGCGGCGACTCGGGCGGCGGCGGCGGCCAGAGCGGTGACTCGCTGACCGTCTGGACGATCGAGGACGTCGCCGACCGGGTGACCGCGCAGAAGAAGATGGCGGAGGACTTCACCAAGAAGACCGGGATCAACGTCAAGATCGTCGCGGTCGCCGAGGACCAGTTCGACCAGGCGATCACCTCCGCCGCGGCGGCTGACACCCTGCCGGACGTGGTCGCGGCTCTGCCGCTGTCCGCGCTGCGCACGCTGGAGTCCGGCGACCTGCTCGACACCGACACGGCCAAGAAGGTGGTCGACGACCTCGGCGCGGACACGTTCGCCGCCCGCAGCCTCGAGCTCACCAAGGACGGCGACAAGCAGCTCGGCGTGCCCAGCGACGGCTGGGGCCAGCTGCTGGTCTACCGGCGCGACATGTTCGACAAGGCCGGGCTGGCCGCGCCGACGACGTACGACAAGATCCAGCAGGCCGCGCAGGCGCTGAACGGGAAGAACGGCGTGGCCGGCATCACCCTGGCCACCGCGCCGGGCAACTCGTTCACCGAGCAGACCTTCGAGTACCTGGCTCAGGCCAACGGCTGCGAGCTGGTCGGCAACGACAAGAAGGTCACGCTCGACTCGCCGCAGTGCGTGCGCACGTTCGACTTCTACTCGGACCTGGCGAAGAACTACTCGGTCAAGGGCAACCAGACCGACGACTCGACCCGGGCCACCTACTTCGCGGGCAAGGCCGCGATGATCATCTGGTCCTCGTTCATCCTCGACGAGATGGCGGGCCTGCGGAAGGACGCGCTTCCGAGCTGTCCCGAGTGCAAGAGCGTGCCCAGCTTCCTGGCCCAGAACAGCGGGATCGTGACCTCGATCCAGGGCCCGGACGGGAAGGAGCCGTCGAGCTACGGCGAGATCGTCTCGTTCGCGACGACCACTTCGGCGCCGAAGGACTCGGCGGCGAAGTTCATCGAGTACATGATGTCCGACGCCTACCTCCGGTGGCTCGGCATCGCGCCGGAGGGCAAGGTGCCCACCCGGCAGGGCACCAAGCCCGGCGACACGTCGTACCTGGACGCGTGGCAGAAGCTCAAGGCCGGCGTCGACACGAAGGCACCGCTGTCCGACTTCTACGACCCCGACGTGCTCAACGCGGTGCAGAAGGCGCCCGAGACCTTCAACCGCTGGGGCCTACCGCAGGGCCAGGGAGCCCTGGTCGGCGCGATGCAGGGCCCGCTGCCGGTGCCGAAGGCGCTGGCCGAGCTCATCAACGGCAAGGGCGACGCGGCCGCCGCGGCGCAGAGCGCGCAGAAGGCCGTGGAGGAGCTCCAGAAGGGGACCAACTAACCCGTGACCACCGTCTCCGAGGCGGCACCGGAGCGGGCGGCGAAACGCCCGCGCCGGAGGCTGTCGGGGCTGCGCCGGCAGGAGTCGCGGGTCGGCCGGCTGCTGCTCTCGCCCACCGTGCTGATCGTGCTGGCGATCGTCGTGCTGCCGATCGTGTGGGCGATCTCGCTGGCCTTCCAGCGCGCGCGGCTGCTCAACATCCGCCGGGTCGGGCTGGTCGGCAACTACACGCTCGACAACTTCCAGCGAGTGCTGCAGGCGGACGGGTTCTGGTCCACGCTGTGGACGACCGTCGTCTACACGATCGGCGGGACGGTCGGCTCGATCGGGCTCGGACTCGTCGCCGCACTCGCCCTGCGCCGGCCGTTTCGCGGGCGCGGCACCGTGCGCGCGGCGATGCTGCTGCCCTACATCACGCCGGTGGTGGCGGCGACGTTCGTGTGGACGGTCGCGCTCGACCCTCAGGCCGGCATCGTCAACGCGTGGGGGACCCGGTTGCTCGGCTGGGACGAGGCGATCCCGTTCCTGTCCACCGAGCGGGGGCACCTGTTCGGCATCCCGGTGCCGACGGCGCTGCTGACCGTCATCGCGTTCGAGACCTGGCGCTACTTCCCGTTCGCCTTCCTGTTCCTGGTCGCCCGGATGCAGGCGATCCCGGCCGACCTCGACGAGGCGGCCCGGGTGGACGGCGCGACGGTCTGGCAGCGGTTCCGCGCGGTGGTGTGGCCGGAGCTGACACCGGTGATCGCGCTGCTGGCGCTGCTGCGGTTCATCTTCACGTTCAACAAGTTCGACGACATCTACCTGCTCACCGGCGGCGGCGCCGGCACCGAGGTGGTCAGCGTCCGGGTGTACGACTTTCTCACCGCCCGCAAGGACGTCGGGCTGGCCGCCGCGCAGGCGGTCGTGCTGGCGCTCGTCCTGATCGGGCTGATCGTGTTCTACCTGCGGGCGCAGTCGCGGGCCGACAAGGCGGCCGGGCGATGACCGCGACCGTGCGCGCACCCGCCGGGCCGCGGACCGCGACCCGGCGCCGCCGGCGCGCGCAGTCCACCGAGGAGAAGGTCTGGGGGACCGTACGGGTCCTGACGATCGTCTTCCTCGTGCTGATCACGGTGGTGCCGTTCTGGTACATGGTCGTGCTCTCGCTGAAGCCGATCCAGCAGGTGCTGCTCGACCCGGGCCGGATCTGGGTGACCGGCGGCGAGCTGACCGCGGGGGCGTACCGAGCGGTGTTCCGGTCGGTCGACGACGGCGGTCAGGGCTTCCTGGTCTTCCTGCGCAACAGCGCGATCGTCTCGGTGATCACCACCGCGGTGACGCTACTGGCCGCGATCCCGGGGGCGTACGCGGTGAGCCGGCTGCGGTTCGGCGGCCGCCGTCTGATCAGCGGGCTGTTCCTGGTCGTCTACCTGTTCCCGCCGATGATCCTGGCGATCCCGCTGTTCGTCCTGTTCACCCGGCTCGGGCTGCGCGGCAGCCTGCCCGGCCTGGCGCTGGTGTACGTAGCCCAGACCGTGCCGGTGGCGATCTTCATGCTGGTCAACTACTTCCGGACCATCCCGGAGAGCCTGGAGGAGGCCGGGCTCGTGGACGGGCTGACGCACCTCGGCGTGCTGCGGCGGATCAGCCTGCCGCTGGCGGCGCCGTCGGTCGTGGCGACCGGCCTGTACGTGTTCATGATCGCCTGGAACGAGTTCCTGTTCGCGCTGCTGTTCCTGCTCGAGCGGCCGGACCGGTGGACGGTCTCGCTCGGCCTGTCCCGGCTGGCCGGCTCGATCGAGGTGCCGAGCACGGTGCTGATGGCCGGCTCGGTCGTGCTCACGGTGCCGATCGTCGTGCTCTTCTTCCTCGCCGAGCGCCAGCTGGTCGAGGGCCTCACCGCCGGCGGCGAGAAGGGCTAGCCGCTTGACACGGAGGTCTATTCTACTAGTGACCTAGTGGAATGGAGTTCCGCCGTGATCCAGTTCTCCCTGGACAGCAGGTCGGGCGTCTCGCCCTACCTGCAGGTGGTCCAGCAGGTGCGGCACGCGATGCGGCTCGGCCTGCTGCGCGAGGGCGACCAGTTGCCGACCGTCAAAGACGTGGTCGCGAACCTGGCGATCAATCCCAACACGGTGCTCAAGGCGTACCGGGAGCTGGAGCGCGACGGGCTGGTCGGGGCCCGGCCGGGGGTGGGCACGTTCGTCACCCGGACGCTCACCGACTCGTCGCTGGCCGCGCACGAGCCGCTGCGCCGCGACCTGCTCCGCTGGCTGGGCAAGGCCCGCCGGGCCGGGCTCGACGACGAGAGCATCGAGGCGCTGTTCGCGAGCACCTTTCGGGCCACGGCCGAGCAGGACATAGCGTGAGCACCGCCGACTCCATCCTCAGCGCCCGCGGGCTGGGCAAGCGCTACCGGCGCCGGTGGGCGCTGACCGACTGCACCCTGGACATTCCCGCCGGCCACGTCACCGGCCTGGTCGGCCCCAACGGCGCCGGCAAGACCACGCTGCTCAACCTGGCCGCCGGCCTGCTCGCCCCGACCACCGGCACGATCGAGGTCTGTGGCGGGCGCCCGGCCGCCGGCCCGGAGCAACTGGCCAAGGTCGGGTACGTCGCCCAGGACACGCCGACGTACCCGGGCCTGTCGGTGCGCGACCACCTCGAGTTCGGCGCCCGGCTCAACCCGCGCTGGGACGCCGCGCTGGCCCGCAACCGGATCGACCGGCTCGGCCTCGACCCGAGCCAGAAGGCCGGCCGGCTCTCCGGCGGCCAGCGGGCCCAGCTCGCGCTGACCCTCGGCCTGGCCAAGCGGCCGGAGCTGCTGCTGCTGGACGAGCCGCTGGCGAGCCTCGACCCGCTGGCCCGACGCGAGTTCCTGCAGAGCCTGATGGAGGCCGTCGCCGAGCACGGCTTCAGCGTCGTGCTGTCCTCGCACCTGGTCGCCGACCTGGAGCGGGTCTGCGACCACCTGCTGGTGCTGGTCGACTCCCGGGTCCGGGTGACCGGCGAAGTGGAAGAGCTGCTGGCCAGCCACCGCCTGCTCACCGGCCCGCGCCGGGATCCGGCCTCGCTGCCGACCGGCCAGCGGGTCGTCTCGGCCAGCTCTACCGACGTGCAGTCGACGCTGGTCGTCCGCACCGAGGGCCCGATCCTCGACCCGGCCTGGACGGTCGGCGCGCTGACCCTGGAGGACGTGGTGCTGGCGTACCTGAGCCCGGCCGAGATCGGCCGGCCCACGCTGGAGGTGGCACGGTGATCTGGCTGAGCTGGCGACAGCTGCGCATCCAGGCCGCCGCGGCGGCACTCGGGGTCGCCGTGGCCGCGATCGTGCTCGCGGTCACCGGGCCGCGGATCGCCGGCCTGACCGGCAACATCTTCGACCAGCTGACCCAGCTCGACCGCTGGCTCTACTCCGCCGGCATCGTCGTCCTCGCGGTCACGCCGGTCGTGCTCGGCGCGTTCCTGGGTGCGCCGCTGGTCGCCCGCGAGGTCGAGGGCGGCACCCACCGGCTGGCCTGGACCCAGAGCGTCACCCGCGGGCGGTGGCTGGCGACGAAACTCGGGCTGGCCCTGACCACGGCCGCGGTCACGATGGGCGTACTGGCGCTCGCGGTGACCTGGTGGGCGGACCCGCTGGACGCGGCACAGAGCGAGACCCGCGGCTCGCTGCCGTCCCGGATCACCCCGGTCGCGTTCGACATGCGCGGCATCGTCCCGGTGGCGTACGGCGTGTTCGCGGTCGCGCTCGGCGTGGCGGTCGGCGCGGTGGTGCGCCGGTCGCTGGCCGCGATGGCGATCACGCTGGCGGTGTACGTGTTCGTGACGGTCGCGGTGCCGATCTGGGTGCGCCCGCACCTGATCCCGCCGGTGCGCCAGACGGTGGCCCTCGGGAACGACACGCTCGACGGCATCACGATGCACGGCGACGGGCCGAACCCGCCCACCACGGTCACCGTGCACACCGCCAACCCAGCCGACTGGGTGCTGTCCAACCAGACCCTCGACCCGTCCGGGCGGGCGATCGACTCGTTGCCGTCCTGGTTCGCGCAGTGCCTGCCCCCGCCTCCGCCGGTGGCGGCGGAGAAGGCGGGCCAGGGCGCCGCCAGTAGGAACTCCCTGAACGCCTGCCTGCAGCGGCTGTCCGACGAGGGCTACCGGCAGCAGGTGATCTACCAGCCGGCCAGCCGGTTCTGGTCGCTGCAGTGGGCCGAGACCGGGGTGTTCGCCGTGGCGTCCGGGCTGCTCGCCTGGCTCACGTTCTGGTGGGTGCGCCGGCGTCTCACCTGAGGCCGGTCAGCTGGTAGACCCGCCAGATCCCGGTGCCGATGACCTCCCGCGGGACCGCGCCGGCGAACCCGGCCGAGCGCGCGTACGAGTCCAGAGTGGACGGTCGCATGACCGTGCCGGTGCCGGCCGAGCCGGCGTGGGAGAGCGAGTCGGGCAGGCAGATCAGCAGGCTGAAGGCGTACAGCACGCGCTGCACCTCGTTGCCCGGCACGGACAGCTCCGGGTCGGCGGCCTCGTCGACGACGTAGACGAGCCCGTCGTCCGCGGTCGCCGCCCGCACCGCCGCCAGCACCTCCACCGGGCGAGGCATGTCGTGCACGCACTCGATCGCCAGCGCCACGTCGTACGGGCCGCCGGGCAGGCCGCCGCCGGCGTCGGCGAGGTGAAAGGTCACGCGGTCGCCCACCCCGGCCTCCTCGGCGTGCGCCCTGGCGGCGGCCAGCGCGACCACGTCGAGGTCGACGCCGTCGACGGTGACCCCGGGGAACCGGGTCGCCAGGCCGATCGCCGACCAGCCCTCGCCGCAACCGACGTCGACGACCTTGGCCCCGGCGGCCAGCCGGGCCTCGAGCTCGGGCAGCTGCGGCACCCAGGCGTCGGCCAGCGCGTGCCGCAGCGCCGGCCGGTTGCCGTCGCCCTGGGCCGCCGACAGCTCCGGCCCGTACGCGGCCCAGGCCACCCCGCGGCCGGACCGGGCCGCGGCCGCGATCGCCGGAAGCTGCCGGGACGCGATCAGGACGGTCCGGACGAACGGCTCCGTCCAGAGCGGACTGTCGCGGTCGAGCAGCGGGGCCACGTGCTCGGCCGGCAGCACGTACCGGTCGCCGTCGACGTCGAGGATCCCGGAGACGGCCTGCTGCTCGAGCCACTCCCGGGTGTACCGCGGCGCGGTGCCGGCCCGGTCGGCCAGCTCCGCGGCGGTCGCCGGGCCGCCGTCCCGCAGCGCCGCGTACCAGCCCAGCTCGGCCCCCAGCCACGTCGCCGCGGCTTCCCCGACCTGCACGGTCTGCTCGAACAGCCGCTCCGAGAGCGCAGTGGTCCGGTCCTGCCGCACGTCCGTCATGGGGATAGTGATACTAGACTTTGACCTCCCTTGGGCCGGCCGCATGATCTCCGGTTCGAGCCATGCGCCATGCTGTCGCGGTGGGAATCGTCATCCGGGTCGTGCTCAACGCGGTGGCCGTCTGGATCGCGACGCTGATCGTCCCCGGCGTCGACGTGACGACCGACTCGACCAGCAAGAAGGCCCTGACCCTGATCGTGGTGGGCGCGATCCTGGGTCTGATCAACGCGACCATCAAGCCCATCGTCCAGCTGCTGTCGCTGCCGCTGACCATCCTGACCCTCGGCATCTTCGCGCTGGTGGTCAACGGGCTGCTGTTCTGGCTGGTGTCGGCGATCAGCAGCGCGCTCGGCGCGCCGTTCCACGTGGACGGGTTCTGGGCCGGCTTCTGGGGCGCGCTCGTCGTGAGCATCGTCAGCTTCGTGCTGTCGATCGTGGTCAAGGACCGTGGCGACTGAGCCTGCGGTCGCCGAACACCTCGACGGCCTCCGGGACGGCCAGCGCCAGCCCGGCGCCGAGCAGGGAGCCGCCGATCACGTCGGTCAGCCAGTGCGCTGACAGGTATGTCCGGCTCAGCGCGACCGCCGCCGACACCACCACCGCGACGACCATCCAGTGCAGTCGGCGCCGGCCGGTGGTCAGCGCCATCACCACGCCGATGGCGGTGACGGCGGAGGCGATCGCGTGCCCGGACGGGTACGAGGCGGCCGAGGTCGCCACCAGCGCGCCCGGCGGCCGCGGCCGGTCCACCACGGCCTTCACCGGCCCGATCAGCAGCTCGCTGATCGCCACGGTCGCCACCCAGGCGAACAGCGTGGACCACTGCCGCCGCAGCGCGATCACCACGGTCACCACGACCCGCACCGGCCAGAGCACCGCGGTGCCGAAACCGACGTTGAGCGCCTTGCAGACCGCGACCAGCGGCGCCCACCGGGCCGCCACCATCAGCTCGCGGAACCGCTCGTCCAGCGGCTGCAGCACGCTCGAGGTCGCGACCACGCAGGTGACGACCACGCCCAGCAGGAGCAGCACCAGGCCGGTCACCAGGATCCGGCGCCGGAGCACCGGCAGCGGCTCTTGGCCGTGGTGCCGGACGTCGGCGCTCACGGCTGCCGCTCCGGCCCCCGGTCAGCTGCACGTAACACGTCGAGCCGTCGGCGCGGCACCAGCCGGACCGCGTCCGGCATCCCCCCGCCGCACCGTCCTCCCCATAGGTTCAGGGTCGCAGCCGGATCGCCGCCCGCGCCAGGGCCGACGCCACCGTCCACCTCAGGGCTTTGCCAGGCGGCCCCGCTCCCTGGCAATGACGCGCCGTTGTGGTGGTCGCGCGGCGTGACAACGTGCGAACATATGTTCGGGTCGAGCGTCACCGGGCAGCACCGCACCGAGCAGCACGAGGGGACGCGTGACCGATCAGCCGTTCATTCCCATCGTCCGCGAGCCAGACCTGCCCCGGCTGGCCGCCGCCCGCCGGGCCATCGAGGCGGAGATCCCGCGGCTGCGGGCGCTCCCGCACGTCCGCGACGACATCCTCGCCGCGCTGTACGCGGGCCGGGCACTCGTCGCCGACGACGAGCACGGCCGGCAGCACGGCCTGGTCGTGCAGGCCGACGGCTTGCTCTGGCCGGAGCTCGACGACCTGGCGACGCTGGTCGAGCCGGTGCTCGACCCGCGCCGGCACGCCGGCCCCGGCACCTGGCACGCGGACTGCCCGTACTGCCGGGCGGCGCAGGCCGCCGCCCGCCTCCGCACCCACCGCCGGTACCGCACGGTCGGGCCCCGCTGACCCGACATCGCGCTCGGTTGTCCTGATCGCGTGTCCCGCTGGCGTGTCGGCGTACGGACCAGGCAGAATGATCGTCGCACCGGACGTCCGATCGACTGAGGCCGCTGGGGAAGGCGCACCTCGTCCGACCGGAGGTTCCCTGTGCCGACCCGTGGCGTCGTCTACGTCCACTCGTGCCCGCCTGCCGTGGTGCCGCATGCCGAGTGGGCGGTCTCCGGTGTGCTCGGCACCCGGGTGAGCTTGTCCTGGACCGCGCAGCCGGCCGCCCCCGGCCAGCTGCGGGCGGAGTGCGCGTACACCGGCCGGCCCGGCACCGCGAGCAAGATCGCCGCGGCGCTGCGGTCCTGGTCGATGGTCCGGTTCGAGGTCACCGAGGACCCGAGCGACGGGTACGACGGCGAGCGCATCTCCTACGTCCCCGGCCGGGGCGTCTACCGCACCTCCACCGGCGCCAACGGCGACGTCGTGGTGGGGGAGCAGCAGCTGCGCGCTCTCGCCGCCGCCGCCCGCAGCGCCGAGGACTACGCGCACCGGCTGGACAACCTCCTCGGCGCCGCCTGGGACGCCGAGCTCGAGCCCTACCGGCACGCCGGCGACGGCGCCCCGGTCACCTGGCTCCACCAGGTCGTCTAGCTCGATCGCCGTCGGGGGCGGCCCCCGTAACCCCCGGGCGGTGCCTCGCCTGCACTGGTGAGTCTTCGACCGACCTCTTCCAACGAGCCCCGCCGAGGGCGGAGGACCCCATCACGCCTACCCCACTGGGGGCAGAGCCGCTGGATCCTCAGAAGCCACCGGTGGGACGGCGGCACGCTTCCACCACATGGCGATCGGCTGGCCCGGAGGGTCGGCCGTTCGGTTGGTTGGGGCTAGAGGGGGATGTTGCCGTGGGCGCCGCGGCCGGGGGGTGCGGCGGCTAGGGCTTCGGCCAGGACGCGGCGGGTCTCGGCCGGCTCGACCACGCGGTCGACCACGCCGATCTCCAGCGCCCGGTTGACCCCACCGGCGACCTTCTCGTGCTCGGCGGTGAGCTGGGCGTGCAGCAGCTCGCGCTCCCCGGGCGGGGCGGCGGCGAGCTTGCGCCGGTGCAGGATGCCGACCGCCGCGGACGCGCCCATCACGGCGATCTCCGCGTCCGGCCAGGCATACACGGCCGTCGCCCCGAGCGCGCGCGAGTTCATCGCGATGTACGCCCCGCCGAACGCCTTCCTGGTCACCAGCGTCACCCGCGGCACCACCGCCTCGGCGAACGCGTGCAGCAGCTTGGCCCCGCGGCGGACCACGCCGTCCCACTCCTGGCCGACACCCGGCAGGTAGCCCGGCACGTCCACGAGCACCACCAGCGGCACCCCGAACGCGTCGCACATCCGTACGAACCGGGCCGCCTTCTCGGCCGACGTGGAGTCGAGGCAGCCGCCGAGCCGCAGCGGGTTGTTCGCGATCACGCCGACCGTCCGGCCGGCCAGCCGGCCCAGCGCGGTGACCACGTTCGGCGCCCACTTGGAGTGCAGCTCGAACAGCGGCGTGCCCTCGTCCAGCAGCGCCGTGATCAGCGGATGCACGTCGTACGCGCGCTTGGGGTTGTCCGGCAGCAGGCCGGCGAGGTCCACCGGGCCGATCCCGGTCGGGTCGACCCGGCCGGGGCGGGCCAGCAGCTCGGCCAGCTCGCGGCCGCGGGCCAGCGCCTCGGTGTCCGACGGCGCCACCACGTGCACGACGCCGGAGCGCCGCCCGTGCGTGTCCGGGCCGCCGAGCCGCTCCATGTCGACGTCCTCGCCGGTGACCGAGCGGACCACGTCCGGGCCGGTGACGAACACCCGCCCGCCCGGGCCCATCACGACGATGTCGGTCAGCGCCGGCCCGTACGCGGCGCCGCCGGCGGCCGGCCCGAGCACGACCGAGATCTGCGGCACGCGCCCGGAGGCGCGCACCATCGCGGCGAACACCTGCCCGACCGCGTCGAGCGCCTCGACGCCCTCGGCCAGCCGGGCCCCGCCGGAGTGCCACAGCCCGACGACCGGCACCCGCTCCCGTACGGCGGTGTCGATCGCGTCGACGATGTGCCGGCAGCCGTCCGACCCCATCGCGCCGCCCATCTTCTGCGGGTCCGACGCGTACGCGACCACGCGGCCGCCGGCGACCGTGCCGGTGGCGACGTAGACGCCGCTGTTGTCGAACGGCGCGAGCGGGCGCATCGAGCCCGGGTCGAGGAAGGCGGTCAGCCGTACGGCCGGGTCCCGCCAGTCCTCGGCGTCGTCCACCTCGAGGGGAAGCACCGGAGAAGCCACTGTGCGCTCCTGACTCCTCAGACCCCGCGGACGACGAGGGCCACGTTGTGACCGCCGAAGCCGAAGGCGTTGTTGACGGCGACCGGCACCGGCAGCCGGCGTGGCTCCGAGGACACCACGTCGAGCTGCACGCCGTCGTCGAGGTCGTCGAGGTTGCGGGTGATCGGCACGACGCCGTCCCGCACGCTCAACACGGTCGCGATGGTCTCCACCGCGCCGGCCGCGCCGAGCAGGTGCCCGAGCATCGACTTCGGCGCGGTGACCAGCGCGTGGCCGCCGATGGCGGCGTTGATCGCGATCGCCTCGGCCACGTCGCCGGTCGGCGTCGAGGTCGCGTGCGCGTTCACCGAGACCACCTCGGCCGGGTCGACCCCGGCGTCGCGCAGCGCGAGCGTCATCGCCCGGGCGGCGCCGCTGCCGCTCGGGTCGGGCGCGGTGATGTGGTAGCCGTCCGAGGTGATCCCTCCGCCGGCGATCTCCGCGTACACCCGCGCCCCGCGAGCGGCCGCGTGCTCGGCGCTCTCCAGCACGAGCACGCCGGCGCCCTCGCCGAGCACGAACCCGTCGCGGCCCTTGTCGAACGGGCGGGAGGCCCGCTCCGGCTCGTCGTTGCGGGTGGACATCGCCCGCATCTGGGCGAAGCCGGCCATCGGCAGCGGGTGCACGACGGCCTCGGTCCCTCCGGCGACGACCACGTCTGCGCGGCCGAGCCGGATCAGGTCGGCGGCCAGCGAGATCGCCTCGGCCCCGCTGGCGCAGGCGCTGACCGTGGCGTGCACCCCGGCCCGGGCGCCGAACTCGAGACCGAGCGCCGCGCCCGGGCCGTTGGGCATGAGCATCGGCACGGTCAGCGGGGACACCCGGCGCACGCCGCGCTCCTCCAGGACGTCGTCCTGGCCGAGCATGGTCAGCGCGCCGCCGATGCCGCTGCCGATCACGATCGCCAGCCGCTCCGGGTCGACGCCGCGGACGGTCTCGTTGGGCACCCCGTCCTTGCTCTTGGGCACCGGGTCGAAGCCGGCGTCCGCCCAGGCCTCCCGGCCGGCGACGAGCGCCGCCTGCTGGCAGCGGTCCAGCCGGCGGGCCTCGACCCGCTCCAGCGTGTCGGTCGGTTCGACGGACATCCGGGCCACCAGCCGGGCCGGGAAGTCGCGGGCCCACTCGTCGTCGAGCCGGGTGATCCCGGACCGGCCGGCGAGCATGCCCTCCCACGTCGACGCGACGTCGCCGCCGAGCGGGGTGATGGCGCCGAGCCCGGTGACGACGACGGTGGGCCGCTCACTCATGCAGCCTTGGCCTTCTCGATGTAGGAGACGGCGTCGCCGACGGTCTTGAGGTTGGCGAGCTCGTCGTCCGGGATCTTCACGCCGAAGCGCTCCTCGGCGGCCAGCGCGATCTCGACCATGGACAGCGAGTCGACATCGAGGTCGTCGGTGAACGACTTCTCCTCGCTGACGTCGGCTGGCAGCACGCCGGCGACCTCCTCCAGGATCTCGGCCAGGCCGTCCTTGATCTCCTCGTTCGCCACTGCTTCTCCTTCGTGGGGTGTGATTTCCGTACGGATTGTGCGGGCTACGGGCAGAGCACGACCTGCCCGGCGTACGTCAGCCCGGCGCCGAAGCCGAGCAGCAGCACCGGGTCGCCGGAGCGCACCTCGCCGCGGGCGGCCATCCGGGCCAGCGCCAGCGGGATGGACGCCGAGGACGTGTTGCCTGCCTCGACGATGTCGTCGGCGACCCGCGCGTTGGTGGCGCCGAGCCGGCGGGCGATCGCCTCGACGATGCGCAGGTTGGCCTGGTGCGGGATGAACGCGGCCAGCTCGGCCGGCGCGATCCCGGCCTTCTCGCAGGCCTCCAGCGCGACCGGGGCCAGCGCGGTGGTCGCCCAGCGGAAGACCGCCTGGCCCTCCTGGCCGAGGAACCCGGTCCGGGACGGGATCGTGATCAGGTCGACGCTCTCGCCCGCGCTGCCCCAGGCGACCGGTCCGACCCCGACCTCCTCGGGCGTACGGGCCGGGCCGACGACCGCCGCGCCGGCGCCGTCGGCGAAGATGATCGCCGTCGACCGGTCGTTCGGGTCGATCCAGTCGGTGAGCTTCTCGGCGCCGACCACGAGCACGTTGCGGGCCTGGCCGGAGGTGATCGCCGAGGCGGCCGCGGACAGGCCGTAGCAGAAGCCGGCGCAGGCCGCGTTGAGGTCGTACGCGCCGGGCGAGGCGATGCCGAGCCGGGTCGCCACCTGGCCCGCGGCGCTCGGGATCGGGGTCGGCATCGTGCAGGTGGCGACCATCACCAGGTCGATCTCGGCCGGCGCCAGCCCGCTGGCCGCCAGCGCCTTGCCGCCGGCCGCCACGGCCATGTCCGGGACCGTCTCGTCGGGACCGGCGATCCGGCGGCTGGCGATGCCGACCCGGCTGCGGATCCACTCGTCGCTGGTGTCCATCCGGGCGGCGAGGTCGGCGTTGGTGACCACGTTCGCCGGCTGGTAGTCGCCGAGCGAGAGGATCTTCGCGCCGGCTACCGCGGGCTGGACGTTCATCGGGCCTCCTCGGCCGTGCCGGGCACCAGGCGGGCCAGCGGCTCGCCCGGGTCCACCAGATCCCCGTCCTCCAGCAGCCACTCCACCAGCACGCCGTCGTACGTGGCGCTGACCTCGAGCTCCTCGCGCTTGGTGCGGACCGCGCCGAGCCGGCTGCCGGCGCGCACCCGGGTGCCCTCGCCGATGCCGGCCGCGGCGAACGTGCCGCCGGCCGGAGCGATGACGACCCGCCAGTCCGGGGTGTGCTCGCCCTGGCTGCCCGCCGTCGTCCGGGCGACCAGGGCCTGCGCGGCGGCGAGGTCGTCGGGGGTGCCCAGCCGGACCGTCTCGACGCCGGGCAGCTCGCGGCGGGCGATCCCGGCCAGCGTGCCGGCCGGCGGCAGCTCGATCAGCGCGGTCACGCCGAGGTCGCGCAGGGTCGCCTGGCACAGGTCCCACCGGACCGGCAGGGTGAGCTGGCGGACCAGCCGGTCGCGGACGTCGCCGGCCCGCTGCACGGCGGTGCCGTCGGCGTTGGACAGCAGCATCAGCTCGGGGTCGCGGACCGGTACGCCGGCGGCGACGGCGCCGAAGTGCTCCCGGGCCGGCTCCATGTACGGCGTGTGGAACGCGCCGGCCACCGTCAGCGGCCGCACCTTGCCGCCGCCGGGCGGTTCCGCGGCCAGCTTCTCCAGCGAGTCGGTGGCCCCGGCGGCGACCACCTGGCCGGCGCCGTTGACGTTGGCCGCGGTGAGCCCGAGCGCCTCGATGCCGGCGATCACCTCGGCCGGGTCGCCGCCGAGCACGGCGGACATGCCGGTCGGCGCCAGCGCGCAGGCCGCGGCCATCTCGGCGCCGCGGACCCGGGCCAGCGCGACCGCGGCCTCCGGGGAGAACACGCCGGCCTGCGCGGCGGCGGACAGCTCGCCGACGCTGTGCCCGGCCACCACGATGTCAGGGCTGGCCGCCGGCAGCTCAAGCTCGGCCGCGGCGGCCAGCGCGGTGGCGACCAGCAGCGGCTGGGTGACCGCGGTGTCGCGGATCTCCTCGGCCTCCGCGCTGGTGCCGAGCCGGATCAGGTCGAGCCCGGACACCGCGGACAGCCAGCGCAGCCGGTCGGCCGCCTTGGGCAGGTCGAGCCACGGCTCCAGCATGCCGGGCGCCTGGGCGCCCTGACCGGGGGAGAGGAGGGCCAGCACGTCTCTACCGTCGCGCGGGTCCGGGCGGCCGGACGAGAGCGACGGGCACGAAGGTGGCCGCGCGAGCCTTGTAGGAATCCCACAGTTTCGCGGCGTGTCCCGTCGGTTAGAGGCCGCAGCAGCGGTGGACTTCCTCCTTACCTGCCCTTGTGCCGGACCTTAGCCGCGCCCGGCCAGCGCGCCGCCGTTGACCTGGACGACCTGCCCGGTGACGTGCCCGGCGGTCGGGCTGAGCAGCCAGCGGATGGTCTCGGCCACGTCCGCCGGCCGGCCCGGGCGGCCGTTCGCGGTCTGGCCGATCAGGGTCTCCCGCCGGCGGGCGGTCATCGAGTCCCGGAAGAACTCGGTGTCCTCGACGTACCCGGGCGCGACGACGTTGGCGGTCCCGCCGGGGCCGAGCCGGGCGGCAAGGTCCCACGTCCACGGGTGCAGGCCGGCCTTGGCCGCCCCGTACGAGCCGCCGCCGCGCAGCGCCGCGATCGAGCTGAGCGTGATCACGCGCGCGTCCGGCGTACGCAGCCGGGGCAGCACCGCGGTCGTGAGCAGCACCGCGGTGAGCACGTTCAGCCGCCACTCGTCGGTCCACTCGGCGGCCACCTCGGCCAGCGTGCCGGCCGGCAGCGGCGAGGTGCCACCGGCGGCGTTGACCACGGCGTCGACGTCCGGCCCGACCGCCGCCGCGGCCTCGGCCACCGCCCGCTCGACCTGGTCGGGCTCGGCCAGGTCGGCGGCGACCGCGTGCAGCTGCGCGCCCGGGACCTCGGCCCTGACCGCCGCGACCGTTCCGGCCAGCGGGTCCGGCCGGCGGCCGAGCACGACGACCGCCCAGCCGTCCCCGGCCAGCGCGGCCGCCGTGGCCCGGCCGATCCCGGTGCCCCCGCCGGACACGTACGCGACCCTGGTCATCTCCCGTCCTTCCCACGGCGGTCAGCTCGGCACCATCCTGCCCCGCGGGGACAACGGACTTCCGGTGGGCGTCAGCCCACCGGGACCTCCACCGGCGGCTGCTCGGCCTCGGCCACCACCCGGCGGCGGGGCAGGACGACCAGCGCGACGACCGCACCGGCCGCCGCGCCGGCAGTGCCGGCCACCATGGCGATCGACATCGCGTCGGTGAACGCGTCCCGGGCCGCCGCCACGAATGCCGGCCCGAGGGCGAGGGTGTCGGCGATCGAGTGGCGCGCGGCCTCCGGGACCGCGTCCGGCAGCGACGCGGTGTACTTCGCGGCGAGCACGCTGCCCAGCACCGCGACCGACAGCGCGGCGCCGGTCTGCTGCACGGTGTCGTTCATCGCCGAGCCGACCCCCCGGTGCTCGGCCGGCACCGACTGCATGAGCAGCGTGTACGCGGGCGGGCCCGCGATGCCGCCGCCGATGCCGAGCACGAGCAGCCCGGCCACCAGCATCGCGTAGCCGGAGGCCGGGGTGAGCTGGGTGAGCAGCCCGAACGCGCCGGCCACCACGAGCAGCCCGACCACGATCAGCGTCCGGTCCGGGATCTTCTTGCCCAGCGTCGCACCGAGGGTGTTGAACAGCGCGGCCGCGACCGCGTACGGCAGCAGCGCGAGGCCGGCCTCCAGCGCGTCGTACCCGAGGACGAACTGCAGATACTGGCTCAGCACGAGCAGCAGGCCGCCCGCGGTGAACGAGAGCAGCACGATCGAGAAGCTCGTGCCGCTGAAGTCCCGGTTGCGGAACAGGGCCAGCGGGACCATCGGGTGCTCGCAGCGCCGCTCCCACAGCGCGAACGCGGTGAGCGCCACCGCGCCGACGACCAGCCCGCCGAGCACCTGCGCGGAACCGAAGCCGTGCGCCGGCAGCGAGATGATCGCCCACACCAGCGCGGTCATCCCGACGATCGACAGCAGGGCGCCGGCCGGGTCGGCCGGCCTGGCCGGGCCGCGCGACTCCGGGATCAGCGCGAGCGCCGCGACGATGCCGACGACCGCGATCGGCACGTTGATGAGGAAGATCGAGCCCCACCAGAAGTGGTCGAGCAGGAAACCGCCGACGGTCGGGCCGGCGACCACGCCGATCATCGCGACGATGCTCCAGCCGGCGATCGCCTTGCGCTGCTCCTGCGGCGGGAACACCGTGAACACGATCGACAGCGTGCTCGGCATGAGCAGCGCGCCGCCGACGCCCATGAGCGCGCGGCAGGCGATGAGCTGGCCCGGGCTGGCCGCCATCGTCGCGAGCAGCGAGCCGGCGCCGAAGACCGCCAGCCCGACCAGCAGCGCCCGGCGCCGGCCGTAGCGGTCGGACAGGCTGCCTGCGGTCAGCAGCAGGCCGGCGAACGCGAGGATGTAGGCGTCGATGATCCACTGCACGTCCGCGGGTGTCGCGGACAGGTCCCGCATGAGCGCCGGGATCGCCAGGTTGAGCACGGTGTTGTCGACGACGAGCACGAGCAGGCTCGCGCACAGGACCAGCAGGATCCACCAGCGGCGCGGGTGTCCGGAGGCGGTGGCCTCGTACGGCGTACTAGTCATGTCGAACACCGTACGAGTCGGCTCGTACGGTGTGCAAGTCGCTTGTAGGATGTTCGCCATGAGGGGATCGGTCTGGACCCGGGAGCGGCCGGCGGCGGCGCCGCGGGAGACGCTCAGCCGCGCGCAGATCGTGCAGGCCGCGCTGGAGATGCTGGACGCGGACGGGCTGGCCGGGCTCAGCATGCGCAAGCTGGGCGCGAAGCTCAACGCCGGCGCCACCAGCCTCTACTGGCACGTCCAGACCAAGGACGACCTGCTCGAGCTGGTGGCCGACGAGGTCTACAGCGAGATCGACGTCCCCGGGGCCGAGCTCGCCGGCTGGCGCTCGGCGGTCACGCTGTTCGGGCACAGCTTCCGGGCGGCGATCCTCCGCCACCCCTGGTTCACCGAGATCGCGACCACGACGCCGAGCCTCGGCCCGAACGCGATCTCGCTCAGCGGGCGGCTGTACGCCGTGCTCCGGACGGCCGGCTTCACCGGCCTCGACGTCGACATGGCCATGGGGGTCGTCATCACGTACGTGCTGGGGGTGACGTCGGCCGAGACCTCGTGGCGGGCGGCGATCGCCCGGTCGGGGCAGTCGATGCGGGAGTGGATCGACGACGCGACCGCCAAGGCGGTCGAGGTGAGTCGGGACAACGCCGAGATCCAGGAGTCGCTGCGGGCCCGCCGCGGCGCCGACCCCGAACTGCTGCAGGAGCGGATGTTCGCCTTCGGCCTCGAGTGCGTGCTCGACGGCTTCGCCGCCCGCGTCGGCTCCTGACTCAGCCCTGGTCCGCCAGGCGGCCGAGGACGAGCGCGAGCTGGAGGGTGAGCAGGTCCCTCGGGTCGGTCGGGGCGCGGCCGCACACCTCGGCCACCCGGCGCAGCCGGTACCGGACGGTGTTGGGGTGCACGAACAGCGCCCGGGCGGCGCCCTCCAGCGTGCTGCCGCTCTCGGCGTACGCGGTGACCGTGTCGAGCAGGCCCGACCCGGCCTCGGCCAGCGGGCGGTAGACGTCCTCGACCAGGGTGTGGCGGGCCTCCTCGTCGCCGGACAGCGCCCGCTCGGCCAGCAGGTCGGAGGCGAACACCGGCCGGGGCGCCGCCGGCCAGCCGGGCACCGCCCGGATCCCGGCGAGCGCGGCCCGGGCCGACGTACCGGCCGCGCCGAGGTCGGCCACCGTCGGCCCGACCACCACCGGCCCGGCGCCGAACTCGGGCAGCAGCGGCCGGGTGCCGGCCATCGCGTCCTCGACCCCGCCGAGCACGACCACCAGCCGGTCGCCGGGCACGCCGGCGAGCACGTCCACGCCGGCGTGCCGGGCCGCCCGCTGCACCGCGTCGAGGACCTGCTCGGGGTGGCCCTTCGGCGCCGCTCCGATCACCACCGCGACCGGCGTCATCGCCGCCCAGCCCAGCGCGCTGGCCCGGGACAGCAGCGTCTCGTCCACGTCGCCGCGCAGCAGCACGTCGACGACCAACGCCTCCAGCCGGGCGTCCCAGGCGCCGCGCAGCTCGGCAACGCCGGCGTACACCTGGGCGGCGGCGAAGGCGATCTCCCGGCTGTAGCGCAGCACCGCCTCCCGCAGCTGGGCCTGCTCGCCGGGCGCGCCGAAGCCCTCGACCTCGCCCTCCACCACCTCGACGGTGACCCGCACCAGCTCGACCGCCTGCTGCAGGTTCACCGACCGGGCCAGCTCCTGCGGGCCGGCCCGGAAGACCTCGGTGGTCAGCCGCGGTGCGTCGCCGGGGGAGCGCAACCACTCGACGAACGAGGCGATCCCGGCCTGCGCGATCAGCATCACCCAGGACCGCTGGTCGGCCGGCATGGCCCGGAACCAGGGCAGCGTCTCGTCCATCCGGGCCACGCTCTTGGTCGCCAGCGCCCCGGACGCGCGCTCCAGCCGGCGCAGGGTGGCGGTCGCCGGCGGGGTGGTGGTCACGGGGTCACCTTGCCACTCGCCGCCGCGACGGTACGGGGCAGGATGGAGGCGTGAGCGCCCCTCGCGACCCCGTGGACGACCTGCGCCGGATCGCCTTCCTCATGGAACGCCGGCGGGAGGCGACCTACCGGGTGCGGGCGTTCCGGCGGGCGGCCGACGTGCTGGCGGAGATCCCGGTCGACTCGCTGCAGCGGCGGGTGGAGCTCGGCACGCTGCGCCAGCTGCCCGGGATCGGGGAGAAGACCGCGGCCGTGGTCGCGCAGTCGCTGGCCGGCCAGCTGCCCGACTACCTGGTCGACCTGGAGCAGGGTGCCGGCGATCCCGTCAACGGCGAGGGCGCGGTGCTGCCCGGCTCGGACGGCCCGACGCCGGCCGGGGTGGCGCTGCGGCACGCGCTGCGCGGCGACTGCCACACCCACTCGACCTGGTCCGACGGCGGCTCGCCGATCCGGGAGATGGCGCTGGCCGCCCGCGACCTCGGCCACTCCTACCTGGTGCTGACCGACCACTCGCCCCGGCTGACCGTCGCCAACGGGCTGACCGCCGAGCGGCTGCGGGCGCAGCTGGTCGAGGTGGCGCTGCTCAACGAGGAGCTTGCCCCGTTCCGGATCCTCACCGGGATCGAGGTCGACATCCTCGAGGACGGCGGGCTCGACCAGGAGGACGAGCTGCTGGCCCAGCTCGACCTGGTGGTCGCCAGCGTGCACTCGAAGCTGCGGATGCCGCGCGCGCCGATGACCGAGCGGATGCTGGCCGCGATCCGCAACCCGCACACGAACGTGCTCGGGCACTGCACCGGCCGGATGGTGACCGGGACGCGGGCGCGTCCGGAGTCCGAGTTCGACCCGGACGTGATCTTCCCGGCCTGCAGGGAGGCCGGCGTCGCGGTGGAGATCAACTCCCGGCCGGAGCGGCTGGACCCGCCGAAGCGGCTGCTCCGGCAGGCGGTCGAGGCCGGGTGCGTGTTCTCGATCGACTCGGACGCGCACGCGCCGGGCCAGCTCGACTGGCTGCCGTACGGGTGCGAGCGGGCCGTCGCCTGTGGCGTGCCGACCAGCCGGGTGGTCAACACCAGGGACGCGGACAAGCTGCTGGCCTGGGCGGCGCGGTGATCGTCCGGGCCGGCGAGCGGGCCTCGACGGTCACCGGCTGGCTCGACTCCCGGCACTCGTTCTCGTACGGGTCCGCGTACGACCCGGCGAACACGCACTTCGGGCTGCTGCTGGCCTGCAACGAGGACCGGGTGGCCGCCGGCGCCGGGTTCGCCGAGCACCCGCACCGGGACGTGGAGGTGGTCACCTGGGTGGTGTCCGGCTCGCTACGGCACGCCGACGACGCCGGGCACCACGGCGTCGCCCGACCGGGCGTGGTGCAGCGGATGAGCGCGGGCCGCGGGGTGCGGCACAGCGAGTACGCCGGGGAAGAGCCGGCGCACTACGTGCAGATGTGGGTACGGCCGGCCGAGTTCGGCGGCCCGCCGCGGTACGACACGGTCGCGGTGGGGCCGGGGCTGACCGAGGTGCGGCCGCTGCGCCAGCCGGACGCGGTCCTCGTCGCCGGCAGACTGCCCGCCGGCGGCACCGCCATCCTCGCTCCCACCGCCTACCTGCACCTGCTCGTCGTCGCAGGCACCCTCCTGCTCGACCCGGCCGCTTCCGGTCCCGCCGCAGCTGGCGCCGGCGACGACCGGGGCCCGTCGTCGGCCGGCCGCGCGGGCCCTGCCTCGTCGCCCGCGGACGCACGCGTGGCAGGCGGGGCCGACGGGGCCCGCGGGACCGGCGAGGGCGGCGAGGGCGGCGAGGGCGGCGAGGGCGGCGAGGGCGGCGGGGCCGGCGGGG
>Ga0207702_10001593_pt1 | contig 22453 bp, 36 predicted proteins | sample KBSCornC62_FD_184302 | JGI IMG/M metagenome (GOLD analysis project Ga0207702, IMG submission 184302) | Corn rhizosphere microbial communities from Kellogg Biological Station, Michigan, USA - KBS Corn C6-2 (SPAdes) (version 2) | ecosystem: Host-associated > Plants > Roots > Rhizosphere > Soil ...
CGCAGCAGCAGGCGGAGCTGCAGAAGATGAAGGCGGAGACGAAGAAGAATGAAGCGCAAGCGAGATTCGAAGCCGCTGGTGTCCCTCTGCGTCAAGCGGAGGCGAAGGAGCACGATGCGCGCGCTGCTGCAATTGGCAAAGCAGGCGGTAAGCCTCCACCGGCAGCAGAAGTGAATAACGCAAAGTCGCTTATCCAGGCGGACTATCCTGATGCGGATCCGAAGGGATATCAGCTGTATGCGACGGAGGTGGCGGAGAGGGCAAAGGGACTGATGGCCGCCGGGCAGACCCGAGATGAGGCGTTCCAGCAGGCGTACAGTGAGCTGAATGATAGCGGGAAGCTGAAGAACCTGCCGAAGAAGGCGAGTGCGAAGGAACAGCAACAGGCAGCAGCGAAGAACGAGCTGGTCGAATCGATCGATGATCTGATCAGCGATATGGAAGCGAATCCGGGAGCGGCAGGTCTAAAGGGCAAGCTTGGAAGAATCGGTGAGTTTGCTTCCACATCAACTGGCATCGGGGATCAGGACACTCCGCTGACTCGCATTGTATCTAAGGCACAGATGATCCAGACGCAGGTTCCGAAGGCACTTACCGGCAGTGCGCGGAGTGCGAAGGATGAGCGGGAGCTGACAGCTGCGCTGTCGGATATCACTCGGCTAGGTACGAATGATCCGCTGTATATTACCAAGCTGAAAGCCCTGCGGGATCGGCTGGCGGGTGGAGGTGATAACACGATTAAGGGCAAGGGGGATAAGACCGAATCCTTACCAACCTTCAGTACAGAGCAGGAGGCAGCAGCTGCAGCCCGAGCAGGTAAGCTCAAGAAGGACACTAAGGTTATCATCAACGGCGTTAAGGGGACTTGGCAATAATGGGCTTCGTACCTGATTCTACACCGACACCAGAATCCGCTCCCCCGATTGGACCTGCACAGGGCAAGTTCGTCCCCGACTCGCCAGGTACTAAGGCGACGCTAGGGGCAGTGGCTAAGGGAGTAGCAAACCAAGGAAGGGCCGCGGACCTGATGCTGACGGAATCGTTCCAGCATCATCCGCCTGCTGCTCCTAAGCTCAGCAAGCTGCCATTTACTCACCAGGCGATTTTGTCCATGATGGACAACAAGGCGGAGAGGCAGGCTTTCCTTGAGCAGCAGTATGGAAAGGGATCGGTCACGGAGGATTCGAAGGGACTGATCGTCAAGGGGAAAGACGGGAAGATGTATCGGGGGTCGAGCAGCTTCATGGCTACCTTGGTAGGAGATGCCCCGGAGACCACGCTAGGGATTGCAGGGGCCGCGGAAGGTGCAGCGGGGGGAGCAGTAGCGGGTCCTGCAGGTGCCTTTGTGGGAGCGGTTGGAGGTGCGATTGCAGGTGCGGCTGGAGGGAAGACGATTAAAGAAGGGGCGAAGGCTGCCGCCGGTCTGTATCGGAAGACGCCTGGGGAGTATGCGAGGACGATTGTAGGAGCGGGAGAAGCTGGCGCGGAAGGAGAGGTTGGAGGAAGAGTGGTTGGAGGAGCGATAGGGAAGCTGACGAGAGGACCGCTGCCGAAGCTGATCACCGGTGCTACAGATGAGACCCGGACGATGACGGATAAGGTGCTGAAGGGAGGCGCACGGCCACCCGCCCAGTCCACCATGCCGGATGCGAAGAAGCTCCAGCGAATCGCCATCCTGGCGGATAAACTGAGTGGCCCGTCGAAGGCGATTGATAGGGCGAATCGGGGATACTTGAAGGATGCTGCAGGCAAGATACTCGACAAGGTCGGCCTGCGCGGGGGTGTTAAGCAATCGACGCTGAAGAGCATGGAGGGAACGGAGGCTGCGCTCAATACGCAGCAGACGGGGCAGATGATTCAGCAGGCCGCCCTCACTACCCTACATTCTATTCAAGGCAGCAAGCAGGTTGGAGGTCGGAAGATCGAAGCTTACTTGAAATCCCTCGCACAGAACTCCCGTTCGCCGGAGGATGCGTATAACTGGTTGGTACACGGGGGGCAGACGGATCGACTCGATCAGTTCTTTCGGATTATGGGGAAGAATTCACAGGTGACGGAGGCGGTGCAGCAGCAGGCCCTGCGGCATGCGTTTGCAGGGGCGATGGAGGAGGCTGGGGAAGGAGGGATGAAGGGGATTAGTGGATGGATGGCGCAGTTCACAGATAAGCAACAGAAGCTTCTCTTCCCCGGTGGGCTGCATGAAGATCTGCGGACGCTGGATAAGGAGATCAAGTTCCTCTATCCTGGGATGAAGGACCCGAGCATGGCGGGTATGACCTCTGGTGCGATGATGCAGAAGAAGTTCTACGAGCGGTGGTACCATCAAGGAGTAGGGGCGCTGTACCGCGCGTTCCTGCAGAACCCGACAGTGATTCGCCGGCTAGCTATCGGCTTCAAGGGTGACTCCCGGCAACGAATGGCTGCCCGAACTGGACTGCGGGAGATGTTCTACTTCGGCGCACTGGAAGCGAGCGAGCCGGATCTGGATAAGGACCAGAAGAAATGAAGGTTCTGATCATCGATACCGTCGGGTCGGCGGGGCTGGACCTGGCAATGAGGGCACAGGATCATGGACACGCTGTTCGGTATTACAATCTCCCCAAGGAGTGGGATACAGGCGAAGGGCTTGTCGATAGAGTTCGTGAGTGGGAACCGCTTATGGATTGGGCTGACCTGGTCATCCCCACAGGGAACAACCTCTACGAAGCTGCCCTGGCGCCGTATTTTGGTAAAGGGTACCCGATTTTCGGTGCCAATGCTAAGGGTGCTGAACTTGAACTGGATCGGGAACTGGGGCAGCGCATCCTCGAAGATCACGGAGTGCAGGTCGTACCGTATCACACTGTTAAGGATATCGACGAAGCGCTGGGGATTGTGTGTGAAACTAGAAAAGCTTATGCGATCAAGCCCTGGGGCGGCACTACTGATAAGGCGCTGACCTGCGTCGCTAAGGACGCTGACGAGGCAATCTTCATGCTCAAGCGCTGGCAGACTGACGGCCTCGACGGACAGCTGATGCTGCAGGAGAAGATCAGTGGCGTGGAAATGGGCATTGCCGGTTGGTTTGGCCCAGGAGGCTGGAGTGCAGCTCTCGAAGAGAGCTTTGAGCATAAAAAATTCCTTGTTGGTGACCTCGGCTGTAATACTGGCGAAATGGGGACGGTAATTAGGCATGTCAAACGATCCAGGCTCTTTACAGAGGTATTGGAGCCAGTCACAGACTATCTCCATGCTATCAACTATGTCGGAGACTGCTCTATCAACTGTATCATTAATGACGATGGAGCTTGGCCCCTCGAGTTTACTTGCCGACTGGGCTGGCCCGATTTTGCGATCCGGCAAGCTGTTATCGAATCTGACCCTGTGGAATGGATGGCTGATTTGCTGCGCGGCACAGACAGCCTCGAAGTCTCGACGGACATTGCGGTAGGTGTACTACTGGTGCACGGGAACTTCCCCGCCGAGGGGGAGGATAGGTACTGGTCTGGGTACCCGATCTCCGGTATCGAACAGCGGATCGCTCATCAACTCCACTACCAGCAGATGAAGTTTGGAACCATCCCTACCCTGATAAATGGGGAGGTGAAGGATGTACCTGCAGACGTTACTGCTGGTAACTATATTATGGTCGTTAGCGGCACTGGTCGGACTGTGCGAAGCGCTCAGAAGGACGCGTACGGAGTCATCCGGCAGTTGGCTATTCCTAGTAATCTTGGTTACCGTACTGACATTGGTGATCGACTGGCTGATGATTTGAAAGAGCTGCAGGCGGGCGGGTATGCGAGGGGGATGGAGTTCTAATGGGCACTACACCGCAGAAAGGGAGGGCTGACTTCCTCTCTCCCGGGGACTTTAACGCGGTCTGCTCCATGTGCGGGCGAAAGCGGAAGGCCTCCACGATGGAGAAGAATTGGCAGGGGCTCTACCGCTGCCCGGAGCATAATGAACCCCGTCAGCCGCAAGACTTCGTCCGGAATGTTAAGGATGATCAGAGCGTCCCCTGGGCTCAGTTGCCTCAGAAAACCTTCACTGTCCTCTGTACTCGCAACGGAGTCTCCGCGATTCCGGATGCGGCGATGCCTGATTGCTCAATCCCTGACAACGCTGTGTACGACCCCAACGGAGTTTAATTATGGCCTTTTCCCCACAGAATTTCATTCCTAAGCTCGGACCGGCGATCAAGGCCTCTTGGCTCAACGGCGTTGATCTGCTGGTTAATCTGGTCTTCCAAGGGGCGAATTCGCCCCCGACCGCTCGCGCGGCACTGACGCAGGATGCTCCACTGGAGATACCCAATGGTGGAACTGCTGCACGGACTGCGGCAGATGCGAGAGCGAGCTTGACAGCGGATGAGCCGCTAGAGGTATCGAATGGAGGAACGGGAGAGAGGACAATTACTGATTTCCTCAATTCTATCTTCCCCTTTATGTTCAAGATCATCAATCCCCAAACGGTGCAGGAAGCTGCGGTAGGAGTAGTGCCGAGCAATTATAGCTGGCCTGCAGGCGACCCTCGGCGGTTTGGCGCTGTGCTGGATGGAGTGACTGATGATACACCTGCCCTGAATGTCTGGGCGAGTGTAGGCGGGCGACTTACCTTCCCCCCTGCTATGACGGCGCTGATTAGCAGTTCTATCAACCTAGTCAGCAATACTACGCTTATCGGCTCGCAGGGTTCAACCATTCTTTGCTCGACGGCTAATGTTAATCACCTAGTTGCGACCTTCAAAAGTGGGATAACGATCAGTGGGATGCATCTTAAGCAAACGGTACTCGGTGGCTCTTCCAGCATCGCAGGCATATTGCTGGATCGCTGCACGCACTGCTTGGTTAGTTCGAATGAACTGGAAGGAATGCAATTCACTGGCATCTGGATTCCGGGCTCACAGTATTGCACGATAAAAGAGAACTACCTGCACGATGCGCTGGGGAAGGGATCGGGAACGGGAGATATTGACCTAGCGAGCACGACGCTTCCTGCGAAGTACAATGTGATCGAAGGAAACTTCTGCTTCGGGGGGAATGAGTTTGGGATAGCAGTCTGGGACCCGGATAGTGGAGTGATTCCTGCATATAATATCGTGACGAATAATCGAGTCAGCGGATGTACGGGGTATGGAATACTGGTGTACATGCCCACTGCAGCGGATACGTTTAATCAGGTGATCGGGAATAGTGTTCAAGATGTGACGGGTGGATCAGTGCCGTCAGGGAATTCTAGCTCCGGGGCCGGAATCTATGTAGTGGGCGCGGGGATTGGCGGAACGATAGTTTCGGGGAATGTTATCAAGAACTGCTGCATCTTGACCCAGGACACTACCCTAGCGCCGGCGGGCATTGGTGTAAGTGGTTCGGCGGTAGCTTCCGCTCCAATCACCGTGACAGGGAATGTTATCTCTAACATGACACAGTATTGGGGGATACTGATCACCGGGTGCAGGGGGGGAATAGTCTGCGCATCGAATACTGTGAACATGCCAGCGGTAAATGCGAATGGAGACGGGATTAAGATTGCTAATAGCTCGAATGTGGTGGTGAAGGGAAATACGATTACTCTGGTAACCACTACCCAGCCGCAGATCGGGATCTCTCTCTTCGCACAGGGAGCGGCGAATACGAACATCTCAGTAGCGGATAATACAATTACTGGCGGGCACTCTTCGCAGATCAGAATGATTCAGAGCGGAGGGAGTAGTAATACTGGGGTGTCGATTACAGGAAATCATTTGACCGGAGGCGATGCTTCGTGTATTCCGCTAGTGTTTGATACCCTGGCCGCCCAGAATGTACTGGTGGCGAATAATAACATCAGATCGAGTGGGCCGCCGGCTATTCAGCAGACCAGCTGCAGCGCCGTCCGATACTCGAACAACTTTGTGCTGAGCTCTGGAGCGATAGCTCTCTCGTTCAACGGAGCGAATATCGGAGGGTTTTATGATAAGAGTAATACTGGTACCGGACTGGATGGCGCGGTGCTGAATCAAGGAACAGGGATGATCATTCATCAGTTTGGCTTGGCGGCCCCCGTCGCGGGAGTATGGGCAGTAGGGGATACGGTGCGGAACATCGCCCCCTCAGTTGGTGGAGTACTAGAATGGGTCTGTGTGACTGCTGGGCTAGGAGGCAGCAGCGCAATATTCAAGACCATCTCTAATACTTAAGGAGAGTGTAGTGTGGGATGCGATCTTAGAAACAATATTTGGGACACTGACGAAGGAACAGAGGACCTTTATCATGAGAGGAACTTGGGTAGCTGTAGTTTCTTTTCACATGGTTTGGGTTTGTGGCTGGGTGGGCTTTGCGGGACTTGAAGCGCCGTTTGCAAAGGCAGCGGACCTGAGCAAGGCGAATATGAATCTATCGCAGATTTCGAAGCAGTTGTTGGAGGATAGAGTAGAAAGGCTGGATCTAGCGATCCAGACGGTGAGGGGGCAGCAGTGTAGGACGGCGGTAGATTCACCTGCGAGGCAGAACTATACGGATAGGCTGAATGAGCTGTATAGGAAGTACAAGGACCTTACCGGCACCGACCCCCATGTTCCAAGATGTGATGAAACCTAGAGGAGATGATGAAGATGAATAGTCCAGACCCCTTTCCACCAAATTCCGCTACGCCATCGAATAGCACGATAGCGAGTGTGGGGATAGGTATACCGCTCGCGACGATTATCTCGTGGGTGGTGAGCTTGACTGGTGTAGTGATGCCTGGGCCGGTAGAAGCGGCACTGGGGGCGGTTATTTCCGCCGCGGTAGGGTACTTCTTCCTCGGCGGCAAAAAGGAGCATACGACGTGAAGAACTTTTTCTTGGCTGGTGTGCTGATAATGATTACAGCGTGCGCTGCGCTGGGACTATCCACCCCCCAGGGCTTTGATCAGCAGCTCGCCCAAGCCTACGGCGTGCATACGGCTGTTGTGCAGACTGCGAGTCAGTCGCTGGATAGTGGGGCGATGTCACAGGAAGATGGAAGGCGGGTATATCAACTTGCTCAGGACTCCCGTTCGGTGCTGGATGCGGCGAAGGCTGCTGAGCTGGCGGGTGATCAAGCGGGGGCGCAGAAGAATCTGGTACTAGCGCTTACAGGGCTGAATGCGCTGCAGAGCTTTTTAACTTCGAAAGGAGTGAAGTGATGGGAACAGCAATCACGTTGGGAGAAGGGATTAGCTTGGTGATCACCCTCCTGGAGAATGCGTCGAAGATCAGTGCGCTGATCCAAGCAGCACAGGCCGCCGGCCAGAAGAATCTGGACGAATCGGCCTGGGCGGCGATCAAAGGAACAGACGACACTGCAATGGCGCTGCTGGCGAAGCAGCTAGGAATCGGCGTGCCGCCGGTGACGGGCTGAGTTACTGGGCGAGATCGTTCTTTCCCTCCAACGCACGGTTGATGGAGCAAGCGATCTCCTCTTTGCCCCCCAGGACATCGAAGGACTGGAAACCCTGGGGGGTGAGGAGAGTAGTGACGATTCGGGTAAGCAGCGGGTTCTCCGGTGCCCCCATGACGCAGCGGATCTGGTCCGCTTTGAAATAAACCTCCTGCTTCCCAGGCATTTCGGTTAGTTTGATTAGCATGTAAGCTCCTGTGATTGAGGCGCCGGTTATGGATCGATAATAGGCGCCGTTATTGGCAACTCTGGCAATTTCGCCTTCAGATAAACAACTCCCTTGTGGTCAATCCGCTCGATGAACCCCGCCTTCAGGGCTCCATTGACGACCCCCTCGAAATTTCGGATATCAGGGAACGCTGAATGAACGTGTGCGTATGCCTCTGGGTACGATACCTGACCTCTTTTATGAATGAACCGAATGAAGCGCTCAGCTTGGACTGACTGGCTTGTTCGTCCAATACGTGCAAAGACCTTTTGCATATCCCTCTCAAGATCAGTAACCATATGGGAGGCCATAGAAAGATCTTCCGCCTCCACAATGAGGTTATTATGTCTCGCTGCAGCGAGGACCATAGCAGTCTTGTGAATGTGGGTCTGTTTTCGAGAAAGATATCCACCAAGACGATCATCGTCGAGCTCGTCTGGCTTATGCTTCCAATGAAATTGGTACCAGTCCTCCCCCCAAGCGAACGCCTCGGGAGTGAGGCGATACGGTCCGCAGATATTGTTAGCGATGTCTTCCAGATCCGCCACGAGAGCGTTTTGGACTGAATAAAAATCTGCGGGTGCATGCTGCGAGGGGTAAGCCACGTACTTGTCTTTCTGATCTGCATAGACGAACAGGCACCGTGAGGTGAACCCGCCTCCGATTACGTATTCAGGGAAGTTGCCGGCGATCCACGCAGGAGTGGTGCAGGCGATGAGGTTGATCCAGGGGTTTTCGATGTTATCGGTGCCGTTTCCCTTGGTCATTTTCTTGAAATTGCCTTGCTTGCCGTCCCATAAGTTAACTAACAAATCTATCATGTCTCGGTCTGCGGGGTTTACCAGATTTCCAAACTCGGAGGAGGATAGTGTCAGAGCACACTGGGGTAGCCATATCGATTCTCCAGTTTCGTCTTTCATTTCGAAAGCTTCGTTGGATTCTGCAAATGCACTTGATAAGGCTTGCCAGGTCACGATGTCCGGCCCGAATTTGATACCAGGTACCTTCCTCAAAAGGGCCATGGCAATCTCCGCAGTGGTAGACTTGGCAACGATACCGGGCGGAGCAACCATGACAATGTACATATTGACGTGCCAGCGGAACAGCTTCATGTCCATCCATACTCGTCTCCTTAATGCGCCAGCAATTGCAGAAACCCCGCTCCAGAAGTGCATCCGTGCGGGGGCTTCGGAGAAGCTGGCGTACTGCACATAGGCGGTAAGCCAGTCGGGGAAGTTTCTACTCAACAGTGACCCCAGCTCTTGGTAGATGTCTTAATGTTGACTGGGATGATCAGCGGATCTTCATACGGTATAACAACCTTCGCGCACTCACGGATCTTAGGTAGAAGTTCCGCAGCTCGATGGGTAGGAAACTGGCCAGGTAAGGAGTCATGCACTTGCATAAGGATCTCGACTTCAGGGATCTCACGGTTAATGCGCTCCCATGCTTTGTTGATTACAATGGAAGTGTGCGACTGAGGAATCCATCCAATTGCTTCGTTGAGGGCATTCTCCACTCGATCGAAGATGTACCATCGATACCCGAAACGATTTTCAACGTATCGCCTTGCGGAGATCTGAGCCTGAACACGTTTGTGCCATACGCGGATTCCTGGATGAGCTCCAAACCAGATGGACTGAGCTCGCTCAATCTCTGCAATAGTGCGTCCTGTATGTGCTGCCATAGTTCGAGGCTGTCCGCCGAAGTTAGTCCCGTGGCAAAAGACCTTCGCGAATTCTCTAGTATACTCATGTGGACCTCTGTGTGTTTCGTAGCGCGGGTGGGTTTCGACCAGTTCCTCTAGTGGTGGAGGTTCCTTGCCAGTAATAACAAAAGCGTTAAGGAGATGAATATCAACTCCCATCCGCATAGCTGCTTTAAGCTGCGCATCGTCGGCTTCCCAACATACAGTAAATAGATCTGCCCGCTCAAGATCCATATCAAACCAAGTATAGCCAGGATCCGGTATGAAAATCTCGCGTATGTTTGGAAAGCTATAAGAGTCGCCAAATCCAGCAATAGCACCGCGCTGCTTAGCTTTACCCATCGACTTAGATTTCTTCGACGGGATGTTTTGGAGGTTAGTGCCGCTTCCAAAAGCGTTTTCAGAGGAAGAGAGGCGATAGGTCTTCGGGGCGGATGCGCCACTTTCGGATCCTCCTATGTTGTAAGAGCAGCGCATACGACCGTCGTAATCGAGGCTGCGGCAAAGGAAATTAGAGAGAAACTTACCCAGCGTTCTGATGTCAGCAATGCAATTGACAAGAGGCTTGATAAGAGGCTCAATGCGAACCAGCTTAGTGAGAGCCTCGTCATCCAGCGTAATATTGCCTGGCTTACCCTTTTTCGCACGCTTCCGTTGCACTGGCAGTCGAAGATCGCTGTAGAACAGCGTGTGCATCTGTTTAGGTGAGTCGGGGTTGAGGGGGTGTCCGAGGACACGGTTGAGGAAGGCGAGTCGCTTATCGGTGGCATCTTGCACCTCCATTATTAGTTGATCGCGGCGAGCTCTATCGATGCGAACTCCACGCTGCATGGTACGGAGGACGGGCCAGAACATCGATTGTTGGAACGCGTGCACTTGCTGAAGACCCATCTTCTCGATGGTCTCAAGCTCCACCATGCCAACTTCATCTGTGTAGACGCAGTCCAGGCAGTTATATGTCCACCACTGCGTTTCGTCCGCTTCGGAGGTGGGGTCGATGTTTTTACCTTCGTCTTTCCAGTAAACGTAATATTGCGCATACATACTCGCTTGGAAGTCGAGAGACTTCCGCATGTCGCTGAAAATGGAGTGCTGGGAGATCATCGTGTCCTGTACGACGTTCGGGCAGAAGAGCAGGTGGCGGATGAAGTACTGGCAGTCGTAGAGGATGTTCTGGCCGACTACGAGGGCGTTTTCCCCGGTAAGTAGCCGATAGAGGACCCACAGGATTGAACACTCTTCGTCTTCAGTCCAATAGCCCTTAGGCCGTCCGACGGCCATGAGAGGAATGCAGATCGCATCGAGAGCAGTATACGAGATTCCAATGCACGCAATGTGTCCTGCTCTTGTTTCGATGTCAACGGAAAGTCGTATCCGCTCACCTCCTCGAGTTCGATGGAGAAGGCTAGTAAGCACGTGCATGACTTTTTCATAGGTAGGCCTTACGTCGAAGCGCCAGTTAGGTTTTGGATAAGCTCTTCCGTCGGCATAGAGCGCAGCTCGACGGAGATCTGCAACTGTAATGTTTCGCGCGGACCAGTCTCGAAGAACGTAAGCGGGATGGTAGGTAGGTATAACCTTGCAGGCAGCAAGGGTACCAGAAGACGAAGGATACGGAATGTCCGTATGCAGCATAGACCCGCGCCACTTCTTAATTCCCTGCAGTCCTGTAAGTGCCCACATTGACACATTGCCGACAGGGATAATGATATTTGGCCGGACGGTGGTGATCTCTTGCTTGAGGAGTTCGTATCCGGAGTAGAGTTCGGGGGTGACATAGAGTCCTTTGAGCGGACGGTGCCGCGCTTTGTCGATACATTTAGACTTGGCCGAAGTAACGGGTTTACCTGCTTTAGTGCTAGCAATGTACGCGGAGATATCGTTGGAGGGAGGGCGGATTCTGGCCACGTTAGTGAAGAAGACTTTTTGCGGGTCAATGGATGCGCTCCTGAGCATTTGTTCAAGCTGCCAGCCGGACGGGCCGACGAAGGGAGCGCCCTCGGCCTCTTCTCGCTCGCCGGGGGCTTCTCCGACTACCATGATCCTCGCATCGGCAGGGCCGCGAGGAGGCACTATGCGAGCTGTCACAGGTCTCTCTCCGCCGCTTTCACTATTTCTTGAGCGTCGTTGACTAGCTCTTCGGGATTTATGATATACCCTGGCTGCCATTGTATACCTGTACATAAGCCTTGGACAACAGCCACAAACAAGGCCTCTCGTACTGTCATTGCGGACGCTGGCATGTCCCAATTGATCTTCATTTCAGCCCCGCTAGCCGCTTGGCGGCGATTCCTGCTGCGGCGGCGTCGAGTTCGATGCCGGTGGCCCGGCACTTAAGGTCGTGTGCAGCTGGGAAGATCGTTCCCGTACCACAGAACGGATCCAAGACACTGTCTCCTGGTCGAATTGACCTTCGCAGGAGATCTTGATAGAGAGCGATAGGCTTTTGAGCTTGGTGTCCAAGGTTGGTATCCGAAGGGTAAGTGAGTACATCTCCGTATATTCGCGTGACATTTTTGTTACCTTTGCGGGCGTAGAGGCAGAGCTGGTACTTGCGCTGCGGGCCACCGTCTACCCAAGGGGTTCGCATGGCGGTGGGGTTGACTGCGATAAGGGGGGTTCGGAAGCATTTGAAGCCAAGACCTTCGGCCCAGGCTCCAGCTACGATTTCTTTCAGCTCGCCGAAGCGATCAATATCACAAAAGATGTAGAGATGTGCCTCAGGCTTAGCTAGCCGGTCAATCTCCTGCATCATACCTATCATCAAGCGCTGCCAATTCGGATAGCTATCATCGTAGAAATGCGGCTGCGCCTTCCCGTCGCTGTCCCCGAAGTCCTGCGCATCGATGCCGTAAGGAGGGTCGGTGAGGATGACATCGAAGCTAGCGTCGGGGAGGGTCTTCATCACCTCAAGACAATCTCCCTGCAGCAGCGTGTGCGCCGAAGTGGTAAAGGTTGCCCCCACGCTTCGGCCAAGCTCCGCATGACGCTTGTTCTCCTCATCCCGCTTGAGCGCTTTGAATGCTTCCTTGCGGGTCTTGGCAGCAGCGACTACCGGGTTCTCGAGATGCTGGCTGAGAATGAGGTCCTGGCGGATGTTCTCTTGGTACTGGCCTTCGGAGGTTCCGCTGACCTCGACGGCAATGGTGGCGGGAGTGGGAATAGGAGTGCCTTTCCGCTCGGCCTGCAGGCGGCGGAGTTCGTAGAGCTGGCGGGTGGCAGCAGCTTTCTCCTTCCAGTCGAGATCTACCCGGCGGATGTTCTCTTCGAGTTCGATCTCGAAGGCGAGAACGGGGTCGATCTCCCCGAGGTAGGTGCAGGGGACGGAGTTTTCAGGAATGATACGATTGCCGCAACGAACCTCCTGACCGAACCCCCAGCAGATGTCGAGGGCCTTGAGGCGGCGTTCGCCGGCGACTAGTTCGATAAGGCCGTCGGGGTTCTTGCGGACGACAATAGGATGTATGAGACCACAATCGGCGATGCTGGCAGCGAGCTCCTGAATAGTCTCGGGGGTGAAGAGCTTGCGCTGGCGATCGGGGCTGATGAGGATGTCGGTAACTGGATAGACGTGAAGGTTCATGATGCTCCCAAAGGGAAAGCGGGCCGAAGCCCGCCTCCCAGGTGTTGAGGACTACTCGTCGTCGTCTTCGTCGTCAAAGTCGTCGTCGTCGTCCTCCTCGTCGTCACCTTCATCCTCGAAGTCCTCATCCTCCTCTTCTTCGTCTTCGAGGAGCTCCTCTTCAGGATCGCCGTCGATCCCTACCTGTTCAAGGTGATCAGTTGACTTTTCCATTGTTCTTCTCCTCAGCCGATCTTGCTGATTGATTTCACATCTTCGAGCAGGTTCCCGCTCCCTTCCGGGTACTCCCGGAGCTTGAGCATGACGGCTACCCGCCTCCCCTGCATCATGCGAGGGTTCCAGGGCTGCCCCTCCACGTTCGTTCCGGTCGCCTCCCGCAGGATACGCAGACCGACGTTCTTTCCCTTCCCCCAGTCAATCGCCCCGCTCTCGGCTAGATCAACACTCACCCCATACTTGAGGGTGAGCTTGTCGATGCCGATCTTGGCAGCGAGGTCGGGATATTCATCCTTGAGGTTGATGGTTAGGGGATAGTCGAAGAAGAGGTAGGTCTGAGTGGGGTCCTTCTTGCCCTGGGCGGAGCGCCCCTTCACCTCCCCAATCTCGGCATTGTAGGGTCGGTCGGTGGGGAGGTTGTCGCGCTTTTCGCCGGCTTCGGTGGTAGTTGCGTCGAGGTATTGGTCGATATCGAATAGGGACATGGTTAGGATCTCTGGTTAGTTAGAAAGGAATGTCGTCTTGCAGATTCTTGGTGGTGTATGCCTTATTCTCCTCCTGTGGAGTTTGAAGTAATCTGGCTTGCGACCGGTCCTGGGAGGGGAACAGACGCAGGTAGGTAGTCTTACTACCGCGGATGACGATGAAGTCGTTGATCTGGACATCGATGGAGCCGTCGTCGTTGCGCCAAGCAGCCCCGACCTTCGAATTCTTCTCATCGGTGTCGCGGTTTAAGGCGCCGACGGAGTAGTCGGGTTTGCGGCCGCCGCTCATGACTTCACCTTCGCACTCAGCTTCCCGCCCCGACTCATCCACTTGTCGATGATGAGGCGGAAGGAGGGCTGGATACCGTCCGCCACTGGCAGGTTGCGGGTCTTCAGATCTGCCATAGCGTGGGCAGTAGACCAGCTCCACTTCGTTCCTTCGCGAACAGCGAGGATGACGTCAGAAAACATTGGCGGTATAAGCGGAGGAAGTGCCTTGCCGAGAGTTTGGACAGTAATTTTAACTCCTCCGAACACCAAGTCTGTCTCTCTTTCAACATGCCCAATGAGGACGAAGTGACATTTGCACTGATCACAGAGACTCCTAAGGCATTTCTCGACGACGCCTTGCGCAAGGCCCCAGTCAGTCTGGGATCGTAGAGGCTTCGTTCCAATAACCATAGCCATGGCGAAGGACCCCAGCCCAGTGAGTCCATCCATGACAAGCGCCCGATTAGGTCCCCAAGTGCTGACATCCCCGAAGCTAGCTCCAGTCCGTTGATCGTGGAAGTTGGCGAGCTGCTGAAGGACCTGAAGGAAGGGATTGTTGGTTGCACGGTTGAAGTCCTGCATTTTGTAGAGGGAATCCTGGGTCTGGGCACCGATCTTCTGCGCTGCGTCCATCAGCTGGGCGAATGCCCCGCCGCTCCCGGTTCCGAGACGAAGTACGTGCCAGTGCAGGTTGGGAGGGACTTCGAGCCCGCGGTCGGTCCAGTATCCGAGAAGACTCTCAATGCCGGACTCAAGGGCGAGGAAGAAGACCTCCACTCCGCAATCAACAAGAGTGCCGATAGAGTGTGTCTTTCCAGTGCCCGTAGGTCCTTCAATAAGGACGTTGACACCGGAGAGTAGACTGTCGGGATCAGGAACGGTGGTGGATTCATAGTCAGATCTCCCGCTCATTACCGGTAGCGACTGCTCCGGCTGCGTAGGTGGCTTGGATTGGGTAGTTAAGTTGCTGGGTACTGGCATTGCTGTGGTCCTGTCTGGTGAAGAATTGGTCATGGAGGCGGAATTCACGGAGGAGGAGCTCCCGCGGGAGGTAATCGAGTAGGTCCCAGTCGAGAGTCTGGAAGTTCATCGCGGGCTCCTCGAGGAGAGAGCCGGGGACGTAGCGGTGGAACCAGGGGACGCGGGTGTAGGCGCAATCAGCGCACATCTGCCCCCCGACGGCGTGGTGGCCCTTCATCTCCCCGTCATGGGCGGCGGAGAAGTGGGCCCAGCCCTCTAGGCAGTAAGGGCAGTACTTGGCCCAACTGCCGATGTGGAAGCCACGGGAGTCGGTCTCGGGGCGCTCGAATTGGAAAGGGGTGCCGTCGACCTTGGCGTAGATTATCATTCCTCCTCCTTTCCGTAATCTTCATCGTACCCCTGCTTCTGGTAGTAGAAGAAGCAGTCGATCCCCCGACCGTGCTGCTCGGCTTTGTAGAGCCAGTGACGGACGCTCAGGGACCGGACTTTGTCGATGAACTTGATTTCCAAGTTGCGTTCGAGAGATTCGAAGAGAGCTTCGATGGCGAGGTAGTCGTTGTCGTTGGGGTAGAAGAGCAGATCGAGGTCCTTACGTACACCATCCTTGTAGAGACAGCCGCCGGTGAGGGCTACGTGGCAGCCGTACATTGGGGCCAGCTCTTCGACCTTACGACAGAGCTTGATAGCCTCTGCCTGGGTCCAGCCGTTCATTTATGCCAGCTCCTCGCCAGCGGGTGATCGATCTCCTTCCCCTTCACCGTCCGGCGCTGGCGGTTCAGCACTCGGACGGTCATGAGATCGGTTTGGAGGGCCTTCATGTGGTGGCAGTGCTCCTGCAGGATGAGCATGGTTGCGTGTTCGGCTTCCTCCGAGCCAAACCACTGGGCTTCGATGCGGATCTGCTTCTCAAGCCCGTATTCGGAACGAGGGTCGTTGGGTTCGTCAGACATGATAGCACCACCTATTGGCAGCATCGCTGCCGGGGCAATGGACGGGTTGGGGAGGAGGAGGGAGGACTGGAGCGTGGACGCAGCTCCGGGCCGCCAGCATCATCATCACCAGCATGATGAAAGAGGCTGCGATGCGGATCATAGTGGCGCGTCCTTGGGAAGGAGGGTTTCGGTGCGGAGGACGGGATCCCAGTGCCGCCGTTCCATCGTCGTTTCGAGGAAGGCGAGCTGGTTCGCCGGCGGGTAGGCACATGCACGCTTGAATGCACAGCCGCCGAAGTCGTCGCAGGCATCGCCGTAGTTGTGCTTGAAACGCTTGTAGCTATATGCCCGCTTTGCGTCGTCGATCCACTCGAGCAGCTCGACATACCACTGATCCACCATCCAGTCCGGGAATTCGTTTATGGACTCCTGGCATTCGTACTTGGTCTTGAGAATTGACACACCTCGTACGACAATACCCTTAATTGGGAGTCCAGCCTGCCGACATCCCCACGTATAGCCAATAAACTGGCCACGAAGTCCCCACTTGTCTCCCCAGCCGCTTCCCAGACTGCTTGTCGTCTTTTCATCGAAGCCCCAATGACTCCCAGCGAAGTTGAGCACTGCGTCAAGTCGGCCTGTATAGAGGAGAGGATTTCCTGTATCTGGGTGATCGATAGGGAGCACTTCAGTGAAGTTGAATTCGATTCCACGTTTGTTTCCTGGCAGCATTACCGGAAATGCTGTGTCATGGTTGAGGGGGTAGTTGTCCCAGTAGAAGATGAGGGCGCCGGCCATGCGGTCTAGGGTCTTGGCGGCGCCACTGCCGTAGAGGGGGGCTTCGAAGTCGCCGTACTCGCGCATGAGGACTTCGACGCCGTTCTGGATGGCAAGTTCGCGGTTGGAGTCGGGTCCGGTGGTGTAGTACCAGTTGCCTGGATCTGTATGCCCGTGCGGGGTTCTGTAATGAGGGCAGCCTTCATCTACACAAGTAGTAGTTGTGCTGCCGGCCCGCCAGTGCTTATACTCACCCATGTAGAACGCGCGGCGGACGGCTTCGCAGCCGGCGGCGAATGCACCGCCGGCCTTCAGATGCACATTCCCGCCGTGGCCCTTCCAGTCCTGGCAGTGGGCGAGGAGGAACTTCGCGGGGCACTTCTTGAGATCGTTGATGATGCTGCTGTCGAACACTTCTGGGAATGGCATGGTTAGATTCCTTGACTGCGTAGGAGTTGAGACATCTTTATTAATTTGTCGAGGGTTAGATCACCGCCGGCGAGAGGGCTTGGCGGTGGTCCTTCCCAGCGGTAATCTTTGAGTATCTCCTGCATGATGGGACCGATACGCTGGGCGAGCTCCATCTGAGCCAGCTGCTTGTTCAGCACCGCGATGTGGGCGATGAGGGAGTTCTGCAGGTAGGTGGGCTTGCCCTCCGCCTGCTTGAGGTGCTTCTTCAGCACCTTCTCGGTCTTGGCGATCTTGCGCTTTTGCGCAGAGATGATCTGTGGTCCCTCCCTCATCCCCTTGGCGATCTCTACGTTCATGGCGTAGAGGAGGTCGCCGTCGTGCTCATCCTTCTCGAGGATGGTGATGAAGATCTTGCCGAGGACCATGATAGCTTGCTGCTCGTCGGTGGGAGGCTCGTCCTGCGCCGACTCCGAGCCGGTCTCGTCGTAGCGCTTGCGGGCGGTGTCGTCGCATAGCAACTTCTGCGCAGCGTTGATGCGCTTGAATTCAGCTTCGTCGCCCCCACGGTCAGGGTGATTGCGCTGCATCTTCCGCTTGGCGGCCCGCTTGATGTCAGCCTTGCTGGCAGACATCGATACTCCGAGGGTTTCGTAGGGGTTCACTTGATGCTGGTCCTTTTAAATTCGCTGAGTTTGTGCTTGCCGCAGCGCGGGCAGAGAGGATCGATAAGCATGTTCTCGATCTCTATCTGACTCTTCAAGTATCCGCAACCGGGACAGCATCTGACCTGTGTCCGATCGACAGGGAGCCACTCGACTTTCATTCCGTCGCCTCCGATTGGTCGTTCCACTTCGTCCAGTCCACCATCGCCCGGTCGGCGAAGAAGCATACACCGCAGAGCTCGGTGTCGGGCTGGATGTGCCCTTCGACGATCACCGTCGGGGAGTGGCCGCAGAGCTTGCAGTCGGACTTGAAATCAGGATGGTACATCAGCTACCCTCTGAGATGCGACGGGGATGTAGCGGTCGGCGGCAGTCTGGCGGGCGCAGGGCACACACTGGCTGGTGGAGGTGTAACGGAGTGTGCTGCCGCAGGCGTGGGCGCTGCCCTGGTAGAACCGGGCGCCTAAGAGGCGAGCTTGGCGGCGGGCCGCCATTGCTGGCAGCTGCTTCTTCGTGTACATGGAACCCCCTGGTTGCTGGTGGTTGTGGCTAGATTTTGTCCAGCGAATCGAAGAGCGAGGCGACGTTGACAGGGGCTTTCGCCTTCCGCCCGCCGCCAGAGGAGGCCTTGGCCTGCTGGGCTTGAAGGACGGCGTAGCGGTCCTCCCGCATCATCTTGACGGCTTCGCGGAGCTCTTCCTCACTAATCGAGCCGTCGCTCGCCTTCGCGCGGAGGTGTGCCATCCGGGACTGGGTCTGTGGGCTGTACATTTGCGGATTCCTTCAGGTGGTCGAAGTATTGTTGCAGGAGACCGAGGAAGAACTGCTGGTAGCGGCCCTTGGGCACACAGCCCTCGACTTCGCTCCAGAGGATCAGGTCGAGCCGGGCGCGCATGGATTCGGGGAGCTTGAGGTTGAGAGACGTCGGCCGCTCAATGTTGGGGCGTCTAGGCATCGACTGGTACCTTGAATGGCTCCTGCGGCACTAGGATGTCTTCCTTCGAAGCGAAGCGGATGACATCTATCACCCGTACTGAGCCCAGTCCCTCGTGCTGCTGGTAGTCATCTCGTCGGGGGCGGAGGCAGCAAGGGCATGCAATTAGATGGCCAGGTAGAATATCAAGCTCGTAGCCTGTTGCAGCGCCACATACTCTGCAATAGACTCTGTCTCTGGTAATCTCGGTAGAGGTTATCACAGCAGGCACTTCGCCGTTGAATATCTTAACGATGTTCTTGAAGTCGTTGGCCCAGACAGGGTCGCCGAGGTTATACTTTGGCATTGTCGACTCCTTGCTCGGTCATTTCCCCTTCTCCTTCAGCATTTGCCTGTCGATGCGCGAGCGCCAGCCGTCGAGGTCATAGGCGTCGCGGTTGTGGGGCTGGGAGAACCACCAGCGGAATCGCTCCCCGTCGAGGCGCTGGTCAGCGAGAAGCTTCCTAAAAGTAGCTCGGTCTTGAAGGCGGTTGGCGAAGTCCTGGCTAATTCCGAGAGCCAGTTGTCGTTCCGATTCCACCGATCGCTTAGCAGATTCATGCGTGATCTCTCCGAGTAGTGCGTCGAGGGAGGCGAGAGTGACGGGCGGCATTTGCGCTCCGATTCGTTGACGGTGCCGATTATCATACCATAAACGGCGCCGAATGCAAGCCAGCAATGCGTCGATCTCTCATTACTTTTTCAGCTCAAGCTTGAACCGGCCCAAAACATCACCCCGTTTCGGGGAGGGAAGGGAGGCCACAGGATTCGAACCTGCTGAGGCGTCGGCGCAGCCCCGATTACTACCGATATTGACGGCACCCACCGTCGTTAGCCTCCATCTACTAAAAGGAAGGCCCCTTTCGGGGCCATTCCTCCGCCTCTTTCGCCGCCGGTGAGGGGAGTCAGCTCAGTGGGCGGCTACTCGGACTTGCGCGCTTCGAAGCCGGATGCTTTGCATCCTCGCGCTGTCGACAGCTGTCAGCCTGCCGGAATTGCATCCAACTGCGCAAACTGCGCTGCGATGTCGATGTTGCCCGCCTTCGCCAACCGCTCCGCCTCCAACCGCTCGACGATGGGCTTGAGCGGGCTCTGCGGATGGCTGCGCATTGCTTCCTTCTCATCCCGCGACTTCGTCTTCAGCCACGCTTTCAGCGCATCGACCGGCTTGCCGGTCTGTTCGACCAGGGCCTGAAGCAGGATGCTGGTCCCCGCCATCGAATCGCCAGCCACTCGCTCCTTCGCCCACTCACCAGCGTAGAGACGCTCGGCCAAGGCCTCGACATCGAGGTACATGTCCTCGCTGCCGGTCTTGTTGCCCGCCGTCTCGTCCCCGAGCTTCTGCTCAATGCCGTGGGCCGCCAGGGTACCGAGCGTGCTGGTGCCGTCGGTGAACTTGGCAGGCAGCTTGGTGGGGTCGAAGACAAAGGTCTGACCGTGACGGAAGTCGAAGCGGGTGCCGGTCCAGTTGCCGGCTTCGTCGAAGAGGCTCTCCTTCAGCATCCGGCGAGCGCGGGGGGCGCCAGGAGCGCCAGCGAACTCCACCGTCCGGCCATCTGCCATCGTGACGGACTCAAACTCCCGCGCGGGCTTCTTGGCTTCAGCTGCTGCGCCGTTGGCGCCGTTTGTTGCTTGATCGGTCATTTTCTTCTCCAGTTAACTCGAAAATGCACTCTTTTGTTTGCCGGCGGTGCGATCTCCGGGATGGTGAGCATGCCACAATTGGCGGCGGAAGTCAACCCAGTTTTTCAATCTCCCGCTCATACTGTTCCCAATCGATGTTCATGTGCTGAGCGAGGATGCGCTCGATGGTAGTGGCCATGAAGTGCTCCCGGCGGTAAGGGCAGTCCGGATGGTCGCCGGGCTCCGCAACGCCGAGGCTTGTGAAGTGCAGGTCGAACTCATCGACCTGTTGCTGTGAGATGCCCTTCCTGCAGCAGAGCAGCGCCTCTACCAGCTCATGCACGCCGACGAGGAGGATGCTGGTGCTTTCGTGAAAGGGCAGCCTGCTCACCTTCACATGCATGGCTCCGTCCTCGTCCCAGTACCAATCCCCGCAGGTATTGTAGCGCTGATCCTTGTGCTCAATCGTTTCGATGATGATCTTCACGCTAATACTCCTCCCAGAATTCGCGCAGAGCGCGTTTGTAGGCTCGCAGGGCGCGGCGTCGGGCTAGCCAGCGAGCGATGGCCGCCATCATGTCCAGTTCTCCCCGGTGATCTTGCGGTAGTGTTCGCGCCAGAGGCCGAGACGATGCTGCTGAAGCTCTCCCGCAACCTCTTCTTCGTTAGCTCCGTTTGCCTTTATCCACTCCTTATAGTTAGACGTAAAGGATGCGTACTCCGCCTGCCAGATCGACTTCACCACCTCGGAGAGGCCGGGCTTCTTGCTCCTGCCGTCCAGTCCCTCGTAGCCGCTCTTCGGCGCAGCGTTTGCGTGGCACTCCTCGCAGATCGCCATCATCTTCGAATGATGAGCGAAGAAGGGTATTTTGAGGTACTGGAAGCCGTTGCAGGTGGCACAGGTGAACGAGCGCACTCCCTTTCCTACGTTTACGAAGTCGTCGTAGGTGAGGTGTGTCATGGCAGCTCCACCAGCACGCCGACCGCGGTGCCGGAGTCCTCCCTGCCATCCGTATTGCTGCGATCGAAGACAGCGTAGGTAGTGGGGCGGCTGACCTGCGGGTTGTTGGTTTGGGGCTGTTGAACAGGCTTATTAACCGTCCCGAACTCGTCTCCCAGCACACAGTTGTCGTGGTACTGCTCTCGCAGCACGTCACGGGCGGATTTGTTGTTCCATAGAACTGTCTCCACATAGCCATTCGGTGCGCTGTTGTGGTCCTTGATCTGCAGGGTCTTCATGCTAGGTGTCTCCGGTTGTCGGGTAGCGGGCTTCGAGGTCGGCGGCGATGAGCCGGGGCATGTCGTTAGGGCGATTGGCGGGGCGGGCTTTCTCCCAGAGCCGCTTACCGTCCAGCAGCGCAACGCTGGTGATGAAGCGGCCGGCTTCGGCGGGGGTTAGGCCGCGCAGCACTTGCCCATGCACGCGGAAGAGCGGGGCGTCCTTCGGCCAAGCGCTGTTCGCTCTCGCCACTCCGTGGTAGATCGGACGGGGTTTCATTTCCGCTGCTCCTTCGCACGCTCATCATGCGCTTCCGTCCACCACTGCAGACGGGTCTTGAGGACAGGGGCGCCGGTGAGCGGGTTGCGCTGCATGGCGATCATCTTCCCCCACCAGTACGAATACGCTGGCGGGAGGGACTGCAGGTGGCGTGGTAGGCGCAACCTGATGGTCTTCAGCCCGGAGGGCTGACGGTGGGCTTGCCTGCGTTGATAGCGATCCCGATTCGCGAGCTTGCGCTTGAGCCAAGCGAGATGTTGGGGGTTCTGTTCGTTGAATCCTGCGAATGCGCGCATTATGGCTTCCTCCCCGCGCTGATATTATCGATGATGCGGTAGTAATGCGCAGTAGGACTGGTGTAGAAAGCTCGCCCATGCGAACGGCTCTGCAAATTCCAGTCCTTATCCTCTGCGTACGAATACCAGAACGGCGCATCGATGCTCGCCAGCGCTCGCTTCATGGCGAGAGCCTTCGCCCCCAGTGCGAGCCCGATCATGACAGACTCTCCAACAGCTTTCCCACCGCCCAGCCGATCGTCAACCCCGCCCCCAGCACTATCGTGAGTGCGAGAGGCAGGAGGTAAATGAGCACCACTCCGAAGAGGGCGGCGATGAAGAGCACCAGGCGGAGCCTGGCGGCAATCCGGGTCGAATGAATCATCTCATCTACTCCTCTCTGTGTACAACCAGTTGAGCCCCCGCACTACGCAGTTAAATGACGGCCACGTACCGTGGGGGCTCGCAG
>Ga0207702_10001595_pt1 | contig 22439 bp, 22 predicted proteins | sample KBSCornC62_FD_184302 | JGI IMG/M metagenome (GOLD analysis project Ga0207702, IMG submission 184302) | Corn rhizosphere microbial communities from Kellogg Biological Station, Michigan, USA - KBS Corn C6-2 (SPAdes) (version 2) | ecosystem: Host-associated > Plants > Roots > Rhizosphere > Soil ...
TCGTCAGATGTTTTGGGCCGGTCTGGTCGGCCGTGATGAACGGCAGGTTGATTTCGGTCTGCGTGGTCGACGACAATTCGATCTTGGCCTTTTCGGCGGCTTCCTTCAGCCGCTGCAGCGCCAGCTTGTCGTTGCGCAGGTTGATGCCCTGCTCCTTCTGGAACTCGTCGGCCAGATAGCTGACCAGCCGCATGTCGAAATCTTCGCCGCCCAAAAATGTGTCGCCATTGGTCGACTTCACCTCGAACACGCCGTCGCCGATTTCAAGAATCGAGACGTCGAAGGTGCCGCCGCCAAGGTCGTACACCGCAATGGTGCCGGATTTGGTCTTGTCGAGACCGTAGGCGAGCGCCGCCGCGGTCGGCTCGTTGATGATGCGCAGCACTTCAAGGCCGGCGATCTTGCCGGCGTCCTTGGTGGCCTGACGTTGCGCGTCGTTGAAATAAGCGGGGACCGTGATGACGGCCTGCTCGACCTTCTGGCCGAGATGGGCTTCCGCGGTCTCTTTCATCTTTTGCAGGATGAAGGCGGAGACCTGCGAAGGCGAATAGGTTTTGCCGTCGGCTTCGACCCAGGCATCGCCGTTGGACGCCTTGACGATCTTGTAGGGGACGAGCTTCTTGTCCTTCTCGACCATCGGGTCGTCATAGCGGCGGCCGACGAGGCGCTTGACCGCGAAGAAGGTCCGCTCGGGATTGGTCACCGCCTGGCGCTTGGCCGGCTGGCCGACAAGGCGTTCGCCATCATCGCTGAAAGCAACGATGGACGGGGTCGTCCGCATGCCCTCGGCGTTCTCGATGACTTTCGACGTTTTGCCATCCATTACGGCGACGCACGAATTCGTGGTGCCGAGATCGATCCCAATGACCTTTCCCATGGTCCTCATATCCTTCTTTTTGCGGCAGGTTGGCTGGGCCCTGACGGCGCACCTAACCGAACCCCCAACGATCAAATACTCGCGATATTGCGACGGTGAGCCTCATATAGGAGGGGGGGCAGGGCCTGCAAGGACTGGACGCAACCTCGAACCCCTAAATCCCTGCTTCGCGCAAGAAAGTATCGCTGTGTGAGCCCGGCCTGCCGGGCCGGCGGGACAGTCCGCGGGCAGCCGTTGCACGAAGGTTAACGGGAACGCAATCCCCGCGACGGCCTGTTGCCGGGACGGCAAAGCGGCTAAAGCAGGCGCAAGACACGACCCGACTTGAAGCCCGACCTGGCCAGAACTGGCTGACCAGCCGTTGCCGACCCGCCCCGGCCGACCATTGAACGGCCTCAATGCCAACCCAGTGGGTTTTTCATGAAGTCCATTCGATTTTTGTTCGCCCTGCTCGTGGCCAGTCTGTGCCTGGCCCATGGCCTGGTCCTTGGCCCGGCCTTTGCCGCCGACCCGGTGTTCGCGCCGGGCACACGGGTAGGCCTCACCCCATTGGTGGGGCTGGTCCCGGCCAAGACGTTTGCCGGATTCGAAACCGCGGATCATGGCGTCAAGGTGCTGGTGACGGAGCTGCCGGCCGAGGCCTATGGCGAGGTCTCAAAAGCCTTCAAGAGCGATCCGACAGGCACCGCCGGCATCCGCCCCTCGACGATCGAGACCGCGGCCGGCACCGCCTACTACACCACCGAAAACGCGATGAGCGGCACCGTCAGCGTGCGGCGTTATTCGATGATCATTCCTGGCGGCACCTTCTCCGGATATATCGCGGTCGAGGTTCCCGAAAACGTCACCAAAATCTACACCGACGATGCGGTGCGCCAGATGTTTGCCTCCGCGGTCGTTCGTCAGGAGGTCCCGATCCAGGAGACGCTCGGGCAGTTGCCGTTCAAGGTCAGCGATACCGCCGATTTCAAGAACGTCCACCTGCTTCCGGTCGGCGCCGCCGTCATCCTCTCCGACGGCGAGGCAGCGACCGGTCTGGAGCAGGCCGCCTTCATGATCGTCGGCCTGATCGGAAGCGCGCCGGCGCAACCGGAAGATCGCGACCGCTTCGCCCAGGAGTTGGCAAGGGCTATCCCCGGCATCCGCGAAGCAAAGCTGACGGTATCGGAGCCGATCCGGATCGACAGCAGCCCTGGATATGAAACCCGGCTCGACGGCATCAGCGGCAAGGACAACACACCCGTCACCGTGGTGCAGTGGCTGCGGTTCGGCACCCCGGCCGTGATGCGCATTATCGGGATCGCGCCGCGCGACCAGTGGGAAAAGGCGTTTCCGCGTTTCCGCGCCGTGCGCGACGGCATTCAGGCGCGCCAGTAACGAACCGATCGATCTTTCGCGGCGCGGCGCACCGGATTTGATCCCGGCGCCGTGCGCTCAATCCGCTTTACGCTCGTACCGCGACCTGATTTGCTGATGCCATCCCAGGCTCGAGCCCGATGAGGAGAGGCAGCATGATGGATCGACGGTGGATTCTGACGGCGTTCGGCGCGACAATGCTCGCCGGCCTGATGTCAACGAAATCGGAGGCGGCCATGTCGATCAAGCCTGACGATGCCTCGGCGCTTCTGGTGATCGATGTCCAAAATTGTTTCCTGCCCGGCGGCAGCCTCGCGGTGAAGGATGGCGAACAGGTGGTGCCCGTCATCAACAAGATCGCCAAGGCCTTTACCAATGTCGTGATGACGCAGGACTGGCATACGGTCGGGCACGTTTCGTTCGCCTCCGCCCATCCCGGCAAAAAGCCGTTCGAGACCGTCGACCTGCCCTACGGCAAGCAGGTGCTGTGGCCCGATCATTGCGTGCAGGGAACCGACGGCGCGGCATTGTCGAAGGATCTGTCGATCCCGCAGGCCGAACTCGTCATCCGCAAGGGATTTCACAAAGACGTCGACAGCTACTCGGCTTTCACCGAGGCCGACGGCAAGACCACGACCGGCCTTGCCGCCTATCTGAAGGCGCGTCAGGTGAAGAAGGTGTTCGTGGCGGGCCTTGCTACCGATTTCTGCGTGGCCTGGACCGCGCTCGATGCGCGCAAGGCAGACTTCGAAACCTATGTGGTCGAAGACGCCTGCCGTGGCATCGACACCCATGGCTCCCTGACAAAGGCCTGGGCCGACATGGCCAAGGCCGGGGTCAAGCGCATTCAGTCAGGCGATATCGCGGCCTGATCCGCAGCGTTTTCGAGCGAAGCATGCCCTCGGACTTGATCCGGGGGTGGATACCGGTTCGCGTGAAGAAAACGCGTCAAAAATAGAATCTGGCGCGGGCTCAATTCTGTTCCGCCGGCGCGGCCTTTGCGCCGCCCTTGGAGACGCCGACCAGCGCCGGCCGCAGCACGCGCTCGCCGATCATGTAGCCGGCCTGAACCACCTGCACCACGGTGCCGGCGGGCACCGACGGATCCGGCACCTCGTACATCGCCTGCTGGAAATTCGGATTGAATTTTTCGCCCGAGGGATCGAATTTCTTGACGCCGTTCTTCTCCAGCGCGTTGAGCAGCGACCGCTCGGTCAGCTCGACGCCTTCGATCAGCGCCTTCAGGCCCGGATCAGCGGCGGCCTTGGCTTCGGCCGGCACCGCGTCCAGCGCCCGCTGCAGATTGTCCGCGATGTCGAGCACGTCGCGGGCAAAACCGGTGATGCCGTAGATCCGCGCATCCGCCACTTCGCGGCTGGTGCGCTTGCGCAGGTTTTCCATCTCCGCCAGCGTGCGCAGCATCTTGTCGCGCGATTCGGCGGCCTCCTTCGTCAACGCCTCCACCGATCCCTCTTCGGGATCGTCGGGCATGATGTAGGGCTTGGAGACCACGGGCTCGCCGGCCTGCGCCGGATTCGCCGGGTCTTCGTTTTGCCGGTTCGGATCGGTCATGGATCGCCTTTTCGAAAAATCGTCTGAACAAAATTGCGGGCTGCTGGCCGGGATATCGTGCTTTAAGCGCCGAAAATCAAGCTCTGAAAGGGCCGGAGGGCAACCCTACCCGCCCAACATCCGGCTGACGATGCGGGCGGCGTAGTCCACCGTCGGGATCACCCGTGCATAGTTCAGCCGGGTCGGCCCGATCACGCCGAGCACGCCGACGATGTGGCCGGCGCCGTCGCTATAGGGCGCGATGATGGTGGAGGAACCGGACAGCGAAAACAGCTTGTTTTCCGATCCGATGAAAATCCGCACGCCTTCGGCGCGCTCGGCCCGGCCGAGCAGGTCGATCACGCCGCGCTTGGTCTCGAGATCGTCGAACAGCAGCCTGACGCGCTCGAGGTCTTCCAGCGCGTGCAGATCCTCCAGCAAATTGGCATGACCGCGCACGATCAACTGGCGGTCCTCGTTCTCGCCGCCGGACCAGCTCGCCAAGCCGGCTGCGATCACCTTCTGGGTCAGTTGATCGAGCTCGGTGCGGTTTTGCGCCAGCGCGGTTTCGAGTTCGAGCCGCGCTTCCGCCAGGGTCCGGCCACGAATCCGCGCATTGAGGAAATTGGTGGCTTCGGTCAACGCCGAGGACGGCACGCCGGAAGGCAGCGTCAGCACGCGGTTCTCGACCTGGCCGTCGTCGCCGACCAGGACCACCAAAGCCTTTTCCGGCTCCAGCCGCACGAACTCGATATGTTTCAGGCGCGAATTGGATTTGGCGGTCAACACCACCGCGGCCGCGCGCGTCAAGCCGGACAGCCGTGTCAGCGCTTCGCCCAGCGCGGCCTCGACCGATTGCGCCCGGCCGACCGAGGCAAGCTGGGTCTGGATCGACTGCCGCTCGGCTTCGGTGAGATCGCCGACCTGCATCAAGGCATCGACGAAGAAGCGCAAACCGAGTTCGGTCGGCAAACGGCCGGCCGAGGTATGCGGCGCGTAGACCAGGCCAAGCTGCTCGAGGTCCGACATCACGTTGCGCACCGAGGCCGGCGACAGCGGCACCGCGATCAGGCGCGAAATATTGCGCGAGCCGACGGGTTCGCCGGTGGCGAGATAACTCTCGACGATTTGACGAAATATGTCCCGCGAACGCTCGTTGAGCTGGGCAAGCCCGGCATTCGGCGCGATCAGGCCAATCGGATCGTGGTGGGCCACGGGTTACTCCCTCGACAATCCCTAATCTGTCGATCTCCGCCGCCGCTTACAAGCGCCCATTCGGGCCAAAACCGCTTGCTCCCCCTTGCCGCCCAAGCTTCCCCCTCCTACAAGCACCGCGAACCCGGCATTTTGCTGAGACTGTTGGAACTATTGGAGGATTCCCATGCGGCCAAGCCGACGAGCGCCAGACGAACTGCGCGCGGTGTCGCTCGAACGCGGGGTGGTCAAATACGCCGAAGGTTCCTGCATGGTCAAATTCGGCGATACCCATGTGCTGGTGACGGCGACGCTGGAAGAACGGCTGCCGCCCTGGCTTAAGGGCCAGGGCCGCGGCTGGGTTACCGCCGAATACGGCATGCTGCCGCGCGCCACGCTGGAACGCACCCGCCGCGAGGCCGCCGCCGGCAAGCAGGGCGGCCGCACCGTTGAAATCCAGCGCCTGATCGGCCGCTCGCTGCGCGCCGCCGTCGATCTCGAAGCGCTCGGCGAACGCCAGATCACGGTGGATTGCGACGTGATCCAGGCCGACGGCGGCACCCGCACCGCCTCGATCACCGGCGCCTGGGTCGCGCTGGCCGACTGCATCGGCTGGATGAAGAACCGCAACATGATCAAGGCCAACAACGTGCTGCGCGACAATGTCGCCGCGATCTCCTGCGGCATCTATGGCGGGACGCCGGTGCTCGACCTCGATTACGCCGAGGATTCGGAAGCCGACACCGACGCCAATTTCGTCATGACCGGCGACGGCCGCATCATCGAGGTGCAGGGTACCGCGGAAAAGACCCCGTTCTCGCAGGACGAATTTTTGGCGCTGATGGCGCTGGCGAAGAAGGGTGTCGCCCGGCTTGTGGATTTGCAGAAAATGGCCGTGGCGTGATTTCGGATCGCGCCCGGCCTGAACTAGACTAGCCCCCTATGCACCGTCGAATCACCGGCAAACTCGTGATCGCGACCCACAATCCCGGCAAGTTGGCCGAGATGCGCGAACTGCTGGCGCCCTATGGCATCGCGGCGGTCTCGGCCGGCGAACTCGGCCTCGGCGAGCCGGACGAGACCGGCACGACGTTTATCGCCAACGCCCGAATCAAGGCGGTCGCCGCGGCACAGGCCACAAAACTCCCCGCCTTCGCCGACGATTCCGGCCTGGTGGTCGATGCGCTCGACGGCGCGCCCGGAATTCACTCAGCGCGCTGGGCAGGCGAGACCAAGGATTTCAATGCGGCGATGGCGCGGATCGAACGGCTGCTGCAGGAGCGCGGCGCCACCACGCCCGACAAGCGCAAGGCGCATTTCGTCTCGGCTTTGTGCGTCGCCTGGCCCGACGATCATCTCGAAGAGGTCGAGGCGTGCGCCGACGGCACGCTGGTATGGCCGCCGCGCGGCAGCGCCGGTTTTGGTTACGATCCGGCGTTCTTGCCCGACGGACACGACCGCACTTTCGGTGAGATGACCAGCATCGAGAAGCACGGCCTGCCGCCGCTCGGCCTGGGTCTGTCGCATCGCGCCCGCGCCTTCGTCAAACTCGCGGAGATCTGTCTTGAGCCGGCCTGATCAAGCGGCGTTCGGCGTTTACGTGCACTGGCCGTTTTGCCTGTCGAAATGTCCGTATTGCGATTTCAACAGCCATGTCCGGCACGCGCCGATCGATGAACAACGTTTTGCCAGTGCATTCGCGCGCGAGATCGAAACGACAGCGGCGCGCGTGCCCGGCCGCGAGGTGACGTCGATTTTTTTGGGCGGCGGCACGCCGTCGCTGATGCAGCCGCAAAACGTCGGCGCAGTGCTCGACGCGATTGCAAAGCATTGGCGCGTTTCATCCGATGCCGAGGTGACGCTGGAAGCCAATCCCACCAGCGTGGAAGCAACGCGGTTTCGCGGCTACCGCTCAGCCGGCGTCAACCGGGTTTCGCTCGGCGTGCAGGCGCTCGACGATGCCTCGCTGAAGGCACTCGGACGATTGCACAGCGCGCGCGAGGCGCTGGATGCGGTCGCGATCGCGCGCAGCGCGTTCGATCGTTATTCATTCGACCTGATCTATGCGCGTCCCGACCAGACGCCCGGCATGTGGGCTGATGAACTGAAGCTCGCGATTTCGGAAGCCGCCGAGCATCTGTCGCTCTACCAGCTCACCATCGAGGAAGGCACGCCGTTCTTCGGCCTGCATGCCGCGGGCAAACTGAAGACGCCCGACGAATCGGTGGCGCGCGCGCTCTATGACGTCACCCAGGAAGTCTGCGGCCAGCAAGGCTTGCCGGCCTACGAGATTTCCAACCATTCGCGGCCGGGCGCGGAATGCAAACATAACCTCGTGTACTGGCGCGGCGAGGAATACGCCGGCATCGGTCCGGGCGCGCATGCCCGTCTCGATATCAATGGCGTCAGGCACGCGATCGCGACCGAAAAGCGCCCCGAAGCGTGGTTGATGCGGGTCGAGGCCAACGGTCACGGCGTGGTCACCGACGATCTCCTCAACAGCGAAGAGCGCGCCGACGAATTTTTGCTGATGGGGCTGCGGCTGACCGAGGGCATCGACCCCAAACGCTACGCCGCTTTGTCGGGCCGCGCGCTCGATCCGAAGCGGATCGCGCTGTTGCGCGAAGAAGGCGCGATTACGGTCGACGCCGACGGCCGGCTGCGGGTGACGCAGGCCGGATTTCCAGTGCTGGATGCCGTGGTGGCGGATCTCGCCGCTTAAGGATTACGCGCCAAAACTCTTCGGCGATCCCGCGACCGGCACACCACCGGTCGATCCAACCCGCATCACCGCCAGGCCGCGCTCATTGGTACCGTCGGCGCGAAATCTAAACAGCCCGTCGATGCCGGCAAAGCCCGACGGGTTGGTCAGCACGTCAGGCGAAAACCGCTGCTGCCCCTGGGTTCGCGCCAATGCCGCGACCAGCGCCACCGCGTCGTAGGCGAGCGTCGCGGTGCGGACCGGATCGCTGCCAAATCGGGTGCGGTAGCGGGTCGAGAAATTGCGGAAGCCGGACGGATCGGGCGCCGCGTAAAGACCGCCCTGCAACGCCGGCGCCGCGAATACGCGCGGATTGTCCCACAGGCCGGTGCCGAGCAACTGGATGTTTCGCAAATTGGCGCCGGCCGCGGTCAGCGCGTCGGCCATCGCGACCACCGAATCGCCGTCGTCGGCAATGAACAGCGCATCCGCCGTGCCGAGCTGCGGCGCCACGGCGCGCGCGGCGCCGGCGCGATCGGCGGTGTATTTCGTGAACGCCACCACGCGGCCACCCTTGCGGCCAACGTCCTGCTTGAAGGCGGCTTCCACCACATTGCCATAGGCATTGTCGGGCAACAGCGCGGCAAAGGATCTTTTTCCGATACTGGCGGAATAGTCGACGATTCGGTTGACGTCGGATTCCGGCAGGAAGCTCAGGAGATAGACGCCGCGGCCGGCGACGCTCGAATCGGTCGAGAACGCGATCACCGATACGCCTCGCGCGCGCGCCAGTTGCGCGGTGGCCGGAACCGACAACGCGAACAGCGGACCAAGGATGATCTCGGCGCCTTCGTCGAGCGCCTGCTGGGTGCCCTGCTGCGCGCCCTGCGTGCTGCCGCCGTCGTCCTTGATCAGGAGCTGGACGTTCGGGTTCTGGAATTCCGCCAGCGCCATCTCGGCGGCGCTCTTCATCGATTGCGCGGCGACGCCGGCATTGCCGGCCGCCGACAGCGGCAGGATCAGCCCGACCTTGACCTGTCCGTTGCCGACCGCCTGCGGCTGCTGCGCCGGTCCGGCGGGGCCGGCCGACGGCCCCGGCGACGCAAACGGATTGGAAAACTGGTTGAGGCTCTGCTGCATCCCGGCGCAGGCCGACAATAGCGGCGCCCCCAGGATCAAGCCGACCGCGGTCCGCCGGCTCGCCAAGGGATGTTGGACGGCAGGCCGGGGCCGAGGTTCCCCGGTTTGGGACTCCTCTGCCGGCAGTTTGGGATCGAGCGGGGCCACCATCACATCTCTTCTCTTGACCGACCGCCATCGGCCAGAAACTTCACGTCGAGCCGTCACCCCCAACGAAGATAGCAGGATCGATTCAGGCATATTCTCGGCGAATAGTTAACCAAAACAAAAGGATTATAACCTCACCGCCCGGCCCCGGTTGTAGCGCCGAGTCGCTCACAAGTCTCTCACAAGCCCCTCCCCTCGCCGGAATCCCCGCCCACTGTGGCGCTGGCGCACGCTCCCCTTTAGATTGGGATATCATGCGGGCAAAATCACCATCCATATACGGATCGGAACCGGCGGCGGGTTCTCCCGACAGGACATTTTCCGTCGGTCCCCACGTCCTGACCGCGCCGAAGGCGGCTGCCGGGCTGCATCTGGTGGCGACGCCGATCGGCAATCTCGGCGACATCACCTTGCGCGCGCTGGAGACGCTGGCGGGCGTCGACCTCATCGCCTGCGAGGACACCCGAATCACCCGCCGCCTGACCGAGCGCTACGGAATTTCGGCCGAGCTCAAACCCTATCATGAACACAACGCGGCGCTGGCGCGGCCGAAAATCCTGCAGCGGCTGGCGCAGGGCGCCTCGATCGCGCTGGTCTCGGATGCCGGCACGCCGCTGATTTCCGATCCCGGCTTCAAGCTGGTGCGCGAGGTCTGCGCCGCTGGACACACCGTGATCGCGCTACCCGGACCCTCATCGGTGCTGGCGGCATTGGCGGTCGCGGCCCTTCCGACCGACCGGTTCTTCTTCGAGGGCTTTTTGCCGCCAAAGCAAACCGCGCGCCGGGCGCGGCTCACCGAACTGGCGCGGATCGAGGCGACGCTGGTCATGTTCGAATCCGGCGGTCGCGTGCAGGACACGCTGGCCGACCTCGCCGGCATCATGGGCGAGCGCGACGCCGCGATCTGCCGCGAGATGACAAAGCTGCACGAGGATATCAGGCGCGCGCCGCTTTCCGAACTCGCACGGGCCGCCGACACGCTGGAGACCCGGGGCGAATTCGTGCTGGTGATCGGGCCGCCTGCAAACGACGCGGCCATGGCGGTGGACGAAGTCGACCAATTGCTGCGCGAGCGGCTGGCGCGCGACAGCGTCAAGGATGCGGTGGCGCATGCCGTCGAGCTGTCAGGCCGGCCGCGGCGCGAAATCTATGCAAGAGCGCTGGAGCTTTCCAAGGAGCGCGATGCGGAAGGTGGCGATGGCGAAAACTGACATCGAGACTGACCTCAAGACCGAGACCAAAACGGAGCCGAAGGCCGCTTCCCCCGAACGGGTCGCAGCCTTCCGCACCGGTCTGTCGGCCGAAGCCCGTGCCGCCGCCTACCTGATGGCAAAAGGCTATCGCATCCTGGCGAAACGCTTTCGAACGCCCCATGGCGAGATCGACCTGGTGGCGCGGCGGCGCAACACACTGGTTTTCGTCGAGGTCAAGGCCCGCGCCAGCCTCGATGAGGCTGCGTACGCGGTAACGCCGCGGCAGCAGCGGCGCATCATCGATGCCGCGCAGGGCTGGCTGGTCAGCCATCCCGAACACGCCGAATTTGATATGCGTTTCGACGTCATGCTGATTGCGCCGCGGCGTCTGCCGCGCCATCTGTTAGCGGCGTTCGACGCCAGCACCTAAAGTCCCCGGCAACCAGAGACCCATCCCATGAAATTGAATGTCGCCGTCCAGATGGACCCCATCGCGCGTATCAACGTCCGCGGCGATTCCACCTTTGCGCTGCTGCTGGAGGCGCAAAAGCGCGGCCACGGGCTGTCTTATTACACGCCCGACAAATTGTCGTTGCGCGGCGAGGAACTGGTGGCCCCGGTTCAGGTGCTGACCGTGCGCGACGAGCCCGGCAACCATTTTACCCTCGGCGAGCCTCGGCGCGAGCCGCTCGCCGCCTTCGACGTGGTTCTGCTGCGGCAGGATCCGCCGTTCGACCTCGCCTACATCACCTCGACCCATCTGCTGGAGCGGATCCATCCCAAGACACTGGTGGTGAACGACCCGGCCAGCGTGCGCAACGCGCCGGAAAAGATGTTCGTGCTGAACTTTCAGCAGCTGATGCCGCCGACATTGATTTCGCGCGACCTCAACGAGATCAACGCGTTTCGCGACGAGCACGGCGCCGTGGTGATGAAGCCGCTGCACGGCCATGGCGGCGCCGCGGTGTTCCGCGTCATGCCACAGGACATGAATTTCGGCTCACTGTTCGACATGTTCTCGGTGACGTTCCGGGAGCCCTGGGTGATCCAGCGCTTCCTGCCCAACGTCAAACACGGCGACAAGCGCATCATCCTGGTCAATGGTGAATTCGCCGGCGCGGTGAACCGCGTGCCGGCGGCCGACGATCTGCGCTCCAACATGGTGCGCGGCGGCGCGGCGCAGGCCACCGAGCTCTCGCCGCGTGAACGCGAGATTTGCGCCACCGTCGGTCCCGCGTTGCGCGAGCGCGGGCTGTTGTTCGTCGGCCTCGACGTGATCGACGGCAACCTCACCGAGATCAACGTGACGTCACCGACCGGCATCCGCGCCATCGCGCGGCTGGGCGGCCCGGATGTCGCCGCGATGATCTGGGACACGATTGAGGCGAAGCGCGGCGGAAAATAATTTTCCGCAATCTAGCGCGCGATCGACATGTTTTTGTTGCGTCATCTTTGCTGTCTCATCTGCGTCACCCCATCCCGCTTCATTCTTCTTGCCAATTTCCGGAAGCGGGAGCAGCCTGTAGTTGCGGAGAATTTTGTCCGCACGACAGACACGAAAAAATCAACGGAAATAGTGGAGGAAGACGCATGACATACGATGTTTCGCGACGATCGTTGCTTGCTCTCGGCGCAAATCTTGGTGTGGCTCTCGGCGCGACCACGCTCATGGGCGGCAGCGCGCAGGCGCGCGCGCCGAAGCTCGGCACCCAGTCGCCATATTTCCATCGCTTCATCCTCGGCAATGCCGAAGTGACCGTCGTCTCCGACGGGCCGTTGCCGCTCGGCGCGCCAAAAGGCACTTTTGTCGGCGTGCCGGACGACGAAATGCAGAAGATGCTGACCGACAATTTCCTGTCGCCCGACAATATCGTGCTGGAGCAGAACTCGCCGATCGTGAATACCGGCGACAAGCTCGTGCTGTTCGACACCGGCATGGGCACTTCACAGGCATTCGGGCCGACCACCGGCCGGCAGCAGAAGAGCATGGCGGAAGCCGGCATCAAGCCGGAGGACATCGACGCGGTGGTGTTCTCGCACGCCCATATCGACCATATCGGCGGCGTCGTTGATTCCGGCGGCAAGGTGCTATTCCCGAACGCGCAATTCTACATCGCGCAAAGCGATTTCGACTTCTGGACCGACGAGGGCAAGCTCGGCGGCGCGCTGAAGGATTTTGTCATCCACGCGCGGAAAAACCTGATGCCGGTGCGCGACCGGCTGATGTTCTTTAGGGACGGCCAGGAATTCCTGCCCGGCATCCAGGCGATGGCGGCGCCCGGCCACACCGTCGGCCACCACATGTTCATGATAACCTCGGGCGGCAAATCCTTTGCCTTCCTCGGCGACCTCACCCATCACGCGATACTGCTGCTCGAAAAGCCGCTGATGGAATTTTCCTATGACACCGACCCGAAACAGGCGGCGCAGTCGCGCGTCAAGATGCTGACCATGCTGGCGGCCAACAAGACGCCGGTGATGTCCTATCACTTCGCCTGGCCGGGATACGGCCACGTCGCCAAAACCGGCGAAGGCTTTCATTATTATCCAGAGCCGATGACGATGCTGCTGTAGCGTGTGTACGAGCCCGGGGGCCGGTCCCAACCGGCCCCCGGACCTCCCACGTTCGTCTAATGTTCCAATCCCGCCAAGGGTCCCTTTGAGTCCACCCCGCCGACCCGCGGGTCCGTGGACTATCCCCTTCGCCTGCCGTATGGATTTTGGGGGTTGATCGGGCCGGCTGCCGGCCCGGGATAGTTGCGTATGGGGTCGTTTGCATGCCGTCACTTCGGGTCAAATTGTTTCAGGACGGCGCCGATCTCGCCTCCATGATCGCCGCGCGCGACCGCGGCCTGGTCAGCGGCTACACCACCAATCCGACCCTGATGCGCAAGGCGGGGATCTCGGACTACAAGGGATTTGCCAGGCAGGTGATCGCGGCGATCCCGGACATGCCGATTTCGTTCGAGGTGTTTTCCGACGATTTCGAGACCATGGAACGCGAGGCGCGCGAGATCGCGAGCTGGGGCGGCGACACCTACATCAAGATTCCCATCACCAACACCAGGGGCCAGTCGGCCGGCCCGCTGATTGCGGCGCTTTCCAGGGAAGGCTTTTCGCTCAACGTCACGGCGATGCTGACGCTGGAGCAGGTCGATATCGTCGCCAAGTCGGTGAGCCCGGCATCGCGCACCATCGTCTCGGTGTTCGCCGGCCGCATCGCCGATACCGGCATCGATCCGGTGCCCGTGATGACGGAAGCGATCCGGCGGCTGTCGCATCTGCCGAAGGCGGAGCTGCTGTGGGCGAGCCCGCGCGAGGTGCTCAACGTCGCGCAGGCGGATGCCTGCGGCTGTCACATCATCACCGCGACGCCCGATATCATTGCCAAGCTGGCGCTGTCGGGCAAAGACCTGAGCCAGTACTCGCTCGAAACCGTCAAGATGTTTTACGACGACGCCCGCGCCGCCGGGTACAAGCTCGTCTGAACGATCCGGGCAACGCCTGATGGCACCTTCACATGGGAAAGCGTTCGTTACCGGCGCTTCCGGATTCATCGGCAGTAATCTGGTCGATCGCCTGCTGGCGGCCGGCTTTTCCGTCACCGGTTTTGATAATTTCAGCACCGGCCTTCGTGAATTCCTTGGCGATGCATTGAAGCATCCCGCGTTCAAGCTCGTGGAAGGCGACATCCTCGACACGCCGGCGCTGACGGCCGCGATGGCCGGCTGCGATGTCGTGTTTCATTTCGCCGCCAATGCCGACGTGCGCTTCGGCCTCGAGCATCCGCGCAGGGATCTCGAGCAGAACACGATCGCGACCTTCAACGTGCTGGAGGCGATGCGCCGTAACGGGATCAAGGATATCGTGTTTTCGTCGACCGGCTCGATCTATGGCGAGGCCGAGATCATCCCGACGCCGGAAAACGCCCCCTTTCCGGTGCAGACCTCGCTCTACGGCGCCTCGAAACTTGCCTGCGAAGGCCTGATCATGGCCTATTGCGAGGGCTATGACATGCGCGCCTGGATTTTCCGGTTCGTCTCGATCCTCGGCGAACGCTACACCCATGGCCATGTGTTCGATTTCTATCGCAAGCTGCTCGCCGATCCGGCGCGGCTGCCCGTGCTCGGCGACGGCACGCAGCGGAAATCCTATCTCTATGTGCAGGATTGCTGTGATGCGATCCTGTTCGCTCTGGCGCGGCCGCAGCAAAAGATCCACGTCTACAATCTCGGCACCCCCGAATATTGCGAGGTCAACGACTCGATCGGCTGGATCACCGGGCATCTCGGCCTGACCCCAAAACTGGAATATTCCGGCGGCTCGCGCGGCTGGGTCGGCGACAACAAATTCATCTTCCTCGATACCACCCGCATCGCCGCGCTGGGCTGGAAGCCGAAGCTGACCATCCGCGAAGGCATCATCCGCACCGTGGAGTGGCTGAAGCAGAACCGCTGGGTAATGGATCGGGTCAAATGAAAGTCGCGGTCGCCGGCCTCTGGCATCTCGGCAGCGTCACTTCTGCCTGCGTGGCGAGAACCGGAATCGATACGATCGGCATCGATCGCGACCCGCAGGTCGTTGCCAAACTCAACGCCGGCGAGCCGCCGCTATTCGAGCCGGGGCTGGCTGAGTTGGCCCAGCAAGGGCGGCAAGCGGGGAAGTTGTCGTTCACATCAGATGTTGCGGCGGTCGCGAACGCCGACGTGCTCTGGCTTTGCTACGATACTCCGATCGACGATGATGACCGCGCCGACGTCGACGCCGTCATCAGATGGAGCGAAGAATTCTTTCCGCATTTGCGTGACGGCGCCGTGGTGCTGGTTTCGGCGCAGATGCCGGTCGGCAGTGTGGCGCGGCTCGAACGATCATTCGCGGCGACGGCACACGGTCGCCGCGTCGATTTCGCCTGTTCGCCGGAAAATCTGCGGCTCGGCCGCGCGATCGGCGTGTTTCTCGACCCGGGCCGCATCATCATCGGCGTGCGTAACGATTCCGCGCGCGAAAAGCTTGCGCCGCTGCTGACGCAGTTCTGTCAGAACCTGATGTGGATGAACATTGAGTCCGCCGAGATGGTGAAACACGCGCTCAACGGCTTTCTGGCCTTGTCCGTTACCTACACCAACGAACTGGCCAGCATCGCCGAGCGGATCGGAGCGAACGCGGCCGATATCGAGCGCGCGTTGCGCAGCGATCCGAGGGTCGGACCCAATGCTTACGTCAAGGCGGGCCCGGCGTTTGCCGGCGGTACGCTGGCGCGCGACGTGCGGTTCCTGTCGTCGATCGCCGATCAGCAAGGGTTGAAGGCGCCGCTGATCAACAGCATCATCGCGAGCAACCGGGCGCACGGACAATGGTCGCTCGACCAGTTGCGCCGGGAACTGGCGCCGCTGCGGGGAAAAGCGATTGCGGTACTGGGCCTGAGCTACAAGCCGGGAACGGATGCGATCCGCAGATCGTCATCGATCGAGTTGGTACGCTCGCTCGCGGACGAAGGCGCGATCGTCAGGGCCTACGACCCGGCGGTTCGATCGTTGCCGGGCGAACTTGACACTGTCGTCACCCTTGCCAAAGATGCCCGCGATGCGATGCGGAATGCCGCGGCGGTCGTCGTGGCGACGGAGTGGCCGGAATTCCGCGAATTGAGCGCCGATGATTTCACGCAACGAATGGCCGGCAATCTGATCCTCGATCCGTCGGCATTCCTGACATCGATACGGAATCATCCTGACCTGACCGTCCTGTCGATAGGATGCGCGACATGAAGCTCGCCGACCGTACGGCCCTTATCACCGGTGCAAGCCAGGGGCTTGGCGTCGCTGTCGCCGAGCATTTCCTCACGGAAGGCGCCAATGTCGTGCTGTGCGCGCGCAACGGGGATGAACTGGAAGCGCAACGCGAGCGGTTGGCCGCGACTTATGGCGCCGAGCATGTGTGGGCAAAGCCCGCGGATATCTCTGTTCGAAGCGATGTCGACGCGCTGTTCGAGGCCGCGCAATCCCGCTTTCCGCATTTGAGTGTCCTGGTCAGCAACGCCGGCGTTTACGGTCCGATGGGTTCGATCGACGCCGTGGACTGGGACGAGTGGGTGCAGGCGATCGCCATCAACCTGACCGGCAATGTCTATTGCGCGCGCAAGGCGTTCGCTGCGTTCAAGCCGCAACGCTACGGCAAGATCATCATGCTGTCCGGCGGCGGCGCGACAAACCCGTTGCCGGGAATCAGCGCATACGCCGCTTCAAAAGCGGCTATCGTCCGTTTCGCGGAGACGCTGGCCCTGGAAGCGCGGGAGTGGAACATCGATGTCAACGCCGTCGCACCCGGCGCGTTGATGACGCGGCTGACCGACCAATTGATCGATGCCGGCCCCGAGCGCGTCAGCGCTGCGTTGCATGCGCGCATGGTCAAGCTGAAGCAGGAGGGCGGCACGCCGCTTTCCACCGGCGCGAAACTATGCGGCTACCTGGCCAGCGCCGAGAGCGACGGGCTGACCGGGCGGCTGATCGCGGCGCCCTGGGATCCCTGGCCGTTCTCGCCCGAACAGCGGCAGGAGATCGCAGAGTCCGATATCTATGCGTTGCGCCGCATCGTGCCGAAAGATCGCGGCAAGACATGGGGAGACCGCTGAATGCGGTTCGTGATCATCGGGTGCGGCCTGATCGGCGCGAAGCGGGCGGCCGCCGCAAGCGGGCATGAGATTGTCGCGGTATGCGACCCCGATGCCGAGCGGCGCGGCCGACTCGCACAACAGACGAACGCGCGCGCGATAGCCGATTGGCGCGAAGCGATCGCCGTCGACACTGATGCCGTGTTGATCGCGACGCCGCACGACCAGCTGGCGCCGATTGCGCTCGCCGCCGTAGAGGCCGGGCGCCATGTGTTGGTGGAAAAGCCGGCGGGCCGTCATCCCGCCGACATTGCGCCGTTACTCGCCGCAGCAAAGCGGCACAAGCGCATCGTCAAGGTCGGCTTCAATCACCGCTTCCACCCCGCGATCATGCGCGCCAAGAAACTGGCCGACGACGGCGCGATCGGGCCGCTGTTGTTCATTCGCGGCCGCTACGGCCATGGCGGCCGCATCGGCTATGAGACCGAGTGGCGTTTTGACAAGGAAATTTCAGGCGGCGGCGAGCTGATCGACCAGGGCTCGCATTTGATCGACCTGTCGCGCTGGTTCCTCGGCGATCTCATCTTGGCCTATGGTGCCGTGCCTAGATATTTCTGGCCGGGACAGGTCGAAGACAATTGCTTCCTGGCTTTGATGGGCGCGGAAAACCGGATGGCGTGGCTGCACGCCTCGTGGACCGAATGGAAGAATCAATTTTCTCTGGAGATCATGGGCCGCGACGGCAAACTGACCATCGACGGTCTCGGCGGCAGCTACGGCACCGAGCGCCTCACCTTGCATCGCATGTTGCCGCAGATGGGTCCGCCCGAAACTACGTCCTGGGAGTTTCCGTTTCCGGATCGCTCCTTTGCCGACGAGTTCGAGAACTTTGTCGCAGCGATCGAAGGGCGCGTGGCTGCGATCGGTGATATCGAGGACGCGCACGCCAATCTCAGCATCATCCAGGCCGTCTACGACCGGGCGCAACCATGATTATCGTACGTTCTCCCCTGCGTATCAGCCTCGGCGGCGGCGGCACCGATCTCGCCTCCTATTATCGCGAGCATGAGGGATTCCTGATCGCGGCCGCGATCGACAAATACGTCTATGTCAGCGTGATAAAGCCTTTTCAGCCCGGCATCTATTTAAAGTATTCGGCGATCGAGCACGTCAATCAAGTCGACGAAATCCAGCACCGCATCATGCGCGAGGCGCTGCGGCTGTTTCCCGGCGAGGCCGGCCAGATCGAGATCACCACGCTCGCCGATATTCCGGCCGGCACCGGGCTCGGTTCTTCCGGCAGCTTTACTACCGCATTGCTCCGCGCGCTACACGCGCAGGCGCGCAACATCATCCATCCCCGTGAACTCGCCGAGCAGGCCTGTCATATTGAAATTGATGTGCTGAAGGAGCCGATTGGCAAGCAGGACCAGTATGCGGCGGCGTTCGGCGGCATCACCTGCTTCAATTTCCGCAGGGACGGCACCGTCGACGCGCATCCGCTGGCGCTTGAGGAAGACACCCGCAACGCGCTGGCGGAAAACCTGCTGATCTTCTTCACAGGTTACGCGCGTTCCGCGTCCGACATATTGCGCGACCAGGATACGCGTTCGAAACAGAACGATTCGAGCATGCTCGACAATCTACATTTCGTAAAAGACATCGGGCTGCGCTCCAAGGCGGCGATGGAGCGCGGCGACCTCACGGCGTTCGGAAAACTGATGCACGAACATTGGGAGCACAAGCGCAAGCGCTCCAAGGGCATGTCCAACTCCCAGATCGACCAATGGTACGATCTCGGCATCCATGCGGGCGCGATCGGCGGCAAGCTGATCGGCGCCGGCGGCGGCGGTTTTCTGATGTTCTATGCCGAGGAAAAGCTGCGGCTGCGCCACGCCATGCGCGAAGCCGGCCTGACCGAGGTCCGTTTCCACATGGACTTTGAGGGCACCAAGGTGCTGGCGCAGTGAGCCACAGTGAGGCCCTGTTTCCGGTCGCGATCCTGGCGGGCGGCCTCGCGACGCGGATGCATCCGGTCACCCAGACGATTCCGAAATCGCTGATCGAGGTCGCCGGGCGTCCGTTCATCGACTATCAGCTCGAACTGCTGCGCGCCGGGGGCATCCAAAACGTCGTGCTGTGCGTCGGGCATCTCGGCGAGATGATCGAGGCGCATATCGGCGACGGCAAGCGCTTCGGCCTGTCGGTACGCTACAGCTTTGACGGCGAGAAGCTGCTCGGCACCGGCGGCGCCTTGCGGCGGGCGGTGCCGCTGCTGGGACCCGATTTTTTCGTGCTCTATGGCGACAGTTATCTCGAGATCGCCTATGCATCGGTGCAGGCCGCGTTCCGCGAGCGCGGCAAGCCGGCGCTGATAACGGTGTTCCGCAATGAAGGAAAGTGGGACACCAGCAACGTCCTGTTCGACGGCGCCAACGTAATCCGCTACGACAAGCGCCAGCCGGGCTCGGACATGAAATTCATCGACTATGGCCTTGGCGTTTTGAGCGCCGACCTGCTTAAAAGCGTGGGCCGTGAGGCGTTCGACCTGTCCGACGTCTATGCGGAACTGGCCGGGGACGGCCGCCTCGCCGGATTTGAGGCAGCGAAGCGGTTCTACGAGATCGGCACGCCATCGGGGCTCGCTTTGACGGATGGTCATTTGAAAGGCAATGCAGCGTCATGACCGACTATACGCAAAACTATTTTCGCGAGGTCGCCGAAGTCGCGCGCGGAATCGATCAGGCCGAGGTCGACCGCATGATCGATATCCTGGTTGATGCGCGCACCAGCGGTGGGCGTCTGTTCATTCTCGGCGTCGGCGGCAGCGCCGGCAATGCCGGCCACGCCGTCAACGATTTCCGCAAACTGTGCGGGATCGAGGCCTATGCGCCGACCGACAACGTTTCCGAACTCACCGCGCGCGTCAACGATGACGGCTGGGCAACCTCGTTTGCCAATTGGCTGCGGGGCAGCCGCATCGATGCCGACGACGTCGTGCTGGTGTTTTCGGTCGGCGGCGGCAATGCGGAGAAGAACATCTCGGCCAACATCGTCGAGGCGCTCAAACTCGCGAAGTCGGCGGGCGCGCGGGTGATCGGCGTGGTTGGCCGCGACGGCGGCTATACCAAACAGGTCGCCGACGCCTGCGTCGTAGTCCCCACGGTCAATCCGGCCGCGGTGACGCCGCACACCGAGGCGTTCCAGGCCGTGGTGTGGCACGGCATGGTGACGCACCCCAAACTGATCGCCAACGAAATGAAATGGGAATCGGCGCGATGAGCCGTCCCGCCATCTTCCTGGATCGGGATGGCGTGCTGGTCGAAGAAATCTTTTATGCGCATACCGGCGAGCGCGAAGCGCCGCTATCCGCCGAGGATGTCCGGCTGTTGCCGGGCGTTGCGCAAGCGCTGCGAAAGCTTGCGGACGCCGGTTTTGCACTGGTCGTGATTTCCAACCAGGGCGCCTACGCCAAGGGCAAGACCACGCTGCGCGCACTCTGGCTCGCGCATGAACGGTTCGTCGCGCTGTTGGACGAACAAGGCGTCTGCCTCGACGACTGCCATTATTCCTGGGGCCACCCCGACGGCACGGTCGCGCATTTCAGCGGCCCCTCGCTCGACCGCAAGCCCGGCCCCTACAACATCTTCGTCGCGGCCGCGCAGCTCGACCTCGATCTCGGCCGATCCTGGATGATCGGGGATAGAGACACCGACGTCGCATGCGCAGGAGCGGCTGGGGTGCGGCCGATTTTGATCGGGAACGAGCCGGGCATCCGCCCGGACGGGTTGATTTGCGCCACCGGCCTGCCCAGGGCGGCCGAGGTCATTCTGAGCTAGCCGGCCTCTCCTGACACCAATGTTCTTGTAATGTTCCTTCTCTTCCGCTACCCTCGATTGAGGGAAGAGGGGCGGCATGGTCCAGCGCGTTTCTACCGTTGCCTTTGAGGGGATCGAGGCCCGCAGCGTCGACGTGCAGGTGCAGGTCGCGCCGGGATTGCCGGCGTTTGCCATCGTTGGCCTGCCGGACAAGGCGGTGTCGGAAGCCCGCGAGCGGGTGCGCTCGGCGCTGATCGCCGCCGGGCTGGCGCTGCCGGCGCGGCGAATCATCGTCAACCTGGCGCCGGCGGATCTGCCCAAGGAAGGCAGCCATTACGATCTACCGATCGCACTCGGCCTGATGGCGGCGATCGGGGCCATTCCACCGGATGCGCTCAACGGCTTTACCGTACTCGGCGAACTCGGGCTCGACGGTTCGATCGCGCCGGTCGCGGGCGTGTTGCCGGCGGCGATCGGCGCCAATTCGCGCGACGAGGGACTGATCTGCCCGGCGTCGTGCGGCGCGGAGGCAGCCTGGGCGAGCCCGGACATCCAGATCATTGCGGCGAATTCGCTGATCCAGATCGCCAACCATTTTAAGGGCACGCAGGTGCTGTCGCGGCCACAGCCCAAAGTCAGGGAACGCGAAGCCGAGCTGCTCGACCTGCGCGACATCAAGGGCCAGGAAAGCGCCAAACGCGCGCTCGAGATCGCCGCCGCCGGCGGGCATCATTTGATGATGATCGGCTCGCCCGGCGCCGGCAAGACGATGCTGGCGGCGCGGCTGCCCTCGATCCTGCCGCCGCTGTCGCCGTCCGAACTTCTGGAAGTGTCGATGATCGCGTCCGTCGCCGGCGAAATCCGCGATGGCGCGCTGACCTCGAAGCGGCCGTTCCGCAACCCGCATCATTCCGCCAGCATGGCCGCCCTGACCGGCGGCGGCCTGCGCGCCAAACCCGGCGAGGTTTCGCTGGCGCATCAGGGCGTGCTGTTCCTCGACGAATTGCCCGAGTTCGATCCGCGCGTGCTGGATTCCTTGCGCCAGCCGCTGGAGAACGGCGAGGTCTCGGTATCGCGCGCCAACCACCGCGTCACCTATCCGGCGCGCTTCATGCTGGTCGCCGCGATGAACCCCTGCCGCTGCGGCCATGCCTTCGAGCCGGGCTTTAGCTGCAAGCGCGGCCGGATCGATCGCTGCACCGCCGATTATCAAGCGCGCATCTCGGGTCCGCTGATGGATCGCATCGATCTGCGGATCGAAGTGCCGGCGGTGACTGCAAGCGACCTGATCCTGCCGCCTCCGGCGGAGGGCTCCGCCGAAGTCGCCGCGCGGGTCGCCGCGGCGCGCGACATCCAGTTGGCGCGCTATGCCGCGGCCGGATTGCCTGGCATCCGCACCAACGCGGAAGCGCCGTCGGCGTTGCTGGAAGAAATCGCAAAACTCGACGCGCAGGGCACAAAACTGTTGCGCGACGCCGCCGAGACCATGCGGCTGTCGGCGCGCGGCTATCATCGCGTGCTGCGGGTGGCCCGCACACTGGCCGACCTCGACGGCGCGGAGAAAATCGGCCGGCTGCATCTGGCCGAAGCCTTGTCCTACCGCGCGCTCGCCGAGGAAGCGAGAAGCGCCGCGTGACTTGACTTAACCTCCTCCCGCTTGCGGGGAGAGGTCGGCGCGCAGCGGCGGGTGAGGGGGTACGGGACTCACAACGAATTCAGCATTCGCGGCTGTGCAACCGGAATGATTGTCGATATTTTGGACCGGCATGATCCCCGACAGTTGTGAGGTTAGGCGGTGTGTTCACCCGGTTCGCGTAGCCCCTCACGAGGCGGAGCGAAGCGGGTGAACATACCG
>Ga0207702_10001600_pt1 | contig 22401 bp, 20 predicted proteins | sample KBSCornC62_FD_184302 | JGI IMG/M metagenome (GOLD analysis project Ga0207702, IMG submission 184302) | Corn rhizosphere microbial communities from Kellogg Biological Station, Michigan, USA - KBS Corn C6-2 (SPAdes) (version 2) | ecosystem: Host-associated > Plants > Roots > Rhizosphere > Soil ...
CCTGTTGCCGTGCCTGTTCTTTCATCGCCTCGATAAACAATCGCACCGCGGGCATGGCTGCACGTCCTCCTTCGAACAGGAGACTGACTGGCAAGGGTGCAGGCGCGTGATCTGCCAACACCCGTACGAGACGACCGGCTGCGATGGCCGTCGCGGTCTGATAGCTCAGCAGATTGGCCAAACCGACTCCCGCCTCTGCGGCAGCTAGTGTGGCAAGATCAGTAACAATACAGGCGCAAGAAGCATTGGCAGAACGCCGCCGGCGTAGAAGATGGCTTGCCACGAGAGCCTATTGCCGCCACCGCTCGCTCGCCGAACCTGAAACGATGGCGATCATGTCGGGAACGGCCGCTCCCAAGTCGAGGCCGGTCGCAACACGGATCGCAAGCAGCCAACCATATCCCGGGGCGTGCGGCGTCAGCACACTGAAAAGGCCGAAGACCGCTGTTGCACCCGCCAGCGTCTTCACGCGCCCGAAGCGATCGCCTAACAGGCCCCAGGGATCGCGCCGACGAAGATGCCCAACAGGCTTGCGCTGAACAGCCAACCAAGTGGTGCGAGGTCGAACGCCTGCGCAACCCGCGGAGCGGCGACGCCGACGGACTGGATGTCATAGCCTTCGAGAAATGCGACTGTCGCGCAGCCGAGAAAGGGGCGGATGGTGCGGGAAGCCGAATCCGGCAGACCTGACATCAGGTGAAGTGGAACGACACTGAGCCGAGTTGGCCATAGTCGACATGGAAGGTATCGCCGGAATGCGCCGGTACGGGTGCCGTGAAGGAACCGCCCAAGATGATCTCACCGGGTTGGAGCGTCCTGCCCAGGGGGTGCAGCTTGTTGGCGAGCCAAGCAATGCCATTGCCGGGGTGGTTCAAGACAGCCGCCGCTACGCCCGATTCCTCGATCACCGCATTGCGGGATATGATCGCTGACACCCAGCGGAGGTCCACGTCCAAGGGCTTGATCGGCCGGCCGCCGAGGATAATTCCGGCATTCGCCGCATTGTCGGAAATTGTGTCGACAACCTTTCGGGTCGCCTTGGTGGCGGGATCCACCTGCTGGATGCGCGCATCGATCAATTCGATCGCCGGAACGACATAGTCGGTGGCGTTGAGAACATCGATCAATGTGCAGTTGGGGCCCGCAAGGGGCTTGTGAAGGATGAAGGCGAGTTCGACTTCGATACGTGGGACGATGAAACGCGCCGTTGGTATCTCACCACCATCCTGAAACAGCATGTCGTCGAGCAGGGTGCCCGAATCCGGCTCCGTGATGTTGCCCGCGCGCTGCATCGCTCGGCTTGTCAAACCGATCTTGTGCCCGATCGCTTTTCGGCCGGCGGCGATCTTCGCATCGACCCAGGCCGTCTGGATGGCATAGGCGTCGTCGATCGTCATGTCCGGATGGGCGATCGAGAAATGACCGACCTGGTTCCGGGAGCGCTCCGCCTCGTCGAGGCTTTCTGCGAGGGACCGGACGATTTCAGCTTGCAGCGGCATGGATGATCCTCAGGGTCGCGTGTAGGAGGTCTTGACGATCGTGTAGAATTCCGCGGCGTAGGTTCCTTGCTCCCGGGGGCCATGGCTCGATGCCTTCCGGCCGCCGAAAGGAACGTGATAGTCGACGCCAGCGGTGGGGAGGTTGACCATCACCATCCCTGCTTCCGCATTGCGTTTGAAATGCGCCGCGTGATGAAGCGAGGTCGTACAGATGCCCGCCGCCAGTCCAAATTTGACGGCGTTGGCTGCCGCGAGCGCCTCATCGTAGCTGTCGACACGAACAACCGCCGCGACCGGCCCGAAAATCTCGACCTGATTGACGGCCATCTCGACGTCGGTGTCGATAAACAACGCCGGCGCCTGAAAGAAGCCCGGGGTGTCGCGCTCCAGCCGGTCGCCTCCGGCCACGAGCGTGGCGCCAGCGGCCTTCGCTGTTTCGACATGACGCAGATTGCTGGTGAGCTGCCGCTCGTCGACCACCGGACCAATGGTTGTGTCCGCCGTTCTCGCGTCGCCAACCACGAGCCCCGCCATTGCGGTGCTCAAAGCGTCGACGAATTCGTCGTGCACGCTATTTTCCACGATCAGGCGCGACGACGCTGTGCAGCGTTGCCCCGTCGCGAAGAAGGCGCCGTCGAGAGCGCAACTCACTGCTACCTCGAGATCGGCATCGGCCAGCACGACCAGCGGATTCTTGCCGCCCATCTCAAGCTGAACTCTGAAGCCGTGCTCTGCCCCGGCGGTAAGAATTCCACGGCCAACGCCATCCGATCCCGTGAAGGAGACCGCATCAACGCCAGGACCAGCCAACGCTGCCCCCAGCACGGAACCGCGACCCATCACCAGGTTGAAGACACCCGCCGGCGTTCCGTGGCGATGCAGCATCTCGGCTAACGCCCAGGCGCTACCCGGCGTGAGGTCGGCGGGTTTGAATACAACGGTGTTGCCATAGGCTAGCGCCGGGGCGATCTTCCACGCCGGGATCGCGATCGGAAAATTCCACGGAGTTATCAGCGAGACAACGCCGACCGGCTCTCGCGTCACATCGATCTCGACGCCAGGCCGGATGGATGCGAGACGGTCTCCCGTCTGGCGAACCACCTCGCCCGCAAAAAAGCGGAAGATGTGACCGGCGCGCGTGACCTCGCCGCGCGCTTCACGCAGTGTCTTGCCCTCTTCGCGCGCCAACAGGTCGGACAGTTCATCGATCCGTGCGAGGATCTCATGGCCGACGCGATCCAGAATATCCGCGCGTTCCTGATGGGGACCACGGGCCCAAGATGGGAACGCAGCCCGCGCCGCAGCGATCGCCGCTTCGACATCGGTGACCTCCGCTTGGTGATACTCACCGATGACATCGTTCGTGTCCGATGGGTTGACGTTGGGCGACGGGCGACCCGCCATCCACTCACCGCCAATGAGATTGCGATAGGTCATTCACCACCCCATGTTTTCGAAATCGGGCTGGAGCACTTTGCCAGGATTCATGATGCCGGCCGGATCAAGCGCCCGCTTGATCGACTGCATCAACGCCATTTCGACCTTCGACTTGTAGCGTGCCGCTTCATCCATCCGCAGGACGCCAAGCCCATGCTCGGCCGAGATTGAGCCACCGCTCGCGGCGACCAGATCATGGACGATGCGATTGAGGTCGTCCTGGCGCGCCAGGAACTGCGCTGGGTCCTCGCCGGGAGCCGGGGACATGTTGAAGTGCAAATTGCCGTCGCCCATGTGGCCAAAGATCACAAGCCGTACATCGGGATGGCGCGCGACCACGGCCGCCGAGGCTTGATCGATGAAGCGGGCGATGTCGGAAAGCGGGACAGCGATATCGTGCTTGATCGTCTTGCCGGCCGCGCTCTGGGCCTCGGAGATATTCTCTCGCAAGTCCCAGAAATCCTTCGTCTGTGCGAGAGACGAGGCAAACGCCACATCAACCAGGTGGCCCGCTTCGTAGGCCGCCATAAGGGCATCCTGAAGTGCGACCGTCGCCCGCTCTTCCGATACAAGGTCGCTGACCTCGATCAGAACGTACCAAGAGGAACCGGTCTCGACGGGTATACGGACCGTTGGAATATGTTCGCGCACGAGTTCGAGGCAGAGGTCCGACATCAACTCGAACCCGGTGAGACCATCGCCGATCTTTGCTTGCAGCATGGTCAGCACGGCGAGCGCCTCGTGCGGACTGGCGAGACTGGCGAACGCGGCCACGCGCGACGCCGGCCGCGGATAGAGCTTGAGGACCGCCGCGGTGATGATGCCCAGCGTACCTTCCGAGCCGACGAACAGGTCGCGGAGCGAATAGCCAGTGTTATCTTTACGCAGTCCGCGCAGACCGTCCCAAATTTCGCCTGCGGCCGTTACGACCTCGAGCCCTAGGCAGAGCTCGCGCGCATTCCCGTAGCGCAACACCCCGGTTCCACCCGCATTCGCGGCTAGGTTCCCACCAATCGTGCAACTGCCCTGGGCCGCAAGGCTGAGAGGAAACAAGCGATCCACCTCATCAGCGGCGGCTTGCACCTGCGCCAAAACGCAACCCGCCTCGACCGTAACGCTGTTATTGACGGGGTCGACACTACGGATGCGATTGAGGCGCGCGAGTGACAGCACGATTCCACGGCTCCCAGCCTCGGGAACCGAGCCTCCCGACAGGCCGGTGTTGCCCCCTTGCGGAGTAACGGCAGTGTTCGTGCTGCTCGCCCAGCGCATCACCGCCGCGACGTCTGCCGTGTTATCAGGCTGAACAACCGCTAGCGCGTCGCCCCGCCACAAACCTCTCCAATCGATGAGAAAAGGCGCCATATCCTTCGGATCCGTGATCAGGCGGCCGGAGAATGTTCCTTCTAGCCCGCCGATCGGGTCCGCGTTCATGGCATGATGTTCCGAGTCTGCGCGAACAAGCGCGTAAGTCCGTACAACAGGTTCATGTAAGGCGTCGGCACCCCAAGCGATGCAGCGATCGCCCTTGGCGCTCCCAAAAGAGCGTCGAGTTCAATAGGGCGACCGGCATCGACGTCTTGCAGCATCGATGTTCTGAACGCGCCGAGCTTGCGGGTCACCTCGATCCGATTCTCCCCAGGCTCCGTGATTGGACAGTCGATCAGATCGCCTACCACGGCAGCCTCCTTCATCACGCTCATCAGAAGCGAGCGGACGTCCGGATCGTCGATGATTCGATCCGCGGTCGCGCCTGTGATTGCGGACACGGGGTTCATCGTCATGTTTCCCCAGAGCTTATACCAGATCTCCTGCCGGATGGTCGGGCTCGCCTTCGCAGGCAGGCCTGCGCAGGTGAACGTCTCGGCCAGCTTCTCGACACGCTGATCGGATCCGCCATCAGGCGATCCCAACAGGAGTACATCAACCATGTTCTGTCGTGCATGGCCCGGCTCGAGGAGAGTCGCGCTCGCATGAACCACACAGCCGACGACGTTGCTGTATGGAATCGCTGCCGCGATCTCACCCGTTGAATCGATTACTGCGCTGACGCTTCGTTCGGCGAGCTTCAGCCCTCTAGCGAACCACCAAGGCATGCCATTCATCGCCGGCAGCACGATCGTCTCGTCACCGAGCATCTTCGCGACCGCTTGCGCGACCGCCGCCATTGCTGGTGCCTTGACCGCGATAATGATAAGATCCTGCTTCCCGAGCGTGGCGGCATCATCGCTGCAGGCCACCGAGAAAGATGTGGTTTCACCCTTCTCGGTCAGACGCAGCCCGTTCTCGCGGAGTGCGGACAGGGTCGCACCGCGCGCGAACACCGACACCTCATGCCCGGAGGCAGCCAACCGGGCAGCGATCCAACAGCCGATCGCGCCCGCACCTACGATACCAATCTTCACGACCGTTCCTCCCGGGGCATCCGATAATTGGCCTTGAAATCCTCCCGCACGCGCTCGTCGAAGCCGAGCGCGACGCGACGCACCTCGGGAGTATCCATCGGCGGGTGGCCAATACCTTCGGCGCGTGGGCGAGGCCCAGCCACGACATGGCTACGGAGGCGACCCATGTTTGTAATTTCAACTTCGATCGTGTCGCCCGGATCGAGTGAACGGGAATGCGCGGGAGTGCCGGTCAGGATCACATCGCCCGGAAGCAGGGTGATGTAGCGCGCAATGTCCGCAATCATATAATCGGGACCCCAGATCATCTCATCGCCAATCAAGGCTTCTTGGACAAGTCGGCCGTTGCGATAGGTGCGAAGAGTCTCGCGGCGCGGATCGATACCCGACACGATTCCGGGACCGATCGGACAGAACCCGTCCATGCCTTTGACGCGCAACATCGAACCTTGATCAGTGTCGCGGAAATCCTGGGCGCCCATGTCGAGCGTTGGCGCAAAGCCCGCGATGTGGTCCCAAGCTTCTTCGGGGGTGACATTGCGCGTGACTTTTCCGATGACCGCCGCGAACTCCCCTTCATAGTTCAAATATTTGATTCCATCGGATTTCACCAACTCGCCGCCGTGGCCGTTGAGCGAGGTGATCGGCTTCGTGAAGTATGTCGGCGTCTCAGTCGGCCGAGGATTATTGCGGCTTTCGATACCGCGAGATGAGTAGCTCAAATGCACCGCGATGATCTTGCTCGGCATCGTAGCAAGCGGCGGCAGATGAATGAGGTTCGACGGATCGAGCTCACGCCCGTCATCGAGAGCGAGGATCCCGTCGTCGCGCATTGTGCCCCAATATGCGCTGCCGTTGACGACAACGCGACGGCGTTCGACGCGTGGACCTTCGAGAACATTCATGCTTAAACCTCGAACCACATGTGAATATTCCCGGTACCGCGGGCGTTCTCATATTCCGAGAGCGCCGTACCCCGGGACCGGCAGTCCTTGCCGCCCAAGGCGCCCGCCATCTGAAGATAGTGACCGCCCAACCCTTCCCACGGCAGTTTCCGGTACACGTCAGGAAAACGGTCGATGATGACATCGTGCCGGCCCTGCTCGAGGAGCGCGATCGCTTCGCGATCGCTGGCGACATTCTCCGGTGAGGAAACGTTTTCGGGATCGTAGATGCGTGGGTTCTTCTGCACCCAATTTATGCCGTTGAACTTGTGGCTCAGCGCGCCGGAGGCAAGCAGAACCACGCGTCCTTCGCTGCCACGGATCGCCTCGCCAACGACAGCACCGGATTCGAGAAAATGTTCGCTCTTGCAATTCTGACAGTTACCGACCGTCAGCACCTTCTCATGAATGTTCAACGCGGTGACGACGTTGATTGTCGCGTAGTGGCGGGGCAGCAAAGGATGAGCCGTGGCGAGACCCATCACGTTCCGTTCCTCGGCAACAGCTTGACAGGCGCGCGCCAAATCGGGAGCACCACGGTAATCGTATTGCTGATCGTATAGATACCAGGGCATCTCGTCCGACACGTACGTGCCGGAATAATGCTCGCCCGCGTCAAACAAGTGATATCCGGTCGTAAACCAATGACTGTCGAAAATTACGACAGTATCAGCGCCAACCTCGTCGATCTTCTGGCGAAGCCTCCCGAAGCCGGCGATTAGATCGGAGTCGGTTCCGTTACCCATCTTGATACGAAATTCTTCATCCTGCATTAGACCGGGATGATGCGAGACTAATGCCGCGCCAACAATTTGCCCCATAATTACAAATCCCTATTGCCGCCCTCAGCGGTGACTGAAACTGGGCTTGAACACTTGCTTGGGGACGACGATGTCTTTGACGTCACAGAAGAATTCAAAGCTCCAATCACCTCCTTCCCGTCCCACGCCCGACTGCCCACGCCCTCCGAAGGGCGCGGCAAGGTCGCGGATCCCGAAGGAGTTGATCCAGATGAAGCCGGTCCTCACCTGCTCAGCGATGGCTTGAGCGTGGGAGGCCTCGCCATAACAGACGCCGCCAAGACCATAGACGGTGTCATTGGCCAGGCGCACGGCGGCCTCGTCGTCCGTAAAGGTCTGAAGCACGAGAACCGGGCCAAAGACTTCCTCTCTTACGATCTCATCATCGTCCGATACGTCGGCAAACATGGTCGGCTGAAAGTATAGGTCGCCGAAGCTATCGCGCTCGCCGCCCCACAATACCTCGGCACCGTTCGCCTTGGCGCGATCGACATAGCCGACGATGCGCTTGAGCTGACGCGGATGAATGATCGGGCCAACTTCGGTGTCTTCGGCGCGCGGATCGCCGACGCGCAATTTCGTAACGTACCCGCGCATCCGTTCGACAAATTCGTCCCGAACATCCGCGTGGACAAGGAAGCGCGTGCCGGCGAGGCAAACCTGCGTCGCGTTGCGGTACATGAGCGCACCAGTCGCCGCAGCAGCGTCCAGATCGGCGTCCGCCAGGACGATGAAAGGCGACTTGCCACCGAGCTCGAGGCTCGCTGGAACAAGGTTGCCTGCAGCGACTTGCGCGATCTGCTTCGCTGTCGGAACCGATCCCGTGAACGAGATCCGCGAAAGGCGGGGGTCGGCTACGAGCGCGGCGCCGGTTCCCGCGCCGCTGCCCTGCACCATATTGAAAACGCCTGGCGGGAGGCCAGCAGCATCCGCGGCATCGGCGATCAGGGAACAGCTGAGCGGCGCCCACTCTGGCGGTTTGATCACGACGGTGTTCCCCGACGCAAGCGCGGGGCCAACCTTCCACGTCGTCAGCATCAACGGCGAATTCCAGGGCGTGATGATCGCGCAAACGCCTGCAGCATCGTGACGGACGTAGTGGACCGCCTGGGCGGTCTCGATGGTCCTGTCCTGAAGCGTCAGGGCTGCCTCAGCAAAGAAACTGATATTGAGCATCGCCCTGGGCACAATCCCATGCCGCAAACGCGACAACAGCGCGCCGGAGTCATTCGATTCGGTGATGCAAAGCGCTTCCGCGCGCTTGCCGATCTCCTCGGCGAAGTGGTCGAGATACGGTTTGCGGCCGGCAGCGCCGAGCGCAGCCCATGCGGGAAAGGCAACAAGGCCGGCGGCGACAGCTGCCGCCACTTGATCAGACGATGCCTCAGCGACATGGCCCAAGACCCGCCCGTCCACCGGTGAGAAAACTTCGAACGTCTGAGCGGATCCTTGCCGCCGGCCATTGAAATAATGCTCACCCGAGATCGTGTGTCCGTCGATATCGATAGGTTGATTCATGGGGCGAGGCCTCTCAATTCCGCGCAATTGGTCCTGCAGACGAGGCCGCTGGCCCGGCGCAATAACCATGCGTATGAAAATTGACCGTTGCGATGTCAATTATATTTGGTAGGAAACGCTAGTGAAATGTTCACATAGCTTTTCGAGAGATTCTAATGGTTGCGACGAGCTTTAGGGACGCCATCATGGGCGGCACCGCGCAGATCGGGCTTTGGCAAGCGCTTGGAAGCCCAATCACAGTAGAACTGTGTGCAGCAGCCGGCTTCGACTGGCTCTTGCTCGACGCGGAGCACGGCCCAAACACCGTCTCGTCGCTGCTCTCACAGCTGCAGGCAGCGAATGGATCGAGCGCTGAGCCGATCGTCCGCGTGCCAAGTGATGATCCTACAATCATCAAGCAAGTCCTCGACATCGGGGCGATGACAATCTTGGTGCCGTTCGTGGAGTCGGCGGACCAAGCGACGAAGATCGTGGCTGCGACTCGCTATGCGCCTGAGGGAATTCGGGGGCTGGCGGCCGGCCAGATCCGTGCATCTCGTTGGGGGCGGGACACGGCCTACATCAAGGACGCACATGAGCGAATCTGTGTCCTTGTTCAGATTGAAAACCGGAAAGGTCTGGACAACATCGCAACAATTGCGGCGACGGCTGGGGTCGACGGCGTGTTCATTGGTCCGGCCGATCTGGCCGCCTCGCTGGGGCATCGAGGGCAGCCAGCGCATCCCGAAGTTCTTCTCGCTATCGACGAGGCGATCAAGGCGGTGAGGGCTGCTGGCAAAGCTGTAGGTTTGATGACGTTGGATGAGACTTTGGCAAGTGATTACATCACCAAAGGGTGTTCTTTCGTGGCAGTCGGAACCGATGTCACGATCCTGGCGCGCGGCGTAGATTCGCTCATCGCGCGTTTCCGCCGCGCTGACGGTCCAATTGGGCCGGCGGCCTACTGATTCGAGGATCGTTGCATTTGCATCGACACCGCCGCCATGTCATGCATAATTACCGCAGCAATGGTTTCCGAGGGGCGGCCCAATCCGTATGTTGACTAAGAAGCGACGTTTTCCTCCCGGCGTGCAGCCCCGTAGCATCATCGCCCTTGAGCGATTTCTGCCGTATCGGGCCCATCTGCTGTCATCGAGAATAGCTCGCCCTGCAGACTTCGCGTTGCCTGACGGCAGGGTTATTCGCGCACGTGATTGGCGCGTAATTCTGCAATTGGCCTGCCGGGGGCCTTTGACCAACCGAGAATTGTCGCGGATGGTCGCGCTTGATGCAGCCAATATCACGCGGGTTGTACAGAATCTCGGTGAGCTCGGCCTGGTTACGACGCGCCCGTCAAGTACGGATCGTCGCAAGCAGATCATCAGCCTCACGGCAGAGGGCGCTGCGGCGCACGACGCAATTGCCCCAATTCGTTTGGCGGCGAGCGATGCCATGCTGTCATGCTTCTCGCCTAAAGAGCGGGAGCAATTTTTCAACATGCTTGATCGGCTTGATGAGCAGCTCCAAAAAGAGGCGTCAGATGAGGAATGGGAGGATTGAATTGAGGGCGTTTACTGCGTGATCCGCCCTGTGTTCGGCCGTTAAGCTGCGCTTGCGCATCATTCTCAACCTCCTCTCATAAATCGATCAATATATTTCACTTGCGTGAATCCTAAGCTCTGATTGATGTTGCGATCGCAACGAAGATGTTGCCCGGCAATCGGGAGCGTCGTTCATTGAAATCATCGAAGGGGCGGGTATGATCGCGAACATTTTGAACAACGGCCGGTCGACGCTACGCAGCGGCCTATATCGGACATCGGCAATGTTGACGGTGTCGTCATCGCTTTTGCTCGGCGCGGCCATGCCGGCGATGGCCCAGCAGCCGGCCCCAGCTGCCGCCGCCGCGGCAGGCCAGGTTCCGTCGGAGGCGACCACCCAAGGGTCAGCGAGCGCGCAGAACGACACCTCGAACGGTGCTGCTGATACCGCCGCAAGTTCCACCGGCGAAATCGTCGTCACCGGCTCGCGCATCGCGACCGGCGCAACGGCTGCCACGCCCGTGACGATCGTCTCGGCGGCCGCGCTGCAGCGCGGCGCGCCTTCGACGCCGGTCGCAGCTCTGCGTGACCTACCGGCGCTGTCGGCAACCGCAACTAGCACCCGCAATCCACCGTCGGGCGGTGCATCGAATGGTGGCGCCAGCTTCCTGGATCTGCGCGGGCTCGGGCCCAGTCGCACACTCACGCTGGTCGACGGCAGGCGCTTCGTGCCCGCAACCTCGACGGGCCTGGTCGACGCCAACCTCATCCCCTCCGCGCTGCTTGACCGCATCGACTTGGTGACCGGGGGCGGCTCGGCAGCTTACGGCTCCGACGCAGTCGCTGGCGTCGTCAACTTCGTGCTTAATACCAAGCTCGAAGGGATCCGCGCGAAAGCGCAAACCGGTATCAGCGGCGAAGGCGACAACGCCGAGAAGCTGTTTACCTTTGCGGCCGGTCACGGGTTCCTGGATGGGAAGCTCCACGTGACTGTCGGCGGAGAATATTACCGCAACGATGGCGTCGGTCCTGCGGCCCGTGATTGGGCGCGTACGGGCGTGAACATCATCAACAACCCGGCCGCCCCGCCGGCCCAGGTTCTGGCGACGAATGCTCGGATCAGGGCGACAACGGGCGGATACGTCGTGGGCGGCAACGGTGGCACGCCCGCCGCCAACGCCGCGTTCACCGGCCTCATGTTTGGGCCTGGCGGGGTCGTCCAGCCTTATGACTTCGGGACTCTGACTACGTCCGGTACCCAATCGGGTGGTAGTGGGTTCGACACGACCACGACCCAACCACTCAACCGCCCAAATAATCGCAAGACCCTCTATGGTCATGTCGACTACGAGGTTGCGCCGGATTGGGAAATTTACGGCGAAGGTTCGTGGGGTGAGGTCCGTGCAAACTATATAAACGGACCGAACTTGCACTTGGGAGCCACGAACCTCACCATCCAACGTGACAATGCGTACCTGCCCGCATCGCTGCGCGCTCAGATGCTCGCGACCGGTGTCACGAGCCTCACGGTCTCGCGTGTCGACAGCGAGGATGGCTATCTTTTCTCCCACAACCGGGAGCGGGTGTCGCGCGGCATCGGCGGCGTGAAGGGCAAGATCGGCTCATGGTCGGTTGATGCCTTCTTCTCCTACGGCGATGCCCACGCGCAGAACGCCGTTTCCGGCAACACCATCCTGGCGCGCTACACACAGGCGGTCGATGCCGTGACCAACCCCACCGGCCAGATCGTGTGCCGCTCGACACTGAGCAACCCGACGGACGGCTGTGTACCATTCAACATCTTTGGCGCCGGCTCTCCGTCGGCAGCTGCAGTTGGCTATACTACCGGCACGGCGATCGCGAAGACGCACAACACGCTCAAGGATACCGGCGTCAATGCGTCGGGTACGCTCCTCGAAGGCTGGGCCGGCCCGATCAAGGCCGCAGCTGGCTTCGAGGCACGCTGGGATACGTCCGCGACGACGTCGGACGCGCTGTCTCAGACGCGCGCCTTCAATATTCAGAATGTGTTGCCCTGGTCAGCAAGGCAAACCGTTCAGGAAGGCTATATCGAAGCCCAGATCCCTCTGTTGAGTGATCTGCCGTTCGCCCGTGAGCTCGGCGTCGATCTCGCGGGTCGCCGGACCCACTACAGCACCAGCGGTTCGGTCAACACGTGGAAGGTCAGCGGCAGCTGGAAGCCGGTCGAAGATGTCCGTTTCCGCATCACGCGGTCACGCGACATCCGCGCGCCTTCTCTGAGCGAACTGTACGTCGCAGGAACGCAAGACGTGTTCAACGGCACGGATCCGCTCAAGGGCAACACGCAGGTCTTCCGCGTGCTGCAGCTCACCTCGGGCAATCCGACACTGAAGCCCGAGATCAGCAATACGATGACCTATGGCGTCGTAGTGCAGCCGAGCTTCGTTCATGGGTTGACCGCGTCGGTCGATTACTATGACATCAAGATCAAGGGGGCGATTGCCACCCTGACGGCGCAAAACCTGCTCAATCAATGTGGCGCAGGCCTGGCGACCGCCTGTACCAACTTCGTTCGTGACAGTGGCGGCAATCTGACTACCGTCTTGCTTCGGCCGATCAACTATGCCTCGTTCCAGACGCAGGGCATCGACATCGACGTGAATTACACGGTACCGATCGATACATGGTTCAATGCGACTGGTAGTCTCAACATTCGCTCTGTCACCAATCACCTCATCCATCAGAAGCTCTCCAATCCGGGTTTTGCTACCCAAGAGCAGGCGGGTGACGTGGGTCTCTTCGCCAATCCAAAATGGCGTAATACGACCCAGTTCACCTACGCGCAGGGCGGCTTCACCGGTTTCCTGCAGACGCGTTACATCGGCGGCGGGATCGTTGATAGCGTGAAAGCTGCTGCTGGAACGTTGCTCAACCAGCACGTGAACGGGCGTCTCTATGTTGACGGCCAGATTTCGTACAAGATCGACCGGTCTCCGATCGAGCTCTACCTGAACGTCCGCAACCTTCTCGACAAGGCGCCGCCGATCTTCCCGAGCGGCTCCACGTCCAACCCGGCGCAAACCAACGGTTCGCTGTTCGATATGGTCGGCCGCATGTTCACCGTCGGGGTCAACGTGAAGATCTAATCCGTATGTTAAGTCGGTGGCCGCATGCCTTCGAAGACATGAGGCCACTTTCTTAAACGAGGCGTCTCCACACGATGGCGAGAAGCGCAAAGACAGCTTGGCCGGTGCTTTTGTTGGCAACAACGGCCGCCGCATCGCCCAACGATTGGCCGAATATCGGTCGCGATCCGGGAGGCCAACGCTATTCCAATCTGAACCAGATCAACGCTGGCAACGTCGATCGCCTGAAGCCAGCCTGGGTCTTTCACATGCGACCCGACCATGGCACGGTACAGCCCGATATGACGGTCGACCCCGAGCATGTAGCCGTCGATAAACCACTCCCCGCATCAACCCGCTTGGCCTCGAGCAGTTCGACGCCGCTTGTCGTCGATGACGTGCTGTACCTAACGACGCCGTACCGGCGCGTCGTTGCTCTGGCCGCTGATACCGGCAAACTGATCTGGGCCTTTACCGTGCCCGGCCCCGGCCAACCGGCGCCGCGCGGCCTCTCTTACTGGCCCGGGGATCGCGCAACGCCGGCCCGCATCATCTTCGGCACGCGCGACGGTCGCCTCATCGAGCTGGAGGCGAAAACAGGCCTCCCGCTGCCGGGGTTTGGCAAGGGCGGCATTCTCGATACGCGGACGCCCGATATCATGCGGGGGTTCGACGAATCCCAGTACGATCTGAGTTCACCTCCCGCCCTTTATCGTGACGTCCTCATCACGGGCGTACGGGTCACGGAGGAAGCTGGTCCCGGCCCCTCGGGCGCTGTGCCGACAGCCGGAGAGCGCGGAGCGGAAGCCGCTTGGGGGTTAGCGACAACCTCCCCGTCGATAAGCAAGACACAGGGCGTCCGAATATGGGCGGACCGATCGCGACCGCCGGCGGCGTGACCTTCATCGGCGCGACCGACGACAGCCGGTTTCGGGCGTTCGATTCGCGTACCGGGAAAGAACTCTGGACGGCCAAGCTGGATGCGTCCGCGCACTCCATCCCGATCACCTACCTTTCGCATGGCAAGCAATATGTGGCGGTCGTGGCGACTGGCGGCGGAGTCCTTCTGACGCCGACCACGAGCGATGCTCTTACCGCGTATCCGGTTCGACCGCATCCGATGCCGCCGTCGTCTCCGGTAAAGCCTTGAGATGCGACCGATCGGAACATTTGGACTGGATGAAGTCCCTAAAGCGCAGAACATGATCCGGGATAGTTCGGTCAGCGGGCTCGTACAGGGTCACGTAGCGCGAGATCTCCGGCTCGATGATCCGTCGCATGGTCAAGCCCATCGGGCGAGCAAGACGATCAACGTACGAGGGAGAAAAGGTCACGCCAAGGTTGGCCGCCGCCATCCCAAGCGCTGTGCTGATATTGTCGAATACTTGTTTCGGCAGGTTCGTGATCTGTTGATTGCTGTGAGGGCCGAGGGGCTCAACGCTTTGCTCGTGATCGTGCCCAGCCGTAAAAAAGTCGACGCCCTCGAGATCGGACCATTTGACCTGGCGTTTTGCCGCCAGCGGATGCTCGGAAGAGCACCACATTACCCAAGGTGACGCATGGAGGCGGATCGCTCGCACTTCGTCGCTCACGGCACGATCTGGGCCCACGGCGAGATCAGCCTCACCACTCAACAGGCGATTGGCCATCCACTCGACGCCTGTGTCCACGATGCGCACCTCGCTGTGCGCCTCGGTTTTTCTGAACGCAGCAATCAGAGGGGGAAGGACGGTGGCGGCGATCGCTTGGGGCGCGGCAACGCGGACAACGTCGACGGCTCGGTTCGCGATATCGGCGGCGGCCATAGCGGCGATTGCAAGTTGACGCTGCACGCTGATGGCCGTCGGCAAGAATTTGCGACCGTCTGGTGTGAGAGCGATTTTGCGCGTGGTCCGTTCGAAGAGGGTGAAGCCGATCCCCTGTTCCAGCTCGCTGATCAGAACGCTCACGGCAGAAGGTGTGAGATTGATGCGTCCGGCGGCCAGCGTGAAATTGCCAAGCTCGGCTGCAGCGATGAAGGCGGACAGCTGGCGAGTTGTAAACCGCGGTTGGCTCATCCGATTGATCCTCGTCTAACCCCGAGCCGCTTGGGCCGAAGGGGATACCGCTTAAAATCTCATTGCGTTTGCATTATTTCTGTTGCGATAGCATCATAGAGGTTTCATGGTCAATGTTCTGATAGGGTGCTGTTAATTGGAGCCGCCAGTGATTCGGGTATATCCCGCCATCCATCGGCGTCCGGTCGAACGACATCCAATAGCTGCTCATGGCTCGGCTTCGGCCCTGCCCGTCAGGAGAGGTTCGTGCGGGCCGATCGGCGGGACTGGCGCCGATCTCCGTAGCTTCTCTGTCTACTGTTCAATTTGCCTTGCCACAGGATGAGTGTGACGATGTTTAAGCTACTAAAACCGATGCCGGCCGACCCCATTCTTCAGATCATCGCGGCGCACAGAAACGATCCGCGTACCAATAAGATTGATTTGGGCGTTGGTGTCTATCGTGATGCTAACGGTGCGACGCCCGTCTTTCGCGCCGTCAAGGCGGCTGAGAAAATGCTGATCGAGCAGCAGCTCACCAAGGGATATCTCGGCACTGCCGGTGACCCGATCTTCACCGATCTCCTGCGGCCTATCATCTTTGCGGACGGGGTCGATGCCAGTCTCATCCCGGCGATCCAAACGCCTGGTGGTGGCGGCGCATTGCGCTTAGGCGGTGAGCTCATCGCCACGGCCCAGCCGAAGGCCAAGGTATGGCTCGGAACCCCGAGCTGGCCCAACCATCGGCCAATCTTCGAGGCGGTCGGGCTCGAGGTTGAGGAGTATCAGTTTGTCGACGTCGAGAAACAGGAGCTGCTTTTTGACTCGATGATGTCGTCCCTGAGCGACGCGACCGCCGACGATATCGTCCTTCTACACGGTTGCTGCCATAATCCCACCGGCCTCGATCTTGATGCGGCGCAGTGGACGGCGGTGGCGGAGCTTTGTGTCGCCAACGGTCTCGTACCGTTCATCGACCTGGCCTATCAGGGGCTTGGTGAAAGCCTTGAGGCCGATGCTCAAGGCTTCCGAATTGTTTTCGACAAAGTACCAGAGCTCTTCCTCGCTTATTCCTGCGACAAGAATTTCGGGCTCTATCGCGAACGGACCGGCGCGCTGTATGTGAAGGCGACAAACGCAGAGTTGGCGAGAAACGCCGCAAGCAATCTCGCGGTCCACGCCCGGGTGAGCTGGTCGATGCCGCCGGACCACGGCGCCGCAGTTGTTCGGACCGTGCTCGAGAATCCGGCGCTCGTCGACGACTGGCGTGCCGAGGTCGCGAGCATGGCGAAGCGGATCAATGAAGTCCGGCGCGCAATTGCGGAGGCGGCGCCGGCGCTGTCGGCAATTGGACGTGAACGCGGTCTCTTTTCCAATCTCGCTTTGTCGCGCGCCCAGGCCGACGCCCTGCGAAAGGAGCACGCTATCTACCTCCTGCCGTCGGGCCGCGTGAACGTCGCTGGTCTCCAGATCGCCGAAGTTCCGCGCTTGGTCGCGGCGCTTGAGGCCGTTGGCGCCATGCCGAAATGAAATTGATAGATCAACCGTCGGCCTTCAGCGCCGGCCGATTGAAGTGGAGTAAGGGATGGATGCGGTGAGACGGTTTGCAGACAAGATCGTATTAGCGACCGGGGTAGCGACCGGGCTGGGGAGCGTAACGGCCGAATTGTTCGCTCGAGAGGGGGCAAAGCTCGTACTCGTCGACTATAACGAGGGCGATCTCCAAGCTTTGGTCGAGCGACTACGCGCCAGCGGTGCGACCGCTTTAGCGGTGGTCGGGGACGTATCGCAGAGCGAAGTGGCCGATGCTGCGATCGCGCAAGTCGAAGCGGAGCATGGTCGCCTCGACATTCTCATCAATAACGCCGGAATCAACCCGGTCGGCAACATCGTCGATACCCCTGACGACGTCTGGGATCGTACGATCGCAGTCAATTTGCGCTCGGCCTATCTTTTCTCGTCGCGCGCGATTCCCCTCATGGAGCGATTTGGCGGCGGCACGATCGTCAGCACGGCCTCGATCGCCTCCTTCAAAGCGTCGACGGCGGAGGCGGCTTACAGCGTCTCGAAGGCGGGGCTGCTGCAGCTTACGAAGGTGATTGCAAAGGACTTCGGATCGCGAGGCATCCGCGCCAACGCCGTCTGCCCTGGTTTTCTGCCCAAATATATGGCGGATCGGCTTCAGGGCGCATCCGAGCAACAGCAGGAAATGCGATCGCGAAGAGCGGCCGAACTAGTCCCGATGGGCCGCGAGGGCACCTATGAGGAGATTGCCGACATCATCGCGTTTCTCGCAAGCGAGCAGTCTTCTTATATGAATGGCGCCGGCGTTGTCGCCGATGGCGCCCAGACCGTCTAATGAGCCCCGCGCACCTCGGCCTGATCGCGGGACTCTCGGTAGCGGCTTTCTCCGCCGCGAACAGCCTCATTGTCCGTTGGATCGGCCCGCGAATACCGTCGATTACGCTCAATGCCTGGCGCTGCACGGTCGCGGCGCTCATCTTCCTTCCGCTATGGTGGTGGTCGAGCGGCACGGTGGTCCCAAGCGCTCATGCGCTTTTGTGGATCGGCTTGTCGGTCCTGTTCACCATCGTTCTCGGCGACACCTCTTTCTTTCTTGCGATCAAGAAAATCGGCGTCTCGAAGGCGATGCCAATTGCCAAAACCTATCCTGTGTTCACCGTGTTGCTGTCCTGGGTGGTGCTGCACGAGGCGCTGACGCTGTTGAAAATGCTCGGCGTCGCCCTTGCGGTCGGCGGGACCGCATTGATGTCGCGTCGCGCCCCCTCCGCGACCGAGGGCACGACGACGATCGAAGAGGATCTCCGTCAATCTGCGCGCGATCACCGCAACGGTTTCCTGATCGCAATCGGCACCGCGCTCGCGTGGGCATTGGGCGCGGTGATCCTGCGGATCTCGCTCGCGTCCGCCGACGTCGTGACCGTGAGCCTTTTCAAGACGATTATCGCCGCCGTGATGCTTGCCACTTTGTCGGCACGGGTCGATCATGTCCCCGTCCAGGACGTGCTCTTGAACCACACCAAAGTGCTACTTGCCGGAGCTACCGGTGTAACCTTGGCTGGCGCGGCCTTGCTCTTGGTGTATTCAACATCGCTCGTAGGCGCTGGTGCGGCAGCCGTTTACTCGGGTCTGGCGCCGCTGTTTGCCGTACCGCTCGGCGTTTTGATCTTCAAAGAGCGCATGGGGGTGGCTGCTGCGATAGGTTGCGCCCTAGCGATCGGCGGCATCATCTGTGTCTCGCTGGGCTAGCAACAGTCAGCGTAGATATACGGTGACGACCAGGAGCAGCATCGTTGGTTGAACAAGAACGGGCTCACAAAGATGCCATCGTCATTGGGTCGGGCGCCGCCGGTCTCACCGCCGCCCTCGCCCTGAGTCATGGCGGCCTCGACGTCACATTGGTCGAGGCCGAAGAGACGCTCGGGGGCACTTCTGCCATCGGCGGCGGTAATCTGTGGATACCGAACAACGGTCCGATGCTCAGAGCAGGCCGGCGGGACGACCTCGCGCTCGCCAACGCCTATCTCCGTCATGTCAGTGGCGGGCAACCCAAGGCCGCCAATGCCGAGGCCTTCGTCCAGCATGGTGCTCGCCTGGTGGCGTTCGTGGAAGAGCACAGCGCGCTGCGATTTTCGTCGATCCCACGTCATGATTATCATCCCGCATGGCCAGGGGCCGGATTCGGGCGCAGTCTTGAGCCCGAGCCTTTCGAGGCGGGGCATCTGCTAGGGGAAAAGGCGTCCTGGTTCGCAACAAACCCGGGGCGCCCGCCCCTCACTTATGTCGAGTACCGAAAAGGACTCGATCCGGATCTGGCTGCACAGCGCCGCCGTGATGATGTCCGCACCCAAGGCGCCGCGCTGGTCGCCGGCCTCGGCCACGGCTGCCTGCAGGCTGGCGTCGACGTGGTACGGGGCACACCGGTGCAAGCTGTGTCAGCCTACCCGTCCGGAAAATCCTATCACGTCAAACTACAAGACGGTCGGACGATCACCACGAACGCGATCATTCTGGCGACGGGAGGCTATTCCGGCTCGGACCCAATGCGCCGCGCAACGCTGCCGCCTGTCGGCTTCGTGTCGCTGGCGGCGGGGCGATCGCTCGGCGACGGTTTGCGGTTCGGGCTCGACTGCGGGGCTGCATTGTTCGGAATGGGAGATGGCTGGCTCGGCGCCGGGCATCGGCCGGACGATGGCAGAGCGCCCTTCCTCGTCGTAAGGGAATTGGCCCTCCCTGGCTCCATGCTGATCAACGCCGATGGCGAGCGCTTCGTGAACGAGGCGCTCGGATATAATGATGTCGGAAAAGGCATGCTGCGGTTCGACCCGGCCCGCGGGAGCTATTACTGCGCGTCGGCCTGGCTCATATTCGATTCCGATTTCCGCGCCCGACGGCCGATTCTGGGCGTGGCCCCATCCGCGCCGATCCCAGCGAGCTGGAAGATGGCGGAAACCATCGAAGAGCTCGCTCGATCGCTGCCGGTGCCGGCCGAGGCGCTCGCTCGATCCGTTGAACGCATGAACGAGGCCGCAAGGCTCGGACTCGATCCGCAATTCGGTCGTGGCGCCGACGCACATCAGACCTTCAACGGGGAACCGGGCGACGGCCCTAACCCTTGCCTCGGATCCATTGCCACCCCGCCATACTTTGCCGCTCCAATCACGCCGGCGTTGTGCGGGACGAAAGGCGGTCTTGAGGTTGACGCCAATGCGCGTGTGATTGGCCGAGACGGGGAAGTCATTACCGGTCTTTACGCATGCGGCGATGTTGCGTCGACGATTATGGGCTTTGGCTATGCTGGCGCAGGCGCATCGATCGGCCCGGCCATGACATTCGCGCTATTGGCCGCGGAAGACGCCTTGCGTGCGATGAATCTCAGACAATGATTTCGAGCGCACCGTGCGTGTCAATCAATTCGAGATGTTTTACGTGCTCCGACGCGCCATGCGGATCATGCGGGAACAAAAGGGTGGGGCTATCGTCTGTACCGCTTCCACATCGGGCATACGTGGCGTTCCTCAATATGTGCCTATTGTGCGTCAAAGCACGCTGCTATCGCTATGATGAAGGTGGCGGCGCTCGATGGCGCTAGCCATGCTATTCGCTGAACCCAATCCGACCTGGGATCACCGGCACCCCGAAGGATGACGCGGTCCGTCGGGAGTGGAAGCCGAATGATCCAGAAGCGACAATGGCCGATGCTGGGCCGGATCCCGTCTGTCCGGTTTTGGTCGACGGTATTGGAATAGCGGACGTTCGCCACGTATGTTTGCGAGATCGGCAAGCGCGGACAAAGCGGCCGTTCCCAGTCTGAATCGTACTCGCTGAAACTTGCCATACATTCATATGCTCGCCGCGCATCGCGAATGACGAGAAGTGGGACTTAGTTGCCATTGGAAGGGCGCTCGTCGTGCGGCAGGGTTCGCGAAAACCGGTCAGTCGGGACACTACATTTGTGGAACGGCCCCTTGGGGCAAGTCTTTTGGTCGGGCGTGGTTCTGATCGCGAATGGTATGGTTATATGTCCGCCCTTAAGGAAGCGCCGACCCCCCGTCCATTTGACTGTGCCCCGCTCGACGTTAGAGGCCTGATCGCTGGAGCTCTGCATGATATGCCGCATAGGCTCGTCCCGAGCGACTGGCGCCTTCCAGATATTCCGCGGGGACGACATGGTATGGCGGACGAGGGTCGCCAACCCGCACCCAACCGGCAGCGTTCATCCGCCCCCTTTCGAGCCCCACGGCGAACTTTGAAAATTCCGTGAATTCACCACGCGGGAACAGGCCCTGTTCGCATTGCTGGAAACGGTCGGCGATCGCCTTGGCATTGCTCCAGTCGCCGCTGACTTTGGCCTTGGCCACCGCATCGCGCAACGCCAGCGCCGGGCGTGGCCCGCACAGCGCACTGCTTGACCAGAACGCAGTCATCCTGTCCGGAGCAATCCGCGAGGCGGCATAATAGTCCGCCTCGTGCGTCAGGAAGCGGATATCGGGAGCAAGGTTGAGGTCGGCCGCCAGCAAACCGATTCCCAGGTACTTGCAAGCAACGACCTGCTGCAGCTTGCCGACCTGGGCCCAGAACGGACGGGGGAATTCGAACTTGAATGCCTCACTGTTGGCATAGATCATAATCGCCGTGTCGTGGCAGGCTTCGCTAACATCATTATAGAATTGAACAGCTGTCGCGACATCGTTCTTGCACCACATCGGCACGCCCAGCATCGTGCCCGAAACGCCAAGCTCGTGCATCGCCCGGGTCTGGGCAATAACCTCACGGGTATTGAGCGCTGTCGTACCGGCGAAAAACGGGATGCGTCCGCGAATGGTCTCCATGACGCAGCCGACGAAGGCCAGCTTCTCATCCCAAGTCAGGCTATGGCACTCACCATAGGTACCCAGGCTCATAAGCCCATCGACTCCCGCCTCGATCAAGGCCTCAACCATTCGCGCTGTTTCGTCGAGATCGACAGTATCGAGGCTACGCCAGTCCGAAGCGCCTTCCTTCGCCGGCGTGGGCAACATCGGCCACAGGCCATTGATTCCGGCAGATTCAATCCTGAGCTTCGGGGCGGACATTATCTTCTCCTTGAAAGGTCATCCGAGGCACTAGCGCGGGTAATGCTGTCAGGACAATCGCCAGTGACTCCGTTTGACGCGAACGGGACGGCACTATCTTGGCCAATCCGCAGGGCCGGCCGATGCGGGTCTATACCACCATCGATGCGCAGCTGACGTTTGGCGAGATAATGGCGAAGTTGCGGCCTTAGGGCGGCTTGATTTGCGCGCAGGCAGGCGCGGGTGGGGCAGAAGACAGCCGACGTGGACGATTCTGCGTTCAACGAAGCGACTGGGATTGGGGCTTATCGGTCGTACCTAGCGACATGCTCAGAGGCAGGTTCTTCGCCAATACCAGACGCCTAGCGGCGTCACCCATTAGATTGCTTGCTCACCCCGCGATTGGTTGATTCAAAGTCAGGCCATAAGCCGCCTAACCACATCAAGGTGGCTGTCCACAGCATCGCAATTGACGTGGTGCGGGTGGGCACTATCTGGACCCAATGAAGAAAATCGGCTTCCTGTCTTTCGGCCACTGGTCGAACACCCCCCATTCTCAA
>Ga0207702_10001601_pt1 | contig 22393 bp, 23 predicted proteins | sample KBSCornC62_FD_184302 | JGI IMG/M metagenome (GOLD analysis project Ga0207702, IMG submission 184302) | Corn rhizosphere microbial communities from Kellogg Biological Station, Michigan, USA - KBS Corn C6-2 (SPAdes) (version 2) | ecosystem: Host-associated > Plants > Roots > Rhizosphere > Soil ...
ACACGACCTCGTCCGCTCGATCGAAGCGGAGCTCGGCGTCGACGAGGTCTTTTGGCGCGTGGCGGTGAAGCCGGGCAAGCCGGTGTCGTTCGGCGTGCGAGGACGGACGCTCGTATTCGGCCTGCCCGGCAACCCGGTCTCCTCGCTCGTCGGCTTCGAACTCTTCGTCCGGCCTGCCGTGCTCGCGCTGCAAGGCCTTCGGGAGCCGCTGCCCCGGTTCGAGCCCGGAACGCTCGCCGCTGCCCTTCGCCGGAACCCGGCGCGTGACCAGCTGGTGCGTGCGCGCAGGCGGCTCGGCGACGGGGCCGCGGTCGAGCTCGAGCCGCTCACCGGGCAGGAGTCGCACATGATCGCGCGCGCGGCCGTGGCGGACGCGCTCGTGCTCGTCCCGCGCGGCGAGGGCGAGCTCGAGGTCGGCTCGGCCGTCGGGTACCTACGGCTGGCTTAGCCCGCGCTGGCGGCGAGCGGTGCCGCTGCGAGGACGCGCGGCGGCGCGGCGATCGCCGGCTGCCCGCGCGGGTCGATCCGGACGAGGCGCGCCGAGACGATGTAGCGGTGCGACGCGAAGAAGCGCGGGTGGCACGCCTGCAGCTTCACGATCTCGCGCCCGTTCGAGCGCAACGCCGCGAGGTCGTCGGCCGAGACGATCTTCTTCGTGACGACGCGGTAGACGAACGTCGCGTACGGCACCTCGATCGTGACCGGATCGCCCGCCCGCATCCGCTCGATGTGCGCGAACGGCGCGAGGAAGGTCGTGCGGTGGCCGGCGATGTAGACGAGCTGGCCTTCGCCGGGCATGTACGTGCGCCGGTCGAGGCCCGGGCCCTTCTTCAGCGAGGCGTCGTCGGTGCCGTCGACCAGGACCATGTTCAGGCCGAGCCGCGGCACCCGAAGGCGCCCGATTGCCTGGCCGCGCCTGGAGTCGAGCCGGTACTGCCGAGCCTCCGCGCGCACCTCCGCTGCGATCGCGCCGGCCTGCGTCGCGCCCTGCGCCTTGGCCACGGACGTGATCTGCGCGGGCGGCCGGTAGTCGCGGGCGCGCCGGTCGTAGCTCTGGCTCAGCTGGTGCTGCTTCCAGCTCGTGTAGAGCGCCGTGAACGGGTCCTGCCACTGCCAGACGACGATCACCCACGCGAGCACGGCGACGCCGCCGACGAGCATCAGCGTGCCCAGCGTCCGTACGGCTCTTCTCGCGCTCATCCTTGGATTGCCCTTCGCTCCCGCGTGTGCTGTTTCCTGGCTGCTCTCACTGTAAGCACCGATCGCCGCACCGCTTCCCGCAGCGGCCCGCGCGGGGCACGCTCGCGCGCATCAGGGTACGGCGCGTAGCGCCTGACGGTCAGCGCGGACATCTGCCCAGCGGCCGCGAGCCAGCCGACCGCGATCACGACCGCGGACAGCTTCACGTAGCCGGCGGCCGCCAGCTCTCCCAGATACCAGGGCGTGTCGAGACCCAGGTGGTAGCGCAGCGCCAGCGACGAGAGCAGGAGCAGCGGTCCGAGGAAACCCGCGCTGAGCACCGCCAGTCGAGTCCAAACGGGATGCGAGCGAACGTTCGCCAGCCAGAGCCACGCGTGCAGTGACGGCAGCAGGAAGATCAGCGCGAACGGGTTGGTCGCCACGACGAGCAGGGCGACGATCGCGAGGGCGAGCAGCGCGGCAGTCGCGCCGGCTAGCTCCTCTGTCGCGGTGACGGGCCGCGTCGGCGCGAGCCGCGGCCGTGCGACGAGCCACCCGACGAGCGAGAGGGCCGCCAGGGCGAGCAGACCGAGCACGGGCCAGTTCGTGGCGGGCGAGGCTGCGAGCGGCAGCGGCACCGAGGGCGCGCCCGGCCAGATCCCGATCAGCGCGAACAGCACGAAGACGAGCGTCGTCCAGATCCAGAACCCGAGCCGGCTGCGGTAGCTGCGCAGGGCCGGGAGCAGGCGGATGTGGCGTCGGCGGCAGCGGGCGAAGAGATCGACGGCGCAGACCAGAAATGGCAGCAGCGCCGCGAGCAGCACGAGCTCGATCGCCCACCCCGGCAGGATGCGCGGCCCGAAGTAGACGTAGCGGGCCGTGCCGGGTGCGAGCTCGGCGCCGGCGTCGAGCCACAGCAGCAACTGCTGCGTCGCCCGGCCGAGCTCGCCGAGCCGCACGCGGTCCATCTGCTGCGGCGAGTCCGTGAATGCCGAAGGAGGCCGCTCGGCGCCGCTCGTCAGCGTCAACGCCGGAATCCCGCGCGCGAGCAGCGGTCCCTGCTCGTCGAGCGTGAAGGGGAACGCGAGGTCGACGAGCTGCCAGAGCGCGCTCGCGCGCGCGGGGCGCCGCCCCGCCTGCTCGAGCACCCGCTGCGAGGCGGTCTCGACGAACGGAGCGGACGCGATGCGCGGCTCCTCGCCCGCGAGCACGATCCGCGGCGGCCCGTGGCTCGCGAGCGAGTCGAGCGAGAACGCCGCGACCACGTTTCCGGCATGCGTCTTCGTGAAATGGCGGGCGCCGGCGCTGCCGAACGCGCCGCCGTCGGTCGCCACGAACACGAGCGTGTGCTGCGGTGTCACGGCGCGCGCCCCCGCGGCGGAGCCGTACGAGCGCGCGAGCTGGATCAGCGCCGCGATGCCGGAGCCGTTGTTGTTCGCGCCGGGGCCGGTGCCGTCGTCGTCGCGGTGCGCGAGCACCGCGATCTCGTCGGGCGAGCGGCCGGGCACCGTCACGACCTGGTTGACGAGCGCCCGCTTGCCGATCCCGGGCAGCTCGGCGCTGAAGCGATCGGGCGAGACATGGAGGCCGTACGGCGCGAGCTGGTCGCGCACCCACTGCGCGGCGCCGGCTGCGCCCACCGTCCCCGGCACGCGGTCGGGGTAGAGGCGCGCGAGGTCGGAGGCGAGCGCGACGGCGCCGAAGGTGTCGAAGGCCGCCGGGAGCGCTGGCTGCGGGGTCGGGAGCGGATTTGGCTTATGCACGCTGAAAGCGGCCGCGAGCAGCGGTATGCCGACGAGCAGCCAGGTGCCGCGATAGAGGCGACCGCTGACGGGCCGCTCGAGCGAGCCTCGGCGCGGGCGTCGCCGCGAGGAACGGGGCGGGAGCGCCGCCATGCCGTGGCTATAGTAGGTCGCAAGGCGACCTTCGACCCGCTGGCGCCGCGATGCCAGACTCCTCCACCATTCTGCTCGTCGACGACGAGGACGCAGTCCAGAAGCTCCTCGCGTATCCGCTCGAGCGCGACGGGTTCCGCGTCGTCCAGGCGCGCGACGGCGAGGAGGCGCTGGCGCGGTTCGCGCAGGAGCCGGTCGACCTGGTCGTGCTCGACGTGATGCTCCCGAAGCTCGACGGGCTCGAGGTCTGCAAGCGCCTCCGAGCCTCGAGCACGGTGCCGATCATCATGCTCACGGCCCGCGACGACGAGCTCGACAAGGTGCTGGGCCTCGAGCTCGGCGCCGACGACTACATCACCAAGCCGTTCTCGATCCGCGAGTTTCGCAGCCGCGTTCGCGCGCTCCTCCGCCGGGCGGCGATCCCGACGTTCGGCCGCGAGGAGGACGAGACGATCGAGCGCGACGGCCTGCGCATCGACGTCGGCCACCGCGACGTCCACGTCGGCCAGCGCGCGGTGCAGCTGACGTACGTCGAGTTCGAGCTGCTGCGGACGATGGCGGCGAGCCCGGGGCGCGTGTTTTCACGGGAAATGCTGCTCCAGGCGCTTTGGGGCGGATCCGATTACCGCGAGCCGCGCACGATCGACGTGCACGTGCGCCACTTGCGCGAGAAGCTCGAGCGCGACCCGAGCGAGCCGGAGTACATCCTCACCGTTCGCGGTGTCGGCTACCGATTCCGGCCGTGAGCCGCTTCGTCCAGAGCGTCGGCACGCAACTCAGCCTTGCGCTGCTGCTGGTCGTCGCGATCGCGCTGGGAATCGTCTACCTGACGGTCGTGCCGTCGCTACGCGATCGCGCGATCAACACGCGCGTGGCGAACGTGGAGGGCATCGCCGCCGGCATCCGGCCGCAGGTCCGCGAGGTCTGGGCCGAGGACAACGGCTTCGTGGCCACGCAGTCGGAAGAGAACGGCGGCGTGCGGGTCGCGCTGATGCAGCCTCCGTCGCCGCAGGGGACGATCGCGCCGATCATGGATTCGGGTCAGGTCGGGAGCGCGCTCTTCGGCGACCCGATCGCGACCCGCGCCTACCTCAGCGGGAAGAAGGCGCACGGCGCCGTCACGGCCGGCGAGACGACCTATGCCGAGGCCGCGGCACCGGTGCTCGGCGGCACCTACGTGCTGCTCGTCCGCGCGCCGGTCGAGCTCGGCAGCATCAGGCTCGTCGAGCGCCGCGTCCTGCTCGCGGCCGGTGTCGCCCTGCTGATCGCGCTGTTGCTCGGCTACGTCGGCGCGCGGATGTTCGCGCGGCGGATCCGGCGGCTCGAGCGCGCTGCCGACCGGATCGCCGGAGGTCGCTTCGACGAGCCGGTGCGCGATTCCGGCGGCGGCGAGCTGGGCGCCCTCGCCGACGCGTTCGAGCGGATGCGCGTCCGCCTGGCACAGCTCGACGACGCACGGCGGGCCTTCGTCGCGAACGCGTCGCACGAGCTCCGGACGCCGCTCTTCTCGCTCGCCGGCTTCCTCGAGCTGCTCGACGACGAGGAGCTTGACGAGCCGACGCGGCAAGAGTTCCTGAGCTCGATGCGCGAGCAGGTCGACCGCCTGACGAAGCTCGCCTCCGACCTGCTCGACTTGACGCGGCTCGACGCCGGGCGGTTGAAGGTCGAGCGCGAACCGGTCGACCTGGCGGCGCTGGCGCGCGACCTGGAGGACGAGTTCGGGCCGCTCGCGGCGTCGAGCGACCATCCGCTGACCGCCACGGTCGACGGCGCGGTGTTCGCCGACGCGGACGAGCTCCGGGCGCTGCAGCTCGGCCGCATCCTCGTTGAGAACGCGCTCCTGCACACGCCGGTGGGGACTCCGGTCGAGATCCGCGCGCGGTCACGGGAGGGCCAGGCGCTGCTCGAGGTCGAGGACGGCGGCCCTGGGATTCCGGCCGACCAGCGTCAGCAGCTGTTCGAGCGCTTCTTCCGCCTCGACGGGGCGCGGGCCTCCGGCAGCGGCCTCGGCCTGGCGATCGCTCGCGAGCTGGCGGAGCTGATGGACGGCGCGGTCGAGGTGGAGTCGGAGCCGGGCCGGACGGTCTTCGCGCTCGCCCTGCCGGCGTCGACCGTGCCGGCGCCCGTGCCCGAAGCCGTTTTGCCGTGAAAACGGCGCAGCGGGAAACCGCCGCTACAGTGCGACAGCCGTGCGGATCGGGCCTCTCGCCGCGTTTGCCATCGCCTGCGCGCTTGTAGGCGGCGTTGCCGCGCTCGCGATCGGCAAGGCGACGGGCTGGGTGGGCTCCAGCGGCACGACCACCGTGTTTCGCGCCGCGCCGATCCAGCAGCCGATCGCGTCGACGGCCGCCGTCGGCCGGAGTGCGAAGCCGCTGCTCGGCAACGGCTTCTCGCCGAGCGCGATCTACGCGCGCCGCTCGGCGGGCGTGGTGACGATCGTCTCCAGCTTCGGCCGCGACCCCGCGAGCGCCCAGAGCGCCCAGGGCTCGGGCTTCGTCGTCTCGCCCAAGGGCTACATCCTGACCAACTCACACGTGGTCACGAACGCCGGCGACAGCCCGAGCGCCGTCGCGAGCCCGGCCGACCGCGTCTTCGTCGAGTTCCAGGATCACGACCGCGCCGACGCCAAGATCGTCGGCTGGGACGTCTTCGACGACGTCGGCCTAATCAAGGTCGACCCGGCCGACCACTCGCTCGCGCCGGTGCCGCTCGGCAACTCGGCGGCGGTCGCGGTCGGCGAGCCCGTGGCGGCGATCGGGAGCCCGTTCGGCAACGAGAACTCGCTCGCCGTCGGCGTCGTCTCGGCGACGCACCGCTCGATCGAGTCCCTGACCTCGAGCTTCGAGCTCGTCGACGCGATCCAGACCGACGCGCCGATCAACCACGGCAACTCCGGCGGCCCGCTGTTCGACGCGCGCGGCCGCGTGATCGGGATCAACGCGCAGATCCGCAGCACCTCCGGCCAGGCGGAAGGCGTGGGCTTCGCCGTCCCGATCAACTCGGCCAAGCGCTCGATGCAGCAGCTGGTCGCGAACGGCTCAGTCTCGTACGCGTTCGTCGGCGTCGAGACGACCGACCTGACGCCGGCGCTCGCGCATCACTTCCGCTACGCCGTTACACGCGGCGCCGTCGTCACGAACGTCCTTCCGAGCAGCCCTGCGGCCGCGGCCGGCCTACGCCCGGGCAAGCAGACGGCGCAGGCGCTCGGGATCGAGTTCCCCGTCAGCGGCGACGTGATCGTGTCGATCGCCGGCCAGCGCGTCACCTCCTCGGAAGACATTGCGCGGATCGTCACGAACCTCAGCCCGGGACAGGTCGTGCGCTTCGGGATCGAGCGCGGCGGGTCGCGGCTGGAGCTGCCCGTGCGGCTGAGCGAGCGCTCCGAATCCCGGTGAGCATTTAGGATCCGAACCCGTGAGCTTCGCCGGCCGCAGGGACATTTCCTCCTGGTTACGAGCTGACCTCCGCAGGGAACGATGCGCGCGATGAGCGAGGAGGGCCGCTCGATCCGACTGACGATCCCGGCGCGGGCGGAGTACATCACGCTCGGCCGCCTCGCCCTGACGGCGATCGCCGGCGTTCGCCCGGTCTCCGACGAGACGCTGCACGACCTCAAGCTCGCGCTCACGGAAGCGTGCACCAACTCGGTCAAGCACGCGTACGGCGACAACGGCGGCAGCGTCGACATCGTCTACGAGCTGCTTTCCGACCGCCTCGCGGTGGAGGTCGGTGACGCCGGCGCCGGGTTCGAGCCGGGGGGCGTCCGCGGGAACGCGGGCGACGACGACCTCGAGGAGGGCGGGCTCGGGATCGAGATCATCCGCGCGCTCACCGACGAGGTCGAGATCGCCGAGCGTGAGGGCGGCGGCTCGCGGCTGCGCTTCGTCAAGCTCCTGGACTGATTCCCGCAACACCGACCGGTATCCTCGGCGCCCGCTGATGCTGCAGCTCGTCAACGTCGGTCAGAAGTCGCTCGCGGACTACGCGACCATCGCCACCCGCGGGTTGATGGAGGAGATCCGCCGGCTCTCGGAGCCGCTCCGCGGCAAGCGGCTCGTGCATCTCTCGGCGACGGCGTTCGGCGGCGGTGTGGCCGAGATCAACTACGCACTCGTGCCGCTGATGCGCGACGCCGGCCTCGACGCCGAGTGGCGGATCATTGCCGGAGCCGAGGAGTTCTTCGCGGTCACGAAGACGATCCACAACGCGCTCCAGGGCGATCCGCTCGCGCTCTCGGCGACGCAGCAGGAGGTCTACCGCCGCTTCCAGGAGCTGAACGCCGAGGAGTTCGCCGACGACTACGACTACGTCCTCGTCCACGACCCGCAGCCGGCCGGGATGATCGAACACTTCCCCGACAGCCGAGCGCACTGGATCTGGCGCTGCCACATCGACCTGTCGCAGCCCAACCACGAGGTGCTCGGCTTCCTGCTCTCGTGGCTCGGGCGCTACGACGCGGCGATCTTCCACATGCAGGACTACGTCCCGCGCGGGGCGGAGATCGCGCCTGCGTATATCTGGCCTCCCGCGATCGACCCGCTGACGCCGAAGAACATGGCGCTCTCGCCCGAGGACGCCGCCTACATCGTCGACCAGTTCGGGATCGACGTCGAGCGGCCGCTCCTGACGCAGGTCTCGCGCTTCGACCCGTGGAAGGATCCGCTCGGCGTGATCGACGCCTACCGCCTGGTGAAGGCCGAGCACCCGGACGTGCAGCTCGCGCTCGTCGGCTCGATGGCCCACGACGACCCCGAGGGCTGGGATTACTACAACCGCACCGTCACCTACGCGGCCGGCGACCCCGACGTCTACATCCTCAGCAACCTGAACAACATCGGTTCGGTCGAGGTGAACGCGTTCCAGGTGCACTCCGCGGCCGTGATTCAGAAATCGACGAAGGAAGGCTTCGGCCTGACGGTGACCGAGGCGCTCTGGAAGACGCGCCCGACGGTCGCGAGCCGGGTGGGGGGGATCGTCGCCCAGATCCAGGACGGCGAGACGGGTTGGCTGGTCGACCCGCACTCGCCGGAGGAGTGCGCCCAGGCGTGCATCGAGATCCTCGCCGATCCGTCCGCGGCAAGGCAGCGCGCGCTGCGCGGCAAGGAGTACGTGCGGCGCAACTTCCTCATGCCGCGCCTCCTGCGCGACTGGCTCGTGCTGCTGAACAAGCTCGACGGAAACGACACCGCCGGGGCCGAGGTCACCGCAGCCGCGGCCGCTTCGTAAGAGCTTTCACGCGCAGCACGGCGGGTAGGGTGGCCGGATGGCAGGCCGCCGCAAGCTGATCGTCGTCTCGAACCGCGGACCGGTCACCTACGCGCGTGGCCCCGACGGCGAGCGGGTCGCGCGGCGCGGCGGCGGCGGGCTCGTGACGGCGCTGCGGAGCCTCGTCTCCCACCACGACGTCGTTTGGATCGCGAGCGCGATCAGCGACGAGGACCGTGCGGTCGCCGCGGAGGCCGGCGCCGCCGCCGTCGACGAGATCGCCCGCGACGGGTCGCCGTTCAGGCTGCGCCTGGTCGCACACGACGAGGCGGCCTACGACTGGCACTACAACGTCGTCTCGAACCCGATGCTGTGGTTCCTGCAGCACTACCTCTGGCAGCTGGCCTACGAGCCGATCCTCGACGTCGCGTTCCAGCACGCCTGGGACGAGGGCTACGCCCGCGTCAACGAAGGCTTCGCGGAGGCGGCGCTCGAGGAGCTCGCGGCGGAGCCCGAGGCGGCGGTCTTCTTCCACGACTACCACCTCTACCTCGCGCCGAGGCTCGTCCGGGAGCGGGCACCCGACGCGCTGCTCGCGCACTTCGTCCACATCCCGTGGCCGCAGACCGACTACTGGCACGTGCTCCCGGACCGGATGAGGCGCGCGCTCCACGAGGGCCTGCTCGCAAACGACGTCATCGGGTTCCACACGCGCCAGTGGGGCCTGAACTTCATGCGGGCCGCCAACGACCTCGCCGGCGCCGAGGCGGACTTCGCGGCCGGCGTCGTCTCGTGCGGCGAGACGCGCTCGCGGGTCACAGTCCACCCGATCTCGGTCGACGCGGGCGAGTTCGACGAGCTCGCCTCGAGCCCGGGCGTGCTCGAGGCGGAGCGCGAGCTGGTCGCGCGCCGGCCGGAGAAGCTCGTCTTGCGCGTCGACCGCACCGACCCCTCGAAGAACATCGTCCGCGGCTTCCGCGCCTTCGAGCTCTACCTCGACGCGCATCCGGAGATGCACCGCCGCGTGGCGATGCTCGCGATGCTCGACCCCTCGCGGCAGGACATCCCCGAGTACGCCGAGTATCTCGGTGCGATCCAGCGGGAGGCGCGGCGCGTCAACGACCGCTTCCAGCAGGGAGGGTGGACGCCCGTCGAGCTCGTGATCGAGGACGACTTCCTCTCGTCCGTGGCCGCGTACAAGCAGTTCGACGTGCTGTTCGTGAACGCGATCTTCGACGGGATGAACCTCGTCGCGAAGGAGGCGCCGCTCGTGAACGATCGCGACGGCGTGCTGATCCTGTCCGAGAACGCCGGCGCGCACGCCGAGCTCGGCGAGTGGGCGCTGACGGTCAACCCGTTCGACGTCGCTGGCCAAGCCGACGCGATCCACCGCGCGCTGACGATGCCCCGGGGCGAGCGGCGGGAGCGGCTGGAGGCGATCCGCGCGCACGTGCGCGAGCACGACGTCTCGGAATGGATCGCGGCGCAGCTCGAGGATCTCGACCGCTGCCGCGCGGCGGTCTAGGAGGGCTTGGCGGAATAGCGCTCGTCGCCGGGGCGCGCTGGTCGTTCCGAGGCAAGGACGCAGGGAGTGGTCGTAGCCGGAGGCTACGGGCGCGACTGAGGACGCAGCATCGGGGCGTCCGGCGCGTCCGGCGGCACAGCCGGTATTTCGTCAAGCCCTCCCTAGGGCGAGAGGCCGTCCTTCTCGACCACGTAGTACCCGTCGCGGCGGTCGACGATCCGCTCGACGTCGACCTTCTCGTGGCCCGGCTTGATGAAGAACCGGTCGTTGCGCGCCCGGATCTCGTTGTAGGCGTCGAGCGGGACGGCGACCTTCTCGAAGCACGTCTCGTCGCCGCACTCGCACACCCACTCGGGATCCGGTCCGGACTGGGAGGCGGCGTGCATCTGCGCGACGCGCTCGTTCACCTCGCGGAAGAGCTTCTCGTTCTCCTCGATGCGCGCTTTCCGCTCCATCGCCCTCGGTCGATCTTATCCCGGCAGCACTAGGATCCCGGAGTGGTCAGCCACGCCCACGCCGAGGAGCTGCGGCCGGTCGACCCGGCGACGCTGGAGGAGCTCGGCTCGGTGCCGGTCTCGCCGCCGGAAGCGGTCGCCGAGGCCGTCACGGAGGCGAGGCTCGCGGGCGAGCGCTGGGCGCAGTCGACCTTCGCCGAGCGGCGCGCGCTGCTCGGCGCCGTGGCGCAGGAGGTGCTGGCCCGCGCCGACCACCTCGCGGCAACGGTGACCGCGGAGAGCGGCAAGCCGCTCGTCGAGTCGTACACGGCCGACCTGTTCGTCGCGCTCGACAACATCGTCTGGGCGGCGGCGAACGCGGAGCGCGTCCTGCGGCCGGAGCGTCTGCGCTTCCCGCAGCCGCACCTCCGGCACAAGCGCGGCTGGCTCCTCTACGAGCCGCTAGGCGCGGTTGCGGTGATTTCGCCCTGGAACTTCCCGCTCGGGATCCCGCTCACCCAGGCGGCGTTCGCGGTCGCCGCCGGCAACGCCGTCGTGCTGAAGCCGTCCGAGCTGACGCCGCTGACCGGCACGTGGGTCGAGCGGCTCTTCCGCGAGGCAGGCGCGCCCGAAGGCCTGGTCCGGGTCGTGCAGGGCCGCGCCGAAACGGGCGAGGCGCTGGTGCGAGCCGCCGGCGTGGCGAAGGTCGTCTTCACCGGCTCGGGCAAGGTCGCTCGCCTCGTGGCGGCGGCTGCGGGCGAGCGGCTGCGGCCGGTGACGCTCGAGCTCGGCGGCAAGGATCCGCTGCTCGTCTTCGAGGACGCCGACCTCGACCGTGCCGTAGCGGGTGCGCTATGGGGCTCGTTCTCCAACTGCGGCCAGGTCTGCTCCGCGGTCGAGCGGATCTACGTCGCGCAGCCGCTGTACGAGCCGTTCGTCGAGGAGCTCGTTAGGCGGGCACGGAAGCTGCGGATCGGCCGCGGCGACGAGCTCGGCACGGAACTCGGTCCGCTCATCGCGGAGGAGCGGCGCGCGCACGTCGAGGAGCTCGTCGCGGAAGCGGTTGAACGTGGCGCCGAGCTGCGCACCGGCGGCCGCGCGGCGGACGTCGACCTCCCCGGCTGGTTCTACGAGCCGACCGTGCTCACGGGCGTCGAGCGCGAGGCGCGAATCGAGCAGGAGGAGATCTTCGGCCCGGTGGTCACGGTCGCGCCGTTCCGCGACGAGGCGGAGGCGGTGCGGCTCTCGAACAGCTCGTCGTTCGGCCTCGGCGCAAGCGTGTGGACGCGCGACCTCGAGCGCGCCCAGCGCGTGGCTCGAAAGCTCGACGCGGGCTCGGTCTGGACGAACGACGTCCAGTACTCGTACGGCACCGGCCAGGCCTCGTGGGGCGGCGTGAAGGCGTCGGGCTTCGGCCGGACGCACTCGAAGCACGGCCTCTACGACGTGTCGCGCGTGAAGTACGCCGATCTCGACCGCGGCAAGGTGACGGTGCCGTGGTGGTACCCCTACGACCGCGGCGCGGTCGACGGCTTCGCGGGCGCGCTCGAGCTGCTCTACGGCGACGGCTGGGCGCGCAAGCTCGGCAAGGCGTGGCAGCACCGGCGCGGGCTCGTCCGACTCGGGCGGCGATACCTTTCGGGTCGATGAGCGAGCTCTCGCACGTTGACGAGGCCGGCGAGGTCCGGATGGTGGACGTCGGCGGCAAGCCGCTGTCGCGCCGGCGGGCGGTCGCGCGGGCGGTGGTGCGCGTCGCGCCGGAGACCGCTTCGCAGCTCTCGTCGCTGCCGAAGGGCGACGCGCTCGCGACGGCCAAGCTCGCCGGGATCATGGCCGCGAAGCGGACGAGCGAGCTGATCCCGCTCTGCCACCCGTTGCCGCTGACGCACGTCTCGGTCGAGATCGACGTGGGGAGCGAGGTCGAGATCACGGCGTCGGCGGAGACCACTGCGCAGACCGGCGTCGAGATGGAGGCGCTCGTCGCGGCGTCGGTCGCAGCGCTGACGATCTACGACATGGCCAAGGCGATCGACAAGGCGATGGAGATCGGCGAGGTGCGGCTGCTGGAGAAGACGAAGTCGTGAAGGCCGCGGTGCTGACGGTCTCGGACGGCGTCAGCGAGGGCGCGCGCGAGGACAAGAGCGGCGAGCTGCTCGCGTCGCTGCTCGCCGCAGAGGGCTACCAGGTCGACCGGCGGGTCGTGCCGGACGAGCGGGAGGCCGTCGCCGAGGCGATCGCGGAGCTGGCCGAGGACTCGGCGGTCGTGCTCACGACCGGCGGCACCGGGCTCGGCCCGCGAGACGTCACGCCCGAGGCGACGGGTGACGTGCTCGAGCGGCTTGCGCCCGGGATCGCGGAGGCTCTCCGCGCGGACTCGCTGACGAAGACTCCGCACGCGCTCCTCTCGCGCGGGCTCGCCGGCGTGCGCGGCCGCGCGCTCGTCATCAACCTCCCCGGCTCCCCCGGCGGCTGCCGCGACGGGTTCGAGGTGCTCCGCCCGGCGCTGAAGCATGCGGTCGAGCTGCTCGCCGGCGAGCCGACGGCCCACCGGCAATCGTGACCGCCGTCGCGTATCCGGTCCGCTTCGCGCGGCTGGTCAAGTTCGAGCACACGGTCTTCGCGCTGCCGTTCGCCTACGTCGGCGCGTTCCTCGCGGTCGACGCGGTGCCGTCGGCGCACGACCTGCTCTGGATCACGGTCGCGATGGTCGGCGCCCGCTCGCTGGCGATGGGGCTGAACCGGCTGATCGACGCCGGCCTCGACGCGCGCAACCCGCGGACGGCCGGACGCGAGCTGCCGTCCGGGCTGCTCTCGCCCGCGGCGGTCGCGCTCTTCTGCCTCGCCTCTCTCGCCGTCTTCCTCGTCGCGGTCTTCCAGCTCGATCCGCTCGTGCATTGGCTCTGGCCGATCCCGGTCGCCGGCTTCGTGATCTACCCGTACCTGAAGCGCTGGACCTGGCTCTGCCACCTCTGGCTCGGCGCCGTCGACGGGCTCGCGCCCGTCGGCGCGTGGGCGGCGATCACGGGAACGATCCCCTGGCAGGCGTGGGCGCTCGGCGGCGCGGTCGCGCTCTGGGTGGCCGGCTTCGATCTCTTCTACGCGCTGCTCGACGTCGAGGTCGACCGCCAGCAGGGGCTGAAGTCGGTGCCGGTGCGCTTCGGAGAGCGCCGCACGTTCCTCGCCGCGCGCCTCTTCCACCTCGGCACTGTCGTGCTGCTGATCGTCGCGGGGCTCGGCCTCTCCGTCGGCGTCTGGTATTGGCTCGGCGTCGCCGCGGTCGCGGTATTGCTCGTCTACGAGCACTCGCTGGTGCGGCCGGGCGATCTGCGCCGGCTCGACACGGCGTTCTTCACGATGAACGGCGTCATCTCGGTCACGTTCTTCGTCTTCGTCCTGCTGGACGTCGTGTGATTCGCGCCGAGCGGCTCGAGAAGCGCTACGGCGAGAAGCTCGTCCTGCGCGGGCTCGACTTCGAGCTCGACCGCGGCGGCTTCCTCGTCGTCACGGGCCCGAACGGGTCCGGCAAGACGACGCTGCTGCGGCTGTGCGCGGGGCTTGCGATCCCGAGCGGCGGCACGCTCGAGGTCGAGCCTGAGCGCGGCGCGATCGGCTTCCTCGGCCACGAGCCGCTGGTCTACCGGGAGTTCACCGCGCTCGAAAACCTCGACCTCTACGGCCGGCTCTACCGCGTGCCGGAGCGGCGCGAGCGGATCGGGATGCTGCTCGAGCGCTTCGGGCTCTGGGACTCGCGCGGCCTGCGCGCAGCGAAGCTCTCGCGCGGCCAGCTCCAGCGCCTCGCGCTCTGCCGGTCGCTCCTGCACCGGCCCGAGCTCCTGATCCTCGACGAGCCGTTCAGCGGCCTGGATGCCGACGGCGCCGAGCTGCTCGATCGCGAGCTCGTGGCCATGCGGGAGCGGCGGACGATCCTCGTCTCGACGCACGACCCGGAGCGCGTCGCGCCGCTCGCGAGCGGAAGGCTGGCGCTTGCGTAGCTACCTGGCCGACGCGGGCGTCCTGGCGCGCAAGGACCTGCGCCTGGAGCTGCGGGCACGCGACACGCTGCCCTCGATGCTGCTGTTCGTGCTCTCGATCCTGGTCGTCTTCCACTTCGCGCTCCCGAGCGGCTCCTCGCGCCTGGCCGAGCTCGGCCTCCTCTGGGTCGCGATCGTGTTCACGTCGCTGTTGGGCCTCGGCCGCGCCTTCGTCGCCGAGCGCGAGCAGGGACTGCTCGACGCCCTGGTGCTCGCGCCCGTCGACCGGAGCGCGATCTGGCTGGCGAAGGTGGTCGCGACGCTCGCGTTCCTGGTCGTCGCTGAGGTGGTCGCGCTGCCGGCGTTCGCGCTCTTCTTCGAGCCGGTCGGCTGGTCGACCGTGGCGGGCGTCGCGCTCGCCGACGTCGGCATCTGCGCGGTCGGGACACTGCTCGCCGCGATGGCCGCCGCAGGCCGCGCGCGAGAGCTCCTGCTGCCGCTGCTCTTCCTCCCCCTCGCGCTGCCGATCGTGATCGGCGGCGTCGGCGCGAGCGTCGCCGACGGGTCGGGCCGCTACCTCGGCTTCCTCGCCCTCTACGACGCGATCTTCGCGCTGCTCGCGTGGGCGTCGTTCGAGTACGTCGTCACCGAGTGACGGCGCGGGCGACGGCGGCGACATGCCGCTCGTCGGTGCCGCAGCAGCCGCCCACCACCGTGAGCCGCGGCAGCACGTCCTGCAGCGAGCGGTAGCGCTCGCCGAGGTCGTCCGGGTCGCCTGAGTCGAGCTCGTCCGAGGCGTCGAGCTCCTCGTGGTTCTTCGTCGACGCGTTCGCGCGCAGTCCTGCGATCCGCTCGAGCCACGGCGCCCCCTGCTCGAGCACGCCCGCGAAGTGCGTCGGGTGCGCGCAGTTGACCATGAAGTACGCCGCGGCCCCGTCCGTCTCCCGGTCGACCTGGTCTACAGCCTCGCCGAGCGCCTGTCCGCTCGGGAGCCGCCCGTTGGTCTCGACGGTGAAGGAGATCACCACCGGCACGCCGTGGCGCTCCCCCGCGCGGACGATCCCGACCGCCTCCTCGGCGTACGTCAGCGTGAGCGCGCTGACGAGGTCGACGCCTTCGTCCGCGAACACCGCGATCTGCGGCTCGTGGTAGCGCTCGGCCTCCGCCGCGTCCATCGCCTCGCCGACGACGTAGCCGTCCCCGCGCGGGCCGACGCAGCTCCTCGAGGAGCGCGACGGCGCGACGGTTCACGTCCGCCAGCGCAGCCTCGTCGTAGCCGAGCCGCGTGCCCCAGTCGGCATTCGCGCGCCAGGTGGGCGTGTCGAGCACGATGCCCGCCTCGAGCTCGGCCGCGAGCCGCGCGTACGACTCGTAGTAGGCGCGGAGCGCCTCGCGACCCGTCTGGTCGTCGAGCAGCGGGAAGGTCGCGAACTCCGGCAGCTTCCAGCCATCGCGGTAGATCAGCGTCGTCTCCATCCCGCCGTCCGTCACGAACAGGCGGCCGTCCTGCGTCGGCAGCGTCACGTCGCGACGACGGGCTCCGCGTGGCGCGCGAGGCGCCGCTGCTCGCGCTCGTCCGGCCACATCGCGATCAGCGAGCCGAGCAGGAAGACGAGGCCCGCGAGCCAGATCAGGTCGACGAGCGGGTTGACGAGCGCCTTGACGACGACGGAGCCGTCGCCGTTGAACTGGTCGCCGATCAGGAACAGGTCCTCGGCGCGTAGCCAGTCGGTGCGGATCCCGACCTCGTTCGAGACCTGCTGCTCGACCGGGTAGCTGTTCTTGCCGGCCTCGTAGACGCCGAGGTCGCGGCCGCCGCGGAAGACCTCGAGCCGCGCCCGCACCTCGGTGCGGTTCGGCTCGTTCCGCGTGACCGAGCCCAGGTACCGCAGGTCGTAGCCGCCGATGCTCATCCTCTGACCCGGCTCGAGCTTCTGCACCTTCGTCGCGCCATACGCGCCGCCGGCGATCCCGAGCGCGAGCAGGACGATCGCCGCGTGCACGACATAGCCGCCGTAGCGCCGCCGGTTGCGGCCGACGAGGGAGGAGAACGCGCCGAGCCAGGTCGCGTCGCCGAGCGCCTTGCGCGCGCGCGTGCCGCGGACGAACTCGAGCACGATCGCGCCAAGGACGAACGCGCAGAACGTGTACGCGACGACGCCGGGCAGGCTCGAGCCCGCCCCGAGCGCCACGAGCAGGATCCCGGTCGAGAGGGCGAACACGGCCGGGCCGACGAGGCTCGCCCCGAGCGCGCGCAGCGAGCTTCGCCGCCACGCAACGAGCGGGCCGATCCCCATCAGCAAGAGCAGCGGCAGGCCGAGCACGCGTAAGAAGAAGTCGAAGTACGGCGGTCCGACGGTGATCTTCTCGCCGCGCACGAGCTCCGAGAGCAACGGGAACGCCACCCCCCAGAGCACGGTCAGCGTAAAGGCGACGAGCAGCAGGTTGTTGTAGAGGAACGCCGCCTCGCGGGAGGCGAGCGACTCGAGCCGCGTCTTCGTACGCAGCACCGGCAGTCGCCAGAAGATCAGCGCCGTCGAGAACGCTGCCGCGAATGCGATGAACCCGAGCAGCCACGGCCCAATCGACGACTGCGTGAAGCTGTGGATCGAGCTGATCACGCCGCTGCGCGTCAGGAACGTGCCGAACAGCGAGAGGCAGAAAGCCAGCGAGACGAGCACCGCGTTCCAGACCCGCAGCATGTTCTTCTTCTCCTGCACCATCACCGAGTGCAGGAACGCGGTCGACGCGAGCCACGGCATGAGCGCGGCGTTCTCGACCGGATCCCACGCGTAGTAGCCGCCCCAGCCGACCTCCTCGTAGGCCCACTTGGCGCCGAGCAGGATCCCGATCCCGAGCGCGGTCCAGGCGAGCAGCGTCCAGCGGCGGGTGGCGACGATCCAGCGCTCGTCGAAGCGGCCGGCGAGCAGCGCCCCGGCGGCGAACGCGAACGGGATCGTCAGGCCGACGTAGCCGAGGTAGAGGAGCGGCGGGTGGATCATCATGTACGGGTTCTGCAGGCTCGGGTTGAGGCCGCTCCCGTCGAGCGGCGCCGGCTGCCGGTCGAACGGGCTCGAGACGAAGACGAGCAGGAACGCGAAGAAGGTCGCGATGCCTCCGAGCACCGGTACCGTGCCCGGCAGCAGGCGGCGGATCAGGTCGCGGTTCAGCGTCACCGCTAGCGACCCGAGGCCGGTGAGTACGAAGAGCCAGAGGAGCAGCGACCCTTCCTGGCCGCCCCAGAAAGCGCTCACCGAGTACGGGAACGGCAGCTTCCGCGCCGAGTGGTCGGCGACGTAGACGTAGCTGAAGTCGCGCGCCTGCAGCGCGTGCAGCAGGACGCCCGCGGCGACGGCGGTCGCGGCGAAGGCCCCGATGAGGGCGCGGCGGCTCGACTCGTGCAGTCGGCGGCGCCCTTGCCAGGCGGCGATGCCCCCGCCGAGCGCGGCGAAAAGCGCGAGCCCGAAGGCGACGATGAGAGCGGCGCGTCCGAGGTCGGCCACGCCGCGAGTCTAGCCATGGACCGGGCCCCTTCTGCGATGATTGCGGCGGTTTCCGGTGCCTGCCCGTCTCCGCGACATCCCGCTGCCCGCGCTCGCCTGGACGACGCTGGGCGTCCTCGCCGGCGCCCTAGCGCTGATCTTCTTCTACGCCCCGATCGACGCCGACCAGGGGCTGACGCAGAAGATCTTCTACATCCACGTGCCGCTCGCGCTGACGTCGTACGCGTGCTTCGGCTGGGGGGCATGGAAGGCGCTCCAGCATCTCCGCGTGCGGGCGCCCGGCGCCGACCTCGAGAGCTACGCGGCCATCCATCAGGGCGTGATCTTCGGCGCGCTCACGCTCGTCACCGGCTCGATCTGGGCGCGCACGTCGTGGGGGATCTGGTGGACGTGGAGCTCGAACCAGCTCGTCACGTTCCTGATCCTGTTCCTGTTCTACTCGGCGTACTTCATGCTGCGCTACTCCCTCGAGCCCGGGCCGGCGCGGGCGAACATGTGCGCGGTCTACGCGCTCTTCGGCGTTGTCCTGATCCCGATCTCGTGGCTCTCGATCCGGCTCGCGAACGACTTCATCCACCCCACCGTCTTCACGAGCCACGGGCCGCAGATGTCGACGGCGATGTTCGCGACCTTCTGCGTCTCCTGGTTCGGGCTGCTGCTCCTCGCCGGGACGATGTACCGGGTCGAGCTCGCGGGCAAGCGGCTCGACGCGCGCCTGCAGGAGCTGCGAGAGCTCCTAGCGTGAGCTCGGGCGAGAAGTACGTCGCGGCCGCGTACCTGGTCGTGTTCGTCGCGGTGCTCGCGTGGGTCGCGATCATCTCGTCCAAGCTGTCCCGGCTCTCGCGCGAGGTCGCGGAGCTGGTCGAGCTGGCGCGGCAACGGCGCGAGCGCGATGCTGCTTAGGCTCGGCTCGCGTGGATCCCGGCTCGCGCTGACCCAAGCGGAGCTGGCGGCCGAGCGGCTGCGTCGGCCTGGAGTGGAGATCGCGCTCGTGCCGATCACGACCGCGGGCGACCGTGACCGCTCCAAGCCGTTCGGCGAGATCGGCTCGCGCGGCGTGTTCGTGAAGGAGATCGAGGAGGCGCTGCTGGCGGGACGGATCGACGTCGCCGTGCACTCCGCCAAGGACATGACCTCGACGGACGCGGAGGGGCTCGTCGTCGGCGCGTACCTGGAGCGCGAGGACCCGCGGGACGCGCTCTGCGGCGCCGGCGAGCTGCGTCCCCGGATGCGGGTAGGGACCGCGTCGGTGCGGCGGCGGGCGCAGCTGCTGGCGCTGGAGCCGACGCTGTCGATCGAGCCGCTGCGCGGGAACATCGACACGCGGCTGCGCAAGCGCGGCGAGCGCGGCCTCGACGCGGTGGTGCTCGCGGCGTGCGGCCTCGACCGGCTTGGGCTCGGCGCCGAGATCGGCGGGCGGTTCTCGCCGGAGGAGGTCTTGCCGGAGGCGGGACAGGGCGCGCTGGCGCTGCAGGTGCGCGCCGGCGAGGAGGACGTCGTTGCGGGCGCGGACGACGAGGAGACGCGGCGGCGCGTCGAGGCCGAGCGCGCGGTCGTTTTCGCGATCGGCGGCGGGTGCCTCGCGCCGGTGGCCGCCCATCACGACGGCAACGTCCTCACGGCGCTGGTCGCCGACGAGGACGGCGCGTGGATCGAACGCCGTGAGGGCAGCGACCCGGCCGCGCTCGCCTCGCAGCTGGCTGCTGTGGCCGAAAAGTGACACTTCCGGCCCGACTCCGTCACAGACACGTGCGCCTTTCGCGGGTACCTTGAGGCATCCCCGGGTGGGAGGGGGTTAGGGATGGGTCCCGCCCCGAAGCGCCTGCGCGTGATCGTGACCCGCGCTCGCGGGCAGCTCGAGCCGCTTGCTGCTCGCATCGAGGCGCTGGGGCACGAGGTCGTCCGCTGCCCGCTGATCGAGCTCGAGCCGGTCGGGCCGGACCGCGTCGACGTCGACGAGTACGACTGGGTCGTGGTCACGAGCGCCTACGGGGCGCGAGAGCTCCTCCGCCGTGCGCGCGGCCCGCTGCCGGCCGTCGCGGCCATCGGGCCGGCCACCGCCGCAGCGCTTCGCGAGGGTGGCGCCGGGCCGGCCCGCGTCGCGCGCGTTTCGACGCAGGAAGGCCTGCTCGCCGAGCTGCCGCGCCCGGCGGGCCGCGTGTTGTTCGCCGGAGCAGAACGCGCCCGGCGGCTGCTCGCCGACGAGCTCGGAGCGGACTTCGTTCCGCTCTACCGGACGCGTGCGCTGCGTCCGGACCCGCCGCCTGCGGGCGACCTCGTCGTCCTCGCCTCGGCCTCCGCCGCAGAGGCGTGGTCGGCGCTCCGAGTGGCGCTCCCGGCGATCTCGATCGGGCCGGAGACCACGAGAGCCGCTCGCGCGGCCGGCATCGACGTCGTCGCCGAGGCCGAGACGCACGACGTGGACGGTCTCGTCGGAGCCGTCGGCTCCGTCGCGCTTTAGGCTCCCGGCAGTGGTCATCACCTTTCTCTCCGACTTCGGCCTGCAGGACGACTTCGTCGGCACCTGTCACGGCGTGATCAAGCGCATCGCGCCCGGGGCCGAGGTGATCGACATCACGCACGGCATCCCGCCGCAGCAGGTGCTTCAGGGCGCGCTCGTCCTGGCCAACACGCTGTCGTACATGCCCGAGGGCGTGCACCTGGCGGTCGTCGACCCCGGCGTGGGCAGCCATCGCCGGCCGCTCGCGCTGCGCAGCGGCGACGGCCGCTTCCTCGTCGGCCCCGACAACGGCCTGCTCCTGCCGGCGGCGGACTTGCTCGGCGGCGTCGCCGAGGCGCACGAGCTCGCGAACCCGGAGTACGCCCTCGACAGCGTCTCGCGCACCTTTCACGGGCGCGACCTGTTCTCGCCGGCCGCGGCGCACCTCTCGCTCGGCGTTCCCCTGACCGAGCTCGGGCCTCCGATCGACCCTGGTGCGCTCGTGCGCCTCGACGTCCCCGTGCCCGAGGTCGGCCAGAACCGCATCCGGGCCGCCGTCCTCTACGTCGACCACTTCGGGAACATCCAGCTCAACCTCAAGCGGCGCCACCTCGAGGAGGCCGGAGTCTCGCCCGGCGTCACGGTCGAGCTGGAGCTGGCCCTCGACCGCTACTACGCGACCGCGGCCAGGACGTTCGGGGACGCGAGGCCGGGCGACATCATCCTGTACGAGGACTCGTACGGGAACATCGCCATCGCCATCAGCGGCGGCAGCGCGGCCGATCTCTTCGGCACGGGCGCAGGCCACGAGGTCCGCATCCACCTGCGGACGCCGTGAACGTGCGCGAGCTCGAGGCCGAGCTCGGCCGCCGATTCGCTCGCCTGACGACGGACACGGTCGTCGCGCGGCCACGCTTGTGGCGAGTGTTCAGGCGCCTGACGCGGGCGCAGTTCGATCGGCTTGCACCGACCTGGACGGGCCTGCGGAGCCCCGAGGCGTTCGCCGCGCTCGAGCGGTCTCTCGAGGCGCTGCCGGAGTCTCCGCGGCGAGCGCTCGATCTCGGCACCGGAACCGGGCTGGCCGCGTTCGCGGTCGCCCGTCGTTTCCCCGAGGCGGAGGTCGTCGGCGTCGATCTCTCCGAGCGCATGGTCGAGCAGGCGAGGGCGTCCACCCCGCCGCCGCTCGAGGGCCGGGTCACCTTCCAGTCGGGCGACGCCGAGCGACTGCCGTTCGCCGACGGCTCGTTCGAGCTCGTCACGCTCGCGAACATGATCCCGTTCTTCGACGAGCTCGCCCGGGTCGTCGCGCCGGGCGGCCACGTCGTCTTCTCGTTCTCCTCGGGGCCGCAGACGCCGATCTGGGTGCCGCCGGAGCGGTTGCGGCGCGAGCTCGAGGGTCGGGGATTCACGGAGTTTGCGGACTTCGAAGGCGGCGCCGGAACGGCGCTCCTTGCCCGCAAGGGCGATCCGCTCTAGGCTCCCTGGCACGAGGACGTTCGCGGCGCGGTTGCACCGGCCCGGACGTCCTTTTTTCGTTGTCCTCGTTGACAGCGCGCCGCCGACGGTGCCAGGATGCGCGTCCGAGGCAGGGGAACCAACAGAGGGGAGAACGTAGATGAGGCGCAAGCTTGTCGCTGCCGCGGTGCTCGTGGCGGCGCTGGTGGGTGCCGCCGTCGCGGCGGCGACCGCAATGCAGGCCGGAGGAGCCCAGGCTCAGGCGTATCCGGTTCCGCACCCGACGATCAGCGACTACCAGTTCGTCAAGGCGACGACGCCGACGCAGGCGGACTGCGCGGCCGTCGGTCGCACGTGCTTCACGCCGCAGGCGATCCAGTCGGCGTACAACGTCGGCCCGCTGCACGCGGCCGGCTGGAACGGCAAGGGCATCACGATCGCGATCGTCGACTCGTACGGCAGCGACACGATGCGGCACGACCTGCACGTCTTCGACCAGGCCTTCGGGCTGCAGTCGATGTGTGGCGAGGAAGGCGTGACGTGCCAGGCCGGCATGCCGACCTTCAGCGAGCTCGCCATCAACGGCACGCCGGAGACGAAGGGGCAGCCCGGAAACGGAACGCACCTCGAGGACAAGGCTGCGTGGGCGCTCGAGGTCGCGCTCGACGTCGAGACCTCGCACGCGATCGCTCCGCAGGCGAACATCCTGCTCGTTCACTCGAACAACGCGGAGACGCTCGGCGTTCAGGGCTTCCCGAACATGATGAAGGCCGAGGACTACGTGGT
>Ga0207702_10001604_pt1 | contig 22369 bp, 16 predicted proteins | sample KBSCornC62_FD_184302 | JGI IMG/M metagenome (GOLD analysis project Ga0207702, IMG submission 184302) | Corn rhizosphere microbial communities from Kellogg Biological Station, Michigan, USA - KBS Corn C6-2 (SPAdes) (version 2) | ecosystem: Host-associated > Plants > Roots > Rhizosphere > Soil ...
ACCCCGTCGATGCAGATCGCTGGCAACGCTTCCTGGCTGGTGTCGCTTATCGCTACAGCTCGCAAGTGGCATTGCTTCCGCATGCCATCGTGTTGGAAATCAGTCGCAGCCGCAGCCTGCTGGGCGATTGGGCGAAGATCGAACGCCATCTGCGCAGCGATCTCGCCGAACTTGGTTTCCGCCATCACATGGCCGCCGCGCCGACACCGCATGCTGCGCAGGTGCTCGCGAATGCCAGCGATGGGTTGGCCGTTTTTTCACGAGAAACGATGCAGCGCGCCCTCGAAGCCATACCGCTGCAGAAAAGTTATCTTCCCGAGCAGGCGGTGGACGCGCTGCCGCGCATGGGTATCCGTCGCCTGGGACAACTGCTGCGCATGCCGCGCGACGGTTTGCAGCGGCGCTTCGGTGGCGGGTTGTTGCAAGCCATCGATCGCCTGCTTGGCGATATGCCGTCGGGCCTGGATTTGTACTTGCCTCCCGACGCGGTGGACTGGCGCATCGAGCTGTCGCATGAAGTGGAAAACATCGCCGCCTTGGTGTTTCCGGTGAAACGCATGACTGGCGATCTTGCGGCGTATCTCTCCGGCCGCGATGGTGGCGTGCAGCGCTTTGTCTTGCGGCTGGAACATCGCGAAAACGCTGTGACCGAAGTGCCGGTCGGCATGCTTTCGCCTGAGCGCGATGCCAGCGTGCTGTTCGAGGCAGCGCGCGGCCGCCTCGAACAAGTGCAACTCCCTGCGCCTGTGCTGTCGCTACGCCTGATCGCCAGTGATCTGCCCGGCTTCGTGCCTGCCGGTCGCGATCTGTTCGACGAACGCCCCACAAATGCGTTGCCGTTCGAGCAGTTGCGTGAACGCCTGCGCGCACGGCTCGGCGATGCTGCGGTGTATCGCCTGGGCACCACGATCGATCCGCGCCCCGAGCATTCGCAACGTATGGTCGCGGCGGACGAGCGTTTCCTTGAACCGCGCCCGCGCCCTACCTGGTTGCTGGATAAGCCAATTCCCCTGCGTGGCGCGCTGCGTATCCTCGCCGGCCCCGAGCGCATGGAAACCGGCTGGTGGGATGACTGTGAAACGCGTCGCGACTATTACATCGTGGAAACCGCGCAAGGGCAACGCGCCTGGGCTTATTGCATGCCAGGCGAACACATGGGCTGGATGCTGCACGGGTGGTTCGCATGACCGATTACGCGGAACTCCACTGCCTGTCGGATTTCTCGTTCCAGCGCGGCGCCTCCAGCGCGCGCGAACTGTTCGAGCGTGCCAACGATTGCGGCTACACCGCGCTGGCGATTACCGACGAATGCTCGCTCGCCGGCATCGTGCGCGCGTGGGAAGCGGCGCGCGATACCAAGGTGCCGCTAATCGTCGGTACGGAAATCCAGCTTGCCGATGGCCCCAAGCTGGTGCTGCTGGCGGAAAACAAACAGGGATACGTGTCGTTGTGCCGCCTGATCACGCAAGGACGCAGGGCTTCCGAAAAAGGCGAATATCGCCTGACTCGCGCGGACCTGGCCGGCGGCGCGCCAGGCACGCTGGCGCTCTGGATTCCCGGACGCGAGCCGGATCGCGAGCATGGCGCATGGATAAAACACAGTTTCAACGATCGCGCGTGGCTGGCGGTGGAGCTGCATCGCGATAGCGACGACGATGCGCGCCTGGCTGAACTCGACGCACTGGGCGAATCACTGCAGTTGCCACGCGTGGCGAGCGGCGACGTGCACATGCACGTGCGCAGATGCTTGCCATTGCAGCACACGATGACGGCGATCCGTCATCGCATGACCATTGCCGAAGCCGGCGCCGTGTTGTTTCGCAACGGGGAGCGCCATCTGCGCCGGCGAGCGACTCTGGAAAAGATTTATCCCAAGGCATGGCTGGACGAAAGCGTGCGGATCGCCAAGCGCTGCACGTTCGATTTGAAAAGAGATCTCCATTACAAATATCCCAAGGAGCTGGTGCCGGAAGGCTATACGGCCATGCAATGGCTGCGAAAGCTCGTTGCTGACGGCTCGGCATGGCGTTGGCCGCAAGGTGTACCCGCCAAGCATCAAGCTACGCTCGAACACGAACTGCAATTGATCGAGAAGAAAGAATACGAAGCCTTCTTTCTCACCGTGCACGACATCGTGCGTTATGCAAGAAGCCAGGGCATTCTCTGCCAGGGACGCGGTTCGGCGGCCAACTCCATCGTGTGCTTTGCGCTGGGCGTGACGGATGCCGATCCGGACAAAGTGAATCTGCTGGTGGAACGGTTCATTTCCGTGGAGCGCGACGAACCGCCCGACATCGACGTCGACTTCGAGCACGAGCGGCGCGAGGAAGTCATCCAATACGTCTACAACAAATATGGCCGCGAACGCGCCGCGATCGCGGCCACGGTCATCAGCTATCGCACCAAAAGCGCGGTGCGTGATGTCGCCAAGGCCTTGGGGCTGCCCGAGGATCAGATCGACAAGCTCAGCCGCTGTTTCTTCCGCCTTGGGGACGCCTCCCCGCACAGCCGTCTGCGCGAACAGGGTTTCGATCCCGACGCGTCTGTGATGCGCAAGCTGCTTGCGCTGACCGTGCAATTGCTCGGCAAGCCGCGGCATTTGAGCCAGCACGTCGGCGGTTTTGTTATCCACGATGCGCCGCTGCACGAATTGGTACCGGTGGAAAACGCGGCCATGGCCGATCGCACCATCATCCAGTGGGACAAGGATGACCTGGACACGATGGAGTTGTTGAAGGTCGATTGCCTGGCGCTGGGCATGCTGACCTGCTTGCGCAAGTGTTTCAGGCTGGTGGAGCAGCATCGCGGGAAAAAATGGGATATCGCCAGCATCAAGCCAGATAACGATGACACTTACAGGATGATCCAGAAGGCCGACACTATCGGCGTCTTCCAGATCGAAAGCCGTGCGCAGATGGCCATGCTGCCGCGGCTCAAGCCAGCCAGCTACTACGACCTGGTGATCCAGATCGCAATCGTGCGTCCTGGACCGATCCAGGGCGACATGGTGCATCCCTACCTGCGGCGCCGAAGTGGCGAAGAGCCCATCGTCTATCCATCGAAAGAGCTGGAACCCGTGCTGGAGCGCACGAATGGCGTGCCGTTGTTCCAGGAGCAAGTCATGAAACTGGCGATGGTCGCGGCAGGCTATACCGCCGGAGAGGCGGATCAGCTGCGTCGCGCCATGGGCGCATGGAAGCGCCATGGCGGCATGGAAAAGCATCGTGAAAAGCTGATTGCCGGCATGACGAAAGACGGCAAATACACACTGGAATTCGCCGAGCAGATCTTCAATCAGATAAAAGGCTTCGGCAGCTATGGGTTCCCAGAAAGCCACGCCGCCAGCTTCGCCAACCTTGCTTACACCAGCAGCTGGCTTAAATGCCATGAGCCGGCGGCCTTCGCCTGCGCACTGCTCAATGCCCAACCGATGGGTTTCTATGGGCCCAGCCAGATCGTGCAGGATGCACAACGCCATGACGTGCGTGTGCGACCCGTAGACGTGCGCTATAGCGAGTGGGATTGCACGCTGGAGTTCGATGCGCAAAGCAAGGGCGAGCTGGCGTTGCGCCTTGGATTGCGCCTGCTGCGCGGTTGCAGCGAAAAGGTGGCGAAACGCATCTCCGACGCGCGCGGCGTAGCCCCTTTCCAAGATGTGGTCGATCTTTGCGCGCGCGCCGAACTGGATGCCCGCCATCAGGATTTGCTAGCCGATGCAGGCGCCTTGCGCGGTCTGGCCGGTCATCGCCATCGCGCGTTGTGGCTCACGTCCGGGGTGGAGGCACAGTTGCCGTTGTTCGGCCGCGCCAGCCCGAGCGAGCAGGACATCGTGCTGCCGCCACCCACACAGATTGAAAACATGACGGCCGATTACGCGCACAGCGGATTGAGCCTTGGACCGCATCCAATGAGGCTGCTGCGCAGCCGGTTACGCGCCGACCGTTATCTGGATTCGCGCAGCCTGCAGAACCTTCCGCACAGCGCGCAGGTGCGTGCCGCAGGCTTGGTCACGCAACGCCAACAGCCGCAAACCGCCAGCGGCGTCACCTTCATCACCATCGAGGATGAATTCGGTCCTGTGAACGTGGTGGTGTGGAATCACATCGCACAAACCCAGCGTCGCCCTTATCTGGAAGCGCGCCTGCTGGCGATCGAAGGGCGTTGGGAATCCGTCGATGGCGTAAGCCATCTGATTGCGCGTCGCTTGCGCGATCTCAGCGGCCTGTTGATGGACCTGGACGTGCGCTCGCGCGATTTCCATTGAGGCTCCTATGCAAACGCAAACACTACTTTTCGAACAAGGCGTGCAAAGGATTGCCGACGCTGCTGCCGGACCGATTACCTATTTTCCGGATGTCATAACGCCAGCATTGGCGGCGTCCTGGTTCAACAGCTTGCGCGAACAGGGCGATTGGCACGAAAGCACGCGCATGATGTACGAGCGCCTGGTGGGCGTGCCGCGCCTGCATTGCCACTATGCCATCGCCAATCCGGCCCTGCCGAAGGTGCTGCACGAAGCACTGGCGGTGGTGAAGCAGCACGTCGATGCACCGTTCAACAGCATCGGCCTCAACTGCTACCGCGATGAGCGCGACAGTGTGGCGCCACACAACGACAAACTGCATGAGCTGATACCGCACCAGCCGATCGTGTTGCTGTCATTGGGGGCGACGCGCACCATGGTGATCCAGCGCAAGAAGCCACCGCGGCTGAAGACCGAGCTGGAATTGGAGGCCGGCAGCTTGTTGCTGATGGGATGGAATGCGCAACTGCATTACGACCACAGCATTCCGAAATCACGGCAGCCGGTGGGAATGCGGATCAGCGTGGCGTTTCGGGTGCGGCCAGAAAGAGAGAGCAAAACGTGGTAGTGATGTAGCCTCTTTGGCCGTCATTCCCGCTTTCGCAGGAGTGACGGCCATCAGGACGCGCAAGATTATTTTGTCGCCCGCGCTCTCAAAGCCGCCACGGCCGGCAGTTCCTTGCCTTCCAGGAATTCCAGGAACGCGCCGCCACCGGTGGAGATGTAGGAAACCCTGTCCTCGATCCCATACTTGTCCACGGCGGCCAGCGTGTCGCCACCGCCGGCGATGGAGAACGCCTTGGAATTGGCCACCGCATGCGCCAGCACTTCCGTGCCTTTGCCGAATGCATCGAATTCGAACACGCCCACCGGGCCGTTCCACACCACCGTGCCGGCCTTGGCGATCAGTTCGGCATACAGCTTGGCGGTTTCCGGTCCGATGTCGAGGATCATCTCGTCATCCTTCACTTGATCCACCGCTTTCACCGTAGCGGGCGCATGCGCGGAAAATTCCGGGGCCACCACTACGTCTACCGGCATCGGCACCTCGGCGCCGCGGCGCTTGGCGTCGGCCAGCACTTTCTTGGCAGCAGGCAGCAGGTCGGGTTCGTACAGCGAGTTGCCGACGGAATGGCCCATCGCTGCAATGAACGTATTGGCGATGCCACCGCCGACAATGAGCTGGTCGACCTTGCCGATCAGGTTTTCCAGCAAGGTGAGCTTGGTCGATACCTTGGAGCCGGCGACGATGGCGAGCAGCGGATGGGCGGGATGTTCCAGCGCCTTGCCCAGTGCATCCAGTTCCGCGCAGAGCAGGGGGCCTGCCGCGGCAGCCGGTGCGAATTTGATCACGCCGTGTGTGGACGCTTGCGCGCGATGTGCGGTGCCGAAAGCATCCATGACGAATACATCGCACAGCGCGGCGTATTTCTTGGCGAGTGCCTCATCATCCTTGCCCTCGCCGACATTCATGCGGCAGTTTTCCAGTACGACGACTTCGCCTTCCGTCACTTCTACGCCGTCGAGGTAATCGGCGACCAGGCGCACCGGCTTGCCGAGGTGTTCGCCCAGCCACGTGGCTACCGGCGCGAGCGAGGATTCGGCATCGAACTGGCCTTCCTTCGGTCGACCCAGGTGCGACATCACCATCACCTTGGCGCCGGCAGCGAGTGCGGCCTTGATGGTGGGCAGCGACGCATCCAGGCGTTGCGTGGAGGTGATGCGGCCGTTCTCGATCGGCACGTTCAAGTCTTCGCGGATCAGCACGCGCTTGCCGCGCAGGTCGAGGTCGCTCATGCGGGTGATGGTCACGGAAAAACTCCTGGCAGCTTTGACAAGGTGGGCACTGAGGCCGGAACTGCGTATTTTCCCGCCCGCCCTGCGGCGATGCAAACGATGAAGGGAATAAACTTGCCTTTTCTTTCCACGGACCGGCTCATGTCTTCCAGCCTCGTTCTCTACAGCTACTGGCGATCCAGTGCCGCGTTCCGCGTACGCATTGCGCTGAATCTAAAGGGTTTGCGTTACGAAACGCGGGCAGTGCACCTGCTCCACAACGGCGGCGAACAGCATGCGCCCGACTATGTCGCAGTCAATCCGCAGGAACTGGTGCCGGCCCTGGTCGATGGCGATCGGGTGATCACGCAGTCCATGGCCATGGTCGAATACCTTGATGAAACTCATCCGCAGCCGGCACTGCTGCCACCTGATGCGGCGGAGCGTGCTCGCGTGCGTGGATTGGCGCAAGTGGTCGCTTGCGACATTCATCCGCTCGGCAATCTGCGCGTACTTCAGCAGATCGGTACGCAGTTTGGCGCGGACGACGAACAGAAAGGCAATTGGATGCGGCACTGGATTGCCGCCGGCTTCCAGGCGCTGGAAACGATGCTGGCGAACAGCAAGCACACCGGCCGCTATTGCCACGGCGATACGCCGGGCCTGGCCGATCTGTGCCTGGTGCCGCAGGTGTACAACGCGCGACGCTGGAAAATGTCGCTGGACGATTACCCGACGATTCAGCGCATCGATGCCGCATGCGCGGAGCTGGACGCCTTTCAGCAGGCAATGCCGGAGCAGCAGCCTGACGCGCCGCGATAAGTCGCATCCAGTGATTCCATCCACTCGTTATGATCCATAGATGGCGACCGAACAGCATGCTGTCCCGATGAGCGACGAAGAACGGATCAGGCTCGAACCGTCCTGGAAAAGCCGCATTGGCGATTACCTGCAACGCCCGGAGATGCGGGCGCTGTCCGAATTCCTGCGTGCGGAGAAACGCGCGGGCAAGGTGATCTATCCGCAGGGACCGGAAATTTTCAACGCGTTCCAGCACACGCCATTCGATGCGGTGCGGGTGGTGATCCTGGGCCAGGATCCCTATCACGGTCCGGGACAAGCGCATGGCTTGTGCTTCTCGGTGCGCCCCGGCGTACCGGCGCCGCCGTCGCTGGTGAATATCTTCAAGGAGATCGCGCGCGATCTGGGCATTCCGCCGCCCGACCATGGCTGCCTGACGCCCTGGGCCGACCGTGGCGTATTGTTGCTCAATGCCGTGCTCACCGTGGAGCGCGGGCTGGCCGCGTCGCATCAAGGCAAGGGTTGGGAGGGTTTCACCGATGCGGCGATCGATGCGCTCAACCGCGAGCGGGAAGGCATCGTCTTCATGCTGTGGGGCTCCTACGCGCAGCGCAAAGGCCAGCTCATCGATACCCGCCGGCATGCCGTGCTCAAGGCGGTGCATCCGTCGCCGCTGTCGGCGCATCGAGGGTTTCTCGGCTGCGGGCATTTCTCGGCCGCCAACCGGTACCTGCAGGCGCACGGGCAGGCGCCTGTCGATTGGTCCTTGCCGTCGCGGGCGCAACTGGAAGGCGGTGGCTAGCGGATCGGCCTGCCTACGTGATGCTGGCGGTTTCGAGACCGTGTATTCACTCCCCGAAAGTCATGCTTGAAACCCCTTTCCCAGGCATCCACCCCACATGGACAAGTGCTGGGGATTCGTGTACTATTCGGTACATAAAAGGCGCCGGAACTCGCCGACGCCTTTAGCACTCCAAGTGCGAGAGTGCTAAGCTCCACCCCATCTTTAGGAGGTTCCAACATGTCCCAAGCCTTGGTGACGGCCAACTTGCCGGTTCCCAGCGTCGTTGGCAGCCTGGATGCCTACATCTCGGCGGTGCACCGCATCCCGGTGCTCAGCCAAGAAGAAGAACAGGATCTGTCGCGCCGGTACCTCGAGGAGAATGACCTCGCCTCCGCCCGCAAACTGGTGATGTCGCACCTGCGTTTCGTGGTGCATGTGGCTCGTGGCTACAACGGCTACGGCTTGCAGCTCTCCGACCTCATCCAGGAAGGCAACATCGGCCTGATGAAGGCGGTCAAGCGTTTCGATCCGGACCAGGGCGTGCGCCTGGTCAGCTTCGCCGTGCACTGGATCCGCGCGGAAATGCACGAGTTCATCCTGCGCAACTGGCGCATCGTGAAAGTCGCGACCACCAAAGCGCAGCGCAAGCTGTTCTTCAACCTGCGCAAGAGCAAGAAGCGCCTGGGTTGGATGAACGCCGAGGAAGTGCGTACGGTCGCGAAGGATCTCGGCGTACCGGAAGCCACCGTGCGCGAGATGGAATCGCGCCTGTCCGGCCGCGACATCGGTTTCGAAGCGCCGGCGGATGCGGAAGACGATGCCAAGCCGGCACCGGAAGCGTTCCTGATCGACGATGGCGCCGATCCGTACGAGAACGTCTCCGACGCCGACCAGAGCGACAACCAGCTGGAAACCCTTTCCAGCGCGTTGGAAAAACTGGACGAACGCTCGCGCGACATCATCCAGCGCCGTTGGCTCAATGAAGAAAAAGCCACGCTGCAGGATCTTGCCGATGAATACGGCGTCTCCGCCGAGCGCATCCGTCAGGTCGAAGCCAACGCGATGAAGAAGATGCGCGCACTGTTCGCGGCCTAAGTCGACATTCGCATGTTTATGCAAACGGCCTCCCTCGCGGAGGCCGTTTGCGTTTGCGCGTTGCACGCGCGATCAATACAAATCGATCGGATCCACATCCAAGGACCAGCGCACTTTGCGCGCGCTCGGCAATTGCGCAAGCTGCATCGACCACGGCCGCACCGCGGCGTGCAGATCGCGCCGGTTGGCCGCTTCAATCAGTAATTGCCCGCGCTGGCGCCCGGCGCGCAGCGGCATCGGTGCGGGCATAGGGCCTGCGATCTGCAAGTTGCGGGTATCGGGCAAGGCCGCGCACGCTTCGGAAAGAAACGCATCGACCGCCGCACGCTGATGTGCTTCACAACGGAGCAGCACTTGATGTCCATAAGGCGGCAATCCGGCCTGCCTGCGTTCGGTCAGCAGTTCTTTCGCCGCGGCGGCATAACCTTGCGCAAGCAGCGTGCGCAACAGCGGATGATCGGGATGATGCGTCTGCAACAGCACACGCCCGGGCTTGCGCGCGCGTCCTGCGCGTCCGGCCACTTGCACCACCAATTGGGCAAGACGCTCGCCCGAACGAAAATCCACGCTGAGCAAGCCTTCATCCACGCCGACGATGGCGACGAGGGTCAGGTTCGGCAGATCGTGACCTTTTGCCAGCATCTGCGTGCCGACCAGGATCGCCGGAGCGTCCTGCGCCAGGTTGTCCAGCAACTGTTCAAATGCATCGCGGCGGCGCGTGGTTTCGCGATCGATGCGCAACACGGGCGTTTGCGGAAAAAGTGCAGTAAGCGCTTCTTCCAATCGCTCGGTGCCCTGGCCTTGCGGTTTCAGTTCCGGACTGCCGCAAGCGGGACATACGGACGGCACCGGCGCCTGCAGATCGCAGTGATGGCACACCAGCTTGCGCCATGCGGCATGCAAGGTAAGCGGGTGTTCGCAGCGCGGACATTCGGCATGCCAGCCGCAGCCATGGCATAGCAGTACCGGCGCATAACCGCGGCGGTTGCGAAACACCAGCACCTGCTCGCCACGCGCCACGGTTTCGCCGACCGCATGCAGCAATGCAGGGGAAAGGCCATGTTCCAGGCGCTGCGCGCGCATGTCGACGATCTGCACCTGCGGCGGCTGCGTGGCTGCCGGGCGCGAGCGCAAATGCAGCGCGCGATAACGGCCGGCCTCGACGTTCGCCAGGCTTTCCAGCGAAGGTGTGGCCGAGCCGAGCAGCACTGGCACCTGCAATGCGCGCCCGCGCAGCAGTGCCAAGTCGCGCGCGTGATAGCGGAAACCTTCCTGTTGTTTGTATGCGCTGTCGTGCTCTTCGTCGACGATGATCACGCCCGCATGTGGCAGTGGCGTAAAGACTGCCGAGCGGGTGCCCAGCACCACGCGCGCCTCGCCCGAACGCATGCGCAGCCACGCGCGGGCACGCTCGCCTTCGGCCAGGTTGGAGTGCAGCACTTCCACCGGCACGCCAAGCCGATCGCGCAGCCGGCGCACGGTCTGTGGCGCCAAGCCGATCTCCGGCACCAGCAGCAGCGCCTGCCTGCCTTGTGCAAGCGTGCGTTCGATCAGCGATAGATACACCTCCGTCTTACCGCTACCGGTGATGCCATCGAGCAGAAACGGCTGGAAGCGGCCGAAGGCCTCGGTGACGGCCGCCACGGCGGCGTCCTGTTCCGCATGCAATGCATGCGCAGACGCGACTGGAAAAAAGCTTGCCGATGGCGCGGGCTCAGCGCGTTCGATCAGGCCCGCCTCGGCCAGACGGCGCGCCGCAGCGCGCCAGTCGGAAAGGGCTGCATCCAGTTCCGTGGCCGAGAGAGGACCCGCAAGCAACGCCTGCAGCAGCGCGCGGCTGCCGCCGCGCCGGCTGCCGGCGTCCAGCGCGCTGCGCCCGGCGATCGTCAACTGCCAGCTCGGTTGCTGGGTTTCCGGCAATGCCTTGTCTTCGCGCAGCAACAAGGGAAGCGCGTTGGCGTAGGCTTCGCCTGGTGCACCGAGCCAGTAGTCGGCCGCCCACGCCAGCGTCTGCATCAGTTCGGCATCGAGCAACGGCGCGTCGTCGAGCACGCGCAGCACGCGTTTGAGCCGTGTGTTGCCGACGTGCGCAGGCACCTCGGTTTCCACCACGACGCCCACCACCTTGTTGCGACCGAACGGCACGAGCACCCGGCTTCCGATCACTGCCACGCCCGAGGCGGGCGGCAGGTAATCGAACAGGGTGGGCAGCGGAACCGGGAGGGCAATGCGTAGAACGAGAGACATGACGTCCGAGGGAGTCCGGCGTGGACGGGAGTGTATCGCGCATCGTTGGCTGCGCACTCACGAAAAACCGACAGGGAGAAGCCACCGTGGATGCTTGCCGGCGATTGCTGCTCTGTCATCTAGGAAAAACTGCTAAGTGGCTCACAAAGCCTGAGTTTTCCCCTTATCCACAAGAGCTGTGGATAAGTCTGTGGATGCGCCGTTGAGAGGGGCTCGTTTCGCGCATCAGAACGGCTCTTGTGACACGCTGTTCAACTTTTGACCACCTAAAAATTCTTATGCGGATCAATATGTTGAAACAGTGCTTCGAGGTCGTCCGAAGCGCGTTCACGGGCTTGACAGGTTTGTATGTCAATACCTTGACGCTGTGCAAAACCGGGCTTTTGGCCTTTTCGGAAATGACAATCAGTGGGCCATGCCGAGGATAAAAGCGACCCCCAGGAACAGAATTAATAACCAAAAATAGAACCAGCCGATGAAGCCGTATTTCACGACCGTCATCACCCAGCCTTGACGGTAAACGCGCTTTTGCATGATCAGCAGGTAGACCGGTATCCACAGCAGGAGCGGAGCCTGTAGCCAACCCACTATGGCGCCGGCCCAGCCCGCGTATGACTTCAACCAGGTCGAAAGCAGGCCGGTGATGACGATCAACAGCAGGCTCAGGAACAGGAACGCATGGCTGTGCAGGGAGACGATCACGTGTTCCATGTAGAGCCTGCGCTTGAACAGATAAAACAGCTTCAGCAGCAGGGCGAACACCGGCACCAGCACCAGCATGGTCCCCGGCAACACACCGTAGACACCGGCGCCCAAGTGGTCCCAGGCTTCCTGGCGCTCCACGGCAGTGCCGTGATTGAGCGCCTTGCCGTTCTTCTTCAGGTGCGCGCGCGCAACAGTCAGGCGCTGGTTGGCGAAGTCTGGTAGCCAGCTGATGTGAACCGGGTTCACCGGCTTGTCCGCTTGCTCGACGGCGGCGTAGGCCGGCTTGGTCGTAGTCGATGTGGTGGCCGGCGCGCCAAGTTCGGCCAAGCGCGCGTTCGCCTGCTCGCGCAGCTTCTGCTCGGCCTGATCCACCTGGCTCACGATGGCGGCATTGCCGACAGTGCGCGTGGCCTCCAGTGCCTCCAGCTTGCGCTCGAGCTGCTGCTGAACCTGCTTCGCGGTTTGGGCTTGCGAGAAGTCATCGGCCTGATCGACCAGCACGGCACCTTCATGGCGTTGCTGGATGCGCTGCGCAATGACATCCGTCGCCAGATGCAACGCAAAAAATGACAGCAGGCACAGCACGAACATCAGCCGGAACGGCGCGATATAGCGCACCCGCCGACCGCTGAAATACTCCAGCGTAAGAAAGCCAGGCTTGAGGAATAGCGCCGGCAAGGTGTGCAGGATGCGTCCGTCGACGTGCAGGAATGTCTCGAAGAATTCTTCGAACAAGCCATGCACGGGTCGCAGCACGCTATGCACCGCTTGGCCGCAGTGATGGCAGTACTCACCTTCCAGCGGCGTCTGGCAGTTGGCGCAAAGCGCGCCTTCGCGGGTAGTCAGTTCCTTCATGTGCATCTCCCCCGGTGCAGCGGTGAATCTTGGCAGGGCAGCGCGGCGTAGGAAACAGGGCCAAAGGCATGGGCGTGAAAAATCTTGCTCTTTTCGCGCGGTACAATGGGCGGCCCTGGAGCATCCAATCCATGAAACCCATCCATCTCGACCGAGCCCGGGTCTGGCGGGAGATCGTCGCCACCGTGCGGCTGGCGTTGCCGTTGATCCTGGCCCAGCTCGCCGCCATCGGCAGCAACGTGATCGACGCCGTGCTGGCCGGTCACGTCGGCGCGCACGTGCTGGGTGCGGTGGCGGTGGGCGCCAGTATCTGGTCGCTGGCGATCGTCAGCGGCATCGGCATGATGATGTCGGTGCCGCCGTCGATCTCGCAGCTGGATGGCGCTGGTCGCCGGCATGAAGCGGGCGAGGTATTCCACCAGGCAATCTGGCTGGCGCTGGCCATGGGCGTGCTGCTGTGGCTCTTCGTAAGGCACGCGGAACCGCTGATCGAGCTGATCGGCGTCTCGCCCAGCCTGTACAGCGACGTGGGCGAATTCTTGCGCGCGATCAGTTGGGGCACTCCCGCGTTGACCTGCTATTTCGCGTTGCGTGGGCTGTCCGAAGGGCTGTCGCTGACTCGGCCGTCGATGTATTTCAGTTTCGGCGGTCTGGCGCTGCTGTTACCGCTCGGCTACGTCTTCATGTTCGGCAAGCTGGGGTTGCCGCCGCTGGGTGCGCGCGGCTGCGGCATCGCCACAGCCACGGTGCTGTGGATCGAGATGTTGTCGTTCGCCACTTACGTGTTTTTCCATCGCAATTATCAGGGGCTGGGTGTCTTCACCCATTTCGAATGGCCGAACCTGAAACGCATCGGTGCGCTGGTGCATATCGGTTTGCCGATGGCGATCACGCTACTGGCGGAGGGTGGCCTGTTCGTGGCGGCGGCGCTGCTGATCGGCACCATGGGCGAGGACATGGTGGCCAGCCATCAGGTGGCACTGAATGTGGCCGCGCTGTTCTTCATGGTGCCACTGGGGCTGGCGATGGCGATCACCGTGCGCGTGGGCAATGCGGTGGGGCGCGGCGATGCCTCCGGCATACGCTATGCCGGTTTCTGCGGTATCGGCCTTACGTTGGTGACGCAGGCGATTTCGGCTGGCCTGATGCTGGGTTTTCCGCATCTGATCGCCTCGCTCTACACGCATGACCAGACAGTGATCGCACTGGCGGCGCAATTGCTGTTGTTGGCGGGATTGTTCCAGTTTTCCGACGGCATCCAGGTAGCGTCCAACGGTGCGCTGCGTGGCCTGAAAGACACTCGCGTGCCGATGGCGATCACCCTCTTCGCGTATTGGATGGTCGGCATGCCGGTGGGCTGGTGGCTGGCGTTCCATGTCGGTCTGGGCGCGCGCGGTATCTGGATGGGCTTGATCGCCGGCCTCAGCATGGCGGCCGTACTGCTGTTCGTGCGCTTCTGGCGCAGCGCCCACCGGCATCAAGCCGGGACGTTTGGCCCTGTTGCGCCGGGCGTCGCGGATGCGACCATCTCATCGTGAGCGGCATCACCATGCAGCTCTGCACGTCGGGTTAGCGCAGCGTAATCCGACAGCGCCGCCGTGAATGACGTTGGGTTACGCTGCCAACCCAAGCTATCCCAAGGACCTCAAGCATTTCTATGAGCACACCTCCGCCCATCGGCCGCCCGCGGCAACCGAACGGATTCTGGGCCTTCCTGCGCGTCTTCGGGCGCGGCCTCAACATCGTGCGGCTGATCATCCTCAACGTGCTGTTTTTCACGTTCCTGGGATTGTTCGTGCTGGTGCTGCTGGCGCTGGGCGCGGCCAAGCACGTCAACGACATCCAGGACAGCAGCGTGCTGGTGCTGCGGCCGGAAGGACGGCTGGTGGAGCAATACAGCATCAGTCCGCTTCAGCGTCTGACGTCCAAGCTCTCGGGCGACGAAGCAAAAGAAGTGCAGGTACGCGACTTGGTCGACGCGATCGATGCGGCGGCGAGCGATTCGCGCATCACGCGCATCGTGCTCGATCCGGGCCATATGCACAGTGGCGGGTTTGCAGCGCTGACCGAAGTCGGCGCGGCGCTGGATCGCTTTCGCGCTGCCGGCAAGCCGGTCATCGCGTGGGGCTCGGATCTGGATCAATACCAGTATTACCTGGCCGCGCACGCCGATCGCGTGCTGCTCGATCCGCAAGGCAGCCTGTTCATCACGGGCCTGTCGAACTATCGCCTGTTCTACAAGGATCTGCTCGACAAGCTGGGCGTGAATGTCTACCTGTTCCGCGTCGGCCAGTTCAAGAGCGCGGCCGAGCCGTTCGTGCTCGATCACGCGTCGCCCGAATCCAAGGAAGCCGACAGTTATTGGATGGGTGGTCTTTGGGATGGCTATGTCGCCGACATCGCCAAGCTGCGCAAACTCGATCCTGCCGTGGTGCGCACAGACATCGACGGCTTGCCCGATCGCCTTGCGGCGATGCAGGGCGATCTCGCCAAACTGGCGCTCGATGAACATCTGGTCGATGGCCTCGCCACACGCGAGGAGCTGATCGACACGCTGCGCTCGCAAGGCGTGCCGGCCGGCAAGGATGGCCATGGCATTCGCGGTGTGGGTCTGGATCGTTATTCGGCCGTGGTGCCCGATCGCGACAAGCCGGGAGCTTCTGCCGTCACCGTCGTGGTGGCGGAGGGCGAGATTTCCGGCGGCCAGCAGTCAGCCGGTTCGATCGGCGGTGAATCGACCGCCGCGCTGGTGCGCAGCGCGCGCGAAAACAAGCGCACCAAGGCGCTGGTGCTGCGCGTGAACTCGCCTGGCGGCGAAGTGTATGCCGCGGAAGAAATTCGCCGTGAAGTGGCGCTGACGCGCAAAGCCGGCATTCCGGTGGTCGTATCGATGGGCGACGTGGCAGCCAGCGGCGGCTACTGGATCTCGATGAATGCGGATCAGATTTACGCGGAACCCAACACCATCACCGGTTCGATCGGCATCTTCGGCATGTTCTTCACCGTGCCGGGCACACTGAGCAAACTCGGCATCACCAGCGACGGCGTGGGCACCGCACCGCTCGCAGGCGCATTCAACATCACCCGTCCGCTCGATCCGAAAGTGGGGACGGTAATCCAGTCGATCATCGACAAGGGCTACCGTGATTTTGTCGGTGGCGTAGCGCAGGCGCGCGGCAAGGATTATTCCGCGATCGACGCCATTGCGCAGGGCCGCGTATGGACTGGCAGCCAGGCGCAGCAGCGTGGCCTGGTCGACCAGCTCGGCGGGCTCGACGCTGCCATCCAGAAAGCCGCGGATCTGGCCAAGCTCGGCAAGCAGTATGCGGTGCGTTATCAGGAGCAGCCAAAAGGTGCATTCGAACGCTTCGTAGTGAGCCTCAATCAGTCGGCCATGGCGTCGTCGCTGCAAGGCTATGGCCTGAAATTGCCCGGCTGGTTTGCGCAGTTGCAGACGATGGCGCCGGAGCTTGAGATGTTGCGAACGGCACAGGCGGGGCATCCCAACGTTTACGCGTACTGCTTCTGCTCGCCACGCTAAAACAAGCGCGTCTACCGGCTGGGATTGCATCTCGGCCGGTAGATGTTGCATGCATGAAATTTTTTGCCGCCCGCAGCGGCGGGTGGATCAACCAACGCTGGCGTGAAAATAATCGCCTCGCCGCTCCACCTGCACCGGCATGTCGAACGCAGCGCTCAAGACCTCATCAGTCAGCACGCTCGCCTTGCTGCCTTGCCGTAGCAACTGTCCATTACGCAGCACGACCATATGGTCGATCTCCGGCAGGATTTCTTCGACGTGGTGCGTCACCAAGAACAAGGTCATGCCACGCTGCGCGAGCTGACGCAGATTTTCCAGAAAGCGTCGGCGGCTGGCTGGGTCCAGCCCTGTGCATGGCTCATCCAGCAACAATGCGCGCGGGCGATGCACCAGCGCACGCGCAATCAGCACGCGTCGCGCCTCGCCGGTGGACAGGCTGGCCATTTCGCGGCCAATGAACGGCAAGGCTTGCACCTGATCCAGCGCTTCCAGTGCACGCTGCCGCATGGGCTCGGTTACGTGCTGGTCTACCCACAAACCGCGCGCCGCAAAGAAACTGGACACCACCGCATCGAACACCTCCAGCGGCGAGTCCTCGCTGGTGTAGTCGCCCTGCAAGGCTGGGGAGACGATGCCGATCAGGCTGCGCAATTCGCTGACGTTCCACCGGTCGCGCCCGAAAATCCGGATCGCCGGTTGGCCGTCTTCGCGCGCGAGCGGATAAATCTGCCGCGCGATCAAACGAATCAACGTGGATTTGCCCGAGCCGTTGGCGCCGAGAATAGCCGTATGCTGGCCAGCGGCAAGGCGCAGGCTAAGCCGATCAAGAATCAGGCGCTCGCCACGCTGCACACTGGCTTCGTGTATGTCGAGCAAGGGAATGGATTCGGGATGCGTGGCGTCGGGACTCATGCCCGAACCTTGCCTGCAACGCAGCGCGATGGCAAGCAGTGACGTATACGGACGCCTAAACGTCCGTATGGTGAGCGTTACTGAGTCTGTTGTTCGATTTGCTTGTCCTGCTCGGCAGCGTGCTTGTCGACCAGCTTCTGCACGTCCTTGGCCCTCTGCTCGTCCTGCTTCATGGCATCCCATGGCGCACTGGGCTGCGCAGCGGCGGCCTTGGGATCGGATTGTGGCTCCGGCGGTTTGTTGTGGCAGGCACTCAGTGCCAGCAGGCAGAGCAATGCAGTGGCGGTTTTCATGGCGCGACCTCGATCAGCTTTCAGCCAAGTGTCCCGCCATGCGCCGCCGCCGGCAATACCTTGAGGTTATCCCCGAATTCAGGCCTCGATCGCACGGCTTTCTGCGGACATCACTATTTGGATCTGCCTTTCGACCATCGCTTGATAGTTGTCGGTACGCATGTAATCAGCAAAGCGCAAACCACCGGTTCGGTCGAGTGCATAATCGCACCGTCCCGTACTGAGCATTGCGGTCATTGCAGCAAGCAGCGGTACCGAGGGTAAAGCCTCTTCCACGAACAGAAACTGCCCCGCCTGATTGACTTCCAGGAAGTAGACGCTTCCAGCTCGGTCGACAACCAAATCAATACAGCCGTAGACAAGTCCCAGCTTGCGCATCAGCGACCGCAGTTTTTCTTCAACGTGCTCCGGCAAGGCGCACTCTTCGATGACCAAATCCTCATCCATCATGTGTTTACGCCAATCGACATAGGCTGAGCCATCGCCTCTGCGCATACGAACCGAAAAGTGCCGGTCGCCGATAACCGTTACACGTATGTCGTAGACCTTTTCGATATAGCGCTGGAAGATGCCGGGGCACAATGCGATCGATTGTTCCGGAAGCTCACTCGACGCATCCAGCAACTTCACACTTATGTTGTAGGTGCTGCTAGTTGAAGCGCTCTTCCAGTTGTAGGGATAGAACGTCTTGAACACTACCTTCGGCCAACGTTGAAGCATGATATGTACATCCTGTACATCGTTGCTGATCACGGTATCGGGTATATCCAATCCAACCTGCTGCGCAGCATGCATCTGAACCAGTTTGTTTTCGGCATGATCGGCTACATTCGGATTGTTGACCCAGAGCGCGTTTAACAGGTTTTCAGCCATTCCGAAAACGTTGTTCTGAAGACGCAGCCATTGTCCGGAAATGAAGCCGCGGTCGGCTTCAAGACATATGCCAGCTTCCGGTGGCCTAGGTCGGCGATACCAGACTGAGCGTAGATCGCGTTCTCGCGCATGCGCGTTGCTTCTTACTTTGAATCCGCCGGTGTCCGCCCATACTGCCATCCGAGTGTCCTCACCGGCGCGAATGGAAGGGGCAAGCACGACGTCGATATTGCATTGCTCCAGCGCCCAACCGACCGCCGTAGCATGTGCATCGTCTTGCGAAGCGAAAATCAGTACCTGCGGGGTCATGATCGAGTTCCTGTTCGAAACGTGATCGACAAGGCTTTAGGATGACCGCCCGCTATCGCAGGCAGTCATCGATCATCACTGACTGGATGTGCTTGGAACTTCAGGTGCCGTCGTCTGCTGAATCACGCCAGACATCGGGATTCGTGCCAGAAGACATGAAGCATCCCTTGGCAACAACACTTTCGACTACCTCGCGCGAAAACTCGACAGCCACGACACGAGCAAACGGACGAGCAATATCTTCTGCGGAAATATTGACTGACGTGTTCTGCATGATCGTACCCTCCATGAGTTAACGGAAAAACGAACAGTCCCGGAGTCCCATTCGTTTGAGTCATGTCATCTTAATGGGCATGGCCCATCATCGACGTTAACAGCGCCACCGGGAAAAATTCAACTACAGGGCGCTCAAGGAAGCGACTACGATTGGACTAAATTGGCCTCTATAAGCTGTGGTGGCAGGACATAGCTGAGCATTTAGAAGTGGTGTATCCAGGTGTTAAGCTCCGCCCATGAACAGCCGCATCGACGCTTGGCAACTGCAGGAACACACGGCGCTGATTACCGGCGCCAGCAAAGGCATTGGTTATGCAACGGCGCGCGAGCTTGCGGGGCTGGGTGCAGATTTGTTACTGGTGGCGCGCGATGATGATTACCTGGAACAGGTCCGCGTGGAGTTGACGGACGATTACCCCGGCATCGACGTGCTGGCTTTCGCCGCCGACGTCAGCGAGCCAGAGGATCGCCTGGCCGTGTTCGATTGGGTCGCCGACCTGGGTACGCCGCTTTCCATCCTCGTCAACAACGCGGGCGGCAACACGCCGAAAGCCACGCTCGATTACGACGAGGCCGAATACCGCACCATTTTCGAGCAGAACATCTTCTCTGCCTATGAAATGTGCCGGCTTGCGCATCCGCATCTGGCGCAGCATGCCAACGCGGCGATCGTCAACGTGGGCTCGGTATCCGGGGTTACTCACGTGCGCACGGGTTCGCCTTATGGGATGACCAAGGCGGCGCTGCATCAGCTCACGCGCAACCTCGCGGCCGAATGGGCCATCGACGGCATTCGCGTCAACGCGGTGGCGCCGTGGTACATCCGCACGCAGCGTTCCGAGCCCGCGCTGGCTGATGCCGATTACCTCGATGAGGTACTGGATCGTACGCCGTTGCGCCGCATCGGAGAACCGGAAGAAGTGGCTGCCGCTATCGCGTTTCTATGTTTGCCGGCCGCGAGCTACATCACTGGACAGGTGCTGGCGGTGGATGGTGGGTTCTTGAACTACGGCTTCTGAACAGCTGCAGTTTTCCACAGCGACTGGGGAAAGGCTGGTAGCAACCCTGTGGATAAGCTCCCGCGACGCTTACACACCAATCACTTGCATGACATTGCGCAGGTTTTGCTCAGCAGTGGCTCAATTCTGCAGTCAGCTCTTTCTCACGCTGAAGCAACGCCGGTTGATCGGCCTTGAAGGCGCGCGACAGTTTGCGTTCGTTCTCGTCGTATTGATCGCGTAAGGTCGCGCAGGTGTCTTGCGGCGTAAGGGGTTCGCATTGGTCCTGCACCAACACGTAGCTGCTGGCGATCATTGCTGCGTTTGGCGCCGTGCGGGGAGTGGAGTGTCCCAATGGGGTAGGAAGCATGCCGGTCATCGCGATCGGTGCGTAATAGGGCTGAGGGTTTCCGTTGCTGCTCAGATAAGTGGTGCGATCCGTGGCGCGAGCGCACCGATACATTACGGAAGGTGGTGTGCGCGGCAGGGCGGGAGGTGCCGCTTGCGTAGTGGGCGCAGGTGATGCTGGAGAACTGGGAGGTGGCGGCAGCGGCGAAGAAGTCGGTCCGCTGTCATCCAGCTCCATGGTTTGTTGCCGTTGGTCGCGCGCGCAAGGCGTTCCCTGATAGATCAGCTGGCCGTTCGTCGCGTGACACTTATATACGGTAAGCGTTTGAGCCCTTACCGGCGCAGGCAACGGCAAGCCCAGCAGAAGAGCGAGGAAAGCCATCAACACGATGGTTGCGCAAAAGCGGTTCATGCCGCGATTCTACGCTTGCCCGATGGCGCAAGCGGCGTGCTGAGGAATCAGAATTCCACCTGGTGCTCTTCGGCGGCGAAGCCAATCGTTACCGCGCCTTCGCCCACGTTGACCATGCCGGTGATGCTCATCGGCGCCTGCATCACCGTCACACCACATTCGTGACAGGCATCGGCCAGTTGCTGATAGCCGGGCAGCTTCAGCAACTCGCTCAGGTCACCGCCATACGCCGTGCACATCACCGGCACCAGCAGGCCGGAGCGCACGCGGTTGGCCGCGTAGTTGAATAGCGTTTCGCAACCATGCTCCCAGCCCCGCACCTTGCCGACGGGCGTGGTCTCCCCGCGATAGCCACGCAGCAGCGGCTTGATGTCCAGTGTGGAGCCCAGTACCGCGCTGAGCAGCCCTACGCTTCGGTCACCCTTTTTCTTCGCGCGAGCGCGCAAGTAATACAGATCGCGCGGCAGCATGTAGCCATAGGAATTTTCGGCGATATAGGCCAGCCGTTCGCGGATCGCGGCGGGAGTTTCGTTAGCCTGGATCAGCCGCACCGCCTCGACCACGCACGGTGCGGAACCGACAAACAGGCTACGCGTATCCAGTACGCGCATCAGGAAAGGACCCGTAATGCCCGCGGGTTCGCGCACTTTGCGGTAGTTCTTCAATACTCCAAAGCTGGCCTTGACCACGTTGTCGTAGATGGCACTGCGCCCAGCGGTGATGGTGAGGCAGAACACGCAGTCCTTCTCCAGCACCAGCTTGTCCAGAAACAGCTTCTGCACATCATCCACAGAACACGGTTCGGTTTCCGCCGAATGACTGCGGCTACCCAGGTCGAGCTTCAAAAAACGCTCGATTTCAGCCGGATTGCGATCGTCCTTGAAGATGGTCTTATCGACCTTTACCGCGATGGGCATGACCGCGATGTCGTGTTGCTGCAGAAAGTCCTGTGGCAGATCGCAGGATGCATCGATAGCCAGGCCCATGCGCATGTTGCCGATTTCCTCACCCTCTGTATGCGTGGTCAACATAGCATGCGAGTGCATGAGGTGTTGCCGCAGTGCGCCACTGCTGGACGGTCGAGACAGGGTGCGGTCTTTGTGATTCCAACTGCGCGAGCGCCGTGTGCAAAGTGCTTGTTGGAGGGGGAAAAGACGAAGCTAGGTAAGGTGATCAAAGGACTTTATCTAGGGCAGAAAATTACGGTTACTGCTGCGCGATATTTTGCGGGAAGCCTTAGGAGGCCAATGGGGTGTGGCAGCCCTGCATAGGGGGAAATCATGCATCCCTGGAGGAAGGCTCTCATCAATGATAAAAAAATTATTTACAAATCAAAAAGTTGACTCGATGGTGGCTAAGCCCCACGAGGGCGCATACATCGTAAAAGAATGCGAGTTTTTTGCTAAGAAATTGTTGACACCGGTAAGAGCGCTGACGTAAGTTCCTGCCGAGGGGGTAGGCCTGCGTTTGATCCCACCTTCAGGTGGATCGCGTAGTACCGAGGGGAAACTTGCCAGACAACCATAGGGGTACTGGCAATTCGGTCGTGATACCTCGCTTGCAACTGGGGTTGCACGGAGCATTTCGTGCAGTCGTTGTCTTTGGCCCATTTGGGCTTTATGGGGAGTTTTGAATAATGATGAAGCGTGACCTGATTGGCGCGGGTAACTACCGTCGCCATGCTCTTGCTGCGGCTCTTGCCATCAGTTTTGGGTTTACCGGCGTTGCCATGGCGCAGTCCACTACCGGTACGTTCGTCGGCCAGGCGCCGGTCGGTGACTCGGTAACGGTGACCAGCCAGACTGGACTTACCCGTGAGGTACCGGTCGACAGCTCTGGTC
>Ga0207702_10001621_pt1 | contig 22262 bp, 8 predicted proteins | sample KBSCornC62_FD_184302 | JGI IMG/M metagenome (GOLD analysis project Ga0207702, IMG submission 184302) | Corn rhizosphere microbial communities from Kellogg Biological Station, Michigan, USA - KBS Corn C6-2 (SPAdes) (version 2) | ecosystem: Host-associated > Plants > Roots > Rhizosphere > Soil ...
CTGACGCGTTCCAGTACGCTTGCAATGTCCATCGCTTCCGCCCGTGTTGCGTTCGCTCTGCGCGTGACGCGCCGATCAGTGACTTTGCAGGTGACGCCGCAGGCTGAGGGGCCGCATGTCGGTCCACACCTCCTTGATGTACGCCAGGCATTCGTCCTTGCTGCCGCGCTTGCCGACGGTGTTCCAGCCGAGCGGCAATTCGCGCCCGGCGGACCAAATCGAGTACTGCTCTTCGTGGTTGACCACGACTTCGTATTGCGCTTCGGTGACTTCGCTCATGACTCCTCCTCCCGTTTTTTGGCCGAAATGACGCTCCCGGCGCGCGCCGCTCGCGGCGTCGCGCAGGCCCGTTTTACTTGTTGCGCGGTGCTACAGCACGACGCTTTCGAACTCCTCCGCATCGTCGGCCGGCTGCGCGCTCAGGCGCGCGACCAGCGCGAGTTCGCGCTCGGCGGCGTCCAGGCGCGCGGCGAACAACGCCACCGTCTGCGCCTCGAAGAAGTCCGCCACGCCGAGCGCGATGCCGAAACGCTGGCGCACGCGCGCGACCAGCTGTGCGGCGAGCAGCGAATGCCCGCCGAGTTCGAAGAAGTTGTCCTCCGCGCCCACCGCGGGCAGCGCCAGCAGCTCCGCCCACAGCGCCGCGACGGCCTCTTCGCGCGGCGTGCGCGGCGCGACGTAGGGCTGCGTGCGTTCGCTCGCATTCGGCGCCGGCAGGGCGCGACGGTCGAGCTTGCCGTTGGCGTTGAGCGGAAAGCGCTCGAGCACGACGAAATGCGCCGGCATCATGTAGTCGGGCAGCGCCGCGCGCAGGCGTGCGCGCAGTGCCGAGGTGTCCGGCGCCTGCGGCAGCGCCGGCACGAGGTACGCGACGAGTTGCGTCTCGCCCTGCGCGTCCTCGCGTGCGGCCACGATGGCGTTGCCGACTCCGGGCGCGTCGCGCAGCACGCTTTCGATCTCGCCGAGTTCGATGCGGAAGCCGCGCACGTTGACCTGGAAGTCGCTCCGTCCGAGGTATTCGATGCTGCCGTCGGCGCGCAAGCGGCCGAGGTCGCCGGTGCGGTACAGGCGCGCGCCCGGCGTGCCGGCATACGGGTGCGGCAGGAAGCGTTCGGCGGTCAGGTCCGGACGGCCGAGATAGCCGCGCGCGAGCCCGTGCCCGGCGACGCAGATCTCGCCGACGGCGCCGCGCGGGACGAGATTCAGCGCCGCGTCGAGCACGAATACCGCGGCGTGGTCCAGGCGCGTGCCGATCACGTTGCCGCTCGGCGGCGGACCGTGCTGCGGCGCGTGCGTGGACAGGATCGTGGTTTCGGTCTGGCCGTAAAACTCCGTCGCGGCAACACTCGGCCAGGTGCGTGCGAGTTGCGCCAGCAGCGCCGGTGCGACGGCGTCGCCGCCGACGAACACGTGCCGCAGGGCGCCGGCGTCGGCTGCCGCGCCTTCCGTCGCCAGGTGTCCGAGCACGGCACGCAACAGGCTCGGTACGAGGTGCGCCAGCGTGACGCGACGCAGCTCGTCCGCGAGGTGCGCGGTGTCGAGCACGCGTTCGCGCGGCACGATACGCACGTGCCCGCCCGCGACCAGCGGCAACAGCAGTTCCACGAACGCGATGCCGAACGCCGACGAGGCGACGCTGAGCAGGCTGTCACCGGCGGTCACGTCGAAGCGCTGCACGAGTCCGAACAGCAGTTCCGCCAGCCCGCCGTGCAGCACCGGCACACCTTTCGGCCGGCCCGTGGAACCCGACGTGTAGATCACGTAAGCCGGCTGCAGCGGATGCACGTCGCGCGCGGGCGCGTGGTCCGGACGGCCGTCGAGGTCCGCTTCGATGTCGCGCAGGAATACGCACTCGCCCGCCGGCGGCGGGAAACGTGCGGCGAGCGCGGCGTCGGCCAGGATGCAGGCGAGGTTCGCATCGCTGCCGATCCAGTCCAGGCGTTCTTTCGGATAAGCCGGATCGAGCGGCACGTACACCGCGCCGGCCTTCCAGATGGCGAGCAGGCACACGACGAGGTCCGGTCCGCGGTCCATCCACACGCCGATGTAGTGTTCGGCGCCGATGCCGCGCGCGATCAGGTGATGCGCGAGCCGGTTGGCGCGGCGTTCGAGTTCGCCGTGCGTCAGCGTGACGTCGGCGCAGATCAGCGCCGGTGCTTCCGGCGTGGCGCGCGCGATGCGGCTGATACGCTGATGCGTGCAGCACGCGGCACGGGGCGGCGCGAGCGACTGCGCGGCTGTCTGCTGCGCGATTTCATCCTCGCCCAGCAGCGGCAGCTCCAGCCACGGCGTGGCCGCCGCGTCGAGCGCCGCCGACAGCAGACGCTCGAACTGTTCGCCCAGGCGTGCAATGCGCTCGGGCGCGTAAAGGTCCGCGGCATAGTCGAACCACGCGTTCAGCGCATCGCCGTGCGGCTCGAGGTTGAGCGCGAGATCGAACCGCGCCGGCGCGACGCTGCCGGGTTCGCGCGCGACGCGCACACCGGGCAGCGCCAACGCGTCCAGCGAATCCTCGTGCAGCAGCAGCGCGACCTGGACCAGCGGCATATGGCTCAAGCTGCGCGCCGGCTTGAGTTCCTCGACCAGTTGCTCGAACGGCAAGTCCTGGTTGGCCTGCGCGCCGAGCAGCGCGGACTTCCCCTGTTCGAGCAGCTCCGCAAACGTCGCGTGCGGCTGCAGCCGGCAGCGCAGCGGCACGGTGTTGACGAAAAAGCCGATGAGGTCTTCCAGCGCCGCGTGCGTGCGGTTCGCCACCGCGGTCGCGAGCGCGAAATCGCTTTGCCCCGAGTGGCGCGCGAGCAGTACCTGGAACGCCGCCGTCAACGTCATCAGGCGCGTCACGCCGTAACGGCGATCGAACGCATCGAGCCGGCGGCACAGTGCGGCATCCAGCACGAAGCGGTGCACGGCGCCGCGCAAGCTTTGCACCGGCGGCCGCGGACGATCGGTCGGCAGTTCCAGTAGCGGCGGCAGGTCCGCCAGTTGCGTGCGCCAGTAGCCGACCTGCCGCTGCAGGCGCGCGCCGTCGAGGACGCGGCGCTGCCACACCGCAAAATCCGCGTACTGCACCGGCAGCGGCGGCAGCGGGCGCTGTGCCGCTCCGGGCGCCATCGCGTAACCTGCGTTCAACTCGCGCACCAGCACGCCGATCGACCAGCCGTCGCACACGATGTGGTGCAGATTCACCAGCAGCACGTGGCGCTGCGGCGCAAGGCGCAGCACGGCCACGCGCAGCAACGGACCGTGCGCGAGATCGAACGGCCGGCTGGCGTGGCGGCGCGTGAGTTCGGGCAATTCGGATTCGTCAGCGTCGAGCACCTCGAACGAAAAATCCGCTTCGGCCTGGATTTCCTGCTGCGGCTCGCCGTCGCGCTCGACGAAGTGCGTGCGCAGGATCTCGTGCCGCGCGACGATGTGCGCGAAGGCGGCGCGCAGCGCGTCGACGTCGAGCGCGCCGTCGAGCCGGAACGCCGCCGGCATGTTGTAGTTCGCACTCGCGCCTTCGAGCTGATGCAGGAACCACAAGCGCTGCTGCGCGTACGACAGCGGCAGCGGCGCGGTGCGCGGCACGGGTGCGAGTGGCGGCAGGTCCTCGCCCGGCTGCGCCGACGCGATGTGTCGGGCGAGCCCCGCGACGGTCTGCGCCTGGAACAGTGCATCGATCGGCAGCTCGATCGCGAATTCGCGCCGGATGCGCGACAGCAGCCGTGTGGCGAGCAGCGAATGCCCGCCGCTGGCGAAGAAATCGTCGTGAATGCCGACCCGCGGCAGGCCGAGCAGTTCGCACCAGAGCGCGGCCAGCCGTTGTTCGCACGCGTCGCGCGGCGTGTCGAGCGGCGTCGCATCCGCCGCAGGCGCCGGCAACGCGCGCCGGTCGACCTTGCCGTTTGCGTTCAGCGGCAGCGCCTGCAGCAACAGCACCTGCGACGGCACCGCGTACGCCGGCAATTCCCGCCCCAGCGCATCGCGCACGTCGGACGCCTGCAGCCCGGTGTCGCGCGCGACCGCGTACGCGATCAGGCGTCGCTCGCCCGGCCGGTCCTCGCGCAGCAGACAAGCGGCCTGCGCGACGCCCGGCAGCGCCAGCAGCGCGTGCTCGATTTCGCCGAGTTCGATGCGGAAACCGCGCAGTTTCACCTGCGCATCGCGCCGGCCGATGAATTCCAGCATGCCATCGGCATGCCGGCGCGCGAGATCGCCGGTGCGGTACAGGCGCGCGCCGGACGACGGCGCGAACGGGTCGGGCACAAAGCGCTCGGCACTGAGATCCGCTGTAGAAAAGTAGCCGTCAGCCAGCGCGGCGCCGCCCAGATACAGTTCGCCGATCGCTCCGCCGGCGACCGGCTCGCCGTCGCGATCGAGCACGCGCACGGTCACGTTCGCGATCGGCGTGCCGATCGGCACCTGCGCCGGCCAGGCGGCGGGATCGCCGCGCAGTGTGTGCGCGGTCACGACGTGCGTTTCAGTCGGACCGTAATGGTTATGCAGCGCAGCGCCCGGCAGGCGCGCGAACAGTGCACGCACGTCGTCGCCGACGCTGAGCGCTTCGCCGGCGCAGACGACGTCGCGCAGCAGGTTCGGCAACACGGGCGTCTCGACCGCTTCGCGCGCGAGCTGGTGCAACACCGCGACCGGCAGGAACGCGCGTTCGACGCGCTGCACGTGCAGAAAATCCAGCAGCGCCGCGGCATCGCGCCGTGTGCGCTCGTCGACCACGACCAAGGTCGCCCCGGCCTGCCAGGTGCTGAACATTTCCTGGAACGAGACATCGAAGGCGTGCGCGGCGAACTGGCTGACGCGTGCCCCGCGCGCCAGCGGCAGCGCATCCGCGTGCCAGCGCAGCAGGTTCCACAGCGCACCCTGGCGCATCAGTACGCCTTTGGGCGTACCGGTCGAGCCGGACGTGTGCAGCAGGTACGCAGGCAGGTCCGGATGCGCCGGCGCTCGGCAATTCACAACGGTTTCCTGCGCCGGCGCGTGCAACGTCGTCGGATCGAGCACGGCGACATGTGCGCTCAGCGCGTCGTCGGCGCGCGCCAGCAGCAGGCGCGGCTGTGCCAAGTGCAGGATCCGTTCGCGCCGCGGCAGCGGTTGGTCCGTATCGATCGGCACGTAGCAGGCGCCGAGCTTGAGCGTGGCAAGGATCGCAACGAAGCTCGCCACGCCGCGCACGAGGCTGAGCGCGACGCGGTCGCCGGTCGCGACGCCGCGCCGTTCGAGTTCGGCCGCCAGCGCATCGGCGCGGCGATCGAGTTCGGCGTAGCTTAGCTCGACGCCATCGCACACCAGCGCCGTCGTCATCGGCGCTGCGCGCGCGGCCGATTCGAACAGCGCGGCGAGCGATTGCGGCGCGCCAAAGTCACACGCCAGCGGCGCGTCGGCAGCGAGCAGCGCGCGACGCTCGCCGGCGTCGAGCCAGCCGAGCGCATCCAGGCGCCGCTCCGGCGCGACAGCGACCGCGGCGAGCAAGCGGCGGAAGCCGCGGGCCAGGCGTTCGATGCCGCCCGGCGCGAACGCGGCGCGCCGGTATTCGAAGCGCCCGCTGAACGCGCCATCGGCGTCGACCATCCGCAGCGACAGCGCGAACGGCGTGTGCGCCGGCCGCGTCGCGCATGCTTCGAACAACAGCGAGCCGCACCGCACCGGCGCGGCTGTGCCACCGAGTATCAGGCCGGCCGCCTGCGGCAGCGCGCGCGGCTGGTGCAGCGTGAACAGCGCCTGGCACAGCGGCATCGCGTGCTGGGCGCGCTGCGGGCACAGCGCCTGCACCACGTGCGCGAATGGCAGGTCCTGCTGCGCCAGCGCCGCGCGTGTCGCGGCCGTCGTGTCGCGCAACAGCTGCGCGAAAGGCTGCTGCCCCGCCGGACGGCTGCGCAGGACCACCGTGTTGGCGCAAAACGCCGCGATGTCGGCGAACTCCGCGCGACCGCGACCGGCCACCGGGGTCGCGAGCGAGACATCGTCGGTACCGGTATACTTGTACAGCGCCACCTGAAAGGTGCTCGCGAGCAGCGCGTTCGGCGTGCTGCCGGACACTTGCGCCAGGCGGCGCAGGGCGTCGCTCAGGTCCGCATCAAGCGTGAAATCGAGCGCCGCTGCGGCAGCGTCGTCGTCCGCCGCGCCGCCGAAATCCAGCGGCGGCGCGTCGGCATCGAGCCGTTCGCGCCAGTGCGCGAGCTGCTGCGTGGCGCGGTCGGACGCGACGAATTCGCGCTGCCAAAACGCGAAATCGATCGGCGAATGCGCCGGCGCGGGCGGCGGCTCGATGCCGTCGTAGAGCTGCACCAGCTCACGCAACAGCAGCGTGAGCGTGTGAAGATCGACCGCGATGTGATGCGCCAGCAGCAGCACGTACGTTTCGTCCGGACCGGTACGGTGGCACAGCACGCGCAGCGGCGCGGCGCTGTCCAACGTCCACGGCTGTTGCGCGGCCTGCGCCCATGCGGCATCGATGCGATCCCGCGTCCAGCCGTCCGCGTCGATCCACTGCGGCGTCACGCACGCATCCGCCAGCACACGCTGGCGCGGCTCGCCGTCGACCTCGACGAAGCGCGTGCGCAGCATCGGATGCCGGCGTGCGAGCGCGGCCCAAGCGCCGTCCCAGCGCTCGGCGTCGAGCATCGAAGCGATGCGCAGCGGCACCACGACCGTGTACGCGCTGCTCGCCGGTTCGCGCCGCTGCAGAAACCACATCGATTCCTGGTTGAACGACAAGGGACCTTCGCTGCGACCGCTCGGCGGCCGCGCGTCGACACCCGCACGGTCATCCGCGCACAGAGACGCCGCGAGTGCGTCCAGGCTCGGCGTTTCGAACAGGCGCTCCAGCGCGCAGTCGACGCCGCAGTCGCGCTGCAGCCGGTACTGCAGCTCGATCGCGGCGAGCGAGTCGAGTCCGAGCGCCGCCAGCGGGACGTCGCAGGGAATCTCGCGTTCGGCCGTGCGCAGCAGCGACGCCACGGTGCGGCGCAGGTAGGCGGCAGTCGGCACTTCGGCGCCGGCCGTTGCGACGAGCCCCGGCGTCGGCGGCGATTCGTTGCTCTCATCCACCGCCGCATTCAGGCGCTCGAAGCCGCCGGCAAGATACAGTTCCCGCGCGTTGCGGCGGCGGATCTTGCCGCTGGACGTCTTCGGCACGCGCATGGGTTTGAGCAGCACGACGTCGTGTAACGCGAGTTCATGCGTTTCCGCCACGGCGGCGCGGATCGCTTGCGTGACGCGCGCTGCGTCGAGGCGGCGCAGCGCTTCGCGGCGAACCTCCTGCACCAGCACGACGCGTTCCGTGCCGTCGATATCCAGACCGAAGGCGGCGCCGCCGTTCGTGGCGAGCGCGCCGTCGGCCTGCTGTGCGGTCTGTTCGATATCTTGCGGATAGTGGTTGCGGCCGCGGACGACGATCAGCTCCTTCACGCGTCCGCTGACGAACAAGCGGCCGTCGCGCACGAAACCGAGATCGCCCGTGCGCAACCACGGGCCATCGCCGTCGGCCGTGCGTGCGCCGAACGTCGCCTCGGTAGCCGCCTCGCGCGCCCAGTAGCCGCGCGCGACGCTCACGCCGCGAAGCCAGATTTCACCGACGCGGTCGTCGGCCAAGGGCGTGGCGTTTTGGGCGTCGACGATGCGCAGTGCGGCGGGGTCGGCGCAGCCGCTGGCGACGAGCGTGTTGCCGCCTGCAACCGGCGCGACGCGGCCTTCGCGCAGCGCCACGGCGTCGCAATCGAGCGTCACCGCACCGCTGCCGGCCGCACCGCCGCTGACGAACAGGGTCGACTCGGCCAGGCCGTAGCACGGAAAGAACGCCTGCTCGCGGAAACCGCAGGCGGCGAACGTGCGCGCGAACCGCTCGAGCGTCGACGCCCGGATAGGCTCGGCGCCGTTGAACGCCACACGCCAGCCGGACAGATCGAGTGCCGCAAGCGCTTCGGGCGTCGCGCGCTCGGCGCACAGCGCATACGCGAAATCCGGACCGCCGCTCACCGTGCCGCCGTGCCGCGCGATCGCCTGCAGCCAGCGCAGCGGCTGCTGCAGGAAGGCCATCGGCGACATCAGCACGGCTTGAGCGCCCAGGTACAGCGGCTGCAGCACATTCCCGATCAGGCCCATGTCGTGGTACAGCGGCAGCCAGCCGACGACGACGTCCTGCGCGGTGTTGTCGAAGGCGCGGCGAATCAGCGCCTCGTTGTGCAGCAGGTTCGCGTGCGTGACGATCACGCCTTTGGGATCGCCGGTCGAGCCCGAGGTGTACTGCAGGAATGCGATCGTGTCCGCGTCGAGCCGCGGTTCGCGCCATACGTCGGCGAGGCCATCGTCGAGCGTATCGGTGGCGAGCGGCACGAGTTGCGACCACGTCGCCGAGTCCGCCGACGCGCGCGCGAGCTCGTCCAGCGTCGCCGCATCGCCGAGCACGCAGCGCGCGGCGCAGTCGCGCACGATGCCGTCCAACCGCTGCCAGCGACTGCGTTGCGACGTCGGCGGATACACCGGCACGGCGATCACGCCGGCAAACAGGCAGCCGAAGAACGCCGCGACGTAATCCAGGCCCGCGGGGTACAGCAACAGGGCGCGATCGCCTGGCGCGCAGCGCTGCTGCAGCGCCGCCGCAATCGCACGCGCACGCTGATCCAGCGCGGCATAGCTCAGGCGCGCCTGTTCCGTTTCGCCGTCGCGCAGGAACACGTAAGCCGTGCGCGCGCCGAGCACGGCGGCGCGCGCACGCAACAGCTCAACCAGGGTCGCTGGTTCGGCGCGCTCGGGTTCGCGGTGTGGCGCTTGCGGCATGTGCGGCTCTCCCCGGACGGCGTGCGTCAGTACGTTTCGCTGCGTTCGAGCTGTTCGAACAGGCTGCGGATGCTGTCTTCGTCGAAGCCCGGGTTCTCCGTACGCTCGATGAACTCGAACATCACGCCGGACACCGCGTCGCGTTTCGCGAACGCCTGCGTCATGCCGGGGCCTTCGATCAGGCCCGTCTCGAACGCGACGCCGCGCTCCTGCAGCTCGTCCATGACCGCTTCGACACTGTCGACTTCGATCGCGACGTGCTGCACGCCGGGGCCGTATTCATCGATGAAGCGCGAGACCTGGCTGTGCGGCTCGGTGCCCTGCACCAGCACGATGGAAAAATCGCCGGAGGCGAACTCGGCCGCGAGCATGCCGCTGCTCTTGCCGTGGATCGCGCGCCGCTCGCGCAACTCAAGACCGAGCGTGTCGCGATAGAACGCGACCGCCTGTTCCAGGTCGCGCACCGCGATCGCGACGTGATCGAGCCGGCGTGCGCGGCGGCTCAACAGCGCGCGCGGATGGATACGGGCCAGTATGGGATCACGCATGGCGAGCCGCGCGACGGCTTGCGCCGTCGTCGCACCGTGGCACGGCGAAATCGGTGTTTCGCATGGGCACCTCCGAGATTTGCCGGCGCGTGCCGGCATCGATGAGTGCGCTGCGCGGGCCGCGACGGCCGCGTCGATCGCATCACGAATCAGGGAAGCGGAAAACGGCGGCGGGAGAGGACACGCCGCACGGAAAATATTTCAAAGTGTGCGCTTGCGCACGTTTGGCGTGGCTGGACCGCCGACGGCGTCGCGCGGCACGCGGTCGGTGAAGACAGCGACCCAAGCGTTCTATGCAGCCGCTGTTTCGGGTCGAAATACGGCGGGAGTCGACCCTGCGGCGATCCAGCGAACGTCGAATCCGGGTCGCGGAGTCTGGGCGCGTGACGTCGAACGTCGCAGCCGACCGCGAAGCCGGCTGTTTCTACATCGACCCGTCGGGCGAATGTTCCACCACGGCGAGCGTCGCCAGCGCGCGCCGGTACAGCGATTCTGCCGGCGGCTGCGGTACGAGCGCACGCGCGGCGCGCAGCGCTGCATCCTGCGCATGCGCATCCTTGCCCAGCGCGGCAAGCAGCGTCCGCACGCGTGGGTGCTGTTCGCCGAAATCCGTCAGTGCCGCGGCGAGCGCGTGGAGCTGTGACGTGCGCGTGGCGCCGGCGTCGCCGCGCGACTGCGCGGCGGACGCACGCATCAGGTAGGCCCGATAGGCGTACGGATGCCAGGGACGGCCCTGCCGGCGCAGAACGTCGAGCGTCTCGTCGAGCAGCGCATCGGCGCGCGACATCTCGCGCGTGCGCTGCGCCTGCTGCGCCAGGGCGAGCAAGGTGTACGGCAGGTCGCGATCCACGCGCGCACGCTGGGTGGAGGCGATGGATTCGAGTTCGGCGCGCGCCGCCGGGTCGTCGTGCTCCAGATCGATCGCGGCGAGCGCGGCGCGACTGGCCAGCGCCATCGGATGCGCCGGCGTGCCGAGCGCGGCGTACATCGCGACGGTCGTGCGCAGGCGCTCGACCGCCTTGGCGCTGTCGCCGCCGGCGATCGAGGTCAGCGCATCGCCGTATTCGCCGTCGACCAGAACCGGCGGGAACGCCTCGCCGGCGCGGGCGAAGGTTTCGAATGCCAGGCGGTACGTGGCGTGCGCGTGTTCGGTGTCGCCGAGCTCGCGCAAGGCCTCGGCTTCGTGCGCGAGGTCTTCGGCGTAGAACCACGCCTGCAACTCCGGCGTTTTTCGTGCCTGCGGTCGCAGGCGCGCGAGCAGCTCGTGCGCCTGCGCGACGCGACCGAGTTCGAGCAGCAGTTCCGCCTGCTCGCGCACGTGGAACAACGCGCCGGGCGAAACGTTGCCGCCGACGATGTCGTTGCGACTCATCTCGTCGATGGCGCGCGTGGCAAGATCCAGTCGCTCCTGCGCCAGGTAGTCGTTGCTGAGGTTGTATTTCGCGTACGTGCGCATGCCCTGCGCGGCGAGGCGATCGGACTCTTCCAGCAGGCTTTCGCTGAGCGCCGTCGCCGCGGCGTAGTCGCCGCGCTGGGACATCGCCAGCGCGATGTTTTCGCGCGCGCGGTAGTGCGCGTGCAGGTAGGCGACTCCCGGCGCGCGCGCCTCGCGCTCGATGCGCTCGAGTTCCGGCAGCGCCTCGTCGATCTGTCCCTGGAACAAGCGCTGGATCTGCACCGTGATTTCAGCCTCGAGCAATTCCGCGCTGTGCGGCGCGAGGAACGCCCGATCCGCCTCCAGCGCTGCCGCGTATTCGCGCCGCGCGCGCGAAATCTGCTTGAACGAGAAAAACAGCTCGCCGATCGCGTCGTGCAGCTTGGCGCGCACGCGCGGACTGTCGGCGAACTCTTCGTCCACGCGGCTCGCCGCGCTCAGCAGCACGTCGTGCGCACTTTGCGGCGCGCCCTGCGTGTTGAACGGATTGGCTGAGGCGAAGGTCGAAATCAGGAAATCGTTTTCCGCCGCGGCGTCCTTGGCTTCCTGGTCCGCGCGCGCAAGCGCCTGGCGCGCGACGTTCGCCTGGTCCAGGCTGAAAATCGCCGCGCCCAGCAGCAGGCCGAGCACGCTCGCCGCCATGCCGAGCGAGAGCGCGTGGCGCTTGAGGAACTTGCCCGCGCGGTACGACCACGCGTCCGGGCGCGCGCGGATCGGCGCGCCATCGAGGTGCCGGGCGACATCCTCGCGCAGCATCGACACCGCGCTGTAGCGCCGCGCCGGGTCCGAACGCAGCGCGTGCGAGACGATGCAGTCCAGGTCGCCGGCCAGTCGGTTGCGCAACGCGCGCGGCGTGGCGGCGCGCGGCGCGGCACGGCGCGTCGCATCGTTTTCGGCGAACGTCGCCGACGGCGGCCGCGCCGTACCGTCGACGCGGAACTGCGGACGCGTGCCGGTGAGGAGCTCATGCAGCAGCACGCCGAGCGCGTACACGTCGGTCGCGGTCGTGACCGGACCGTGCGCGAATTGCTCCGGCGCCGCGTAGCCCGGCGTCAACCGGCGGTATTCGGTCCGCGTCGCATCCTCTTCCCCGCCCGAATCGTCGATCAGCTTGGCGATGCCGAAATCGAGCAGTTTCGGCGTGCCATCCTGCCGCACAAGAATGTTGTTCGGCTTCAGGTCGCGATGCACCACCAGCGCCTGGTGCGCGAACTGCACCGCTTCGCAAACCTGCAGGAACAGGCGCAGGCGCGCGTCGATATCGCAGAAATGTTCGTCGCAGAAGCGCGTGATCGGCTCGCCCGGCACATATTCGAGCGCGATCCACGGCACGCCCTCTGCGGTCAGACCGCCGTCGAGCAGACGCGCGATGTGCGGGTGTTCCAGTCGCGCCAGGATGCGGCGCTCTCGCGAGAAGCGCTCGCGCTCGAACGGATCGAGCATGCCGACGCGCATGACCTTGATCGCGACCGCGCGCGCCGCCTCGCCCTCGCCGCATTCGGCGCGGTAGACGCTCGCCATACCGCCTTCGCCGATCAGTTCAAGCACGCGGTACGGATTCGCCCGATCGATCAATTCCGGCAGCGGCGAGCGTTCCAGCAGCAGCGCGCCGTAGTCGCTGCCCGGCCGGTCGAGGAGCCCCGGCGCGTGCGCGTCGCGCAGAAGTTGTTCAAGCCGCACGCGCAGCGACGCGTCCGGCACGTGCCGCGCGAGCCAGCTCGCGCGCTCGGCCTCCGGAACCTCGAACAAATCGTCGAGCAGTGGCGACAGCTCGCGCCACTCGCGCTCGATGGTGGCGTTCACTGTACGCTGTCCAGGTATTGATGCAGGAACGCCCGCGCCTTGCGCCAGTCACGCACGATGCTGCGCGGCGCGACGTCCAGCACGTCGGCGCATTCGTCGACGGAGAGTCCGGCAAAGAAGCGCAGCTCGACCACTTTGACCAGACGCATGTCGAGCAGGCCCAGGCGCTGCAGCGCGTCGTCGAGCGCGAGCATCTCGGCCGCGACGAAATCGACCGGCAGCTCCGCCGCCTGCCAATCCACGACGTCGGCGCATGGCCCGCCGCGCTTGGCCGAACTGCGGCGGCGCGCGTGATCGATCAGGATGTGCCGCATCGCCGTCGCCGCGTAGCCGTAGAACTGCGCGCGATCCGACCACAACGCCGCATCCTGGCTGGCGAGACTGATATACGCCTCGTGCACCAGCGCCGTCGTGTTCAAGGTGTGCGCCATCGATTCGCCGCGCAGCTGGCGGTGCGCCAGCGCGCGCAGCCTGTCGTAGACCTGCGGGAACAGCTGCCCCATCGCGAGCTCGTCGCCGAAGCTCGCGCGCAGCAGCAGGTCCGTGATGGCGTTGTCGGGTTCTTGCATAAGAAAAGCCGAACTCTCGCACCCGCAGGGATCGCCTGCTGTGCCTGCCGTCACATCTGGAATCGGAATGTCCGCGCGCGGTAAGCGTCGCTCGCGAACGTCGCCGGCGAATTGCCGAAGGCGTGCATTATCAGTATTCGATCGTTAAATCCAAGTTGCTGCGCAGCATGTCGTGAATAATCGCCGAGAGTTTCTACGCGCCTTTCGAACGGTCGTTTTGAAGACATCGTTTTATCCCGATGAAAGTGTTCTGGCGGGCATCGTGCGCGCTGTAGTTGGGATTGGGTTTGATGTAATCGTTTACTTCGAATGCGTAATACGGAATTTTGGGGGAGTTTGTGACATGGGGTGTTCTACGGGGCGATGTCGGTGCCTCAGCCTTCCTCATGGGTCGAGTACGGGCGAATTCATGATGGTCGGTGCCACGCCCGTCCAGGTACGCGCCTCAATGCGATAGCGCACGATGGGGCGGTCCTCGCCATAGCGCATGGACATCCACCAGCGGCCCAGACGGGTCCGCGTATGGAGCTGAAATCCGAGCTTGCGCAAGACACGCTGGACGCGTTCGTTATGCGCAAAACAGTCGGAATTTACCGCCCGCACACCGTTGACCGCGAAGGCCAAGGCGAGCAGCGCCCGTCCTGATTCCGCGGCGTAACCCCTGCCACTGTATGCCTCGCCGATGTGCCAGCCGAGCGTCGCGGCGCGTGTTCCAGGCTCGGCGAAAGCCAATGTGCAATTTCCCACCACTTCGCCCGTCGCCTTGATCACCATGGCGAGGCGAAAGCGACTGCGGTACGACAGTGACGGTGGGTCTATCGCGGATTGAAGCGCCAGCCGCATCCGGGAGGGGTCGCGCTGACTCTGCAGGATGAATGGCGCTGCCGACGGTTCCGCAAATTGAGCGACGAGCGTCCTGAGGTCCCGCGGCTGAATGTCGCGGAGCAGGAGGCGGGCGCAGTCGATTTTTAGCATTGGGGGCTGGGACGAAGGTGCCGTGCGGGGCTGCCCACACGCGCTCGAGCACGCGTGGTCGCGTGATTACGACGTTGATGATGTGCGCGCCTGCCTGTGTCAGCGGACGCTGCGTGCCTTGCTATCCCACGGGTAAATCCAGGCCCAGGTGCCACCGGTCGCCACTTTCACCTGCATTCAGCAAAATAGCCTTGAAGTTGCCGAATTCCTGGAACAGTGCCCGCCAATCTTCTATTTGGTCCGAATGCGCTCGCACATATCGCTCCATCGTGTCAAACCACTCGATGCCATCGGCGACGCGGAACCAGGGGCCGGAACTCACTTTTTGAGACCCCAGGTCGTCTTGCAGAAAATCTTCCACTTCGGACCCGAAAAAAGAGTCAAGGTAAAATGTCTCAAGACGAACTGCCGCGTCATTCAGGACTTTCCATGCGCGCGCTAGAACGCGACCATGTCGTCGTACACATCCCTCTTGATCCCGCAGAACGGTGACCAGTTGCAGTTTCGACCTAACCAAGTGCATCAACACGAGATTTCCTTACGACAATTCTGTACGCCAGCCACGCTTGAAAGACTTCACGGCCCAAAAAAACAGTTCCAAAGACGAACGCGAACAGGCATACGATGACTGCGGACGCTCGATCACCGAGCGAAGCCATTCGCAAGTAGGTGATCGTCACGGTGACACCGGTCCAGACTATTGGCCCTAGCACGACGAAACAAATGATTGCGGTCTCTTTGGCCAGCCCACCAGTTCTACCGCCAACACTCTTACCGAGCACGCACCAGCGGAGTTTTATGGCACTGACTACGTTGCACCAGACAACCAGCAGGACCAGATATGCGATGTAGAAAGAGAATGTCACTCTACTAACCTCGCCACGTTCGAGAGATCGCTAGAAGTAAGCATCCGCTCCAAAGCCTACGTCTCTCATCCGGGCTCTCCAAGAAATATCTCGGCCAAGGGAACGCAATTCCGTTTGAAGGCTAGACAGCGAGAGTGGCGCAAATGGCGGGATGCCCAATGGCTGCTAGCCGCAGGAGAGGCAAGAATCGCCACGCGGATCCTACGATCATTAGCTTCACGAGCTAGTTCACACAAATGAGGTGCGCTACGCCAGGAGTTGCAGATACCGCAACTCCAATAGAGGATCATTCATTGCCGCCAGAACAGGCCAAACCTGCTCCAAGCACAGGCCAAAGTCCACGACGCGCTCAAGCCGCGCGTCATACGGAATATTGACATTGACGCTCCATTGAATTTCGCGCCCCTGACAAAGAAGTGCCCTCCAATCTCACTGTCCTCATGGACGAGAAGAAATCCATAGCTTGGTGTAGCCAGGGGGTCGAGTTCAGAAAACCAATCGGCTACTCGTGACAAATCAGCATCGGGCAAGCAGTCCTACTCAGCTCTTGAGAAATTCTCAGGCGTGAGTAAAGAAACGCTTCCGTCCAAGTCCCTCCCCCATCCGTTTTCCGAAAACGCCTTCCAAAGTCTCGATGGAACTACTTGCTCCCTGAATCGCACAAAAATACTTGCGTCGGTACTCATATCAGTCACACCGCTTCAAAGTGAGGTATGCCCCAATATTCCACCCAGTCCCTTATCTCACCTGGAATAGCGAGTGGATCGCGTCGCCGAGTTCGAATCGAGCACCGTGCCTTTCTGGTACAGCAGTCCACGGCGTCGAGCGGCGCCAGCGGGCTGGTCGTGCCGGCGCGCGGCGTGAACGTCAGCGGGAACACGCTCGGGTACTGGCCCGTGGCGCACACCGGGTCGACGTCGAACTGGTGCACCTTGCCGTCAGCCAGCGGCACGGACACCACGCACTTTCCCATCGGACGGACGCAAAGGTGATCAGGTTTGGTTGCTAACGATGGCGCCAGAGAAAGCGCACTCTGACCCCAATTACGCGGCCCCCACTTACCCGCCCCCCCAATTTTCCGACCGGGGTCAGCGCCACAATCAGGCTTGTCCTTTTGACATGAAAGTGAAAGTTGCCATCGGCGAATGGTAGGCCCATTTCTTCGCTTCTAGCCCGAATATTCTATTTCTTCAAGGCTATAAGAATCTCCCGGAGAAGATCGTTGTTGACCTCAAGCAGCTCTATCGTCCTGTCCTGATACGCCATCGAACGTTCTAATGAATCTTGATGCTGTTTTCTCTAGGCGCCGCATCTGCTCAACAGCAGCACCGCAGGTTTCAGCCAATCTCTTCCGCTGCTGCAGCCCAAGCAGAATACTAACCAAATACGCCAGAAAGAATGACCCAATGACGATAATCAAAACATTCAGAAGGAAAGACACAGTGTAGCCCTCCATGATTATCCATCGAGTTCACTGGTGTTTCAGCAGGCGGCGAAACCTAAGGCTAATTCGGTTCCTTCAGCAGTTGAACTGGAATGCCGGCTCAGCACCTAAAGCCAATTCATAAACTCTGGGTTGGGGCTCTGCCATGGACACCTCTCACTTAAAATGATACGTCCATTCATCCAAAGGTAGGGGGTGCCGAATGGGCGCTTGATCGATTCTTGCGATGCTCAAAAGCTCACGACTGACCGCCCTTATCTCCTCCCATTCAGGACCTTCCTTGAAGTCGGCTGAGGAATCCTTGCCTACTACGCCATTTATCGCTGCATCCAACCGACTCGAAAGTCTGTGCGCTTCTGGGAAATGATCAGTGAAGAACCCCAAGTAGTTTTGCATCGCGTTTATCAAGGCCCTTAATGGGCCAGCCGGCATTCCTCGATACTCGGGGAGGGGCCCGAGAATCTCGAGTTGCTTCGGCAACGGAAGAGCAAGAAACGAGACCATGTCCACTTGGATTGGTTGCGCAGTATTCATGACATTGCTTTCAGCCTGGAGTCCATTTCATCACATGGTAGTGGTAAGAGCTATTCGTCGAATCGGGCCACGCGTCAACCTCTTTCTTCTTGTTCACACCCGTACCATTGCCGCGATCAGAATGCCACGGATGAATATCCATTCGGAATAGCTCGCGCAACTTACCCATTTCTGCGCCGAACCCCATAAGCTGACCATACGTTCCGGATGGCGCACCAAAAACCATCTTTACAGGAATTTTTAGTTTTTTTCCGCGAATCGTAAACTTGACGCTCAAGCCACTTGACACTGGCACAAATAGCCCGGTACCTGCGAAGGGATTCGGCATGTAAATCAAGAATGCCTTGAGCGATTCGTTTTGACTTGAACGAATGTAACCTCGAGCCCAGTCCATCGCGCCGACACCGACACCACGTAAGCTATTCCACATGAATTTTTCCACGGCATCGTATTTGTCGATTTTGGGGAACCCTGAGGCGCTCGTGACAATGGCGTCAATCTCTGCCGATTGAGCAATACGCGCTATCTCACCACCCAAGTTCACAAAATCAACAAACGCCTGCATTCTCTGATATATATTCAACAGACCGGAAGCATATCTGACAACGTTTGCAAGAGATGATTGAATACTGGACGCGACGCTCTCCTCCGTCAACGTGGCGGCGGCACCCGACGGATCTTTGAATCCAACTGGATCGCCATTCCCAAAGACATATTTGTTCTGCGTTATCGGCACTGTATCAAGACCGCCTAATGCATCTGGTAGAAGAAATCTGCCCGTGTTCGGGTCAAACCATCGCATTCGCAGATAGACCAGCCCCGTGTCAATGTCTGACCATTCGCTGGCGTACCGGTAAGGGTTGCTATCTGCTCCGACGGACTCGGCGTTATTGCCCCATGCATCGTACCCATACGTCTGGGTCGCGGATGCAGCCGAGTCGGTCAGGGCCACCACCGACCCATGCCCATCATGCTCGAAATAGCTCTCGACCCCGCCTTTCGTCCGCTCCAGCAACTCATCCCCGTATGCAAAGCTCGCCGACACATGCCCGGCGTCATCGTACTCGGCAACAATCTGTGCAAAAGCGAGGTTCGGATCGACCAGGTAATGCGTCGTCGTCTTCGTTCCGCCAGGCGGCGTCTTGCTGGTGCTGTTGCGATTTCCGTCGGCGGCGTACGCGTACTCGATCTTCGTCCCATCCGGCAGGGTCACACCCGTCAACTGATGCAACGCATTGAACGCGTAGCTGGTCGTCTGTCCATTCTGGGTCTTGGTCGCAAGTTCGCCGTTCGTATTCCAGGTGTACATCGCCGCGCTGGCGCCAGTGATCGCCGTTAGCCGGTCCGTGACATCATACGTGTAGCTGCTCGCCTGCCCGTCCGCATTCTGTGTCGTGCGGTTGCCCACCGCATCGAGCGTCCAGCTTGTGCTGTGAGCCGGGTAGTCGCGCGACTCACCCGTCAGCTTGCCTGCGCCGTCGTAGATGTACGTGATGTGCCGGGTCTGACCGTCCGGGCCGACGTAGGTCAGGGCAGTGCGCTGTCCGGCGGCGTTCAGCGTGTAGATTCCTTGATCGACGATCGCGTTGGCGGCGGTGCTGTGTGTCGCCGTCCAGGTCAGCAGCCGCCCATTGGCATCGTACGCGTACTTCGTCACGATCCCATTCGGATCGTCACGCTCGATCTTGCGGTTGGCGGCGTCGTAGGTGTAGGTGAAGGTCTTGCCATTGACCGTGACGACCTTGAGATTGCCGTTGTCGTCATACGTGTAACCGACGGCCTGGCTTTGGCCGTCGGGCGTGGTCAGCGTGATGCCCGTCTTCTGTCCCGCCGCATCGTAGTCGTAGTGCAGCTTGGCGCCGTCCGGCTCCAGTATGTCGGTCAGGCGATCGCGGGCGTCGTAGCTGTACTTGATCGTTTGCGCGACCCCGTTCTGGGTTTGGGTCCGCGTCGCAACCTGCCCGCTCAGCGTGTACGTCGTACCGATCACCGTGCCGTCGGGATAGCGTTCCGTCGTGACCCGATCCGAGGTGTCGTAGTTGAACGCCGATGCACCGCCGGCATAATCCGTCTTGTTCGTCAGCCGGCCGACCACGTCGTATGCCATCGTCTCGTAGCGGTTGTCCGGCAAGGTGTGGCTGGTCGCTCTGCCGAGTTCGTCGTAACCCCACGCCGTCACGTGGCCCAGCGCATCGGTCTGCGTGGACTTGTCGCCCAACTCGTCATAGCCGTACTTCGTGATGTTGCCCAGTGCATCCGTGACCTGTTTCAGCCGGCCGCCGGCGTCATAGCCATACTGCACCTTCCGATTCATCGGGTCGCTGTCGCTGGTCTTGCGGCCGGCGGCGTCGTAGCCGTAGGCGGTCGCGGTGCCGTCGGGCCACACGGTCTGCGTCTTGCGATTGCCGGCGTCGTAGACGTATTGCGTGCTTTGGCTCAGCGCGTCGGTGACGCTCGTGAGTTTGCCGGCGGCGTCGTAGGCGAAGGCCGTGGCGTTGCCGTTCGGGTCGGTGCTTTGCGTCTTGCGGCCGGCCGCGTCGTACTGGAACTGCACGCTGCGGTTGAGTTCGTCCGTGGACGCCGCGACCTGGCCGGCGGCGTCGTAGGTCGTGGATGTTGTCGTGCCGTCCGGGTTCGTTAAGGTACTCGGCCGGTTTAGCGCGTCATACGCCGTCTTCGTCGTGCGGCCTGCACGATCGATCTGCGTGCTCGTGTTCCCGTCGGCGTCGTAGCTTGTGGATTCACTGGTGCCGTCGGGGTAGGTTGTCTTCGTCGCCCGCCCCGTCGCATCGTAGCTGTAGCTCGTGACCCGCCCCAGCGCATCCGTCTGCGTCGCGATCTGCTTCTGCGCGGTCCACGTGCTCTGCGTCGTGTTGCCGAGCGCATCGGTCGTGCTCAGCACGTTGCCGTCGGCGTCGACCATGCTGGTCGTGGTCAACGTCTGCGTCGCGCCGTTGACGATCCGCGTCTTGGTCGTGCTGATCAGGTGGCCCGCACTGTCGTAGGCGTATTTGGTGACATTGCCCAGCGGATCCGTTTCCTGGATCTTGCGACCCTGGCTGTCATTGACGTAGTACGTCGTATTGCCCGTCGGGTCCGTCATCTGCGCCAGCTGATCGAACTGCGCACCGCCCCAGCCGAAGCGCGTCGTGTTGCCCATCGGGTCGACGATCGCCTTGAGCATGCCCGGGTCGGTGTACCCGAACTGCGTGGTGTGGCCGAGTTCGTCCGTCGTCGCGAGCAGGTTCTGAGGAGTATGGTTCCCCATCATGGTGTAGAAGTTCCACGACTGGCTGGTGGTGTGGCCGAGCGCGTCCTTCGTCCCCAGCACGGTTCCCGACTGCGTGTCGTAGACCGTCGTGGTGGTTCTGTCGAGCGGATCGGTGGTCGTCAGCTGATTGCCGTAGCTGTCGAACGTGGCTTTCGTCGTGTTACCGACCGCATCGACCGTCTGCGTGATATTGCCCTGATCGTCGAACGTGTAGACGGTCGTGTTGCCGTTGCGATCGGTCACCTTCTGCGTGTGGCTCGGCAGGTCGCGCTGGCTGAGATCCACCTTGTTGCCGAGCGCGTCGTACTGGGCGATCAGTTTGCCCGTGGCGTCGTATTCGTTTCTGAGCTGCTGCGTGCCGCTGGCGTCGGTATAGCTCGTCAGCAGGTGCGCGAGCGCCGCCGGCGCCGCCGCGTACTGGTTGCGCGACACCTGGTTGATGGGACTGGTGATGTTGTCCAGATCGCCCGCCAGCGTGTAGGCGTATTTCACGGTGCGCCCGGCCGGATCGGTGACCTGTGTGATGCGTCCCTTGGCGTCGCGCGCGAACTGGATCGCGGCGCCGTTGCTGCTGGTGATGCCGCTTTTCGCGATCGTCAACACCTCGCCGTTCGGATCGGTGATCTGCACGATCTGGAACGTGTTCGCGCCGTCGCCGCTTTGGATGACGTACTGGTAGTTGTCGAGCGTCGTGAGCTTGTATTGCAGCGAATCGAACGCGTCGCCCGAGTTCGAATCGAGCACCGTGCCGTTCTGGTACAGCAGGTCCACGGCGTCGAGCGGCGCCAGCGTGCTGGTCGTGCCGGCGCGTGGCGTGAACGTCAGCGGGAACACGCTCGGGTACTGGCCCGTGGCGCACACCGGGTCGACGTCGAACTGGTGCACCTTGCCGTCGGCCAGCGCCACGGACACCACGCGCTTGCCCACCGGGCGGATGCAGAAGGTGATCAGGCTCGGTTGGTAGCTTTCCCACTGCTCGCCGAGGCGGCGGTTGCGCTGCAGCTGGATGTTTTGATAGCCGAGCGTCCAGCCGTAGCCGAAGTCGCCTTGCTGGTCTTTCTTGCGCGAGTCGTACGTACGGGTGACGGTCAGCGGCACGCCGCCGACGTCCAAACTCAGGTCATTGAAGCTGACCGTGAACAGGCCGAGCTTGAGTTCGCCCTGCACGATCACGTGCACGACGGCGCTGCTGGACTGGCCGTTCGCGTCGGTGGCGATCAGGTTGAGATCGTATTGACCGTTCGCGAGTTGCGTCGGGTCGAAGGTTGCGAGTGCGCCGCTCGATACAGCCGATGTGCCGCGCGCCAGTTCATGCCACTGGCCTTGGCCGGTCGGCGATTCCAGCAGTTGCCACAGCAGCAGGTTCGCATCGGACACGGAACCGGTGACGGACACGGGTGCCGTGATCACGTCGCCGTCGGCGGGGGTGGCGATCGCCACGGTCGGCGGCGTGGTGTCGCCGGTGACGGCGACGCCGAAGCCGCTGGCGCGACTCAGCGTGCCCTTGCTGTCCGATGCCGTCGCGACGACGACGTGCGCGCCAGCCACGGCGCCGGTCAATTTCGCCTGCCCATTCGCGTCCAGCGCCACGGTGGCGCCATCGACGCTCACGCTGCGCGTAACCGAGCCCGCGCCGCCCGTCGTCGCGACGGTGATCGTGACCGTGTCGCCGACGTTGACGAACTGCGGCGCGATGCCGAGGCTCAGGTCCAGCGGCGCAACCGGGCCGACCGACAGCGTGAACGTCTGCGTCACGTTGGCCGTGCCGTCGCTCACCTGCAGCGTGACGGGGTACGTGCCGGCCAGCGGAGCGGGCCAGCTGACCAAGCCGGACGCGCTCATCGTCATGCCGGAAGGTCCGGACACGAGCGAGAACGTCAGCGGATCGCCGTTCGGATCCACCGCCATCGCAAAGTAGCGATACGGCTGCGCGGTCACCGCGCTGATCACCGGCGCGCTGGTGAAGTACGCCGGATCGTTGCCGCTCGGCGCGCCGGGCAGGTTCGTAAAATCATCGGTGACGATGCTGCTGACGACGCCGC
>Ga0207702_10001622_pt1 | contig 22257 bp, 12 predicted proteins | sample KBSCornC62_FD_184302 | JGI IMG/M metagenome (GOLD analysis project Ga0207702, IMG submission 184302) | Corn rhizosphere microbial communities from Kellogg Biological Station, Michigan, USA - KBS Corn C6-2 (SPAdes) (version 2) | ecosystem: Host-associated > Plants > Roots > Rhizosphere > Soil ...
CAGCTGCGCGAGGAACTTCGCCACCGGCGACCAGATGGAGTCGAGCTTGATCGTGAACCACCGGTTGAGCACCGCCACGCTGTCCGCCTGCTGCGACGTGAGCTGGAGCGTGTCCGCCTGGCGCAGGATCACCGCCATCGGGTTCGGCAGTCCGAACGAGCTGTACGCCTTGAGCATGACCTCGGGCGCCTTCTGGCCCGGCGTCCGCCGGCCCTGGTCCAGCATGCGCGTGAGCATCTGCCGCTCGAAGCTCGGACCCACGTCCACCCGCAGCAGCGCCGTCAACGTGACCGGCAACCGCGTCGCCGTCTGCGCCACCGACGTCGCGCCGAAGCGTTGATTGACCTCGTACTGGTAGCGCTGCGTCGCCGGGTCGAACCCGCGCACGAACAGCAGTTGACTCGAGGGCAGCGCCGGCTGCCCCCAGCCGTGCAGGTGATTCTCGCCGTGCATCACGATGTCGGCGGCGCCGAGTGGATTAGAGATCTGGAATGAGAGATTCGCGCGCTGCGGCATGCGCACCTTGAGCGGATTGAACTGGAAGCTCATGTTCGCCGACGTCATCCACGGACCCTGGCAGCTGTTGCGCGCCGCCAGCTGCCCGAGCTGCGAGCGCAGACAGTCGCGTGCCGAGCTCGAGCCGCTCGCGAGCAGCTCGCGCATTCCCGCGGCGAGCGCCGGGTCGTTCGTCTTGGACGGATCGAAGACGTAGGCGCGGTCGTTGGCGTAGCCGTCGCCGTTGATGTCGCTCGCCACCATCGGCGTGTACGGATTGCCCGACCGGAACGAGCCGTTCCAGCCGATCCGCACCCAGTCGAACGCATTGTACGTGAACGAGTAGACGATCTGGTGGCGCGAATCGAACGAGCCGCGGCTCCAGTCGACCGCCGTCGGATCGCCCGCGGTGCTCGTGAACCCGCGGTAGCGCTCGCGGTTGTTGCCGTAGACGTACCCCACGCGCCACATGAAGCTCGAGCTGAAGCTGGTCGGCGACAGACTCAACGAGAGCTGACGGGTCTCCGAGCGCATGTCCGACCGGAGCTCGCTCACGTGCGTGAAGTCCGGCGTGAGCCGCGCCTGCGACGCGGACACCGTGCCCGTCGACGGCACGATGCCCGACGCGCTCGCGTACACGGGGCGATTGCCCTCATCAGACAGCGCGAACCGCGCCGTCGGATCGAAGTTCAGGTCGAACGTGCTCGCCTGATTCATGTTGAGCGAGTACGTCATCTCGGCCGAGAGCGCGAACCGGCCGAGCGCGGTTCCCGCCCAGTTGAGGTTCGAGCGCAGCGCGCGCGGCGCGGCGTAGCCCGGATCGAACATCGCGACATTCGGCGCGGCGCTCGAGAAGGTCGTGCCGGTCGTCCCGTCGGCGCACGCGGTCGGAATCGCGCCCTGGTTCGCGAGGTACGCCGCCCAATCCGGCGTCGGCGCCGCCGCTCCAACGCACGTGAGCTGCTGCACGCCGCTCGGCAGTCCCGTGTTGTCGAGCGCCGAGCCAATCAACGCCGCGCTCGGCGTGCTCTGAAAGACGCCAATGCCGCCGCGAACGACGGCGCGCGGCCCGCGTACCGCACCCTCGAAGCCGCCGACCTGCTGCGCCGTCCCGTACGTCCACGAGAACCCCACGCGTGGACTCGCGTACACATTGTTGGGCGCGTGGTCGTTGCGAATCCCGAGCGTCTGTTCGACGTCGGGGTTGAGCACCGGTGCGATGTTGAAGCGATTTCCGTCGAGCCGCACGCCGTACTGGAGCTGGAAGTCCGACGTCGGCGTGTACGAGTCGCCGAGCGAGAGGCCGCCGATGTACTCGCTCTCACTGCGCCGGCGGGGCGAGAGCTCGCGCGTGAAGCTCGCCGGCGTGCCCGACTCGAGATCGGCGAGGGAGTTGAACGAGAACGTGCCGAGGCGGTTGGTCGTGAGATCCTGACCATAAGCATCGCGGCGCAGCTCGGAGGTGAGCTTGATCCGGTGCTTGTTGTTCTCGCTGAACCACGAGAGCTGGTTCGATCCCTGCGCGGTCTGCGTCGTGACGCTCGTGCCCATCGAGGGATTGCCGCCGAACGACAGCGGCTGCACGCCGGACGTGCCGTCGGCGAAGATCGAATTCACGAGGACGGAGCCGTTCGGCAGCTCGAGGTACGGGCTGCCGTAGCTCCGGTTCGCGCTCAGTCCGAGCGATGTCTCGCTCAGGATCCCGAATCCGAAATAACTCGTGTGGCGGCCGGAGACGCCGGCGTTCCAGCTCGTCCGGTCGCCGCTGTGCGACGGAAGCTCGGTCGTGGATCCGGTGACGGCGTCGGACGAGAGCAGGCTCGCGTTGTATGTGAGGTTGAACGCCTGCCCGGTAGTCGAGCCGGGCGGCGTGAAATCGAAGCTGCCGAGGAGGAGGGCCTGGTTGGTGGCGCGATCGTTCGGCACGCCGCCGGGACGCGTGGGCACGCCGGCCTGCGAGAGGATCGACAGCAGCCGATTCACCGAATCCCGCGCGACACCGGCCGTCTGCAGTCCGAGCGCACTCGTGTTCAGCAAACTCTGAAGGTCGCTCTGCCGCCGCCCGATCTGATACGCCACGTTGAAGAACGCCTTGTTCGTCGAGATCGGGCCGGAGAAGAGTCCGCTGGCCGTGACGTTCGTGTACTGCTGGCCGAGGGAGCGCGCGGCCGGATCGGTCCACTGGAGCTGCGGCGCATCGAGGCTCGCGCTGCTCGTGCGAATGATGAAATTGGATGCGCGGCCGGTGCGCATTTGCAGCAGACCGCCGCTGAAGTTTCCGCGTGAGACGTCGTACGGCGAGGTGACGAGCGACGTCGAGACGTTCGCGTCGCGCGGGATGTTCGAGCCGTTGAAGTTGAGGCCATTGAGCGTCGTCGCGTTCTGATCGGGCGAGAGCCCGAGCACCGAGAAGCCGTTCGGGCCGCCGTCGGCGCTCGGGATGAGCTGGACGCCGGGCAGCGACGCCGCGAGGGCGGCGAGATCGCCGAGCTGGTCGACCGGGACCCCGCCCGAGTTGATCGGCCGCTCGCTGCCGCCGATGTCGGGGCGGAAGTCGTCGCGGCCGGGCTTCTGTCGCTGCGCGCGCACGGTCATCGCGTCGAGCTGTGCCGCCACGCGCTGCAGCCGCGCATCGCCGATGAGAATTTCCTGATCGGCCGTGCGTTTGATCTCGAAGCGCTTGGTCGCGAAGCCGATCGCGGCGACGCTGACGTAGTAGTCGCCTTCGTCGCTCGGGAAGGGAACGGTGTAGCGGCCCGCCTTGTCCGTGCGCGTGCTGCGCGTGATGTTGCCGCTCAGGGACGTGACGGTGATCGTCGCGCGCTCCACGGGCTGGCTATCCGGTCCGACGATGCGCCCGCGAATGACGTCGGTCTGCGCGAACGCGCGGCGGGGAAGCACGAAGGCAGCCACGCACATGGCTGCCAACAGGAAAAGGATTCTTCGCGAGCTCACGGGGGGCCCAGGTGGGGGTGTGAGACGACTACGGGATTCGACCCGTCATTGTTGCACCGCGGGTTGGACCCGCGGCGCCGACAAAAGGTTTCCCGCGGGCTCGAGCCGCTCGGGCGCGTCCGGCTCCTCCACCGATCGCAGCTTCCGCTCGATGGCGCGCGTCCGCACCGCCGCCTGGTCGAGCGTATTAGTAGCATCTTGTAACTTATTCTTGATGCGGTCCAGCACGTCGGCGTACCGGCGGAACTCCGTTTTTGCCTCGCCGAGCACCGTCCATACTTCGCTCGAGCGCTGCTCGATCGCGAGCGTCCGAAAGCCCATCTGGAGGCTGTTGAGCAGCGCGGCCAGCGTCGTCGGGCCGGCGACCATCACGCGATAGTCGCGCTGCACCGCGTCCATGAGCGCGGGCCGACGGATCACCTCCGCGAACAGGCCCTCGGTCGGCAGAAACATGAGCGCGAAGTCGGTGGTCATCGGCGGCGCCACGTATTTTTCGGCGATGTCGCGTGCGCATTGCTTCACGCGAATCTCCAGCGCCTTGCCCGCGGCTTCGACGGCGGCGGTGTCGCCCGCATCGGCCGCGTCCACGAGGCGCGAGTAGTCCTCCTGTGGAAACTTGGCGTCGATCGGCAGCCAGACCTGCGCGACGGAGTCGTCGCGGCCGGGCAATCGAATCGCGAACTCCACGCGCTCGGCCCCTTCGCCTTTGGTGCAGACGTTCTTCGCGTACTGCGCGGGCGTCAGCAGCTGGTCGAGCAGATTGCCGAGCTGCACTTCGCCCCAGGTGCCGCGGACCTTCACGTTCGTGAGCACTTTCTTGAGATCGCCCACGCCCGCGGCGAGCGTCTGCATCTCGCCCAATCCTTTGTGCACCTGCTCGAGCCGCTCGCTCACGATGCTGAAGCTCTCGCCGAGGCGGCGCTCGAGCGTCCCCTGCAACTGCTCGTCGACCGTGGTGCGGACGGCGGCCAACTGCACGCGCATCTCGTCGCGCAGTTGCTGCGACGAGAGCACGGCGTCGGCGCGCTGGCGTGCGAGCTCGTCGCGAAGCGCGCGCTCCGTGCGCTCCTGACCGCGTTCCGCCGCGTCGAGTCGCGCGAGCAGCGGGGTGAAGTCGATCGACGGCGATCGACGAAGCACGATGATCAGCAGTGCCGCGGTGAGCGCGATGAGCAGCGCGACGCCCGCGAGCAAGAGGGAAAGCATGGCGAGAAGCTATGGTCCGGCGCGGCGGCTCGCCATCGAGCGCCGCACCGCTACGGCTTCAGTTACGGCTTCATTTATCGCGGCTTCGCACGCTCGTACTGTGGCGGCCACGGGAGATCCTGGCGAAGGGCCGTCGCGGCGCGGAGCGGCCAATGTGGATCGCGCAGCAGCTCGCGCGCGAGAAAGACCATATCCGCCTGACCCGATCGTACGATCGTGTCCGCCTGTGCCGGCTCGGTGATGAGCCCCACCGCCGCGGTCGCGACCCCGGCGCCGCGGCGCACCTGCTCCGCGAAGTGCACCTGGTAGCCGGCGCCGATCGGGATGCGCACACCGGGCACGAGTCCGCCCGACGAGCAGTCGATGACGTCGACGCCGTCGCCGCGGAGAATGCGCGAGAGCTCGATTGTCTCCTCGAGCGTCCACCCGTCGTCGTGCCAGTCAGTCGCCGAGAGGCGCGCACCGAGCGGATACTGCTCGGGCCATATGCTTCGCACCGCGGCTGCGACCTCGCGGACGAGGCGTATGCGATTCTCGAATGAGCCACCGTACTCGTCGGTGCGACGGTTCGAGAGCGGCGAGAGGAACTGGTGCAGCAGATAGCCGTGCGCCGCGTGTAGCTCGATCATCTGCATCTCGGCCGCGAGCGCGCGCTTCGCCGCATCGCGGAACGCATCGATCACGCGTCGAATCCCGGCCGCGTCGAGCGCCTCGGGGCTGTCGTAGCCGTCGTCGAACGCAATGGCGCTCGGCGCGACGATCGGACGCCAGCCACCGTGCGCTGGATCGACGGGGCCGCCCCCCTCCCACGGCCGTCCTGTGCTCGCCTTCCGCCCGGCATGCGCGAGCTGCGCACCGAGCACGGCGCCGTGCCCGCGCACGAATCGTCCGATGCGCGCGAGCATGTCGACGTGCTCCTCTTTCCAGAGGCCGAGGTCCTGCGGACTGATGCGTCCGTCGGGCGTCACCGCGGTTGCTTCGGTGAGCACGAGTCCGGCGCCGCCGACGGCGAATTGCCCGAGGTGCACGAGATGCCAGTCATTCGCGAATCCGTCGATGCTGGAGTACTGACACATCGGAGAGACGCCGATGCGGTTGCGCAGCGTGACGCCGCGGAGCTGGAGGGGCGAAAGGAGGGGCACGGGGGGAAATATCCGGCGGGGGGAAGGGCGAGATGCGAGATGCGAAAGGCACGCGGCGTGCGGCGTGTCGCCCCCGTGGCCGTCTCGCGCCGTTTCACGGGGAAGCAGCGCGCCGGCCTCAACCCGGGGGATTTCCGTATGACGCAGAACGACAACAAGGACTTCGAGTGCCGGCAGTGCGGCGCACACTTCGACTCGCGTGACGATCTCGATCGCCACAACCGCTCGCAGCATTCGGCACAGGCCGGCTCATCGAACCTCGGCTCGTCATCCAACCAGAACTCCTCCAACATCGACGGCGGATCGTCGTCGTCGGATCGCAACAGCAGCAATCGCTGACGCGGGAGCCGAGCGCGACGGCGGGGCAAGCTGACCGCCGTCGCGCGAGTCGGTTCTCACGCGGGATACAGGTTTTGAGATTGGTGGATCCCATACGGTTGTCGTGCTGAGCAGCACCTAGCCGGCCGGAGGCGCTGCCGCCAACGTAGGGCGCGGTCGAGGCGTATGCCCTCGACTCACAGTGTGGTGTCATCCCACCCCCGCCGCCCAAGGCCGTGTCGACACAGTCCACCCGCCGCACGCAGGCGTACACGCCGCCGCATTCCGATGCCGTGCTCGCGAGCTCCAGCATCGAACATCGATTCCTGCCGCTGCTCGTGCTGCTCTTCGTTGGCAGCGGTTGCGCGGCGCTCATCTACGAGATCGTCTGGCTCCAGCTTCTGAGTCTCATCATCGGCTCGTCGGCCGTCTCGATGGCGGTGTTGCTCGGGACGTTCATGGGCGGCATGTGCGCCGGCAGTCTGCTCCTATCCAAGTACATCTCGCGCGCCCGGCACCCGCTGCGCGTGTATGCCATGCTCGAAGGGCTGATCGCCGTTTTCGGGCTGCTCGTGCTCTGGGGATTGCCGTATGCGGGCGGCTTGTACTTCGCGATCGCGCTGCACGGCATGGCCGATCTCCTGCTGCGCGGCCTGTTCTGCGCGATCTGTCTGCTGCCGCCGACGATTCTCATGGGCGCGACGCTGCCCGCGATCGCGCGCTGGGTCGAGACGACGCCCGAAGGGGTCGCGTGGCTCGGCTTCTTTTACGGGGGCAACATCGCCGGCGCGGTGTTCGGCTGCCTGCTCGCCGGGTTCTATCTCCTGCGCGTGCACGACATGGCCGTCGCCACGTACGCCGCCGTCGCGATCGACGTGCTCGTTGCGATGGCGAGCTTCGCGCTCGCGCGCGTGACGCGCTACGATCCGCCGCCGGCGGAGATGCGCGATGACGACGAGCCGAACGCGCCCCTCATTCCCGCGGGCACGTGGCCGGTGTACGCGGCCATCGCGCTCTCCGGCGCGACGGCGCTCGCGGCCGAAGCGGTATGGACGCGGATCCTCTCGCTCCTGCTCGGCGCGACGACATATACGTTCTCGCTCATTCTCGCCGCCTTCCTGGTTGGCCTGGGTGCCGGGAGCACCGTCGGCTCGATGCTGGCGCGCACAACGCGGCATCCGCGTGTTGCGCTTGGCGTCTGTCAATTGCTGCTCACCGCGTGCATCGCGTGGGCGGCGCACGTGATGACCGTGCAGCTTCCGTACTGGCCGATTCGCCCGGATCTCTCCGTGTCGCCGACGTTCACGTTCGAGGTCGACCTGGTGCGCTGCCTGTGGACCGTGTTGCCGGCGGCGCTCCTCTGGGGGGGGAGCTTCCCGCTCGCACTGGCGGCGGTGGGGCGGGGTGAAGTGGACCCGGGGCGGCTCGTCGGGACCGTGTACGCGGCGAACACGGTCGGCGGGATCGCGGGCGCGCTGCTCGGCAGCCTGTTGATCATCGCGTGGCTCGGCACGCAAGTGTCTCAGAGAATTCTCATCGTGGCCGCCGGGCTCAGCGCGGCGATCGTGCTCGCGCCGGTGATCTCGAGCGCAACCAAACGGTTGCATGTCACCGCCGCGAGCGCGGGATGGGCCGCCGTCGCGCTCGTGTCGGCGCTCGTCCTCGCGCGCACCGTGCCGCCGGTGCCGCCGCTGCTGGTGGGCTACGGCCGCTGGTTCGTGACTCGATTAGAAAACCAGAATGACTTCATCTACATGGGCGAGGGGATGACCGCCTCGGTCGCCGTGTCGCAGCTTCCGAACGGCGTGTTGAACTACCACAACGCCGGCAAGGTGCAGGCGTCGAGCGAGCCCCAGGACATGCGCCTGCAGCGGATGCTCGGCCACCTCACCACGCTCCTGCCGGCGCATCCGTCGCGGGTGCTCGTCATCGGCTGCGGCGCGGGCGTCACCGCCGGCGCGGTGAGCGTGGAACCGCGGCTCGAGAGCGAGACGATCGCCGAGATCGAGCCGCTCGTGCCGAAGGTGGTGTCGAAGTATTTCGGCGCGCACAACTTCCACGTCGTGTCCAATCCCAAGGTGCACGTCGAGATCGACGACGCGCGTCATTTCATCCTCACCACGCACGAGAAGTTCGACGCGGTGACGTCGGATCCGCTCGACCCGTGGGTGAAGGGCGCGGCGACGCTGTACACGAAGGAATTCTTCGACGTCGTGAAACGGCATCTCAATGCCGGCGGCGTGGTGACGCTCTTCGTGCAGCTCTACGAGAGCAACACCGAGGCGGTCAAGAGCGAGGTCGCGACCTTCTTTCAGGCGTTCCCGAACGGTGCGATCTTCGGCAACACGAACAACGGCGGCGGCTACGATCTCGTGCTCGTCGGCCAGGCCGGCAACGCGCCGATGCAGATCGACGTCGACGACATTCAGCGCCGACTCCAGCGCCCCGAGTACGCGGTCGTCGCGCATTCGCTGCAGGAGATCGGGTTCGACAACGCCATTCAGCTCTTCGCCACGTTCGCCGGCACCGAGCCCATGCTTCGCCCGTGGCTCGCCGACGCGCAGATCAATCACGATCGCAACCTGCGGCTTCAGTTCCTCGCGGGACTCGGCCTCAATCAGTACGACCAGGCGGGGATTTACAGCCAGATGCTCCAGTACCGGCGCTTTCCGGACGGGCTCTTTCGCGGCGAGCCGGGGACGATCGAGCAGATCAGGGCCGGGATGGGGGGCAATTGAAGCGCTCGTGATGCGCGAACGGCCTCGGGCGGGCGGGGGACGTTCGGGGAGAGATCGCGAGGTCGCCGCCTGAGACCGGTTTCGAGATTGCGAGTCTCCAGACTCGAGTGGCGAGTCAGATTGTGAATGGTGCGTCTGCACAATCTCACTCGCGTCTGCCTTCCACGTCGCGATCCCTGTCCGCCCCACCAAAGCCGGCCCGAGCGGTTTGGGCGGGCGCCAGCCCGCCATAGTTTGCAGTGTGCCTGGGCAAATTCATCGCGGTTCCCCGGAATTCCGCCGCACGAATCTCGCGCTGTTTTCCGCGGGCTTCGCGACTTTTGCGTTGCTGTACTGCGTGCAGCCGCTCATGCCCGTGTTCGCCCGCGAGTTTCGCGTGAGCGCCGCGGCGAGCAGCTTGTCGCTCTCGCTGACCACCGGACTCCTCGCGCCGGCGATGATCGTGGCGGGCGCGCTGTCGGAGTCGCGCGGACGCAAGCCGATGATGGTCGCGTCGCTGTTCGCGTCGGCGCTGTTGACGCTCGTCTCGGCGTTCGTCACGCGATGGCCGGTCCTCCTCGTGATCCGCGCGCTCGCGGGCGTCGCGTTCGCGGGCCTGCCCGCGATCTCCATGGCCTATCTCGCCGAGGAGGTGCACCCGACGTCGATCGGACTTGCGATGGGGCTCGCGATCGGCGGGAACGGCCTGGGCGGCATGACCGGACGACTTCTGACAGCACTCATTACGGATCTCATATCATGGCGCGCCGCGGTCGGCTCGATCGGGGTGCTCGGGTTGATCGCGACGGCGATCTTCTGGCGCACACTGCCGGCGTCGCGGAATTTCCAACCCCGGCCGCTCCGCGTGCCGGCGTTGGCGCGGAGCTTCGCGCAGCAATTGCGGCGCGGCGAGCTGCTGATCCTGTTCGGGATCGGATTTCTGTTCATGGGCGGTTTCGTGACGAGCTACAACTACATCACGTACCACCTCCTCGCGGCGCCGTACCACCTGTCGCAGGCCAAGGTCGGACTCATTTTCGTCGTCTACCTCGTCGGCATCGCCGCGTCGGCGTGGATCGGATCGCTCGCCGACCGCGCGGGGCGCGGACGCATGATCGTCGCGATGTTCGCGCTGATGCTCGGCGGCGTCGCGCTCACCACGCTGCGCCCCCTGTGGCTCGTCGTCGGCGGCGTCGCGGTGATCACATTCGGATTCTTTGGCGGCCACTCGGTCGCCAGCAGTTGGGTCGGACTGCGCGCGCGTGACGCGAAAGTGCAGGCTTCGGCGCTCTACCTCTTCTTCTATTACATGGGATCGAGCATCGCCGGATCGATAGGCGGCTTCTTCTGGGATTCCGGGCAGTGGCTCGGCGTCGCGGCGTTCGTCGCGTCGATGCTGCTTGCGGGCGTTGCGCTCTCCTCGATCGGCGCGCGCCGCCTCTCCGCGGCATGATCGATATCTACGCCGTCCTGGCCGAGTTGGGCATCGCGTACGACCGGTACGACCACGCGCCGGTGATGACCTGCGCGGAAGCCGACGCCGCGGTTCCGGAGCATGCCGCCGTCCACACGAAGAATCTCTTTCTGCGCGACAAGCGTGGCCGCAGGCACCTGCTCGTCGTGACGACGTGTGAGAAGTCGATCGATCTGAAGCGCCTCGCCGCCCGCGTGGACGCCGACAACCTGAGCTTCGCCTCGCCGGAGCGCATGTCGAAGTACCTCGGCGTCGCGCCTGGCTCCGTCACGGTACTCGGCCTGCTGAACGACACGGAGCACGCCGTGGAGCTGATCGTGGATGCCGACGTGTGGCAGTCCGCGACGTGGCGCGCGCATCCGCTCGTGAACACGGCGACGCTGGTGCTGCGGAAGACAGATGTCGACCGGTTTCTCGCCCGGACCGGGCATGCGGCGCGGGTGGTGGTGCTGGAGCCGGGTTGAGGGGGTGAGCAACGACTGCAGGTGCAACCTCCCTTATATGTCGCCTCTCGCTGCTCGTGTCTCGCTTCTCGAAACTGGTCTCGAGCAGCAGCGTCGAGATCCCGACGTCGCCGCCTGAGACCAGTTTCGAGACACGAGCGACGGGACCCGAGATGCGAGACTAGCGTCCGCCCTCATTCGTCGTCGTCACCACCCCATCCTTGTGCGACCACTTCTCGAACCAGCTTCGCAGGTACAGCTGCGTCCGCAGGAAGTTCGACGGCGTGCTCGAGGTGCCGTGGTATTCGTTGTTCATCCGGATCATCACCGTCGGCGTGCCGTGCTCCTTGAGCGCGCGGTAGAATTCCTCGATCTGCGGAATCGGCGTGCGCAGGTCGAGGACGCCCGTCATCAGCATCGTCGGCGTCTTCACGTTGCCGACGTACATGATGGGTGAGCGCTTCAGGTACTCGCTCGGGTCCTCCCAGAACGGTTTCTCGAAGTTCTGATACCAGCTCGCGCCGTCCGTCTCGCCGACGAAGCTCATCCAGTCGATCACCGGGCACAGCGCGGCTGCCGCGGCGAAGCGATCGGTGTGGCCAACGGTCCACGACGTCAGCACGCCGCCGCCCGAGCAGCCGTACACGAACATGTTCTTCGGATCGACGTAGCCGCGCCCGACGACCGTGTCGACGCCGGCCATCAGATCGTCGAAATCCTTCCCCGGGTACGCGTTCTTGATCTCGTTGGTGAACTTCTCGCCGTAGCCGGTACTGCCGCGCGGGTTGGTGTAGAGAATCACGTAGCCGTTCGCGGCGTGATCCTGACGAGCAAAGTTGAATGCGACATTGTACATCGACTGCGGCCCGCCGTGGATCTCGAGGATCAGGGGATACTTCTTCGCCGGATTGAAGCCCGGCGGCTTCACGATCCAGCCCTGGATCTTGAGTCCGTCCTTCGACGTGTACCAGATCGGCTCCGTCTGCGCGAGTTCCTTGCCGGCGAGCACGTCTCCGTTCACGTCCGTGAGCTGCGTGAAGGTCGATACCGTTCCGGTCTTCGGCAGCATCGCGGTCACGACGTCGTTCGGTTTGACCGGCGTCGTGCGAACGCCCACGATCAGCCCGTTCTTCCCGACGCTCGACACGGTCAGCACCTGCGCGCCGCTCGTCACCGGATGGAACTGTCCCGCGGCGCTCGAGAAGTAGAGGTTCTTGGAGCCGTCGCTCTCGACGTTGTAATACAGCCCGCTGTCGTCGTGCGCCCAGACCGGCGCGGTGATCGGGCGATCCAGAGTGCCCGACGCGAGGTGCGCGTTCGATCCATCGGCGTTCATCACGTACAACTTTGCGTCGGCCCACGCCGAGTGATCGACCGAATCGGCGTGCATGTACGCGATCAGCTTGCCGCCGGGTGAATAGAGCGGACCGCTGTTCGTGCCGGCGGTGTGCGTGAGCTGCCGGACGTCTCCGGTCTCCACGTTGGCCGCATAGATCTCGGAATGGCGGAACGCCTTCTCTGCGTCGGGCGTCCGCAGCGACGAGAATGCGATCCACTTGCTGTCGCCCGACCAGCTCGGCCCGGACGCGTTCCAGTCGCCGGTGGAGACGTCGCGCGCGGTGCCGCCGTCGGCGGGTATGACGAAGATGTGCCGGTAGTAATCGTCGGTGAAGCCGATGCGGTCGGAGCGGTAGTTGAGCCGCGTCACGATCTTGGGCGGCTCGATCCACTTGGCGCCCTTGGGCGGCGTCGGCATTGCGATGTGGAAAGTGTTATCGCGTACCGGCACGTTCATGTTGAACGCGATCGACTTGCCGTCGGGCGACCACGCGAGCCCGGACGGCGACTCCGTGAGATGCGAGATCTGGGTATTCGCGCCTTCGGCATCCATGTAGCGCACGAAGATCTGCGAGCCGCTCGGCTCGCCCTTCGCGATGTACGCGATGCGCGATCCGTCGGGCGACCACGCCGCATCGCTCCCCTGCACGAGCGAGCGCTGGTGCGTGCCGTCGGCGTTCATGATCCAGATCGACGATTCCCAGCGATCGTTCATCTTGTCGATCCAGCGCCGCGTGAACAGGATCTGCGCACCGTCCGGCGAGAGCTGCGGGTTCTGGACGTCTTCCCAATCGAGGTACTGCTCGAGAGCGATGTGATTCGAGGCGCGCGACTGCGCCAGAGTCGCCGGTGCGTACACGACGAAGGCGCACGTCAGCGCCGCGCCGGCAATGCGAAGAGACCGCATGAGACCTCCAAGAGGCGGGAGTGACGGTCCTATAGTGGAGAACGCGAGCGTCGACTGCAACCAGGTCCGCGCGAGGGGTGCGATCGAGAGCTTTCATCGATTCCTAATCCAGGCGGAATGTCTCGCGCCCGCGTGCCGCGCTAAGGTCCATCGGTCACCTTCGGAGCTCCAGATGCGGCGTGCCACCGCGCTGCTTGCGATCGCCCTCGCCTTCGTTCCGCCGCTTGCCGCGCAGCAGGTTCGCGGGGTCGTGCTCGACAGCGCCGCCGGCGGCGCGCTGCCTGGCGCGGTCGTCATGGCGCTCGACTCGAGCGGCGTCACGCGCGGGCGAACGATTTCCGGCGGCGACGGCCGCTTCGCGCTCACCCCGACGATGCCCGCTGTTCGACTGCGCGTCATCCGGATCGGCTATTCGCCCGCCGAGATGCGGCTGTCGGCCGCTGCGCCGAGCACATCGCTGCGAATCGTGATGCACCGCCTTCCGGCGGCGCTGAGCGCGATGCGCGTCACCGGGCGCGAGCTCTGTCCGGGCTCCGCCGAACGAGGCGCGGCGTTCGAGCTGTGGGAGCAAGCGCGCGCCGGATTGCTCGCCGCCGTCGTCACCCGCGAGGCGAATCCCGCCGACGCGACGATGCTCATGTTCAATCGAACGCTCTCGCCCGATGACGAGCTCGTGCGCGAGATGCACGTCGAGTCACAGTCGGGCCGCACGACGCGGCCATTCATTTCGCCGGAGCCGGCGGCCGCGTTCGCGGTGCACGGCTACATGCGAGAGGCCGAGGACCGCTCGCGCGAGTTCGCCGCCCCCGACGCGGACGTCCTGCTCGATCAATCATTCGCGACGGTGCACTGTTTTCACCTGCAACCGGCTGACGCGGCGCACCCGGGCCAGATCGGTCTCGCGTTCACGCCCGTGGCGACGCACGACACGCTCGTCGACGTCTCCGGCGTGATCTGGATGGATGGCACGCGGGCGGCGCTGCGCTCGCTCGACTTCCGATACACGAGCCTCGAGCCCGCCGCGCGCGCCGCGAACGCGGGCGGTGTGATCGATTTCCGTTCGATGCCGAACGGTGTCTCGTTCATCGACCGCTGGATCATGCATCTCCCCGCGCTCACCGAGGAGCAGAGCCGGCAGCGCACGGTGCGTGATCCGGCCCAGTTTCATGCGCGGCGCGCGACGGACTACCGTGCGCACGTTTCCGCGATCGTCGAGACGGGCGGGCAAGTGCTCACGGCGAAGTGGGATGACGGCGTGTCGTGGCGGGCGAATCCGACCGGCATCGCGGGTCGGGTGACGAGCGATGGCCGGCCGGCGAGCGGCGCGGTGGTCGCGCTCGAGGGCGCGAACGTTCGCGCGACGGCGAATGCCAAGGGCGAGTTCACGTTCGATCGTCTGGTACCCGGCACGTATGCACTCGTCGCGACTGATACGAGCTTGATCAATTACGTCGACGAGCGGCGGGCTGAGCGAACGATCCGCGTGCGTGCGGACACCCTCACGCCGATCGTTATCGATCTGCCGCGCTTCGCCGCGATGCTCGATCGCGTGTGTCACAAGAGCGAGATGCCGAAGGAATCGGCTATCTTGCTCGGCCAGATCGTGAACGATCGCGGCGAACCCGATCCCACGGTGCACCTGACGGCGACCTGGCAGGCGAACTACAACAACGGCGGTCCGCTCGAGCTCGATCGTGATGTTCGCGTGAATGGCGCCTCGCAGCAGACCGACGCCGACGACCAGGGCCGGTTCAGCATCTGCGGCGTCGTGACCCAACGCCCGATCCATCTCCGCGCCAGCCGCGGCCGCGCGTACTCCGACACCACCATCCAGGTCCTGCCGGACAGCGTCTTCAAGACGATCCGCTGGTATCCCCGCATCCCCGCCGGCCCGCCTGATCGCTGAGCGGTGCATCCGCAAGCTCGAAAAAGTCGCCGCCGGGACAAACGTCCCGGCGGCGATTTTCAGTTATTGAATGAGCGAATCAGAAACCCGACGGCGGGTAGTGATCGACCGCGAACACGACCGACGCCTTGGTCGAGCTGCTCGCCTTGCTCCCCGCCACCGACGGCGGAAAGACGAACGCCGTGAACGCACTGCAGGCGATCGTGCTGCCGCCCACCGCCGTGAGGTCGTCGTGCTGGTCCGCCGGCGCGCCCACGGGCGCGGTCGCATCGATCATCGCCGGCAGCGCCGACGATCCCGACGTGAGCACCCGCACCGCGAGCGGCCCGGGCGTCATGGTCGACCACTTCGTCGCGGTGAACTGCGTCACGCCGCCCGCGAACGGCGACGACGGAAGCGCAGACGTTCCGCCCGTGGCCGAGCCGTAGACATCCACCGGCGACCCCATGCCGGCGTTGATCACGCGCACGGCGATGCTGCTGCCGGGATCCGGCACGTCGTCCTGGTAGATGTACAGCTTCGCCGCTTTGTTCCGCAGCGTCCCCGCCGCCATGATCGTGTAGTGCGCGCCCGACGTGAACGTGTACGTCGTGTCGAACAGCACCACCTGCGTCTGGTTGATGTCCGTGCTCGTTTGGAAGACGCGCAGGTGCCGCGCGCCCGCTCCCAATTGCTGGTAGCCGGCGCCGGGGAAGACGCCCCGATACTGCAGGCCGAACGTCGTCGGGGAGTTCTCGACTTGATCGACAAACCGCCAGTCCATGCCGCCCGTGTCGGAGACGGCGTGCACGAAGCGCACGGCCGCCGTGGGCACCTTGTCCGGGTACGTTGCCTCGCCCTTGGGATCGCACGCCGCGACGGCCACGAGGACCGCGAGCAGCGCGCTCAATCGCAATGCTTTCATCTGGATGGATCCTCCAAGAATCATGATCGCGTTCGAGATCAGAAGTGCAGCGGGATGCGAATCGTGAGCGGAATGCGCGTCGACTGCGGCGGCTTGGTCGAATCCGAGGAAGCCTCCGGTTCGGTGCCACCGGCGGACAACCCGCCGGCTGCGAGCGCGGCGACGCCGACGATCGCGCCGACCAACGCCGCCGTCCGCCACACGGCCAGGTGGCGCGTGCGCACCGTGCCGACCAGGCCGCGGTTGATGTACGACTTCTCGCCCGTCCACAACGCGTCTGACCCGCTGATCTGCGATACGCGAAAGACGTTGATGATGTAGTTGCTGTCCTGGACACCGACGAGCGTGCCGTCGATTGTCGCGATGCCCGGCCCGAACCGATTGGCGAGGCTCACGCGCCCCTGGTCGGTGATGGCCAGAGACACGCGCTCACCCGCCGGCGGCATCGTCGCCACCGGGACGTAGTCGTAGCATGCTTGCACGGCGGCGAGCGCCATGCAGCCAACGCTGAATCGTGCGGCGCGATGCATCATCAGAATCCGTAGGTTCCTTTGGCCGCCGCGCTGCCCGAGCTCGCGCCCAGGCTGTACGACGGAAGTTGGCGCGCCTGCATCTCCTCATAGGGCACCGGATACTCGTACGCCGTGCCCTCCGGGAGATCGCCCCAGCCGCGGCCGTCGATCCACCAGCGGCCGAAGCTCGTCATCGCCGTCTCGATGCGCTTCTCGTACTTCATCGCTTCCATGATGTTGCCGCACGACACCGTCCCCGCGGGCGACGGCACCAGCGGCACGCAGGCATTGCCGCCCGGCACCGGCTGCGTGGCGCTCGTGATCGCACCGCTCAGCGCCGGCAGGCCGTTCGGCACGCGCGTGAGATCGATCTTCGCCGCGGCGTTCGCGAAGTCGCCTTTGCGGATGTAGCCCTCCGCCGCGAGGAGATCGTTCTCAGCCTTCGCGAACTCGGGGTACGGACCCTGGCTCGAGTTGATGCGGATGTACTTGAGGCGGAAGAAGTCGTAGTACGACACGCCCCATCCATCGCCCGGCACTTCGGCGAGCGTGCGGTTCGTGATGTACGGCTTCGAGTCGAATCCCGCGGGCGGCGTCGACGCTTTCTGCTGCGCCGCGCGCGTCTCGCCGCTCGGCCACCGTTTGTCCGGCGTTTTCACGAGGAAGTAGCCGTTGCGGCTCGACATCGGCGACGCGATGAACGACGCGTACGCGCCCGAGGTATCCGCCATGCCGAAGTAGAGCATCGACATCTCGCTCCAACCGGGATCGACGTGCGCCTGGCTCGAGTTGAATCCGATGTTCCATCCGGTGTTGCCGCCGACGTTCACGAGCAGGTCCTTCTGAATCCCCGCGTCGGCATCGGCGATCACGGCGTTCCAATCGACCGCCGCGCGTTGCGCCGGCGTGCGCGCCACGCCCGCGCGGAAGCGCGCGCGATACGAGCGCGCGAGCCGCACGAAGTCGGACGCGCTCAGCGCGTTGCCGCCGAGCCACAGGTCGGGGATCGGGAATCCTCCGCTCGCGCTCGCGGCCGGACTGCTGGCGATGTTCACCGCGCTGTCCAGGTACGAGATCGCCACCTTCATGACGTCGGCCGCCGCGCTGAGCCCCGGGATCGAATCACTCGGCATGCCGGGCGAGACGATCGCCGCCGAATCGTAGATCATCGCCAGCCAGCCGAGATCGCAGCCCGCCACGAAGTAGCCGAACGACTTCGCGCGAAGGTCCTGCGCCGGCGAGCCGAGCGTGTTGCCGCCTTTGGTCAGTTTCGCCAACGCGTCGATCGCGTTCACCATGAGCCGTGAGCCGCGCGAGAGTCCGCTGAACTCGGTGAAGATGCTCGGCGCTCCATTGCTGTTCGGGATCGGCAGGCGAGGAATCGCCACCCGGATCCCCATGTTGAAGTTGTTGAGGCTCGAGTAGCTCTCGAGCGCCAGCACCTCGACTTCCGGCATCAAGGCGCCGTTGTTGGTCAGCGCATTGTGCACCGTTTGATACCCGGAGCCGATCGTCGCTTCGATCGACGCGGGCACGGAGAACACGCGTCCCACGTCGGGGTTGCTGAGGTTCTCGACCCCCAGATCGGTGTTGCAGGCGGCTACGCCCGCGAAGGCCAGCAACGCCGATGCGAGCTTGATTGTCGCTTTCATCATGATCCTCATATCGGGTTGCGGTGATTAGAACTTGGACGACAGCGTGAGCGTGAAGCGGCGGGTCGACGGATAGGGATACGACTGCACGCCGACGAGCGCGGCCGATCCGGCATCGCCGCCGTTGTCGCCGATGTCCGGATCCCAGCCCGTGTACTTCGTCCACGTGTACAGGTTCTGGCCGATGACCGTCACGGTCCAATCGCCGGAGATCCGCGGCAGCCGTCCGACGTTGTAGCTCGCCGAGAGCTCGCGGAGCTTGGTGAAGCTCGCGTTCTCGAAGGTGATGCTGTTCGGGCCGAGCACGTCGTACTCGCCGCCGACGCCCTTCGAGTGGTCCGGCGCCGGAGCGCGCCAGTAGTAGCCGATCGGCTTGGCGTCGGCCACCGACTTGCCCGCCTGGTCTTCCTCCTGCGTCATGAAATCCCCGAGCGACCAGTGGCGGTCTTCGTTGAACAGACCGTTGCCGTACGACCGGTCGAACATGATATACATATTGAACTTCTTATAACTGAAGTTCTGGGCGAGGCTGGCCTTCCAGAGCGGCAGCCCGTTCCCGAGCGGCTCCAGCTTCGGGTTCGCCGACGAATCGCGGATCACCTGGAGCATGCCCCAGTTCACCGTCGGCTGGCCCCACGGGTTGTTGACCCGCCCGCCCGCCTTGACGCAGTTGATCGCGCCGACGATGCTGCTCGTCGCCACGCCGTTGATGACGCAGCCGCCGCGCGAGGCCTGCCACAGGTTCTTGGTGATGCCGTCCTTGTACGTGTTGCCGGCGCCCACCCAGACGATGTAGCCCTGGTCGTTCGACTGCCACTCCTTGCCCGGGCCGCACTGCGCGGCGAAATCTGACGGCAGCTGCGAGCACTTCGTGACGAACTGCTTGCCGTAGATCGTGCCGTACCGTTCGCCCACCGCGTAGCGCACGCGCGCGTTGTCGACGTTGTCGAAGAAGTCGGGCACGTCCATCTGCGTGATCACCGACCGGTTCTGATCCATGTTGATGCGCGCCGTCCACACGAGGCTGCGCCGCGTCAGGACGGGGATGTTGAGCGACGCTTCCCAGTTCCGGCCCTCGAGCGTGCCCGCGTTGAGCCACTGCGACGAGAAGCCCGACGACACCGAGGGCGGCACCTGGAGGATCTGGTCGCTCGTGATGTCGCGCGCGTACGTGACCGAGACGCCGTACTTGTGAAAGAGCTCGCCGTCCACGCCATACTCGGTCTCGAGCGTGTTCTCGGGGCGCAGGTTCTTGTTGCCCAGCGTCGTCGCGCTGATCGAGCCGCCGGCGCCGATGCTGAACGCCTCGTACTGCGCGCTGAACCGCGGACGGCCGCCGGCGGTGCCGACCGCCGCATGGAGCTTCAGCTCATTGAGCTGGTTGCCGAGCTTGAACCACGGTTCCTCCGAGACGATCCAAGCGCCCGACGCACGGTAGTAGCTGTGCCAGCGCTGCGCCGCGCCGAACAGCGAGCTGCCGTCGTTGCGCAGCGCGCCGTCGAAGATGTAGCGGTCCTTGTATTGGAGATTCAGGCCGCCCGACACGCCCATCGCCTTGACGGTCGTTTCGGAGTAGTTCCCCGAAAGCGACGCCGTGGCGTTGGTGAGCGTGAGGAGTCCGGGCACGGCGAGCGCGTCGCCGTCGCCGCCGTTGTTCTGCGCTTGCTGATCTTCGTACGTGTACGCGAGCTGGAGCCGCGACGCGAGATCGCTCGTGAAGTCGTGCGTCGCCGTCCCGGCCACGCGCACGTTGTACGACGCGTTGTACGCCGCGCCCGTCGAGATCGTGCCTTGCTGACTCGGGTTGCCCTCGTCCGTCGTGCGGTAGCCTTTATCCCACTGGCTGATCAAGCTCGATCGGCGATTGTCGATGCTCGTCGTCGCGTCGAAGTTGAGCCAGTTGGTCATCTTATAGGTGTTGGTCATCGAGCCAAGGAACCGATCGGCGCGATTGACCTGATAGTGCCACAGGTTGTCGTACAGCGGGTTGTAGTTCTGGCCCGTTTCCGCCGTCGGATCCGGACGGATGAACAGACGGCCTTTGCTGTCCGTCGCGAGCAAGTCCGTATTCGGGTGCTGGCGCGTGAGACCGAACCACTGGTTCGCGTCCGGTCCCTGGTTCGACCGCTGGAAGTACGTCTGCACTTCCGTCGACCACCGATCGCCAAATTGCTGGTCGACGTTCACGCGCGCCGACTGGCGCGTGTACCCCGAGAGGAACTTCACGGCGCCGTCATTCACGAGATTGTTGAATGACGCGAAGTAGCCCGTGTTCGTGCTGCGCCCGGTCAAGTCCACGGTCGTGCTGTAGTACGGATTCGTCGTCGCGGCCTGGTCGATGGGGTTGTAGACGACCGGCCACGTGTTCGCCATGAAGATGCCTTTCAGCTCGGCGAAGCTCGGCGTGTTCGCGATGCCGTAGTCGCGCTCGAATTGATACGGCGTCAGCGAGTTCAGGCCGCCCTGGTCGTTGATGCGATAGGCCTCGGCGGCCATGTCCACCGTGCGCGAGCACGACGGCAGCCCCGATTGCTTGATGCAGAAGCGCGTGCCCGTCTCGTCCATCATGAGCATGTGATTCTGCGCAAACTCATATGTCCCGTTCACCTGGCTGAACCCGGTCTCCTGGCGTCCGTCGATGTGAAGCCCGGGACTCGCGTTCTTGCCGCTCTTCGTCGTGATCGAGATGATGCCGTCACCGGCGCGCGAACCGTACAACGCCGACGCCGCGGCGCCCTTCACGACCTCGATGCTCTCGATGTCTTCCGGGTTGATGTCGCTGGTGTTGCCGTTGAGGATGATGCCGTCGACCAGAATGAGCGGACCCTGACTGCGGCCGGTCGCGTTGATCGAGTGCGGCCCGCGCAGGATGATGTCTGGGGCGGCGCCGGGCCGGCCGCTCGTGGACGTGACCTGGGCGCCGGGCACCTTGCCCGCGAGCTCCTGCAACGGATTCGTCGTCGGCACCTGCAGATCCTGCTCGGCGTTCAGCGCCGCGACCGTGAATGTGGTCTTCGCCTGTTCGGTACCCGCGGTCATGCCCGTGACCACGACCTCCTCGAGGCGATTGATGTCGCGCTTCAGCTCGAAATCGAACGTCTGCGCGCCGGCCCGGAGCGTCACTGGCCGTTGCTGTGCCAGATGTCCGATCCCGCGAGCCCGAAGGACCACGGTCTGGCCGCGGACCCGCTCGGCGGGGATCACGATCGTGTACCGGCCCTGGGCGTTCGCGGCGACTGAGATGTTCATCTCCGTGATGAAGACGTTCGCGTTCTCGAGTGGCTGGCCCGACTCGGACGTGATGCGTCCACTGAGGGTCGCTGCTTGAGCGTGCGCCGATGGCGCGCGAAGCAGGGTGAGGGCAACCACTGCCAATGCGAATGGGAGCCATCGTGACGGGCGAAAGCGCTTCATGTTCACCTCGGATGGTGGGTGGACCCGCCTGGTGTCATGCTGCTGGATCTGTGACGAACAGGCTGTTTACAGCCACGAACACTACGATGATGCAGGTTGGTAATTGAGTGCGCAAGTTGCTTGTATACAACGGAGTAACCAACATCGATGGATACTCGGACTCGCGTGATGAAGCGGCGTGACCAGGATCTACAAAGAATCCTTATCGTCCGTGTACGGCGACCGCGCACTCGCTCGACGCATGGGCAACCGCAGAAAAGCGGCGCATCGGAGGTTGACCGATGCGCCGCTCGTTGGGAGCCAGATCAGGCGACGTGGCTACTGGATTTTGGGACGAAGCACCGACGATGTCGCGCCGCCGTGATTCACGAACGTCGATCCCGGCCGCGAGAGTGCGCCGCTCGCGGAGTGCGATGAGTCGGTTCCGGGAAGAGCTCCCGGGGTCACGGCGTTCGTGTCCGTCATCGCTCCCGCACCGATTCTCGGCGGAGTCACCGACGGGATGCTGATCGTGGTGCCGAGCGTCGGCAGATAGAGCGGAGTCGCCATCACTGCGCTCGATTCGGGCGGTACCGTTGCAGTGCCGCCAGCCTTGCTCGTGGTCTCGCCCGCGCGCGGAGCAGCGCTGTCCGGCAACTGCACGTCGCCGCCCGCGCTGCCACTCCCGCCCTGGCCCGCGGTTCCGGCCGATGTTCGATCACATCCGCTAACGCCACAGAGGCACGCAATCGCAAGTGCCGCGCTCGCTGCCGTCGAATGTATCCGCATGGTGCATCCTCCAACGCCTTCGCCCATGAAGGGCAAGGGGTGAGCCGTCGGTGAGGCTCACGGCTTGCGAGGTTCACGATTGAATCTGAGCGGAGCAGACTGCACA
>Ga0207702_10001626_pt1 | contig 22244 bp, 15 predicted proteins | sample KBSCornC62_FD_184302 | JGI IMG/M metagenome (GOLD analysis project Ga0207702, IMG submission 184302) | Corn rhizosphere microbial communities from Kellogg Biological Station, Michigan, USA - KBS Corn C6-2 (SPAdes) (version 2) | ecosystem: Host-associated > Plants > Roots > Rhizosphere > Soil ...
GAAACCCGGACGTTCAAGTTCGACGCGGGGTATCGGGAAATCAACTGGTGCAAGAATTGCGTTGCAATCGGCCTTTCGAGCGGCTTCTTCGAGCCTTTGGAGGCGACGGGCATCATCTTCTGCGAGGTTGCCGCTAGCCTGGTCGCAAACCTGTTCCCCTGGGGCGGGGATTACGAGACGTCAGCGCGGCAATTCAACGCTATCATGCTTCGGCGCTACGAACGGACGCTCGATTTCATCAAACTTCACTATTGCATTTCAGAGCGGCGCGACACGCAGTTCTGGCGCGATAATGTCGATGTGGCGAGCATACCCGACCGGCTGTTGGAGCTGCTCGAACGCTGGCGCTTTCGCCCGCCCACCGAGATCGATGCCGATCCGCTCGACCTCTTCACACCGGAGAGCTGGCAATACGTTTTGTATGGGATGGGGTGGAAGACCGACCTCAGCGCGAAGGCTGGCATTTACCGCTATTTCGACGAAGCCAAGGCAGCTTTTGCGGAGGTGAAGCGACAGGCGCAGTTCGCAATCGCCAATCTTCCGACCAATCGCGATCTCGTCGAATACGCGCGCACACACGCCTTTGGCCCTGAAGGAGCGGTCGCGGCGTGAGTGGAGCACTTGGGCTGGCAAAGGACAGGGTGTCCTCTGATGAACACTGTCTAGCGGAGTTCATTAGAAATAATTGCCCCGCAAGTGAGCGGGAAGCCATATAGCCCTCGTGATCCCCTCGCCGAAACTGAAGCCGCCGATCGACCGGCGAGGCTGTATAAGTGTCGATGAACTTACAGTTCGCTCACGGGTGCGCGACGGCTTCACGGTCCTGTCGTTTAGTGGGTTCGCTAATCTGCTCAAACGGGCCGCACTTCCACTGCTTCTGGTCGTACTTCTAGCGGCACATTCGGCTGCGATTGCGAGCGCTCCAAGAAGTGAGACCGTTCTTTCCGCGGACTGGCGATTTATCCGTGCTGACGTGCCGGATGCCCAATCGCCGAGCTTCGACGATTCAAAGTGGACCGCCGTTACCGTGCCCCATACGTTCAATGCAGCCGACGGTGAGCAACCGGATTATTATCGGGGACCAGCCTGGTACCGGCGTCCCTTTTATGTTCGTGAATTATCCAAGACGCGCCGGCTGGTTGTGCAATTTGATGCAGTTGCCACGCGGGCTGACGTCTATGTGAACGGTAAGTTCATTGGCCGCCACGATGGGGGCTACAGCCGTTTTCGATTCGATATCACCGATGCCATCGTTCCCGGCCGCAATGTCCTTGCCGTCCGCGCCGACAATAGTCGCAATCTGTCGATCACGCCGCTCGGCGGCGACTTCACTGTGTTCGGCGGGATCTACCGCCCTGTTTCCTTCATCGAAGTCGACCAGCTGCACTTCGATCTTTCTCATTTCGGCGGGCCCGGCGTTTACGCGCGCACCAACGCTATCGAGAATGACCGCGCTCAGGTCCTGGTTGATGCACGCATTGCGAATTCTGGCAAAGACAAAGCCGTCATTCCACTTTCTATCACTATTCGGGATTCCAGGGAGCGAGTGGTGGCTGTCGGCAGTTGCCGTGTGAATGTGCCCGGCTCCAGCGTTGAAACCGCGACCGTGCAACTAACCGTCGCTCACCCCGAGTTATGGGACGGGTTTCGCGACCCGGCTCTCTACAAAGTCGTCGCAAGATTGGGCGACGATGGTGATGAGGTCACCGTGCCGCTAGGGATACGGCAGTTCCGGTTCGACCCGCAGCAGGGCCTGATCCTGAATGGCCGCCACTATGCGGTTCATGGCGTTGACCTGATGAACAGTGAGCGGCCTGAGAAAGGGACTGCGGTGACGAATGCAGAGGTCGACCAAGACTTCTCCATTGTCCGAGAGATGGGGACGACCGGAGTCCGCCTCGTCCATTTCCAGCACCCGCAGGAGGCATATGACGAGGCCGACCGATTAGGTTTGGTCGCTTGGGCCGAGCTTGGGGTCAACGGCGTCATCGAAGATACGCCCGAATTTCGAGCCAATGCCTCGCAGCAACTCAAGGAACTCATTTTCCAGAACTATAATCATCCGTCGATTCTGATGTGGGGCCTTGGCAATGAAATCTACTCGACCGATCCGCAAGTCGCCCAATTCCTTTCGGACCTAAACCGCGCAGCCAAGGAGCTCGATCCCACGCGTGCCACGGTTTACGCGCATTGTTGCCAAGCCGACAACGACCCGAAGGCGATGGTGACCGACCTGATCGGCTTCAACAAATATTTCGGCTGGTATCCTGAGCAGAAGGGCACAATTGGCGATTGGGCAGCGCGGGTCCACCAGGCTGAGCCCACGCGACTGATTGCCGTCAGTGAGTACGGCGCCGGCGGCAGCATCTTGCAGCAGGAAGACCCGCCGAAGCGGCCAGTAGCTGACGGGCCGTGGCATCCTGAACAGTATCAGGCCCTGTTTCACGAGCGCAGCTGGCGCGACCTCAAGGACAAATCGTATCTGTGGGGCACCTTCGTTTGGGCCGCCTTCGATCTTCCCTCGGCCGGCCGCGACGAGGGCGATCGACCGGGTATCAACGACAAGGGCTTGGTGACGTACGACCGAGCGACACGAAAGGACGCGTACTACTGGTACAAGGCCAACTGGTCGAACGAGCCGACGCTGCATATCACCAGCAAGCGGTTCGACCGCAGGTATGACCCGAATGTTGACGTCAAAGTCTATTCGAATGTTGGTAACGCGGCCCTCATCCTGAACGGCCGGGTAAAGGGGGTCGCGGAAGAGCACGATCACATCGTGCGATGGCAATTGAAGTTGCAGCCCGGCGCGAATCTTGTCGAAGTTCACAGTCTCGACGGGCGCGAACAGGATTCTGCCGAATGGTTCTACGATTCCGGACCTTCAGTTCTGGATCGGCGCTCATCTGCGCGACCTAGCGCGAATTAGTTACAGTGGTGCTGTCAGTCTAACGACAACTTGTCTCTAGTCGACGCACATCGCCCAGATTGTAACGCCACTTACCCCATGAGGTTTTGTCACTCCGCCAGGGCGGCCGAGCGGCGGGTCTTGTAGGTTGTCGGTCGATGAGGTGACGTTCTGAGTTGAAGTGGTTGTCGAAGGAAGCGTGGACGGAGGCGAACTTCTGCAAGGACCGCATTCGCCCGAACCGCTGCATCGCCCGTTCTCGTCGTCGGCGTCAGCGACAGGACGCTGTGGACGTTAGGCCTTCTCGCCTTTTGTCCAGATGTCGCGCAGCCGGTGCGCCGCGAGCTTTGGCCTGCGGTCGCGCGTGAACACACCTTTGAAGTTGAGAGCGTCCACACGCATCGTGCTCTGGGAGGTGCGGAAGTCGGCAAAAGCCCAGGGATGAGTGCCGATGATCCAATCGTGCTTCGCAGCGAAGCGGAGGTACATGAGGATCATCTCCGACTGATATTCCTCGTCCCACATTGCCGGCGGATCGTCGTGCATTCCGGCGACCGCGTCAGCACCGAATTCGGTCAGCATCAGCGGCTTGTCGGGATAGCGTGCGTGGAGCGCCGTGATCTCGCGCTCGAGCACCTGCGCGGCATCGTCGAGGCGGGCGGAAACCGCATACCAGCCGTCATAGCTGTTGGTGCAGATGAAATCGCCCTTGGCCAACCATTCGGGCGGACCGCCCTGAACGCTGACCAGAGTCGCGGGCCGGGTAGAGTCGAGCGCGTGGATATGATCGAAGATATCGTCAAAGAAAGCCTTTCCGCGGGGCACCGCTTCGGGCGGTGCGCTGCCGGTCGTGTGGAAAGGCTTGGTCAAAGGTTCATTACCGATCGACCAGGCGATCACACAGGCGCGGTTGCGGTCGCGGCGGACCATGTCCACTAGGTCCTGGCGCAGCTGCAGCCGACGCGCCTCGATGATCGCAGGCTCGTCGGAAAAGGTGAGGCTGACACCCGGCGTTTCGGCAATGACCATGAAACCCTCGCGGTCGGCGAGCATCAGCGCTTCTTCGGAATAGGGATAATGCGAGGTCCGGAAGCTGTTGGCGCCGATCCACTTGAGAAGCTCGTAATCGCGGACCAGCACGGGTAAATCGAGTCCTTTGCCGTGGATGATGAAATCCTCATGCTTGCCGAAGCCGCGCAGCTGAACGGGCTGACCGTTCAGAAGTAATCTGGTGCCGCTGACCTCGACGGTGCGGATCCCGAAATCGAGCGCATATTCGTCGATTGGCGCCGCCGTTCCGATTGTGGCTGCCAAGTGGTAGAGGAAGGGGTCGGCTGGTCCCCAAAGGCGGGCATTTGGCACGCGCAAGATCGCGTTGCCTTTGCCACCACGCACCTCGACGACTGCGCTTGCCTGCGAAGCGCCGCCGCTGATCACGATACGAGCCTGCCCCGACCAACCGCCACTGACGGTGAGCGCCACATTCACCACCCCTGCCGTGCCGGAGCGTGTGGTAACGACCGCGATGTCACTAATGTGCGTGGGCGGCAGGGCGCAGAGCCAGACCTGCCGGTGGATTCCTGAGAAAGGGAAGAAGTCGTAGCTGGTCTGCGGAAATTCCTCGAGCGTCCACTGCCATGAGGGAACGTCGGGGTTGTTCGGGACCCGGTCGCGCTTGAGCTTGTTTTCGACCATCACCGTCAAGCGATTGGCCTGCCCTAGCCGCGCTGCCTGCTCAACATCGAACACGAAGGGCAGATGCCCGCCCATATGCTCGCCGAGCAGCTGCCCGTTCAACCACACCTTGGCGCGATAGACGACAGAGCCGAAGCGAAGCCGTAACGCACGACCTCGCCATGCTGGATCGATCTGGAATTCCGTCTCGTACCAAGCGGTGCCGACATAGTTGCGTGCATCGTCGAAGAGCTCCTGCCAGCTCGCCGGCACGGCTATCGTGCGCCAGCCGGAAAGGCCGTTCTGCCATCCTTGCTTTTCGCCGACGTCGTCGGGATCGAGCCGGAAGCGCCACAAGCCCGACAAGTCCCGGGTCGAGCGCGTCCGGCTTTCGAACGGATAAAGGATCGACAATTCCTCCGGCGGAACGGTCGCCTGCGCCTCTGCGTTGAAAGCCAGGCTTGCTGCCCCAACCGCGCCTCCCAGAGCAAAGGTCTCGCGCCGCGTCAGCGCAACACGCGCGACGTTCATCCCCTCATTCATGGAATTTTCCCCTCAGTCGGTCGATGTGGGCGAGGAATAGCGGCGGCGCTGTTGCGCCACCCGCTCACGCGCCTGCTCGATTTCGTGCACTTCGGTCACCTCGAGAATCGACTCGAGCACCTTCGTCAGATGCTCGCGCATCGCTGCTCGGGCGCGTCGCGGGTCGCGCGTCCTCAGTGCCTGGAGAATAGCCGAATGTTCGTCGAACCGCGGCACGATTCCCGCCGCATGCGCCTTGTCGCTGAGCAAGCGATATTGCGGCGAGCGAGCACGGGCGTCCCACAAGGTCTCGACCGCATCTACCATGGGGCTGTTCTGGGTCGCGCGGGCGATCACCGCATGGAATTCCCGATCCGCATCCTCACATCCCTCGATTTCTCCGCCCGCGTCTTCCAGCCTCTCCAGTAGCGACGCCAGCTCATCCAGCTCGTCATCGGTGATCCGAACCGCAGCCAGCGCGCAGGCCTCTCCCTCGATCGCACGCCTCGCCTCGAGCAGTTCGAACGGTCCGACGTCGGTTTCGGCGGCCTTGCCGCCGTGCGGCGCGGTCGAGGTGACATAGACCCCGGAGCCCTTGCGGACCTCGACCATTCCGTCGAGCTCTAGCGCGATGATAGCCTCGCGGACGGTCGGCCGCGAAACGGAATAGGTCTGAGCGAGCAGACGCTCGGACGGGAGCCGCTGCCCTATGTCGTAAGCGCCGGACGCGATCTTCGACGCAAGGTCTTCCGAAACCCTCTCGTACAGGCGGCCGTCCTCAACGCTGCGTATCATTTTCCACACCTATCCGGTCGGACCGGTTCTCACAAGCCAAGCGTAAGAAAGTGGGGCACAATCCCGCGCTATTGATCCAGTCAACAACCCGTATTGGACTGACCAATTGTGTGGCCAAGCGAGACGTGATTCTAGCCTGCAATGTTGATCCTCCCCCCGGCCGGTGCGTTAACGAGCAGCGCGCCGTTGTTGGCGAAGTGCTCCGCCCTTCCTCCGGAAATATGCACGCGTCCGGGGTCGATCAGCGTCGGCGCCAGTTCGATGTCGGCCGGTACATTGGGGGGAAGCTCGATCTGGAAAAGTCGCGCCGGCCTGCGGCCGTCGTATCGCACCTCAACGCTGCCGCGGATGGTAGGGACGGTGGCGCGGAAGAAGGCAAGTCCGCTTGGCTCCGGCCGGATTTGCAGCCGAGCGGCGCCGGGAGCGGCGACTTTAACCCCGGCGACGAAGCGCTGAACGATATTGGCGGGCGCGGTTCCCCACGCGTGGCTAAAGGTCAGATTTGGCTTGATCTTCGGATCCCAGGCTTCGGTCGTGATCGTCGCGTGCAGATCGTCGATCATGTGGAGCCAGGAGAATTCACCCCGTCCGGTCATGAGTTTCATCGCGGCTTCCGGCTGACCCGAGCGGTAGAGTGCCTCCAGCAGGAATTGCGCGCCATAGACGCTCATCCGCATTCCCTGCGACGCCAGTGCCCGCCCAGCAGCGGCGAGATAGTTCTCCGGAATTATCCCAAGCGCGATGGCAAAAGCGGTGGCGTGCTGCGAGCGATGGGCGGTGCCGATGCCGTCGACATAGGTGCCGTCTGCTCCAAGGCAGGCGGCGTTGAGACTGTCGCGCAGCCTTTGAGCAAGGACAGTGAACCGCTGCGACTCCGCTTCGCGTCCGATCACTCCAGCAATATTCGCCATGGCGATCAATGAGGCGAATTGCCACGCGTTGATGACAGTGTTCACCCGCGTAAAGACATAGCCGTCGCGGTTGGCGATCGGCCAGTCGACGAGATCGGCCTCAGGCTCGCTCGGCTTGCCGGGATCCTTTTCGACTAGCCCTTGTGCATTCAGCCGGTCGAGCCGCATCCTGCCCAGCATCGCTTCGTAATTGGCGCTCAGCACTCCGGGATCGCCCGTCGCCATATAGTCGCGCCAGGCAAGGATCGGGGTCTGCATTCGGTACTCGGTCGGCCAGGTCGGGCGGCGCGCTAGATAGCCGGTGGAATAGCGCGACAGCGAGTAGGAGCGCTGGACTGCATATTCCGACAGCTGATTGATGATGGCGTCGCCCTCATAGGGGCCGCGCTCGCGCGATGGCGTGTCCTGATAGACGTCGAGCCGTAGCATCCGGATCGAATAGCGGCACATCCGCCACACCCGGTCGAGGTCGGGGCTGGAGCTGACGAAAGCAGAGTCGCTTTCGGACCAGGGCATGGCGAGCTCCACCCCGGTGACGCTGTTTCGAAGATCCAGCGATGGATCCGCGAGCAGCTCGATCCAGCGGAAGGCGCGGTAGCCCCAATGTTCGAGCTGCTGTGGACCGCGGCGAAGAGTCCAGACCTCGCGATAAACCTGTGATGCGCGCAATTCGTAGCGGGCGCCACCGTCCGCGCTTCGTTCCTCGCCCAGTCGGACTTCCACCGTCCGTCCTGCCTTGCCGCTTATACTCAGGCGGATTCCGCCGGCGATCTCGCGGCCAAGGTCGAACAGCCAGCGGCCGGGCGCCAGCTGGATGGCGGATGGCGTGATGAGCGTTTGCGTAATTTCATCGACCGAATGCGGGCGCAGCGTGAGGCCAAATAGCCTTTTGTCCGGGGTCGACCATTGCTGATCATCGAAGCCCGGCAGCTGCCAGCCGTCCGGTTCCTGCCGGGCATCGATAAACTCCTGCGGCGCCTTGTAATAACCGCCGCCGGTGAAGCCCGCCGCCGGCCGCCAGCGGTCGCCGGAGAGCACTCGCCAGGCAGGACCAGTGCCGATCACCGTTCGTTCGCCGTTCCGGCGGATGATGTTGATTCTGGCGAGGAGGCCGCGCCCTTCGGCGGCGTAGCACAAAGCGGCGAGCGCATTCCTGCCGGGCCGGACCCGATCGGTAAGATCGAAGGTCGAGTAGCGCGCCTCCTCGTCGGGCGCATAGGAGCGCACCGGACCGACGCCGACGAAAGCTCCGTTCAGAGTCAGCCGAAACACATATTGCCGCGCCGGCTCCGGCGAAGCGGCGGCGGCATGGACCCACACCGCCTCCACATTGGCGGGCACCTCGAATTCGGTGCGGGCGAGCAGCCAGTCCGCTTGCTGACCCTGCTCGCTCACCCAGATCGGATCGGCGCCCCAATCTTCAGACGCCTCGGCGATGACTCGCTGGGGCTTCGACCAGCGGGAAACATGCCCGGCGGAGTCCCAGATCCGAACGCGCCAGTAGCAATGATGCCCCGGCTTCAGGATGGACTTCGGCAGCCTCGCCGATGCCGATTCCGGGCTGAAGATTCGGCCGCTGTCATGATCGGGGCTGCCGCCCAGCAGGCGCTCTACAGAAGCAGACGCTTGCACCTGAAAAGCGCTTTGCTGCCCGTTGGCGGAGGATGGGAGTATCCAGGAACAGCGCGCCGCTTCAGCTACGCCGGCAGGCACCTGCCGGAGGCCCGCCATCAGCCCGACGGGAGCATCGCTCGCGGCAGTTCTGGAGAGTGGCGCGCGTCCGGCTGCAGCGCCCGCCATGGCGGCGCCACCAGCACTCAGCAGGACTTCCCTGCGACGAAACATTTGCCTCCCCAGGCCTTGAAAAGGGGATCGCGGTTTCTCCGCGATCCCCCTTTCCTTAGAATGAGCCGTGCAGGCTCAAAGTGAACGTCCGGCCGTCATAGTCCCATTCACGCGGGATCTTCGGCCCAACCTGATACTGATAGCGCATCGCATCCGTCAGATTGAACGCATCGAACGAGATCGAATAGCGATCGTTGAACTTATACGACAGCGACGCATCGAGTTGACCGCGCGGAGCGACAAAGCTTGATCCACCGGTGAAGGTGTTACCGCCCGTCAGGGCATATTTATCGCGCCAGCTGTAGATCACCCGCGCCCCGAATTTCGGCGATTCGAAATAAGCGATCACGTTGACGTCATTCTTCGACACGCCCGGCAGCGCCGCCTTGCTTCCATCAGGATTCTTGCCGGAGATCTGGGTGTAGGAATAGTTCACCTGACCGCCGAGATATTTCAGAATCCCGGGCAGGAAATCGAAGTTCTGCTGCGCCGTCAATTCGACGCCGAGAACCTTGATCGGGTTTGGATTATTATAGCTGCCCGATGCGGTGATGATCGCTGGTTGCCCGTTGACAAGGATGTCGCTGTAGCAGGTGGTTCCCACAGTCGTCAGATGTCCCAGGCCGTACTGGGTCGCATCGGCCGGGCATAGCATCGACAGCCGGGTTTCCGGAGCGATCAGGTTGTGGATCACCTTGCGGTAGGCTGCAACCGAGAACAGCCCGCCCGGACGGTTATACCATTCGAGCGAAACATCCTCCGAATCCGCATAGTAAGGCTTCAGGTCGGCACCGCCGTACTGGATCGAATAGCCGGTCGAGTTGGCGCTGATCGCGGTCGAGGGCGTAAGGCTCCGGGGCTCCGGCCGGACGAACGCGCGGTAATAGGCCCCGCGCAGCACCAACTTCTGAGTCAGGTCGGCCGACAGATAGGCCGACGGCAGCAGATTGTGATATTTCGACCGGAACTGCTGGTTGCCGAACACCACCTGGCCGGCCGAATTGACCTCTTTTGCCAGCGCGTTGATCAGCTGATCGGTATTCTCATAATGCAGGCCCGCATAGCCTTTTACCGGTACGCCGCCGATGTTGAAGGCGAGCTGCGCCTGAGCATAGGCGTCCCAGATATTCCGCCGCACGTTGAAGTTGAACAGCGAGTAAGATGAATTCGTTGGATCGTTGATCCATCCGCTCGGAGTTACGATGTCGCCGGGCCCTGCGGTCACCGGCTGAAGCTGACTCACCATATAATTGTAGTCGAGTTGCGGCCAATTCGACATGTAGCCAGGCGCGCTTCCGCCGAAGAATGACGGCGCATAGGGATTCGTGGTGATGAAGTTGGCGTTGACGTTCTGGGTTTGAACGCCCTTCGCGCTGGTGCGGTACCCCTGGGAGATATAGTCGTCCCGCTCAAGCCGGCCGCCGACGATCAGTGACGAGACGATCGGCAGGTCGAGCTGGCGCTCCGCCTCGGCTTGCGCGGCCTTCACCTTATTGATGCCGTAGCCGGAGGAGCCGGCGACGATAAGCTGATCGCCATTGGATGCGATCTGGGTCGGCTGATTGCTCGCGCTCCAGGTGAACGGTCCCGGCGGCACGGTCAGCCCTGGATTGCGGTTCAGGGTCATCAGATATTGACTGAGGTCCCCGGCACCCGAGTTGAACGCGCCATTGACTCCGTTCCCCGCGGTCGTGGGCAGGTTACGAAGATCGAGCTGAGTCTGAAGCTGGTTATTCTCGCCTCTGGAATCGGTAAGGGTGCCGCTCAGACGCCAGTCGTCATTCTTCCATTCCGCGGTTCCGAGCACGTCCCACATCTGCTCGAGCAGCGGCTGCGAGCGGACGGAGTCGTTGATCTGGCCGTTCGAGTAATTGAAGCCTTGGACATAGGCATTTCCATCCGCTTGAACGACCGGCGGAGTTGTCGGATCAATCACGGTGAGCTTCGGACGCAGGTCCATCTCGATGAGGTCGGTCAGATTCTTGCTGAGATTGCGCCGGGTGTAGAAGCCGGTGATTCCGAGCTTCAGATCGTCGGTCGGCTTCCATTCGGCGCCGCCCGCGCCGGTGAAGAGCGTGCCTTCGTTGAGATTCGTCACCTGCCGCTGGTCGGACGCGTAGAGGACGCCGTGGGTGCCCTTGAGACCAGTGCCATTGGCGGCGCAGACTAGTCCGCTGGGGCAGGTGCCGTTGCTGTTGAAGGGCGAATAGTAATCCGCGTAACTTGCGAAGTTCGGAGTCGTCGTCGGGCTGAGCGGCGTATAGGCATTCAGGAAGATCTGATCGCGGCGGAACTCCTGCTTCTGATAGGCCGCAACTCCGAAGATCGCGAAATTCGGGGTGATGTGCTTGTTATAGCCAAGCGCCCCCTGCGGAGTCGCATATTTGCCGAGCGAGTCATACTCGCCGCCTACGACGAACCAGCCGCCGTCCTTGCGCGACAAGGCGGGCGCGATCTGGAGGTCGACGATCCCGGAGAGGCCGCCAACCTGATCGGTCGCGGCAAGCGTCTTGCGGACTGTGATCGCGGAGAAGACGTCGGCATCGAAAGCACCGAGCGGAGTCGAGCTGTCGAGAACCGGGTCGGCGTAGGACTGGCCGTTGAGCGTATAGCGGGCATAGGAACCGGGAAGGCCGCGAACGTTTATGGTCGCATCGCGCGAGCCGGCTTCGCGGTTGATCTGAACGCCTGGAATGCGCTGCAGCGCTTCGCCGACATTCAAGTCCGGAAAGCGGCCGAGGCCATCGGCCGAAATGCTGTCGGAGATGCCGAGGTCCTGCCGTTTCATCCGGACCGCGTCGAAATAGGACTTGCGGAAACCGGTAACGACGATCTGGCCGCGCTGGCTCGCAGCCTGACTGCTTGGATTGGCCGACTGGTCGCCGGTGGCTTCGGTCGTCGCGGTCGGAGTATCCGGAGCCTTGTCTTGCGTCGCCGCACTCGGCGGGACAACGGTTTGAGCCTGCAGAGGCTGCAAGGCCGGAATGGCTGTCCCGGTGAGCAGACAAATTCGTAGCGCAGTCGACAATTTCATGAAATTCCCCCTCTCCACAGGCCTTGCAGCCCATATTGATCGCTCCGCCCGGAAATGCCGGCGCGGGAGACAGTCCCAGAATGCGGAACCAACTCTAAGCATATTGGTAAGGCCGACTGCCTGTCAATTTGATCCCGGTTAACAACTGAGTGGCTAGACCAGTTCGTGGCCGAGAGGTCACACCGATTGAGGATTCGGCAACTGACCGATAGTTTCTGATCCGTGGCTGCTCAGGCGATGATGGACGTGCCGCTCAGGGCGGCCGCATTGTTGCGTTCTTCCTCGATCTGCTCGAGGGACTTGCCTTCGTTGCGCGGTGCCCAGATCAGACCGACCGCTCCGCTCGCGACCAGAAATCCAGTGAGAATCCAGGCGAGAGTATGGAAGCCGGTGGAGGTCAGGATTGGTACGAAGAAGCTCCAGCAGCCAAGCCCGACCCGAACGATCGCGAAGGTCAGACCCTGAGCGGTGCTTCGGATTTGAGTGGGAAATTGCTCCGCGCTCCACAACTGAAAAAAGCTCTGGGCGCCGAAGCCGCCGCCGAACTGCATGAGCAAAATATAGATCATCGCGGTAGCGAGGGTGAGCGGGAAGATGGCGAGCAGCACCATTCCGGCGATCTGCATTGCCGCCGACGTTCCGAACAGCAGCCGCTGATTCACCCGGTCGGAGAACTGCATGAAAACGAAATAGATCGACAGCATCGAGAGGATGAATCCGCCGGCCTGCAAGGCCACGCTCATCCCTTGGGTCTGATTGCCGACCGTTCGCAGGATGTACGGGAAAAAGAATCCATTGGTGCCCGCCCAGAGATTCCACAGACCGTACATGCCGACCAGGAAGGCCATGGAGCGCACATGCTGCGGCTGGAACAGGATTCGCCAGTCCTGGCTGGAAACGGCCGTGGGACTGCCGGCTTCGACCCTCTTCGCTGCTTGCCACCGCTCCGATTCCTTCATGCGCGAGCGGAGCAGGGTCAGCGCCACGGCCAACACTGCCAGATGCGCGAAAACGATTCGGGCGGCGAGGATTCCGAGCGGCTCGAGGATTAGATAGCTGATGAGGACGACGACTGGACCGAGATACCAAAGGCCCTGCGCGACCCCGCTATGCTTGCCGCGCTGTGTATCGGGAGCCTGTTCGGCAATCAGCGACCAAGAGGCCGGAATGTCCGCTCCGACCGACACACCGACGAGCACAAAACCCAAAACGATCATCCACGGCGCCGTCGCGAACACGAGCCAAAGCATGCCGAACGCGTAGAAAAGCATGTCGAACTGGTAGATTCTCTTGCGCCCGTATTTGTCGCAGAGAATGCCACCGATCAGTGCTCCGATACCGGCGGAGATCGCATTGGCGCTGAACGCGGCGATTAAGCCGAGAAACGTATCGGAGAGGCCGTACTGCGATTTCCAGAGCGCCAGCGCCGCGGATCCGGCGACAATGGACCCTGCGTCAATATAATTGGCCAGACCGGCCAGAATCGTGTTACGCCACCGATTGGATTCCCCTCCGCTCATTCGGCACCCCCTCAATTTCGGAATGTGAGACTCAGTCTCGAATGTTCCTCGCGGTGTAACAGAAGGGGGAATGTCCGCAATGGGTCGGAATCGAAGTGCCGGTCGCCGGGACGCGGTGCTGTCAAACTAACCAGTTTGGTTCGTTGATCCTAGCGCCAGCCTCTAACTCCTCAAATGGGGCGCGAGGCTGGAGAACATAAAGAGGTCACCGGATAGGGATTAAGAGATCGAAAATTGCTCGATACGGCCCATAACCTATTTGGAAATCAAGAGCCCCGTTACTTTGACAGTGCCGTTCTTCGGAGTTGAAGTGGTTGTCGAAGGAGGCGTGGACGGATGCGAACTTCTGTAAAGACTTCATTCGTCTGAACCGCTGCATCGCCCACTCTCGTCGCCTGAACGGCAGATGGGAGTTCTCCACCCGGTTGTTGGCCCAGCGACCGACCTCCTGCTTCTCCTGATTGCCGAGCTCCGTCATCGCTGCCTTGTAGGAGCGAAGCCCATCGGTGGTGATCGCTTCAGGAGAGCCGTGGCGCTTGAGCGCCTTCTTCATGAACTTCAGTGCTGCAGCTTTGTCCCGAGTACGGGTGACGTAGCTCTCTAAGACTTCCCCTTCATGATCGACCGCGCGCCAGAGATAGACCATTTCGCCATTGAGCTTCACGTACATCTCCATCGAGATGCCACTTCCAATGGCGAAAGCCGCGCATCCGGCTCACACGCTGCCGGCGGATATCTGCAGCAAACATTGGCCCGAACCTGTTCCACCACTGCCGGACCGTCTCATGGCAGATGTCGATGCCACGCTCGAACAGCAGATCCTCGACATTCCTCAGCGGCAGCGGGAACCGCACATACATCAGCACCGCCAGGCGGATTACCTCAGGCGAGGAGTTGAAATAGCGGAACGGATTATCGGGCTTCTTCGGACGAGGCATGGTCTCGCCCCTAGCTTTCCATCCTTACGCTACTCGGTGCATTTGCTCTGACAATGCCCCTCTTGAGCCATCCTCGGCCGCAGAAGTGCACTGAATGTTAGTTTTACTTCGAAACCTTAACTTTAGTTAATACGAGTTTTGACTCCCGAAATCACACTTCATATATGAGTTGAGTCCGAGTCGCATCGATTGAGTCCGCTTTGCGCCATCTCAGTCCGGTTCGCATCGGACGAAAAACAGGGGAGTATTAAATGTTGAAGTCAAAATGGCTTACGCCGCTGCTTGCGGCGACGATGACGCTCGTCCCGACGGCAGCCAATGCCGCCGTTTGGAGTTCCTCGGCTCAGTACGGCAGTTATTCGATCGGCTCCTACCACTGGAACAACGACGAATGGGGCAGCGGACATGGTCCTCAGACAATCTGGGTGAACTCCACTAGCAACTGGGGCGTGTGGTCGCAGCAGCCGAACACGGGCGGTATCAAGTCCTATCCGGATGAGTCGATTTATTTCGGCAGAAATATCAACTCGATGAACACGCTGACATCCAGCTGGAACCAATCGACGCCTGGCTACGGGGTGTGGGATGCCGCCTACGACGTTTGGGATTCCAACAACTCGCACGAAATCATGATCTGGACGAACTGGATGGGTGCCAAGCCAATTTCGTACAATTGGGATTCGAGCGGAAACCCGGTGCCGAGAAATTACAACGTGTGTGTCGGAAACGGCTGCTGGAACGTCTACCTGGGCACCAATGGATCGAACCAGGTGCTTTCCTTCCTCCGAACCAGCAAAACCAACAATAGTTCGGTCGACATCAAAGCGCTTCTGAAGTGGGCCGAGTCGCAGGGGATTTTTGGAAACCTCTACATCGGTAATGTCGAATATGGGGTGGAGATCACCTCGACTAACAACACGGGCACCAACTTCGGATTCACCAATTATTTCACCTGGAACTGAGTAAGTAGTCAGGGACGGCAGGCGGACGGCTCGCGGGCCTTTCGCCTGCCAGCTAGTTTCAGAACCGGCGCGTTTTCATGGTGTCGACCCTAATCAAACCGCGGCGATGGGCCGCAATCATCCTTTTCCTGGTCCTTCAAACGGCCCTGGTCGGGGGCGCGTGCGCTCAAAATGCGCAGGTTGTCCTTACCGATGCGCAAGCGACGCAAACCAGCTTCGAGGAGGCTCGACTTGCGCTGGCATTCAGCCAGAACGCACCCAACTGGACATCGACTGGCAACGGCGGTGCTCACGTCGAGATAACCCTGCCGAACACGCGCAAGGATAGCGGAGTAGCGCTGAAAGCGTCCGGCGACCTGATCCGATCGCTACAGGCCAAACCCCAGGGTCAAGATCTGATATTGATCGTTGACACTACTGCGCCCGTGCAGGTTTCGGCGGTTCCGCTGCCCCCCAGCCAGTACCGACGGCTGGTCCTGTCCTTCAAGAAGGCCGGACCTGGAACCGATGCCGCGGCACCGGCCGCCTCGGGGACTCCTCAAGCGCCTCTTCCACATACCCTTGACCCTCCTCCCGGCGAAGATGGGTTCGAAATGATCCCGCTGAAATATGCGGATGTCAGCGAAGTGGTGGGTCTTTTGACCAACGGGATTGCGGTTAAGTCCAACGATTCTTTCAGTCCGAGCGAGCCGGGCTTCGGGTCGCAGGCTTTGGCCGGTGGTGGCGGCAACAACTACACACCCGCGCCCACGCAGGACAAATCCGACAGCGACCCGCTGGGCCAAGCGGTTGATGATTCCCTGGCCATCGACCGGCGTCTCAACGCGATCTGGGTGAGGGGTTCGCCCGAGCATATCGCGCGGGTGAAGCAGGAAATTGCATTGATCGATGTGCCGCTCGACAGTGTGGTGCTGGAGACGCAGTTCGTCGAATTAACGGAAATCGGCCAGAAGGCGCTCGGGATCGATTTCACCAATGCCAACGGCCAAATCGGAGTGGTCAGCTTCAGTTCAGGCGGGTTTATCCCCTCGTTCGGCGGCTCATCCGGCGGCCACCTTGTCAGCGCGCAATTTCAGGCAGCGCTGTACGCGCAAATCTCGAAGGGCAATGGCCGCATCGTGTCAGCGCCCAGGATTGCCGCCCAGAGCGGATCGACGGCGAAGATCATCACCGGCGATGCGCTTCCGATCCTGACCTCGATCGCTTTGTCGGGCGTCAACGGCGTGTCGCAACAGGTTCAGTATGTGAACGTCGGTGTTACGCTTCAGATCGCGCCCAGAGTCAGCAACGACGGTTATGTCTCCAGTCATGTGTTCGCCGTGGTCTCCAGCGTTACCGGCTATCAACAGGGGTATCCGACGATCAGCCAGCGCGAGGCGGAAACGTCGGCGACCGTGCGCGATGGCGATTCCTTCGTGATCGGCGGCCTGACTCAGGACGATATCCTAAACACCAAGACGAAGATCCCGCTGCTTGGCGATATCCCGCTCATCGGGCAGGCATTCCGTACCGACAAGAGCGCAACATCGAAGACCGAGCTCTACATTGTGATCACACCACACATCGTGCGCCGCGTGAACACAGCCGTTTCCGTGGGCGCTCGCAACTAGACTCTCAGCTCAGCTAAGCTCCTTCTCGATCCCTAGAAGAGCCAGGACGGGGGAGGCTGCTGGAGTGCGCGACAGATGGAAAACGAACTCTAAAGCGCGACGTCACAATCAGTCTAATGTGAGGCTTAGAGCTCGCATGAGTTCGAGACCGCAATCCCTCTCAGTCGGATGCGACACATGTTTGCTGTTGTTCGCCCAATCCTTCGATGCCGAGGCGGACGATGTCGCCGGGCTTAAGGTACCAGGGATCGGGTTTCTGGCCGAGCCCAACACCGGGAGGTGTGCCGGTGGTGATGATGTCGCCGGGCTCGAGTCGGGTGAATTGAGCGCAGTAGGCGATGATCTGGGCGACGGTGAAGATCATGGTCGCTGTGTTTCCGTTCTGGACGCGCTGACCGTTGACTTTCAGCCAAAGAGATAGCGACTGCGGATCTCCCACTTCGTCCGCGGTGACGAGCCATGGGCCCACCGGTCCGAACGTCGGAAATCCTTTTCCCTTGTCCCACGTCGGCCCGCGCTCCAGCTGCCAGTCGCGCTCGGAAACGTCGTTCACGACGCAGTAGCCGGCGACATGTGTCAGCGCGTCGGCTTCGGCGATCCGATAAGCGGGCGTGCCGATAACCACCCCGAGTTCGACCTCCCAATCGGTCTTGATGGAACCATAGGGAATCACGATCGGATCATTGGGACCCTGGAGGCAATTTACCCATTTGCTGAACACAACCGGTTCCGACGGGATCGGCAGGTTCGATTCAGCCGCGTGATCAGCATAGTTGAGGCCAATCGCGATGAACTTCTGCGCACCGACAAAGGGAAGTCCGTACCGGGCCCCCCGCGGTGCGGCCGGAAGATCGTGTATCTGGACCGCGCGCAGCCGTTCCAGGCCTTGGGGCGAAAGCACCTCAGGTGTTATGTCGCCGATGATTGAGGAAAGATCGCGCACGATTCCTTCCGAATCCACCATTCCCGGCTTTTCCTGCCCGAAGGGCCCGAAACGGCAGAGCTTCATTTCATAAGATCCTTCCAGTTCGCCAAGACGGATCGTTCGCCAGAACCGACCGATCAACTGCTGCAATCGAAGAGCAGCCAGCCAGTGTCATCCCGACTTCCAGCTCTCGTCGAAAGATCGAAAGCATCCCGTCAACCCCGGCGAATCCACCGGCAGCGAGCGCCCAAAGCCATGCGCGCCCGAGCAACACGCCGTTTGCCCCAAGCGCGAGCATGCGAAGCACATCGAGTCCGGAGCGCACACCGCCGTCCGCGAAGAGCGTTACTCGCTCAGCGACCGCGTCTGCGATTGCAGGCAGCGCTCGTGCCACCGACGGAACACCATCCAGCTGGCGTCCGCCGTGATTGGAAACGACAATCGCCTGAGCTCCGTAATCGGCCGCCTCGCGGGCATCCTTTGCGTCAAGAATGCCTTTCACCACGAGTGGGCCGTCCCACGTTCCACGCAGCCAGTCGAGGTCCTTCCAACGGATACCCGGATCGAAATTGCGCGCTAACCAGGTCACATAATCGTCCATCCCGCTACTGCTCCCCAGCACAGGCGCCAGATTTCCGAGCTGGTGCGGACGGCCGCGCACACCAACGTCCCACGCCCAAGCGGGTTTGCCGGCTGTCTGTAGTATACGGCGTATCGGTCCGCGGGGGCCCGACATTCCGGATCGTACGTCCCGACGACGGATACCAGGCACCGGCATATCGACTGTGAATACGAGAGCTTCGACGCGCTTCTCTTTCGCCACGGCGAGCAACTCGCGCATGAAGCCTCGGTCGCGGATCACATAAAGCTGGAACCATAAAGGAGCGGCGGGCACGGTCGGTCGCAATTCTGATAGCGAGCAGATGCCGACCGTCGACAAGGTGAACGGCACCCCATGTCGCTCGGCAGCTCGCGCCGCCTGCACTTCGCCTCGGCGGCGGAACATCCCCGCGAGTCCGATCGGCCCGAGCGCCACAGGCATTGGCCGAGGCCGACCGAACCAGGATGTGCTAAGGTCAAGCGACGCAACATCCTGAAGCACCCGTTGGCATATCGTGATCTTCTGAAGGTCCGACTCATTGTGCCGCATCGTCTGCTCATCAAAAGCGCCGCCGTCGGCATAGTCGAACAGGAAGCGCGGAAGACGTCGCCGCGCTGCCTCGCGAAAATCTCCAATCGAAGCGATGCTGGCCATCGAATTCATGCCATAGTCCAACCACCGTCGATGGCGATCGCGGCCCCCGTAACGTAGGCACTCTCGTCGCTTGCTAAGAAGAGTGCGAGCTGAGCGACCTCCTCTGCGGTTCCGATCCTCCCCATGGGCTGCCGGGCGATGAATGCAGCCCGAGTCGTCGCCGCATCGCCACTTGCCGCGAGCCGCTCGTCGAGCGACGGTGATTGGACAGTACCTGGGCAGATTGCATTGCAGCGAATTCCGCTTGCAACATAGTCGAGTGCAATCGAACGCGTGAGGCCGACGACGGCGCCCTTAGACGCGCAATAAGCGAGCCGGTTGGGTACTGCGATCATTGCACCTGCAACGGACGCAATGTTGACGATGGAGCCACCGCCCGCCGCGAGCATCGGCGGCAGCACCGCACGCGTTATCCGAATGGTGGCACGGACATTGAGGTCGAACGACAAATCGAGCCCCGATTCGGTAGTCACGAGCAGGTCGCCGACATCGACATAGCCGGCGCAATTGACCAGCACGTCGAGGGTCCCGACCGTCTCGCCGACCGCGGCGACAGCCATTGGATCGAGTAAATCTACGACGTGTGTCTCGCAGTCTTTCAGAGTCGCAAGCGCAGCAGATTGCGTGTCGAGGGCAGCGACCGCTGCTCCTTCTCGCCCGAACAGCTCGACGATCGCTCGGCCGATGCCTTGAGCGGCGCCTGTCACAAGGGCTTTCTTGCCAGCAAGACGTGGCAACCGCTCGGCCGGCTTGGCCGCGACGCCGGCACTTGCGATCATTTAGCGAACTGACCGGATTGGCAGGACGAAGCAGGCGCCGAAGCCGACGAAAAGCACGGCCATGATGAACAGCAGCGGGTAGTTGTTTTCGGTGGCGTTCAGGAGGGCTGCCGCGAGAACGGGACTCAAGATCTGCGGAATGTTGATGGCGGTCGTAAGGATTCCGAGATCCTTTCCGGTCGCATCTTCGCCTTCGGCCCGCGGTGGCAAAACGCGCGTCATCAGCGCCAAATCCACAGACATGAAGGCGCCGTAGCCAAGCCCGATGAGTGCGGCGTAGCCGAACATGCCGGCCACGGTGGGCGACACGAGGGGCGTGAATTCCGCCAGCGCCATGATCACACCGGCAGCGAAAACGACCGGTTTGAGTTTCCCCATTCTGTCAGCGAGCCATCCGGAGGCGAGACTCGCGATGAGCAGCGCGACAAAGGTCACTGACGACATTCGGGCGATCGTCAGATTGGCTGTGTCCTTGGCCAAACCGACGTGATCTTCGAGAATGTAGAAGAGGTAGGTGAGGATCGCCTGATAGCCCATGTAAATGGAAAAGCGGCCGAAGAACGCCCAGGCGAAATCCGGGTGCTCGCGAGGATCGATCCAGAAGCTCTTCAGGAATTCACCCAGCCGAAACGGGGGAGGCGCAGCGAATGAGTTGGGCAGCGGGGGCTCTGGATTCACCAGGACGAAGAGCGCGCAGGTGGCAATGACCCCTATCCCGAGAAGCGCGTAAGCCAAAAACATGTGCGGAACGAGCAGGCCTGCATAGATCGTGCCCGCTGACAGGCCCGAGGTCATGCTTGCGCCTACGATCCCCGATACAGTGCCGCGCTCCGCAGGAGGAAACCGGTCTGCGACGACCGTGGTGATCGGGGGCAGCATACAATTCAAAGTGACGGTCGCAAGCAGCCAAAAGGCCGTAATGCCGACGATGCTGCCACCAAACGGGATGAGGATGGTGGAGAGCCCGCCAAAGAGGCCGCCGAAGACGATCCACGGAGTACGCCGGCCAAAACGACTCCGGGTCCGATCGGAAAGCGCTCCGGAAACTGGCGTGGTGATGGTGCTGAATATCGAGGTGATGCCGAAGACGATGCCGAGCGTTGCCGTCTTCCCCGACGGATTGAGATCCTGAATCTGGTTGGGAAGCAACACGCCCAGAATGGCGGCGAATAGCATGAACAGGGCGAAGAACACGGCCGCTAGGCTGACGACCAGCTTCCACTTCTGCCTCCCCGCGACAGGCGCGAGGCAGGTGGGAGGGATGACCGCTATGTCGAGGTTCATGCAGCTATTCCGGGATGCATTGGCAAAGCACCCCCATTGGCGCGGGCATTCTCGCTCAAAATCAAACCGTGACCAGGCGCATCACTGCCGTGAATCAGGCCATCATGGATCACGAATGGCGTTTCCACCAGATGGTCGAAATTCTGGAAACTGTATTCAAGCCATCGGACGTCGGGAAGCGCGAGCGCCATGTTGACGCCAAGCTCAAGGAATGTGTTCCCCAACGTCACCTCGACATTCAGTTCATTGGCAAGCCAGCCGGCACGCATCACATCCGAGACTTGGCCGTGAACGTTGAGCATGTCGCAGGCACGCGCCTCCAGAAGTTTCCGCTTGCCGGTGAGATCAAGATACTCGCCCGCGTTGATTCGGGTGATGCCAAGGCTCCGAAGCATTCGAAGCCCTTCGAAGTCGTCCCTTGGAAGCGGATCCTCGATCCAATAGATCTCGTGACCGGCTCGCTCGAACACACGGAGTGCCTGGACCGATTCCTGCGCCGACCACGCTTCGTTGGCATCGATCATGATTGGGAGCTTGCTGCCTGCGGCTTTTTTCAAAAGATCGAGCCGGTGAAGGTCTCGCTCAATCTCAGGATGTCCCACCTTGATCTTGAAGCCGCGGAAGCCGCGTTCGGCGGCGTTTCCGAACAGCTCGGTGAACTCGTGATCCGTCAGATGGAAGTCGAGACCGCTCGCATAGACGGGCACAGTCGTTCGTTCCGCGCCCAGCAGCTTCCAGAGTGGCAGCCCACATTGCTTGGCATGAAGATCCCAGACCGCGTGCTGAATCGATTCTTCGAACGGAAGGCTCATTCGCCGGACGTTGCCTCCGCGCACCCGGCGAATAGCATGAGCGAGGGCGCCAGGATGGCGTCCCTCCAACATCGGCCACGCCTCTTCGGCAAAGATCCGTCCGATCTCCTCCGGATCAGGAAGAGAAACGAACAGCGATTGTGCGAAACCAAGACCGACGACGCCTGAACTATCGATCAGTTCGACGGCGATGAGCTGGGCTGTATCCGCCTGGACCTGGGAGTCGCCGATCACACGGTTCCGGTCGAACCCCAGTCGGGTCAGGCGATATTCGACGATCGGCGCCGAAGCGGACATCTAGAAATCCTTCTGAGATATTGGCTGCCACACCGCCGGCGCGCAAGCTGGAGCCCGCGAGACGGAGCGGCAAATGGGGGGCGTCCTTTGGGGAAGTTGACGCCCCCCACCTGTGGATGGGGCAGCGTCAGAACTTGACCCGCACCCCGGCGCTGTAGCGCCGTCCAACGCTG